>Ga0207933_1001458_pt1 | contig 17733 bp, 16 predicted proteins | sample NGESurdeep092012_4_FD_184488 | JGI IMG/M metagenome (GOLD analysis project Ga0207933, IMG submission 184488) | Arctic peat soil microbial communities from Barrow, Alaska - NGEE Surface sample F53-3 deep-092012 (SPAdes) | ecosystem: Environmental > Terrestrial > Soil > Wetlands > Peat ...
ACTTCTCGATTCAGCGCGCGGCGGCCCAGCTCGGGCTCGGTCGCGACGCGGTGATCGCGGTTGACACGGACGATTCGGGCGCGATGGATCTGACCGACCTTGACGCGACGTTGGCACGCCTGCGTCACGACGGCCTGGTGCCCATCGCCATCGCCGCGACGGCCGGCACCACCGACCTGGGAGCCATTGACCCTCTCGCCGAGATTTCCCGGCGCGCTCGCGAAGTTGACGCGTGGTTTCACGTGGACGCTGCCGTGGCCGGGGCGTTCATCATGTCCGACATCTTGTCGCCACGCCTGGTCGGACTCAACGCGGCCGATTCGATCACCGTCGACTTCCACAAACTCTGGTGGCAGCCCTTTAACGCCAGCGCCTTCCTCGTACGCGACGTCGAGCGTTTCGACTTGTTACGCGTGCGATCGAACTACCTCGACCGCGGCGACGAACTCGAAGGGATGATCAATCTGGTGGGACGCTCCCTGGACACCTCGCGACGCTTCGACGCGGCCAAGGTCGTCGCGTCCCTGCGCACGATTGGACAGATCGACTTCGCCGCAATGCTGGAGCACCTGGTGGACCTCGCTGCGTACGCCGCCGCTCGCGTCGAAGCCAGTGACGCCTTTGCACTTCTGGCACCTGCTTCAGCGGTGAGTTGCGTGTTTGACGCACGGGGACGTTCTAGTGACGACCTTCGTCGGGTCCAACACGACTTGCTCGCCGAAGGCGTCATGGTGCTGGGACGCACCGAGATCAAGGGGCGCGCCGCTCTCAAGTTCACTTTCATGAATCCCCTCACGACCCGCGAAGACGTAGATCACTTGCTCGCAGTCATCACCGCGCGCCTGTTCGTCTAGCGCGCTTGCGGACACGGCGCCGAGGCGGACCCCGTGAACTCTGACGCGGGACACTACGATCACCCGGTGCGAGAACCCAAGGTCATCCTCTACTACTGCTTCATCCCCTTGGCGGATCCCGAGGCCATTCGCCTGTGGCAGCACACTCTGTGCACATCATTGGCGTTGACGGGGAGAATCCTGATCTCGCCGCACGGCATCAACGGCACGCTGGGCGGTCCGATGTCCGCGATGAAGCAGTACGTGAGAGCGACGCGTTCGTATCCAGGGTTTCACGACCTCGACATCAAGTGGTCCGAAGGGACGGGCGCAGATTTTCCTCGCCTGCGCGTGAGAGTGCGCGACGAGGTCGTCTCATTTGGGGCCCCCGGCGAGCTGAACGTGGCGCCCGAGGGTGTCATCGGAGGAGGCCAGCACCTGAGTCCCCGCGAGGTCCACGAACTCGTGGAGCGACGGGGTGACGACGTCGTCTTTTTCGACGGACGTAACGCCTTCGAAGCAGCGATCGGTCGCTTCAAGGGCGCGATCATCCCCGACGTCGAGACCACCCGGGACTTCGTCGGACTCTTTGATCGTGGGGTCTACGACCATTTGAAGCACCGGCCGATCGTGACCTACTGCACCGGGGGCGTGCGCTGCGAAGTGCTGAGCGCGTTGATGGTGTCGCGCGGCTTCAGTGAGGTGTACCAAATCGACGGCGGCATCGCCCGCTACGGCCAAGAGTTCGCCAACGACGGCCTGTGGGAGGGTTCACTCTTCGTCTTCGATGAACGCCTCGTCCAAGAATTCGGTGTCGACACGGTCGTCCTCGGACAGTGTGACGGCTGCGCCGCTCCCACCAGCCACTATTACAACTGCGCCAACCTCGCGTGTCGCGCCCTCATCTTGCTGTGTGACGAGTGCGCGACGCGCCACTCGAGTCTCGAGTGCGGACCGCGCCACGCCCACGCGCCACGGGTCACGACGTAACCTTCGTAGTCGCCTCGACGCAGTGGCGAGTCACTTTTTCTCGTTTGTCTCGGTCGACTTGTTCGCCTCGGTCGGTGGCGTGACGACGCGACGGCCAATACCCGAAGCGAGCATGACGGAGTTGGGGACCTTCAAAATACCGGACTCGGTGCGCACGGTCACGTAGGTCAGACCGATACCGCGCACCTGACCCTCCACCACGCCCAGGGCCCCTGAACGGATGACGATGTCCTCACCAACGCGAAACGGACGCGCGAAGAGCAACACCAGTGACGCAAAAATATTGGCCAGGCTCTGTTGGGCCGCGATACCCAAGATGATGCCCGCCAACCCTGCGCCGATCAACAGGTGCTGGACCGAGAGTCCGAAGACCGCGAATATTGCCAACAAGAGAATGATGTAGCCCAGGCCCGTCGAGACGAGGCGCACGATGGCCCCGGCAGCAATGCCCGACTGGGTGGTGACGAGTTTTCCCAGAGACAACGCCCACCAACGAATCGTGTAGGACCCCGCCACCGCGAGGGCGATCACCAGGATCCACACCAGCACCACCAGGGGAGATTTGTGCGACGTCCGGTGCAGGTGCACCGCCTCTTCCAAGACGGCAATCGCCACAGCGAGCACCACGATCGAGCGGGTCCAGTCGCCCCAATTCGCAGGATGCATCAGATCAGTGGCGCGCCGCTTCATCTAGTCCACTGTACCGAGATGACGCTGTCGCACTGTGGCGCTACCATAGCGCCACTAGCCCCTTGGAGGTTTCGTGAGCAACTTGCCCCGACTACAGGTGTACGCGTTGGACTGTCCCGATCCGATTGCGCTCGCCGAGTTCTACGCCCTACTCACCGGCAGTGAAGTCGAGCCCCTGGACGACTTTCCCATTGAGGACGTGACCTGGATCGAAATGATGAGCGAACAGGGTCCGGTCCTCGGATTCCAGAAGATCGCCAACTACGTCGCGCCCACGTGGCCCGAGGGACCGGTCCCCCAGCAGGCCCACCTCGATTTCGAGGTGTCGGACCTCGACGCCGGGGAGGAGCACGTGTTGAGCGTCGGCGCCACCAAGGCAGAGTACCAACCGGGTGAGACTTTTCGGGTCTACTACGACCCCGTGGGTCACCCCTTCTGTCTGGTGCTCGCCGACTAATCAGACACTCGGGCGAGGTGGGCGTCAGCGGTTAGACTATTCCTTCGCGTCTCAAAGTCTCGACTTTGGGAACACCGAGGACCTGTGGTGCAGCTCGGAGTGCACGCCGCCCTGTCAAGGCGGAGGTCGCGGGTTCAAATCCCGTCAGGTCCGCTCGGAACCCGCAAGGGTGACGAGGAGGTCGAGTAGCTCAGTCGGTAGAGCGCGCGCCTGAAAAGCGTGAGGTCACCGGATCGACGCCGGTCTCGACCACTTGGTCATCGACCCCGCGTCACCTTGTGGTGGCGTGGGGTCGATTCCTTTTCGTTATAGGCCCCACCCTCGAGTTGGTGGTCTACGCTCCCTCGAAGTCGAACCCGAGGTCCGGTGCGCGAAAGAGGGCGTCGAATTCCCACCCCTCGTCGGCCGCCATGGCCGAAGCCGTGCCGCCGCGATCCACGACGGCGAGCAGCAAGATGACGCGCGCGCCGAAGTCGTGCACCACTCGAGCCGCCTCGAGCAGACTCGTCCCGCGCGTGACGGTGTCTTCGGTGATGACGACGACGTCATCGGGCAGGAGCCGTCCCGCGATACGCCCACCGGCGCCGTGGTCCTTGGCTTCTTTGCGTACGCTGAAGGCGCGAAGAGGTCGACCGCGCGTCGCGCCCACGCCCGCGGTGATGAACGAGACCCCGTCGGCCCCCATGGTGAGTCCGCCGATGGCGGTGGCCGCCGCGGGGACGCGCTCGAGCACGAGTTCCGCGACGTCGAGCATCACCTCGGGGGCGCAGATCGTCTGTTTGGAGTCGATGAACCAACTGGACTTTCGTCCCGACTTCAGCGTGAAGTCGCCGCGACGCACCGAGTACGTCAACAAGTGCTCGCGTACGCGCTCATGGGCCTCACTCACGTCAGCACCACCTGACCGGAACCGGGTCGCGCGTGACCGACGACAGACGCCACGACTCCGGCGGCGCGTGCCGCGTTGATCGCGTCGTCGACGTCGTCGGCGTCCACGCACACCACCATGCCCAGTCCACAATTGAAGACGCGCACCATCTCGTGCGCGCTCACCTGACCGCGCCGCTGAATCTCGTAGAAAATCTCCGGTGTTTCGAACGAGTCCAAGTGGATGACGGCGTCGAGAGTGGCCGGCAGTACTCGCACGACGTTACCGACAATGCCCCCGCCCGTGATGTGCGCGGCCGCGTGCAATCCGTTGCCGACGGCCTTGGCGATCGCCATCACCGCCGGTGCGTAGATGACCGAAGGAAGCAGCAGTTCGTCGCCGAGCGAACGTTCGGCGCCGTCATAGGCCGGTCGGCGAAGGTCCTCGTCGTCTGTCACGAGGACCCGGCGCGCCAGCGAATACCCGTTGGAACGTAGGCCCGGCGACCCGAAGCCGATGAGCGCGTCACCCTTCTTCACCCGATGCGCGCCGAGTTCGCGGCCGCGCTCGACCACGCCCACCGCGAAACCCGCTACGTCGAGGTCATCGGGGCGCATCACGCCCCCGTGCTCGGCGGTCTCGCCGCCCAACAACGCCGTGGCGCACCGGCGACACCCCTCGGCGATACCCGCGACGAGGTGGCTGAGGCGCTCGGCGTCGATGCGACCGACCGCCACGTAGTCGAGCATGAACAGCGGCTCGGCTCCCGCACACACCAGATCGTCCACCAGCATGGCCACGAGGTCAATGCCGACCGTGTCGTACCGATTGAGTTGTCGCGCGATCTCGAGTTTGGTGCCGACGCCGTCAGCCGACGAGACGATGACCGGGTCGTGGTAGCGATCGGTGTTGAGATGAAAGAGTCCACCGAAGCCGCCGATGCCGCCCAGTACTTCGGGGCGAGCGGTCGAAGCCACCACGTCCTTGATTTTTTGCACGAACTGGTCGCCCGCCTCGATCGACACGCCAGCGTCGGCGTAGGTCAGCCCGCCGTCGGGCTGATCAAGCAGTCGACTCACCAGCGACCTCCCGCCGCCCCGATGGTGACGGGCACGGGAGCCGGGTACTGGCCGGTCAAACAAGCGTCACAACACTCGCCATCGAGGCCGATCGCTTCGCGCAGGTTCTCTAGCGAGATGAATTCCAGGGTGTCCGAACCAATGAAGTCGTTCATCTCAGCCACCGTGTGGTGCGCGGCGAGCAGATCGTCGCGCGTGGGCGTATCGATGCCGAAGAAGCAGGGCCACTTGAAGGGTGGCGACGAGATGCGCAAGTGCACCTCGGCCGCACCCGCGTCGCGCAGCATCCGCACGAGGGCCCTGGTCGTGGTGCCGCGCACGATGGAGTCATCCACCACGACGAGTCGCTGACCCTCGATGTTCTCGCGCAGAGGATTGAGTTTGCGTCGCACGCTGGCCGCGCGCTTGACCTGGTCGGGAGAGATGAACGTGCGACCGATGTAGCGGTTCTTCACCAGTCCGTAGCCGAAGGGAATTCCCGACGCCTTGGCGTAGCCCTCGGCGGCCGGCACGCCCGAGTCCGGCACGCCCATCACGAGGTCGGCGTCGACGTGCGACTGGCGCGCCAACAACTCGCCCATGCGACGACGCGTGGTGTGGACCTGATGACCCATGAGGTACGAGTCGGGACGCGCGAAGTAGACGAACTCGAAGATGCACAGGTGGTGCTTGTCGTTCGCGGGCTCGAGCAATTGCACGGTGGTGACGCCGATATCGGTGAGCGTCACCATCTCACCGGGGAGTATCTCGCGCAAGAACGTCGCGCCGATCACGTCGAGTGCGGGCGTCTCGGACGCGACGACCCAGCCCTCGGGCTCCTCGGGCGTCCCGAGCTGACCGAGGCAGAGCGGTCGAAAGCCGTGGGGGTCGCGCACGGCGTGGATCTTGCCGGACTCGAGGATGACCATCGAGAAGGCACCGTCGGCCTGGGACAGGACTTCGGCGAGCGCTTCGGACACGCTCGCGCCGCGGTCCACCGCGCGCGCCAGTAATTCAGCCACGAGGTCCGAGTCCGACAACATCGACGTCACCTGGATGCCGGCCTCTTCGGCCAAGGCGACCGTGTTCGTCAAGTTGCCGTTGTGGGCGATCGCGAAGATCGATCCGGCCGCCGAGCGAAAGACCGGTTGGGCCGCGGTCCAGTTCGCCGAGCCCGACGTGGAGTAGCGCGTGTGGCCGATCACGTGGGACCCCGCGAGGGCGCGCAAAGTGGCGTCGGTGAACACGTGCGACACCAGGCCGTTGTCCTTCACCACGGTGATTTGGTGGTTATTGAAGGTCGCCATGCCGGCTGATTCTTGCCCACGATGCTGCAGGGCGTACAGCGCGTCGTAGCACTGGTAGGCGACGTCGGAACCGGGAGCCACGATACCAACGACCCCGCAGGCCTCCTTCAAGCGTTCTCCCTCGAGGGGATCGTTATCAAGCGGCACTGGCCCATTCTTTCACAGACATTCCAGCGTAGTGACACGCGCTCGGTACGCTGTCAGCGTGATTGACCTGCACACGCATTCGAACTTCTCCGACGGCTCGGATTCGCCCAGCGAACTGGCCGCCAAAGCCCACCAACTGGACCTGCACGCCATCGCCCTCACCGATCACGACACGACCGCCAGCCACGACGAGATGGCCGAAGCCTGCGCCTCCTACGACCTCGAACTGGTGCCGGGAGTGGAGATTTCCCTCCTCGACGCGGCGTTTCCGCGCTACCTCGACGACACAACCCCCGTCGCGCGCGGCGTACACGTCCTGGCCTACTTCTTGCCGCTCGACGTCCAGCACCCGGTGCAGGTCCAACTGGCGCGCCTGCGCCAGGACCGCGCCGAGCGCAACGTTCGACTCGTCGCCCGACTACGCGATGCCGGTTTCGATCGTCTGACGCTCGACGCCGTCACGTCACGAGCGGCCAACGTCGAAGGGGTCGGGCGCCCTCACTTCGCGGCGGCGATGTTCGAGCTGCACCCCGAAATCGTGGGCGAACGAACACCCGCGACGTGGTCTCACGTGTTCGCCGACTGGCTCGGCGCCTCGGGACGCGCCTACGTCCCCAAGACGACGCTGACCCTCGAAAGCTTCCTCGACGCGGCGAAAGGTTCCGGCACGGTGTTCTCCATCGCGCATCCCCTCCTCAATTACCTCCCGGACTACAGCGTCACCAGCATCCACGAGCAGATGCCCGCGATACTGGCGTCGCTGCGCGCGCGCGGGGTCGCTGGCGTCGAGGCGTACTACGGGGGCACCACCGAGACCACCCGCGCCCTGATGGTCAAGCTCACCCGCGACGCTGGTCTCATCCCCACTGGTGGGTCGGATTACCACGGTCTCTTCAAGGAGGACGTGTCACTGGGCGTGGGTCACAGCGGTGATCTGCGCGTTCCCGACGAGATCCTCGACGAGTTACGCGCGGCGCGTTAGGCGAGCAACAGCGCTTCTTCGAGCGCTCCGGCGCGTCGCGCCGAGATGTCGGCCACCGTCACGCTCACCAGTTCCCCCAAGTGCACCGTCTTACCGCCAACCGTCCCCAAGATCGTGACGGGTACGCCCGCCGCCAGCGCGCGAGCGACGAAGGCCTCGGTATGCGACGTCGCGACGATGAAGCGACCGGGGAACTCCGCGAACAATTCGCCGTGGCCCTCCAACTTGGCGACGTGAACGCCCAGACCCGTGGCGCTCGCCATCTCCGCGATGGCCGTAGCCAGTCCCCCACCGCTGACGTCGTGCACGGCGGTTACGTCGCTCGTCGCACCAGCGCAAATCGCCGCGACCTCGCCGCTCACGAATCTGAACGTGGAGATCAGTCGCGCGACGTCAAAGGCGGCCAGTTGTCCGCCGCGTCGCCCCCGTTTGGTCGCCCACCGCGATCCCGCGAGGGGGAACGGCTGGGCGCCCGCGGCCTCGCGATGTCCCACCAGAACGACGGCGTCGCCCTCGCGCCAGTTCCAGCCCGGGGGCGTGGCCACCAGCGACTCGACGACCCCGAGCAGCCCGACGACGGGCGTCGGGTCGATGTCTCGACCACCGCTCTCGTTGTAGAGCGAGACGTTGCCGCCGATGACCGGTAGTCCCAGTCCCCGACAGGCCGTGGCCATGCCGTCCACCGACTCCGAGAGTTGCCACATCACTTCGGGGTGTTCGGGGTTGCCGAAGTTCAAGCAGTTGACCACGGCCTTGGCGGTGGCCCCCACGCACGCCAGGTTCGCCACACCTTCGGCCACCGTCATCGCCGTCCCGTCACGGGGATCGAGGGCGCACCAGCGAGGGTTGGAGTCGGTCGACAGGGCGATTCCTCGCTCCGACGACGGCAGTCCCGGTCCGGCCAGGCGCAACAGCGCGGCGTCGCGACCCGGTCCCACGACGGTGTTGAGGAACAGCTGCGAATCGTACTGGCGATAGACCCACTCCGGGCTCATCAAGAGGTCGAGGAGGTCCGCCGCGGCGTCACCCACCGGCTCGTCGGTGGTGGGATCGTCGGCGAGCACGACGTCCAGGTCGGCGGGACGCTGGCGCGGGCGGTCGTAGAGGGGCGCGTCGTCGGCCAACGAGGACGCGGGCACTTCGGCGAGCACTTCGCCGTCAAAGCCGTTGCGCACGCGCAACATCGCCACGCGTGATCCGTCGGCTAAGAGCGTAGGTTCGACCACGTGACCCACCACGCTGGCGCGCACCTCCCACTTGTCACACACCGCCGCGACGGCGTCAAAGTTCTCGGGCGTGATGATGGCCAACATCCGCTCCTGGCTCTCGGACGTCATGATTTCAAAGGGCTGCATCCCGCGCTCGCGCTGGGGCACGGCGGTGACGTCGACGTCCATCCCTACCCGGCCCTTGGCGGCCGTCTCACTCGTCGCACACACCAAACCGGCTCCGCCGAGGTCCTGGATACCCACCACGTAGCCACGGTCGAGCAGTTCCAGGCACGCTTCGATCAATCGCTTCTCCTCGTAGGGGTCGCCGACTTGCACGCTCGGACGCTTGGCGTCGTCGATCGACGCGGCGCCGTCGTCACCCGAGAACCCCGCCGAGGCCAGCACCGACACTCCACCGATGCCGTCGCGGCCGGTCGACGAACCCAGCAAGACGGCGAAGTTCCCGATTCCCGAGGCGACGCCGAGGGCCAGGCGATCCGTCGGTAGTGCGCCGACGGCGAGCACGTTCACCAGGGGGTTAGCGCTGTAACACTCATCAAAAGTGAGTTCGCCGCCGATCGTGGGCACACCGACAGAATTTCCGTAGCCCGAGATGCCCGACACGACGCCCTCGACCAACCACCGGGTGCGCGCGTCGTCGAGTTCCCCGAAGAACAGCGGATCCATCACGGCCAGGGGTCGCGCGCCCATGGAGAAGACGTCGCGCAAGATGCCGCCGACACCGGTGGCGGCCCCCTGGTAGGGCTCGATGGCCGAGGGGTGGTTGTGGCTCTCGATGCGAATGGCGACGCCGATTCCGTCGCCGGCGTCAATGACCCCCGCTCCCTCACCGGGGCCGACCAGCACGTGGTCGCCCGTCGAGGGCAGACGGCGCAGGTGCAGGCGCGACGATTTGTACGAGCAGTGTTCGCTCCACATCACCCCGTAGAGCGCGAGCTCCAAAGGGTTGGGTTCGCGCGACAGCACCCGACGAATGTCGTCGAGCTCAGAATCGGTCAGTCCAAGGGAGCGGTGCAGGGTCTCGAGGGGGCTACTCACCCCAATAAAACTAATGGCCGGCGCACGGCCTTCGAAACGCGACACGTACCTCGCTCAGTGCGCCATCGCTCGCGCGCCGACGAAGCTTTCCAGCAGCACCCGCCCGTCCGCACTTCCGAGCAGCGTCGACATCGCCCGTTCGGGGTGGGGCATCAGCCCGACGACGTTGCCCCGCTCGTTCGCCACTCCCGCGATGTCGTCGCGCGACCCGTTGGGGTTGTCGCGGTAGCGCAGCACGATCTGGTCGTGTCCGACGAGCGAGGCGTAGACGTCGTCGTCACAGGTGTAGGCGCCCGAGAAATGGTTGATGGGTACCACGAGCTCAGTTCCCACCCGTGACGCACTGGTCAGCACCGAGTGCGTGGAGCTCACGACGAGCGTGGTGGACTGACACAAAAAAGTCAGCCCACGATTCTTTTGTAGGGCCCCGGGCAACAGCCCCGCTTCAGTGAGCACCTGAAAGCCGTTACAGATTCCGAGTACGGGGCCACCCGCAGCGGCAAAGGCCGCGACCGCGGTCATGACCGGTGAGAAGCGCGCGAGCGCCCCCGGGCGCAGGTAATCGCCGTGAGCGAACCCGCCGGGCAGGATCACTCCGTCGGCGTCGCCGAGCGACGTCGAGGTGTGAAAGATGAACTCCGCGGTAGCGCCGAGTTCCTCGACGGCGTGGGCGGCGTCAAACTCGCAGTTCGAGCCGGGAAAGACGACGACGCCAATGCGGGTCACGATCTAGTGTTCCTCGTCCAGGCGCGCCGTGGCGTCCTCAATGACCGGGTTGGACAACAGACGCTCGGCCAACGCCTGAGCCCCCGACAGGGCCGCTGCGGGACCGTCGGCCTCGATGTCGAAGCGAAATAACTTTCCCGCGCGCATGGCGCTGACGCCGTGAAAGCCCAGGGCCGGCAAAGCTCGCTCAATGGTGGCCCCTTCGGGATCAGCGATTCCCGGACGTAACGTGACTTCGACGACGACGGAATAGTTCACCCCTAAAACCGTAACAGCCGCGGGGGTGGCGTCTGGTCAACGCGGGCGCACTGAGATCCACGACCCGATCACCGGGTCGAGCTGGCGGGCCTCGTGGTGGGTGAGCTGCACCCAGGTCGTCTCGGACTCGCTCTCGACGACCACGCGCACCTCAAAGCCGAGACGGATGACGTCGGTCACGCGTGCTCGCGGTCCCGCGTCGACGTCGCACAGCTGCAGGTCGTGCGGCCGGTACGCGGTTTCCTGCCACGTCGTGAGCGGGCCCAAGAACCCGTGCACGAAGTCCGACGCAGGCTTGTCGTAGACCTGGTCGGGGGGGCCAACTTGTTCGATACGCCCCTCGTGCAAGATGACGATGCGATCAGCCACCTCCATGGCCTCGCTCTGGTTGTGCGTCACCAAGATGGTGGTGATACCGAGCTCGCGCTGCAGCGACCGCACCCACACGCGTAGCTCCCCACTCACTTGGGCGTCGAGGGCCGCGAAGGGCTCGTCGAGCAACAGCACTTCGGGCTTGATCGCCAGGGCCCTCGCTAACGCCATGCGCTGGCGCTGGCCTCCCGAAAGCTGACGGGGATAACGATCGCCGAAATCACTCAGGCGCACGAGTCCGAGCAGTTCGTCGACTTCCTTCTTGCGCCGCGCGGCAACAATTCGCCGAACTTTTAGTCCATAGGCGACGTTGTCAAACACCGTCATCTGGTTGAACGGAGCGTAGTCCTGGAAACAAAAGCCGATCTGACGGTGGCGCGCCTCCGCGGTGGTGACGTCGCGACCATGGAGTTCGACCGTTCCGTGGTCCAGTGACTCGAGGCCCGCGATGATGCGCAGCAGCGTCGACTTACCCGACCCCGAGGGTCCGAGCAACGCGGTCATCGAACCCGACGGTATCTCGTCGCTGACCTCGTCGAGCACCAGGTCCGAGCCGAAGTGCTTGGTGATGTTCTTAAGGACGATACCCATGGCGCAACCTTTCGCGGTGCCGCGCGAGACCGAGCACCAGTAGGACCAAGATGGAGACGAGCGATAGCAGGCTCACCCCGACGAACCCCTGATAGGGAGTAAAATTCCCGAAGTTATTGGAGATGTTGAGTGTGAGCGTTTCGGTGCGTAAGCCAATATTTCCCGACACGATCAAGACCGCACCGTACTCACCGATGATCCGCGCGATGGTCAGCGTGACGCCATAGGCCGCCGCCCAGGTGATCGAGCGCAGGGTCACCGTAAGGAAGATGCGCACAGGACCCGCTCCGAGAGTTTGGGCCGTCTGCTCCTGGTGGGTCCCTACCGAGCGCAGCAGCGGTATCACCTGGCGCGACACCAGCGGAAGTGACACGAAAACTGACGCCACGACGATGGCCCAGTAGGTAAACATGACGTGTAACCCCCACGCGGCGAGGGGGCGACCCAGCCACCCATTTTGGGCGTACGCGAGTTCCAGACTCAGTCCAACGATGATCGGCGACACCGCTAGCGGAAGGTCGATGAGCGTATCGAAGACCCGCGAGACCCGTGACGGGCGCCGCAGGATCCAGAGCGACACGCCGAGGCCAAAGATCACGTTGAGGGGAACCGCGACCACCGCAACGCGAACGGTCAACCACAGTGCGGAATCCATTTCGGCGTTGGACAGAGCGGTGACGAAGGCGGACAGGCCGTGAGAGAGCGCTTGTTGGAACACAAAACCAAGGGGTAGCGCCACGAGGGCACCCACGTAACACAGCACGGCCACGCGAAGCGCGAGCGAGGGGCGGTGCATCATTCTCCCCTTCCGATCCGCTGAGCGGTGATGTTGATCCCCATCAGTACGACGAGAGCCATCACGAGGAGTCCGAGTGACACCGCCGAAGCCGCGTCGACTTGACCCGACGTCGCGAGTGAATACACGTACGAGCTCGCGATCTCCGAGCGATAAGGCAGATTGTTGGAGATGAAGACGACCGAGCCGTATTCGCCCAGAGCGCGCGCGAAGGCGAGCCCGATACCGGTCAAGATGGCTGGCATCAGCGCGGGCAACGTGATGGTGCGAAACACTCGCACGGATGAGGCACCCAGCGTGGCAGCGGCCGCTTCGGCCGTGAAGGTCCGGGTCTCGAGAAGAGGTTGTACGGCGCGGACGCTAAAGGGCAGCGTCACGAAGGTGATGGCGATGGTGATGCCGATCCAGGTTCCCGTGACGTTGACGTGAAAGGGCGAATGCGGACCGTACAGGGTGTAAAAGGTCACACCGGCCACCACGGTGGGAAGAGCGAAGGGCAAATCGATCAGCGCGTTGAGGATCGATTGACCGGGGAAGCGGTCGCGTACGAGCACCCACGCGGTCGCGGTTCCCGCGACCATGTTGAGGAGCGATCCTCCCGCGGCGCACCACAAGGTGAGTCGAATGGCGCTGAGCGCCTCGGGTTGCGTGAGGGCGCTCCAAAACGATCCGAGTCCGTTACCGAGGGCGTGTGACACCACGGCCGCGATCGGAATGAGGACCACCAGACTCAGATACGTGAGGGCCAGGCCACGTGCTCCGTGGCCAGTCAACGCGGACGTGTATCGCCGCATCCCCCGCTCGTGCGCGGGATGCGGCGATACTTGGCTCAGGGTTTGCTTAAGCAGCAGTGCCGGCAAATCGCTCCAAATAGGTCACGAGACCACGGGTCGTCGTGCTCGTCGATCCAGTGGCGAACACCACGGTGGGCCAGAAGAAGGTCGAGTTGACGCTCTTCCAACCCTGGCTGTTGATATTGGTCACCGACCACAAGCTGTTGGGCTTGGTGAACTTCACGAAGCTCGCCGACGTCGCCTTCCAGATGGTCGTGAGCACCGAGCGGTACCCCAGGCTGGCAAAGATTCCTTGTCCCGCCGCCGAGAACAGGTAGCGGTAGAACGCCTTGGCCCCCGGATTGGTCAGACCGGTGTTGGTCAAGGCCAACGGGTTCTCGATGAGAAGCGACTGGGCAGGGGTCACGATCTGAATCGGGTCGCCCGCCGCCACCGCGGCCTTCGCGTCATCCTCGTAGTCCACGAGCACGTTGCCCGTTCCCGCCACGAACGCAGCCATCGCGGCCGAACCGCTCGTGGGTTGGGCCACCGTGTGGGTGATGAAGAGCTTCAGGTAGGCGCGAGCCTGCGCAGGGGTTTTACCGAGTTGGAGTTGCGAGGAGTACGCCGCCAACAGATTCCAACGCGCGCTACCCGACGTCAGCGGATTCGGCGTGACAATCCGAACTCCCTTCGCGGTGAGGTTGGACCAGTTCGTGATCTTGAGCGGGTTGCCCTTTCGCACGATGAACACCACCACCGAATCGGTAACGATGCCCGGAGTCGAGTAATTCGTCTGGGCCGCCCGGCCCGTGAGGGCGGTGTTGACGCGACCGTAGGTGGCTTCTTGCGTCGCCCACGACGCCGACACCTTGTTGGTTGTGACGAGCGAAGAGATGTTGGCTTCATACGACAGATTGACGAGGTCGGCGCTTTGACCGGCCTCGACGTTCTGCGTCTGGGTGTCCGAGGCCCCGAAGGAGTTCGTGAAGCCCACACCGGCGCCAGCCGGCGTCGCCAAGAAGGACGTCTCCAACGCCTTAAAGGCCGGTCCCACGACCGAGTACCCCACGACGTTGACGTTGTCGGTGACCGTTGCTGCTCCGGAGGTCGCCGAAAGACTCCACAGGGGAAGGGCCGCGGCGATGGCCAGGGTGGCGATGCGTGCGACGCGATTGATCGGTGGGGTCATGAAATTCTCTCCTATATCTATATTTTCTAGTGACAAACTAGAGAATAGCCCGGGACCGATGCACGCGCAAGTCACTCGACAATGGCCCTAGGAGATCGAGGGGTCGCCGAACCACTCGCTCAACGAACGCCCGGTGATTCGCTCGTAGGCCGATTGGTAACGCTCGGCGGTGATCGCCGCGACGTCGTCGGGCACCGGCGGTGGCGGCGGCGTCCGGTCCCAGTGAATCGAGTTGAGCCAGTCGCGAAAGGGTTGCTTGTCGTAGGCGGGGGGAACTTCGCCGCGGCGCACGAGTTCGGCCGGCCAGATGCGCGACGAATCCGGGGTCAACACCTCGTCACACACCACCAATTCGTCGTCGACGAAACCGAGTTCGAATTTGGTATCGGCTAGCACGAGTCCGCGCGCGGCCAGATGAGCTGCGGCGCGCGTGAAGATGTCGCGACATAGCTCGCTCGCGCGCTCGACCAACTCAACTCCCACGATGTTGGCCGCCTCGTCCAGGTCAATATTGAGATCATGCCCGGACTCGGCCTTCGTCGAGGGCGTAAATATGGGTTCGTCGAACGGATCAGTGAGTTCGAGCCCGGAGGCAACGGCCATGTGGTGAACAGTGCCCGTTACCACGTACTCGTCAAAGGCCTGACCCGCGAGTCGCCCCCGCACGATGCACTCGAGGGGCACCATCTGCGCGCGGCGCACGAGCATCGATCGGCCGTGCCACGACGTCGCCTCTTCGAATCCCGGTATCCACGCGTCGATCTCGTCGGGGAAGCACGACACCAGGGCGGAGGGCATCGTGTCGAAATACTCGCGCACCCAGAAATCCGTCAGCCCGGTGAGGACTCGTCCCTTGTTCGCAATCGGCTCATTCATCACCACGTCGTACGCGCTCATCCGGTCCGACGCCACCATCAACAGGTGCTCGTCATCCACCTCGAATAATTCGCGAACCTTGCCCGAATATACGTGGCGCAGGCCGAGGTCCTTCACGAGAGCCACGTCAGCGCGTCGATAAAGCGGTAGCGGTGCGCGACCATGCGTTCGATGTCGAAGGCCCGCGCGAGCGTCACCTCGTCGAGGGTCACGGCGTCGTCGGCCGTCACGACGTCGCGAAAATTGCGACGCTCTTCGATGGCGCGACGTGCGGCGGCTTGAACGATGCGGTACGCGTCCTCGCGCGACAGTCCTGATTCCACCAACGCCAACAACACCGACTGGGAAAACACCAGACCGAGCGATCCGTCGGTCAAGTTCTCGAGCGCGCGCTCGCGCAACAGGACCAGACCGTCGGCCAGGGCGGTGGCCTTGCGCAACATGTAGACCGTCAACTGCAGGGCGTCGGGCAAAATGACGCGCTCCACGCTGGAATGACTGATGTCGCGCTCGTGCCACAGAGCCACGTTCTCGAGACCGGACTGTAGGTAGCCGCGCAGCACGCGCGCGAGACCACACAGGCGCTCGGACACGATCGGATTGCGCTTGTGAGGCATCGCCGACGAGCCCTTTTGACCGGGCGCGAAGGGCTCCTGGGCCTCGCCCACCTCACTGCGCGCCAAGTGACGTACCTCGAGGGCGAAGAGTTCCATAGACGTCCCTAGCGCCGCACACGCGTAGAGCACTTCGCCGTGGCGATCGCGAGCGATGACTTGGGTCGCCGGCACTGGGGTAAGTCCGAGAGACCGGCACACGTAGTCCTCCACCTCGGGATCGATGTTCGAGAACGTCCCCACCGCACCCGAGAGTTTGCCCACCGCAATGGCGTCTCTCGCGTGGCGAGCGCGTTCGATGTCGCGTTCGACTTGCAGCGCGAAGAGGGCGAACTTGGCTCCGTACGTGGTGGGCTCGGCGTGCATGCCGTGCGTGCGCCCGGTAATGGGCCAGTCGATGGACTCGACCGCACGGCGTGTCAGCGCGTCGCGCAGCGCGATCGCCTCGGTGATGACGATGTCCATCGCCTGGGCCAGGTTGTAACACGAGGCGGTGTCAACGATGTCCGAGGACGTCATGCCGTAGTGGATCCACGCCGCCTCGGGCATCCCGATCCTCGACTGGACGACGTCGACGAAGGCCGCGGTGTCGTGGTTCGTCGTGAGTTCTCGCTCGTCGACCGCCGCCACGAAATCGAGGTCCACCACGGGACGGCGCGTACGTAGCGCGAGGGCGTCGGCCGCTGGCACCACGCCCATCTGCGCGAGTCCCTCGGCGGCGAGTAGTTCTACCTCCAACATGGTGTCAAAACGATGCACGTCACTGAAGAGTCCCGCGACGTCGCGTGGTGAGTACCTGGGAATCATGCTTCTCCTTTAGCTCGCTGAGCGCGCGATGTCGTGGCGCATGACGCGACCGTCGAAGGCGATCTGCTCCGCCGCGGCGTAGGCGCGCTCGCGGGCTTGGACGAGGGAATCACCCACGGCGGTGACCGCGAGAACGCGGCCCCCGTTGGTCACGAAGCGACCGTGGGCGTCGCGCGCGGTGCCCGCGTGAAAGATCGTCACGCCCTCGATCGGTAGTTCGAGTTGTCCGTCGTTGCCGAGACCCTCAATGACGTCACCAGCGCGAGGCGCCTCGGGGTACCCGTGCGCCGCGACGACCACCGTCACCGCACTCTGGCCCGTGGTGCGCGGCACCGGAGCCAGGTGACCCGAGGCGACCGACAAGAGGAAGTCAAAGAGCGACGCGCCGTAGAGGGGGACCAGGACCTGGGTCTCGGGGTCGCCGAAGCGCACGTTGTACTCGAGCAACTTCGGACCCGCGACGCCCATCATGACGCCGGCGTAGAGCACGCCGCGAAAATCGATTCCCCGTCGTCGCAGTTCTTCGAGGGTCGGCGTCACGATGCTCGTCATGACGAGCTCGATGTCGGTGTTCGTCATGGACCCCATGGGGGCGAAGGCCCCCATGCCGCCAGTATTGACCCCGGTGTCGCCGTCGCCGACGCGCTTGAAGTCCTGGGCCGGCACGAGGGCGACGGCGCGCTGGCCGTCACACAGGACGAGCAGCGAACACTCGTCGCCGTCGAGGCCTTCCTCGATGACGACGGTGGTGCCGGCCTCGCCGAAGGCGCGCCCGCTCAATTTGTCGCGCACGTCCGCGCACGCCGCGTCGAAGTCGTCGGTGACGAGCACGCCCTTGCCAGCCGCCAGTCCGTCGGTCTTGATCACGTAGGGCGGCGTCATCGTGCGCAGGAACGTCTCCGCGTCGCCCGCGTCGTCGAAGATCGCGAATTTTGCCGTGGGCACCCCCGCGTCGCGCAAGAACTGCTTCATGTACGCCTTGGACTCCTCAAGTTGGGCGCCGTCGCGCCCCGGCCCGAACACCACCTTGCCCTGGGCGCGAAGTTCGTCGGCGAGGCCCTGCACCAGCGGAAGTTCGGGGCCCACGACGAAGAGGTCGGCCTCGAGCTCAGTCGCCGGGGTGTCC
>Ga0207933_1001459_pt1 | contig 17732 bp, 11 predicted proteins | sample NGESurdeep092012_4_FD_184488 | JGI IMG/M metagenome (GOLD analysis project Ga0207933, IMG submission 184488) | Arctic peat soil microbial communities from Barrow, Alaska - NGEE Surface sample F53-3 deep-092012 (SPAdes) | ecosystem: Environmental > Terrestrial > Soil > Wetlands > Peat ...
GGCTCGCCGTCGACCAGCATGTGCAGCTCCTCCATGTGCCAGCCGCGCGCACGGACAAAGAGCACGGCGGGCGTCTCGACGAGTTGGTAGTTTTTCTTCGTAACCGGATCAGTGAAAGTGATCGTCCGGCGCACAGCGTCGCGCAGAGTGATCTGGCCCTCCATCAAGTTGTTCCAGGTCGGCGTCGTCGAATCCTCAAAATCAGCCATGAAGACCTTCGCGCCGGAGTTCAGCGCGTTGATGACCATCTTGCGATCCACGGGCCCGGTGATCTCGACGCGGCGGTCCTCGAGATCGGCAGGGATCGGCGCACAGGTCCAGTCCGCCTCGCGAATGTTCCTGGTATCGGGCAGAAAGTCAGGCATCTCTCCTGCATCCAGCCGCGCCTGGCGTTTGGCACGCATGGCGAGCAACTCCTTGCGGCGGCCATTGAACGAACGCTGCAGCCCGACAAGAAACGAAACCGCACCGGGAGTCAGGATCTCCGCGTAACGGTCTGTCAATGGAGCCCTGAACTCAATGCCTTTGCCTAATTCACTCATCCCGAAACATCCTCCGTATTCTCAGTCTGCTGGTTGCCTGGACTCTACGTCGGGGCTTCGCCTTCGCGGATCTTCTGATTGTCAGACCAATGTATTCTCTCGACAGGTCCCTGCACAAGCGCTGGATCGTTTTTGAATCGAGCATATCCGGGAGCGGGCAGCGGCCGTCTTCAGTGCGGCATCGGGCGCGAAAATTCCAGATAGGTATAATGGTCTGGCCAAAGCTCTTTACAAGCCTCTGTTCAGCGTTACATAATAAGCGGCACATTCGCTAAATCGGGAGCTGGTCGACTGAACCCTATGATCACATCCACCCTTCACGAAACCGGCCTCTCTGCGTTGCTCTTTCTGCAAAATTCCGGTTCCACGGGATCCGCTCACTGGGCCCAGGGCTATGACCCCACACACCGCTGGTGGTTGTCGACAGCCTGGGCGGCGCTGCCCTTGCTCGTCTTGCTCATCACCATAGTTGGCTTGAAGGTGAAAGCCCATCGGGCGGCCCTGCTCGCCTTGGCGACCTCCCTTGCAAGCGCAGTCTTCGTCTTCCATATGCCCGTCATCCTGGCCAGCCTTGCCGCGGTTTATGGTGCAGGCTATGGACTCTTTCCGATCTTCTGGATCATCTTTCCGGTGATCTTCATGTATTACCTGACGGTGAAGGCGGGGCGATTCGGTCTGCTGCAGCAATGCATGACCGACATCACGGAGGACAGCCGACTGCAGCTGCTCCTGATTGCGTTCTGCCTGGGTGCCTTCTTTGAAGGGGCGGCGGGCTTCGGGACACCGGTCGCGGTCTGCGGGACGGTCCTGCTGGGCCTTGGTTTCAAGCCCGTGCAGGCGGCAGGGTTGGCATTGCTCGCGAATACCGCTCCCGTAGCTTTCGGCGGTCTGGGGATCCCAATCATTGCGCTGCACGGAGTTACAGGGTTGGACACGCTGGTGTTGACCCGCGTTGTCGCCGTTCTACTCACACCGTTCTGCATCCTGGTTCCGTTCTGGCTCATCTGGGCGTACGCCGGCTTCAAGGCGATGCTGGAGGTCTGGCCCGCGATCTTCGTGGCCGGTGTGACATTCGCCTTCACCCAGTTGATGGTCGCTCGGGTGCATGGGCCGTGGCTGGTGGACATCGTCGCTTCGGTGGTGACGATCACCGCTCTCGTGCTGTTCCTGCGCGTCTGGAAGCCGAAGCGGATACTGAATGCGAAGCTTGAAGATGTGACTCATCTGTCGCGCGGCGTCAATGCCGGACAGGCTAGCGTGGTTTTTCGCGCGGCCCTGCCGTGGATCATTCTCACCATGTTCGTCACGCTTTGGGGAGCGCCGAAGTACGGAGCTTGGGTGGACGGGCTGAGCACAATCCGCCTCCATGTGCCGGGCCTGGATCACGTAGTGTCGCGCATGCCGCCGGCTGTGCCAATGGCAACGGCCGAGCCCGCGGTGTTCGTCTTCAACTGGATCTCCGCCACCGGCAGCGGCATTTTTCTCGCTGCTCTGCTCGCAGCATTCGCGATGGGTCTCCGCGGCCGCCAGGTGGGCGCCACGTTGATGGAGACTGTCAAGGCTACGCGGTTTACGATGGTCACCATCGCCGCGCTCATGGGTCTCGGATTCGTGACGCGTTTCTGCGGAATGGACGCGACCCTGGGGCTGGCCTTTGCGCGCACCGGTGTCCTCTATCCCTTCTTCGGCACATTGATTGGGTGGATGGGTACGGCGTCGACCGGGTCCGATACCTCGTCCAACGTCCTCTTCGGAAGCCTTCAGAAGCTCACGGCACAGCAGTTGAACATCTCGCCGTACATCATGGCGGCAGCTAATTCAGGCGGTGGCGTGATGGGCAAGATGGTCGCTCCGCAAAGCGTGGTCGTCGCCAGCACCGCCACCGGCATTTATGGAAAGGAAGGGAGCATCCTTCGCTTCGTCTTGCTGCACAGTCTGGCGCTTGCGTGCCTGATGGGCCTGCTCGTTTCGTTCTTTATCTATTGTCCGGCGGTTACAAAGTTCCTTATGAACTGATCCGTTTCATCTTCCCAGCAGGGCGCGAGGGCGCTGCTGCGGCGGGTACGGAGCGAGCCTTGACCACCTTCTTCTCGGAGCGGACTTCATGCTGCTCGACCACCCGAGTCACCAGTTGCACGGTCTCCTCAAGGTGCCTCCGCATCGCCGAACGGGCCGCGCTGGGCTTCCGCGCGGCGATAGCGCGATAGATCGCCCTATGCCGATCCAGAACCGCGGGCGCTACGTTAGGGATGAGCACCTTGTAATAGAGCCACTGCCGCATCACGTTGCGTAGCAGTTGGACCGCGTTCTTCAGTACTTCATTCTGGGCCGCTTTGGCGACCAGCAGGTGAAAGCGCATGTCGGCTTCGAGGATCGTTGTGCCCGCCGCGATGCTCTCTGACATCTCCTGCAACGCGTCTCCGATGTTCGCGATGTCCTGGTCGGAAGCGCGTTCGGCGGCCAGGCCGGCGAGGTTCTCTTCGATGATCGTGCGAGCCTCCATGATGTCTTGCAACTCGTTATGGTCAGTCCCGGTAAAAGCCCAGAGGAGAGGACGAGAGAGAAACTCCGACCGTTCGCACACAAACGTGCCATCGCCCACACGGCTGTCCAGCATGCCGACAAGTTCCATGGCTTTAAGCGCCTCGCGCAGGGACGTGCGGGCTATGCCGAACTGTTGGCAGAGATCGCGCTCCGGGGGAAGGCGATCTCCCGCAGCCCATGTTCCATTGACTACGTTGGCAATCAGTTGTTCAAATGCGGCTTCGGTGATCGTTGTCCGCGGTATTGCGGTCACCGCCTTTATAGGACGTCCCATGTTGAATGTGCTCCTCTGTTGCTGCAGGCGAGGTACGGCCTGACGGCCTCTTTGCCGTCTTACCTAAGGCAATGCTTGCCGAAAGACGCCAATGTCAGAATGAATGTAGGCTACCATGCCGTCGCAAGTGCATGCGGAGCTCGGGCCACGCAATGACCTGGACAATCCCCCAAGTCGGTCCGGAGATGTTCTCCGAGCCGCCGTGGATCTACTGGATTGTGCTTCTAGAGCCTGTTATGACGTAAGCATCGAGTTAGATTCTTTGCTGGAGAGGGATTGTTGTCCAGCATGGAAGGATGGGCAGACGCAAGCGGGTCGGATATCTGACGGATGTGAGCGACGAGGAGTGGGCGTTTGTGTTGCCGTATCTGCTGTTGAGCCGGGAGGACAACCAGTCGCGGCAGCACGATTTGCGGGCGATCTTCAACGCTGTGCGCTAGGTGGTGAAGGGCGGCAACCAGTGGCGGCTGATGCCCAACGACCTGCCTCCGTGGCCTGCGGCCTACCAGTGGATGCGGCGCTGGATGCGTGCCGGTTGATTCGAGCGCATCGTCGAGGACGTGCAGTCTCTGCTGCGTGAGTTCGGCGGTCGCAAGCCTCGACCGACGGCAGTCTGCCTGGACAGCCGCACCTTGCAGTCCACGCCCGAGTCCGGAGCCAGAGCCGGATACGACGGTGCCAAGCGTCGCAAGGGGTCGAAGGTGCATATCGCGGTCGATACGCTGGGCCACCTAATGGCGTTGATCGTCACCCCGGCCGATCAAGGCGACCGTTCGCAGGTCGACGCGCTGGCCCAACAGATACAGCAGGTGACCGGCGACACGGTCACGCTGGCTTACGTCGATCGGGGGTACACGGGCGAGGCCGCCGCGACCGCCGCTCAGACCCACGGCATCCAGTTAGAAGTGGTCAAGCATCCCATGGCCGAGCGCGGCTTCGTGCTGCTGCCCCGCCGCTGGGTGGTCGAACGTTCCTTCGCCTGGGCCGCCCGCTTCCGCAGACTCGCCCGCGACTACGAACGCCTCGACTCCACCCTCAAGGGCTTCCACTACCTTGCCTTCGCCGCCATCATGCTCTCCAGAATCTTCTCCTTGCTCAACCCAACGTCATAACAGGCTCTAGCCCGGAGTTGAGTGCTAATCCCGTCCCAGCCGATGGCTGGCGCCGAGAGTTTGGTGATCGGGCTGGGAGGCCAAATCGTCCAGAGACAACTCTTGACAGTCAGATGATTCTCACCGTATCTTCTCAGACGTAGGGATTAAGGTCTGTCCAATGTACCTCTAGCCCAATACCTTCCGTACCAGCCAACATGAAGGATAAATTCCATGCGCCTGCCATTGCTCTGGACGTGTATTCCGCTACCGTGACAGCGCCAGCCTTCAGCACCAGTCACTCGGAAAGGCTCGATCGGTTCGGCGACGAGGAGACACATTCAATTCTCGCTCAAGTTGTATTACTAGCCTGCGTAACTGGCAGGCAATTGGATGACGGGCGTGAGCCCCTATAACTGCAATCGGGAGCATGGAAAGATGAGTGAAGAACATGAAGTCAGCCGGAGAGACTTTCTCCTCTCCACAGCCATGGTCACGGCATCAGCGGCCATGGCGCACGCTTCGCCAGCAGCTGGGGCCGGGATGCTTGCGAGCCTGGATGCGGCGCAGAGCGGAGTCGTGGACAAAGAAGTGGAGATGGGTTCGGTGTTTCCCGCCGGAGCCGTATATTTTCGAAAATCAAATCCTCCTGCCAGCGACTGGGCGAAAGATCACAAAACCGCATCGCAGATCGGCATGAACACTTTCCGCCATTGGTTCATGTGGTCAGCTATCGAGGTCACACCTGGTAATTATGACTGGGCAGACTATGACAAGATGATGGACCTCGCCGCCCAGAACAACATCAAGGTGATCATTGCCGAGATAGACACAGCGGCGCCAGAGTGGGCCTTCCGCAAATATGCTTCAGCGCGTTACAAGGGCAGCGATGACTCCTACGTCTACAGCCGGATTTCTGAGAGTAGCGATACGGGAGGGTTCCCCGGGCTGTGTCTCGACAACCTCGAGGTGAAGGCGCTGGCGGAGCGGTTCCTGATCGCTCTGATCGAGCGCTATCGAAATCATCCCGCTCTGCTTGGCTGGGACCTGTGGAACGAGACGACCATGGAAGGAGGAAGGCCGCCGAAGACCTACTGCTTTTGCGACGCCAGTAAGAGGAAGCTGTGGGACTGGCTGCAGGCCCGTTACGGAACGATCGAGAAAGTACGCAAGGTTTGGCAGCGCTACAGCCTCGCCACCTGGGAAGATATCGAGCCCCCACACAATTTTAACGGTTACTCGGAGAGCTTGGATTGGCTACAGTTTCGTATTGATAACGCCTACTCGCTCTTTGACTGGCGCGTGAAGCTATTCCGCCGGCTGGATCCAAAACATCTGGTCACTTGCCACGGTGTCGCAGGCACGCTCGAGAGCTATGCCTCGGCTGCTCACGATGAATGGGCGGCAGCCAAGCGTGTCGATGTCTACGGGCTGACGTGGATCCAGGCGCGGCACGGAGCCGCCCCGTGGATGCAGTATCAGGTCTTCGACCTGACTCGTTCGGGCTCTCGTGGGAAACCGTTCTGGCATGCCGAAGCGCAGGGAGGCCCACTGTGGATGCAGCCTCAGGTCATCGGCAGGCCCAGTGAAGACGGCCGCGTTGCTGATCCCGAAGACGTGCGCATCTGGAACATGATTTCTTTCGCGGGAGGAGCGCGCGGCCTCCTCTATTGCCGTTGGCGTCCGCTGCTCGATGGCCCCCTGTTCGGCGCATTCGGCCCCTTCGGCATGGACGGCTCCGTGACGCCGCGAGCAGAGATGGCTGGCAAGACTTTGCGCTGGGCCAATGCGCACGCTGAACTCTGGCAGTCTGCCCCGATTCGCGGAGATGTTGGTCTCCTCTTCGCCCCCGAGTCGCAACTCTTCAACTATGTGCAGCAAGGTTCAACCGACTTTTATCTACACTCGATGCAGGGAGCCTACCAGGCATTCTTCGATTCGAATATTCAACCGGATTTCGTTGCGCTCGACAATATCGACGAATATAAGCTGCTCTACGTCGCCTATCCCGTCATGCTGAAAGCAGAAACCGTCGCTCGGTTGAAGGAGTATGTGGCCAGGGGAGGAACCTTGATTTGCGAGGGTCTCCCAGCCTACTTCGGCGACCATGGCCACGTCGGAACGGTGCAGCCCAACTACGGCTTGGACGACATCTTCGGAGCGCGCGAGTCATACGTCGAGTTCGATCCGGATATCTCTGAGAACCTGACGCTGGAGGTCAACGCCCACAAGATTTTTGGCCGTTACTTCCGGCAAGAGTACGACCTCAAAGGCGGAAAGGCTGTGGGTCATTACAGCAATGGTGCCATCGCCGCTGTCGAGAACCGCGCCGGCAATGGACGGACCCTGCTCATGGGATCGTTCCCGGGCGCCGGATACTTCCTGCATCACGGCAAAGAGACCCAGATGCTGTTCGCCAGCTTTCTGAAAATGGCTGGCCTCGCTCCGCGCGTGACCATCGATGACACCGCGGTCCAGGCCCGTCTTCATCTTGGCCGTGGCGGGACGTATCTCTGGGTCACGAACCCCACAACCAATAGCCGCGCGGTGAAGGTCTCTCTGGACTCGCAGTCAGATACCTTCAGTGCGGCGAAAGATCTCTGGGGGGATCTCCCGATCCATTTGGAGGGACGCGAGATTGCAGTCAATGTGCCCGCCAGGGATGCAGCGGTCATTCTGCTGCGTTAGGCCCAGGCGAAGACGCAAGTCCTTCCCCGAGCCCAAGCCAAAACGGATGCTCGATGACTACCGTCCGCGTTTGCAGAGCATTCGCGGACGGGTGGCATTGCACTACCCGCGGAAGGGTGAGGATCGCCTAGGACTTCGTCGGCGGAGCAGGAGAGGTGGAGACCTCGCATCCTGCGAGTTCCTCAAGCACCCGGATCGACCCACAGATATCGTCTTCGCCGAAGCCTTTCGCGATGGCGGCCCGATAGAGTTGCCCGGAGAGCGCGGTCAACGGAGCTGGAACATTCAATTCAGCGGCCGAGTTCAGCATAAGCTGAATATCTTTCTCCAGCCACTTCACGGAGAAGTTGGTCGTGAAGTCGCGCTTGAAAACCATCGGAGCCTTGGCCGAGATCAGCCCCGACCGAGCTGCACTGTTATTTAGAATGTCCAGCATCAGTTCGGGATCAACGCCCGCCTTCGTGCTCAGAACGAGGCTCTCGTTGAAAGCCTGCAGCAGATTGCCGAGTACCATGTTCTGCGAGAGCTTCACGTGCAAACCCATCCCCGAAGTTCCGCAGTAATAAAGCATCTTGCCCATGGCTTCAAAATACGGCCGGCAGTGTTCGAAAACTTCCTTGTCCCCGCCCACCATGAAAGTGAGCGTGCCACCCTCCGCACCGGCTTTGGATCCCGTGCAGGGCGCATCGAGGAAGTCAATGCCGACAGACTTCAATTCCGCAGAGAGTTGCTTGCTGGCCGAGGGAGCTACGGTGCTGCAATCTACGATGACCAACCCCGCCGAAGCTCCTTCCCGAAGCCCATTCTTGCCTAGGATGACCTCCCGCGACATCGCCGTATCCCCAACGCAGAGGAACACGCACTCACTCTGCCGTGCGACCTCTTCCGGCGACGCGCAGACAGTGGCCTTCGGCCCCGCGATGATTTTCGCCTTGCCAGCGCTGTGCGACCAAAGCGCAACCTCATGTCCGGCGTCCATCAGTCGCTGCGCCATAGGCCCGCCCATAATACCCAATCCAAGAAAACCCAGCCTAGCCATAAAGTAGTGATTCCTTCCTTCGATCTCATGCAATCTAAAACGATCAGTCGGAGATGTCTTCAAATCCGGCCCGTTCCGTCGGCCAAAGGAGATTCTCTCCTCCCCCGCTAGGTCTAAAAAACAAGAGATGGTGATCCGGCGAATACAGAGTTAAGCGCTACTCAATCAACAAGCGTTATGGTATAGTGGTCTGACCTATTCTGTCAAAGGCAATTCGCAGCTCCCCCGTCCTGCCTCCGGCCTCTGCTCTCAAACAACCTGATCTCGCCGACCACGGTGACTTAGATATCGGGAGCGCGAACGAGGCCACCTGGCGAATGCGAGAGGTCGTGGTTCTGCAATCGATTGGACGCTTCGCCCACAGCCCTATGGCAGATCGCGTTGGCTGCCGGGAATCGTGGTGATCTCTTTACAGCACGCGACAGTAGTCTGATGGTCAGGCCTTTGTCAATAGCACGATTTCGAGCGCAAGGATTCTTCACGTGTAGAGGCGCTTCAACCTGAAGTGCAGACAGTCAAGTGGACTGGGGATGGTTTTGGATGATGGTTACGCGGCTTTGCGCTTTGTCGATCGTTTCTTCGGGCGGGTAGCTTTATCCACGGTGGTCTTCGACGTAGTACCACTTTCATTGGAGGTATTGTCGATGGCTATTCTCTTGCGGTACCGCTCCAACGCCGCGTTCAGGTGAATATCCATTGCTTTGCGAGCGCCTTCCGCGTCGCGATCCCGAATCCTTCCGACGATACGTAGATGTTCATCAAGGGAGAGTGGCCGGGCATTTGGAAGCACGAGAACCCGATTCAACGTTCTGGCGAGCTGCCCCCGAATCATAGATATCAAATCCATCGCCAGCGAGTTGCCGGAAGCCTTTGCCAAGGCGATATGAAATTCCAGGTCGAGCGTGGAGAACTTGGTCCGATCGTTCAGAGATGCTTTCATTTGTTCCAGTAGCACCTTCAAAGAGCGGAGATCTTCAGCTGTGCCGTTGATCGCAACGTTGGCTGCGGTAAGACCTTCGAGAGCGATTCTCACTTGCATCAGGTTCTCAATATTCTGTTGTTCAGTGATGAGCCGCCACTGGAAAATCTTGCCCAGAAACTTGCCGCTGTTCACAGCGACCGTCGTGCCATCGCCGACACGAGACTGCAGCACACCGACGATCGAGAGGCAGCGCAGAGCTTCGCGCAAGGAGGAGCGGCCCGTCCCGAACTGAACGCACAGATCACGCTCAGAGGGAAGCCGTTGGCCGGGCTGCAACTCCCCGCTTTCGATAAAGCCCATAATCTGCTCGACAATCTCATCGCTGATGGTTGTCTTCTTGACGGGTCGAATCTTGGGATTGACGGAAATTGCCTTCGATTTCGTGCGCATTATGATCGCTCCACTACAGCCAACATCATGTGGAATCATACCTTCGGCGACCACAATACACCACTCGCGCCATGCGCAAATCCGACAAACGCACTCGCGCAGGTGCAACTACGACATCATTTCAGTTTTATGGTCAAACTTCGAGCGCTGCGACCTCGTAGATTCTCACGGATGGCACCGTGAATTCCACGCTTCGTCCATTCTGGACAAAGTGAAGCGGAATTTCTGCTTTTAGAAGCGATGCCTTTCTGATCTTTACATCGCGAGGCAGAGTCAACGTGACCTTCTGGGGGTCACTACACCAAACGTCAAAAATCGTACGCTAACGATCTCTGGACCATGGACGCGTGAGAAGTAAAAGCCGCTCTTTTAACACTAGATCGAACGCTGCCACGTGAGCGGTTTCGCTTATCAGCAGCGCAATAACGCCGTCTAATGCCTCAAGAAGCGATGCCGCATCCAGAGAGCGCACCAGCCCACCCTCCGCCTGGGCCAGGACCTCCAACGGTAACTGGTCGAAGCCCCTTCCGTACGCGCCGACAAGACCGAGGCGCGCACATGCCATGTTGAGTGCTAGGTCTCGCGTCTCGCTCAGCCAAAACTCCGCCTGCCATAACCGTCCGCGTTCGATACAGAAGCGTGCACGCAACGCATGGTGGATGGCATAGCCAGGCGAGGGCACCGGAACGCTCGCGAACGCCTGTTCCGTCTTATCGCCGAATAGTAGCCGGAACTGTGGCCCGCGCGCGCCGAACTTCATTGGCGGTGCAACGGAGAGATCCACCTGCAGCGCTCCCCCTAATAGCAACACACGGTAGACAACACCGCCCCACGGCAGGTCAAACAACCGTACTGCACCAAACTCCTGAGCCAGAGCCTCAGTAAATCCGTCCAGGACATCAATGACCTGGTTCTCCAAGGCGACGGCAAATGTAAGGTCCAAATCCGACCATTGGTCCCCTTCACCGACCGCCAGTGAGCCAACCTCAGCGCCTGCAATCACTCGCGCGTCTGATTTAGCTAGCTCAAGCATCCGCTCAAAAGCCCTTGTTCGGTCCTGAACCGTAAACACCTTACTCTCATCGATCGCCATCTTGCCCCTCACCCAGCATCCTATGCGGGCATAATGTGCAATTCCAAGTAGCATTTCGCTGCCTGCTCAGTCCGTTGCGCAAACGAACGTTTGTGCAACAACTTCCGGACTAGTCCCAATCCCAATGTTTTGAGTTGCAAAAAGGTATTGCAGTGATAAAGTGATTGGCGATACCTTTCCGCAACCATGCTCATCGGCTACGCGCGCGTTTCGACCAACGAACAGGACACGACAGCACAGGCCTCCGCGCTGAAGGCGGCTGGGTGCGAGCGAATCTTCCGCGAGAAGGCCACCGGAGGCCGATGGAACCGCCCCGAACTGCAACGACTCCTCGATCATCTCCGTAAAGGAGACGTGCTGGTCGTCTGGAAGCTGGATCGTCTATCCCGTTCCTTGCGGGATGTTCTGACGATCATGGAACGGATTCAAGAGGCGAAGGCAGGCTTCCGCAGCCTCACAGAGGCCATCGACACCACGACGCCAGCTGGCCGAATGATGATGCAGATGATCGGATCGTTTGCGGAGTTTGAACGAGCTATGCTGCGTGAGCGAACCAGGGCGGGTCTGGAATCCGCCCGCGACGAGGGGCGCATTGGTGGGCGTCGACCAAAGCTGCTGCCTCAGCAGCAGAGTGAGGTTCTCAAGATGGTCATACAGGGGAAGAAAACTGCGGCGGATGCGGCTCGACTCTTCAATGTCCATCCCGCAACCATTGGGCGGCTGCTTGCACGGGCAAGCGGCGATGCCGCTGCCAGCAAGAGGTAGGCCGTCGTATGGCGCTGCGTGAACTCCTCTCATCCGCGCAGCGTGAGGCTTTTGAAGCGGTTCCGCTCGATCGTGCCGCTCTGATTGAGCACTACGTTCTGAGCGATCAGGATCTCAGCCTGATTCGTCGTCGGCGAGGAGCCCAGAACCGTTTGGGTCTTGCCGTTCAGTTAGCACTTCTACGGTACCCAGGACGCGCGCTGCTGCCTGATGAGACCCCTCCTGCAGAATTTCTTACCTTCCTGGCACGACAACTCGGGCTTTCTCCAGGTGCGTGGGCAGGCTATGCGGAGCGCGACGAAACTCGCAGGGAGCACCTAGCCGAGTTGCAGCTTCACTATGGGCTGCGGTCCTTCGGCATCGGGCAGTATCGTTCGCTTGCGACCTGGCTGATGCCGAAGGCCCTGCAAACCAATCGCGGTGTTGTCCTTGTCCGGGCTGCGATCGACGAACTGCGGCGGCGATCCGTCGTTGTCCCGCGACTGGCGGTGCTGGAGCGGTTGTGTGCCGAGGTCATCGTGCGTTCCGAGCGCCAGCTGTTTGAGACTCTCACAACAGGTTTGAGCGACGGCCAGCGTCATGTACTCGACACGCTTTTGAAACTCCGGGGCGGTAGTAAAGTCAGCACCTTCACATGGCTGCGTTCGCCTCCAGGCGCACCGACCAGCCAAAACATTCTGCTTCATATCGAGCGGCTACAGCATATTCGCAATCTCGAACTGCGCTCAGATCTTGGTCAGCTCATCCATCAGAATCGGCTGTTGCAGCTCGCCCGCGAAGGAGCGGCCACGACCCCGCAGCATATTGCCCGCTTCGACGATCCACGCCGTTACGGAACTCTGGTCGCAGTTCTGCTCGAAGCAAGTTCCACTCTGACCGACGAGATCCTTGATCTCCATGATCGATTCGTAGGTTCCATCTTTAACAAAGCTCGTCGCAGGCGTGACGAGGCATTCCAGTCTTCGGGCAAGGCCATCAACGAAAAGGTGCGCCTTTACGCTCGCATAGGACAGGCCCTCCTGGCGGCTAAGGAAGACGGAGCTGATCCTTTTGCCGCGATCGAGAAGATCGTTTCGTGGGTTGATTTCGCTCGGACGGTCTCCGAAGCGGAGCAATTAGCGCAACCCGAAGACTTCGACTTTCTCGGCCTCATCTCAAATGGGTTTCCGCAGATGCGCCGGTACACGCCGGCCATGCTCGACATATTCGAGTTTCGTGCGGCTCCCGCGGCTCGGCCACTTCTGGAGGTCGTCGATATCCTTCGCACGATGAATCGAGACAAGATCCGCTCTGTTCCTCAAGACGCGCCTCTGGAGTGGATTAACCAGCGCTGGCGGCCGTATGTGGTCACGGAGGATGGGATAGACCGCCGTTTTTATGAACTGTGCGCGCTGACGGAGTTGAAAAACCGTCTCCGTTCAGGCGATATCTGGGTGACGGGCAGCCGCCAGTTCAAAGATTTCGATGCGTACCTGCTTGAGCCTTCGCGTTTCGCAGAACTGCGCGCACAACGAAGCCTGTCACTGCCGGTCGAGCACAATGGCGACACCTATGTGGCAGGAAGGGTCGCGCTACTAAAACAGTCTCTCGATGAAGTGGATGGGCTGGCGGCACGCGGCGAGCTGCCTGATGCAGCCGTCAACGAGAGCGGCTTGAAGATATCGCCTTTAACCAATGCCGTGCCCGACGAAGCGAGCGTTCTGATGCGCCGCGCGTACGCTCTGCTCCCACATATCAAAATCACAGACTTGCTCCTGGAGGTCGATCGCTGGACCGGGTTCAGCAAGCACTTCACTCATCTGAAGACTGGCGAGCCGGCGAAAGATCAACTTCTGTTGCTCACCGCCATACTCGCCGACGGCATCAATCTCGGCATCTCCAAGATGGCTGAAGCCTGCCCCGGCACAACCGCCCGGAAGCTCGATTGGCTTGCATCGCTGCACATACGGGATGAAGCCTATACGAAGGCGCTCGCCGAGTTGGTCAACCATCATCATCGGCATCCATTCTCCGAACACTGGGGAGACGGCACAACGTCGTCGTCAGATGGACAGCGTTTCCGCGCCAGCGGGCGGGGCGAACAGTCCGGGCAGGTCAATCTCCGCTACGGAAATGAACCGGGCGTGCTCTTCTACACCCACATCTCCGACCAATACATCCCCTTCTATACGAAGGTAATCGCCGCGAATGCCCGTGATGCGACGCATGTTCTCGACGGCCTCCTCTACCATGAGTCCGATCTGCGGATCGAGGAGCATTACACCGACACCGCTGGCTTCACCGATCACGTCTTTGCACTCTGTCATCTCTTGGGCTTTCGTTTCGCACCCCGCATCCGCGACCTTGCCGACAAACGGCTCTATGTGCCAGGCAAAGAGCGCGACCATCCAACGCTCGCTCCGCTGATCGGCGGCAAGCTTAATCTGAAGCTGATCCGAACGCAATGGGAAGAGATTTTGCGATTGGCCGCCTCCATCCGGCACGGCACAGTCACGGCCTCCCTCATCATCCGCAAGCTCGCCAGCTACCCCCGCCAGAACAGCCTCCACACGGCGCTGCGCGAAATCGGGCGAATAGAACGCTCTCTTTTCATGCTGGAGTGGATGAAAGACCCCGAACTCCGCAGGCGTGTCCAGGTTGGCCTCAACAAAGGCGAAGCCAGAAACGCTCTCGCCCGGGCCGTCTTCTTCAACCGCCAAGGCGACCTCCGCGACCGCAGCTTCGAGAACCAGCGATATCGCGCCAGCGGCCTGAACCTGATTGTCGCCGCCATCGTTCTTTGGAACACCGTATATCTTGAACGCGCTGTTGCTGCCTTGCGCGGCCACGGCATCACCATTGATGACGAGTCCTTAGCTCACCTGTCGCCCATCGGCTGGGAGCACATCAACCTGACCGGAGACTATACCTGGCAGGCCGCAGGACGCCTCCGCAAAGGCGCCTTTAGGCCTCTACGGCCCTTCGCAGCCTCAAACGAGTGATCCGAATTCCTTAGCGTACGATTTTTGACGTTTGGTGTAGCGACCCCTAATGGCAAAACATGGCCTCTCCAAGCACAGGGCTACGCTCTCGCTTACCTCTCGCGCTGGCAGCCCGAGCGTGTCCGCCCGCTCCTAGATGCTGCGCTTCCCGTCACGGCCTCTCAGATGGAACCTAACATCAGCTTCGCTTTATTTCAGGCCAATATGGGGGATTCACTCATCCCCTTTTTGAGGGATCGAGTCCTCCATTCTCCGCCCGGACAAGCGGAGGGTGCGGCGTATCGTCTTTCACAGGAAGGAGCCACAGAGGATCGGAGCTTACTACGGGAACGCCTCGCACAATGGCGGATCCAATGGAAAGATAAAACAATTCCTGCCGATGAAGCCCGCTTCGAAGCGGAACTCGCATCCGCTATCGCGCAGGGAAAAGATTGGCAGTCCTCGACACAAGAGAAAGAAGGATTGTGGGCTGAATGCCTTACAGATACCTGCCGAGCCCGCTTTCCGCACACTGCTAAGTCGCAGTAACGCACATGACAAGCTGCCGATTGTCTGGTCGCCTTGATGCGATATCGCGCTCTAGAAAGTGCGAACTACTTTGCGGTTCGTAACAGCAATGTTGGGTTTACCCCAAGTAGGTTGGATCGACCGCAGGTCGATCGCAGGGTGAGCAGCCTGGCTTGTTCACGATCTCTGCGCGCCTCGCTTGATCCGTTATGCGAATTGCATCAAGAGTGTCGGTCGCCTCCTTCTGGATGGGACGAAGAGCCACCTCCTTCAGCCTCTCACGGGTGGTTCGAATCTCGAACTGAACTCTTGCCGGCGTGTTCACCACTTCCGTGGTGTAGAGCACGGTATCGATCGGTAGCTGGTCACGGGACTCTGCGGGTTCGCGATGGACTTTATGGATCATCTCCGCACGGCTATATCTCAAGGCCGACAGCGTCTTGCCGATTCCGGGAGCTCCGTAGCAGAGCCCGATATAACGGAACTCACGGCAGGCGTCACAAAACTCCACGAAGCGGTGATACTCGACCGTCTCCACAAAAGCTAAATCACTCGTTGCGGTATCGCTTGATGCGGACCGTGGAGCTGGCGGAGACTGGAACGGGTTCATGGGTTTCCTCCTGGGCAGGCCCTTGTTTCAGTTGCAGAAGAGTGTCGACCATCTTCTGGCGGTCGTGGAGGATCGACCGCAGTTCCTTTCGGCGTTGATTGCGGACGCGAATGACATCTCGCAGTGGGATGGTCTCGCCAGCCAATTCAGCGGAGATTGCTCTGCATAGGAATCTATCCTTATAGAACACGCGAATTTCTCCCATATCCCTTGGGTCGAAGCGGATGGTTGCGTCCTCTCCAACATAAGCAGCCAATGTGAGAGACAGATAGCGCAGTCCCTGGAAGTGGATCCCATCTCTGCGAATCTTCCTGGCACGGACCTCGTGCATGAGTAGGAGATCAAGCTGCTCAAGTGATTCCGGCATGCGGGGCAGAAATGCTTCTTCTTCCCAGCGCTCCGACGGCGGAAGCCGTCCGTCAGTGTTCGATCGCCGATGGTAAATCTCCAGGAGGAAGTGACGGAACCGTTCGTCAAACTGGTCCAGGGACAGGCTCGGGGCACGTTTCTTATGGCGGATATAGCCATCGAGATCACAGAGAAACATCTCGTTGACGGTCCGGAAGAACCGCTCGATGCCGCCGCGGCCCTGGGGCTTACCCGGTATCGAAAACACTAACCGTATCTTGAGGTCAGCGGCCACTTGTTGAAGGTGCTTGGAGGTAAAGTCGGCGCCGTTGTCTGTGTAGAGGATGTCGGGCACGCCACAGATCTGCCAATGTGGATGCCCTTTACGCCATATCCCCTGCCGCAAAGCAAGCGAGGTTCTGATGGAAGAAGGCGCGTCAAATCCGAGATAATAGCCGGCGATCGCCGGCTGTAATCGTCGATCACAATCGTTAGCCATGGCCGTGCCGTCGATCCATCCTCTTTGAGTAACTTGATATCGAGTTATGCGTGATCTGCCTGCCAGATTGAGTTTGGCTTGCTGGCTTCCCGTCGATGGATCAGATCAAAGCTCTCGCCGTATGATTTGGCTCCCTGGTGAGCCAGGGTGCGAAGGCTCGGTGGCACCTCTCGAACGATGTCGTACACGGTCCAGTAACTTGGAACAGTGTCTCCGATGGCCTCCGCATATTCCTTGATCTGGCGGTGAACGGAAGTAATCGGGACCGGATGGCTCTCGAGCGCAAGACCTTCGATCGCCCTCTTCATCGGCTCAGACACCACTTTCCGAGCGCCATGATCAATTCGGGTCTTGCGGGCCAAGGATGCCAAACCGGCAGTGCGGTACAGTGCCACCCAACGTTGAGCCGTTCGGAATGCCAATCCCGCCTCTTCCGCTACCAATCGGAGAGGCCTGTTCTCTTCCAGGTGTGGTTGTAACCAACGAAAGCGCTGCATCGCAATCTCTCGGTCTTCCTCCGACAACGCCAAGAGTTCTTGCATGACCTGAGCTTACGCCATAAAGCGCTCAAAGATTTACGCCAAATAGCGATCAAAGCGACACCCTGTTCCTTATCGTGCTCTGGCTAGTGGACGCACGCAACCCTTGGTTTCTTATTCGCTGTTCAGGGGAATTCCCGGAATAGGCTCCGGGCAAACCAACATCTCAGGACCGTTGTTCCGCACGTTGCCTACAGCAGGGTTGCAAGCACGCATCTCCATCGCATCAGACTCGTAGGGCCTCAGTAGATCAACGGGAGGCTGATCCGTCGGTGTGCGATCGAGCCAACGCGCCCAATCTCTCTGGTGCAAAATGACCGGCATTCGAGTGTGGATCTGACTCATCAGTTCGTTAGCCTCGGTCGTGATGATCGAGAACGTCTGGAGCCAGGTATTCCCACCCTTGTCATGCCACGCATCCCAAAGTCCCGCAAAAGCAAGAGGCTCGCCGCTTTTCAGGCTGATCGCATAAGGCTGCTTCCTGGGCTTCTTCGAGTCGTCTAGAGTCTTCCACTCATAGAAGTAATCCGCAGGCACGATGCACCGTCTGGATTTGAATGGACCGCGCCACGTAGCGCTGGACGTGATCGTCTCGGCTTTGGCGTTGATCGTGGAGAAGCCCTTCCAGTCCGTGAGCGACTTTGCAAAGAACGGAACCAGACCCCAGCGCATCAGCACCATTTCTCTCTCAGTCGAATCCTTCTCTACGCGGATGACCGGCTCAAACGTAGACGGAGCAACGTTGAAGTTCGGTGCATAGGGCTCATCGAAGACCTTCCCAACATGGAAAGCCTCAGCGATCTTCTGTTTGTCGCGCTTGGTTGCATACCGTCCGCACAT
>Ga0207933_1001460_pt1 | contig 17732 bp, 16 predicted proteins | sample NGESurdeep092012_4_FD_184488 | JGI IMG/M metagenome (GOLD analysis project Ga0207933, IMG submission 184488) | Arctic peat soil microbial communities from Barrow, Alaska - NGEE Surface sample F53-3 deep-092012 (SPAdes) | ecosystem: Environmental > Terrestrial > Soil > Wetlands > Peat ...
TCCCGATGACCGATCCACCGGTGGCCCTGGTCACCGGGGCCAGCCGGGGCATCGGCAAGGCCATCGCCGTCCACCTGGCCCGGGCCGGGTTCGACGTGGCCATCGGGGCCCGGACCCGGCACGAAGGGGAGGCCCGCGAGCACTCCTCCACGGTGGCCGCTTCCGATACCCGACCCCTGCCGGGCTCGCTGGACACCACCGCAGCCCTGGTCGAGGGGGCGGGACGCCGCGCCCTCCCGGTCGTGCTCGACCTGTTGGACCGGGCCTCGTTGGGCGCCGCCGCGGCCACAGTGCTCGAACGGTGGGGCCGGATCGACGTCCTGGTGAACAACGGTCGCTACGTCGGGCCGGGGCACATGGACCAGCTGCTGGACACCCCGGTGGAGCTGCTCGACCGCCATCTCGAGGCCAACGTGATGGCGCCGGTCATCCTCTCCCGTCTGGTCCTCCCGGGGATGGTGGAACGGGGGTCGGGGGCCATCGTGAACCTGGCCTCGAGCTCGGGGCGGATGGACCCACCGGCCCCGGCCGGCCAGGGCGGGTGGGGCCTGGGCTACGGCATGTCCAAGGGAGCCCTCCACCGGCTGGCCGGAATCGTGGCCGTCGAGCTCGGCGGGCACGGCATCCTCGCCTTCAACCTGAGCCCGGGGTTCGTGGCCACCGAGCGCATCGCCATGGACATGGCCGGGTTCGGGTTCGACGCCACGGCCGGCGCGCCGGCCGACGTGGTCGGGGCGGTGGCGGTCTGGTTGGTGACCGCCCCCGAGGCCCGCGACCGGAACGGGAAGTGGGTCGAGGCCCAGGAGGTCTGTCGCGAACTCGGGCTCCTGCCCGGCTGGCCCTGACCGGGCGGCCGGGACCGGCACTACGGTGACCGCGGAGATGGCCGAGTCCACGCCCACCCGGGACCTGCTGCTCGACGCCGCCGCCCGTCTCTATGCGGAGCGGGGTGTGGACAACGTCTCGCTGGCCGAGATCGTGCGGGCGGCCAACCAGCGCAACGCCTCGGCCGTCCACTACCACTTCGGGAGTCGCCACGAGGTGCTCCGGGCCCTCCTGGCCCGGCACGTGCCCGTCATCGCCGAGCGTCGACACCAACTGCTGGAAGTGGCCCGGTCCCGCTCCGAGCACGACATCCGCTCGGCCACCGAGGCCATCGTGCGCCCGGTCACCGAGTTCGCCCAGCGCGGGTGGCGGGAGCGGGCCTACCTACAGATCGGCTCGGAGATGACCGGCGCGGTGGACCGGACCACGCCGGAGATCCGCGACCTGCTGGCGCAGACCGAGGGACACCAGGCCTGGGACCTCATGCGCCAGCGCTGTCCGGGGGTCCCCACCGATCTGTGGCGGGTACGGCGGGACATCTGCATCGCCTTCATCGGCCGGGCCGCGGCGGACCGGGCCCGGAGGTTGGACCGCGGCGGCGAAGGCGAGGTGCTCTCCGACGACCGGTTCGTGGACAATCTCCTCGACATGGTGACCGGGGCGATGACCGCGCCCCACGTCGGCGGATGACAAGCTGGCGCCATGGGGAGTGAGTACGGGGTCCCGACCACCGCCGACCTCGACGCCATGTACGAGGAGCTCAAGAACTGGGGCCGGTGGGGACCGGACGATGAGCGCGGCGCCCTCAACCATCTGACCGACGCCCGTCGGACCGCGGCCGTCGGCCTGGTGCAGACCGGGGAGAGCGTCAGCCTCTCCCACGACCTGGCCACCGAACCCCAGCCCGAGCACCCCCATCCGGTGCAGCACCACATGCTGGCCTCGGGCGACGCCCGCGACAGCAACGGGATCCCCGGCTACGAAGCGGCACGCGACCACCTGGCCCTCGACGTGCACGGCCTGCTCACCACCCACGTCGACGCCCTCTCCCACATGTTCGTCCGGGGGGAGATGTACGGCGGCCGCCCGGCCAGCGACGTGAGGAGCGACGGGGCGGTGGCCAACACCGTGCTGTCCATGGCCGACGGGGTGATCGGCCGCGGCGTGCTCCTCGACGTGCCCCGGGCCCTCGGCTCCTCCTACCTGGGCAACGGCGAGGTGGTCACCGTGGAGGACCTCGAAGTGGCCGAGTACGCCCAGGGCGTGAGCGTGGGGCCCGGCGACATCCTGCTGGTGGCCTGGGGCCGCGAGGCCCGCAAGGCGGCCACCCGGGGGTTCGACGGCTTCTCGGGCCTCCACGCCGAGTGCCTGCCGTGGCTCCAGGAGCGCCAAGTGGCCGTGCTGGGCAGCGACGGGATCTCCGATCCCATGCCCTTCGTGGGCACCCCGGAGTGGCCCTTTCCGGTTCATCAGATCGGCATCACGGCCATGGGCCTCCACCTCGTCGACAACGTGGCCCTGGCCCGACTGGGGGAGCGGTGCGCGGCTGCCGGGCGGTGGGAGTTCCTGTTCACCATGGGACCGCTGCGCATCGCCAAGGGCACCGGGTGTCCGGTCAACCCGGTGGCCGTGCTGTGAGGGCCCACGACGAGCTCCGGAACCTGGTCCAGCGGTACGCACGGGCGGTCGACGTCCGCGACCTCGATGCCCTGGCCCGCCTGTTCCGACCGGACGCCTCCGTGATCGGGGCCCGTGGCCCCCAGACCGTCGACGAGTGGCTCGACACCATGCGGGGGCCACGGGCCTTCCCGACCAGCATGCACGTACTCGGGGACCCGCTCATCGCGTTGGCCGAGACCGGGACTGACGCCACCCTCGACACCTACGCCGTCGTCTACCAGCTCAGCGACCCGACGTCGGGCAACGCCGACCTCACCCTCGGGATCAACTACCTCGACGACGTGGTGCTCCACGATGGTCGCTGGCAGATCGCCCGTCGGGAATCCCGCACCCTCTGGATGCGCTAGGCACCCGCCTCAGGGCCGACGTCGCCGGACCAGTTGCCCGGGCAGTGCGCCGGTGGCCTCTCCGTTGCGGATGGTCACCCGGCCGGCCACCACCGTGGCGGCGAAGCCCACCGACCGCTGCTCGAGGCGGAGGCCGCCGGCCGGGAGATCGTCGACCAGGCGGGGCACGGCCGGCCCGACGGTGGCGGGGTCGAAGACGTTGAGGTCGGCGGCCATCCCGGCGCGCAACAGGCCGCGGTCGGTGAAGCCCCAGACCAGGGCCGGGGCCAGGGTCAGCATCCGCACCGCCTCTTCCAGGGTGAACTCCTGGCGGTCCCGTACCCAGTGGCCCAGCAGATGGGTGTGGATGGAGGAGTCGGCGATCTGGCTCAGGTGCGCACCCGAGTCGGAGAAGGTCATGACGGTCCGCGGGTGGCGCATGGCCCGCAGCAGGACCTCGTCGTCCTGCTGGTAGAGGCTGGGCTGGATGAACAGCTGGTCGCCGCCGCTCGCCACGCACAGGTCGATCATGGCCTCGGCCGGATGCACGCCGCGTTCCCGGGCCACATCGGCCACCGACGGGTTGGGGGGCAGCCCCTGGCGGTAGACGCGGATACCCTCGAAGTCCGGCGGTCGGGCCTGGGCCCCGACGCCCGTCCACCCCGAATAGTCGGCGAGCACGGCCGCGTCCACGTACGGTCGCCTCCGCTCGGGATCGCCCAGAATCCCCAGCTGCTCGTCCACCGGCCGGGCGCGGAGGTCTCCCCATGAGGCGATCAGGTCGAAGGGCAGCCGGGTCCGGAGGGAGAGGAGCACCGAGATGCCCCGGCAGTGGGTCTGGGCGACGCACCGTCCCCCGGAGGCCGCCGCCTCGTCCAGGAAGTCGAGCAGATAGCCCGAGCCGCGGGTGGCCACCATGCCGAAGGTCACGGGCACCTGGGTGTCGGCGGCCAGGGAGCGGACCCGGTCGAGGCCCCGCGCCCGCGCCTCGGGATCGGGGGCGGACATGCCCGAGTCGGCCGTCTCGAAGATGCCGGTGCCGAGCTCGCCGAGCACGCCGACCAGTGCCTCGACCTCGGACCAGGCGGCCAGACGGGAGGCCACCGGCCGGTTGTCCGAGGTCTCGTGGTGCATGGTCCGCGACGTGGAGAAGCCCATGGCCCCGGCCCGTAGCGAGTCGGCCAGCTGACCCCGCATGGCGGCCAGGTCGTCGTCGGTGGCCTCCTCCTCGAAGGCCCGCTCGCCCATGGCCCAGGTGCGGAGGGCCGAGTGACCGACCTGGGCGGCGAAGTTGATCCCCTTGGGCAGCCGGTCGACGGCATCGAGGTACTCCGGGAAGGTCTCGAAGCTCCAGTCGATGCCGGCGGCCAGCGCCGCGGGGTCGATGTCCTCGGCCCGCTCGAGGTTTCGGACCACCAGGGCCCGCTGGCCAGCCCGCACCGGGGCCAGGGTGAAGCCGCAATTGCCCATGACCGCCGACGTCACGCCGTGCCAGCACGAGTTGGACCCGCTGGCGTCCCAGAAGACCTGGGCGTCGAGGTGGGTGTGGCCGTCGATGAATCCGGGCGTGACCACGTGGCCCTCGGCGTCGATCTCCTGGGCCCCGGCGTCACTGATCGGGCCCACGAAGGCGATACGGTCACCCATCACGCCCACGTCGGCCCGGTACGAACCGAGGCCCGAGCCGTCCACCACCGTGCCGTTGCGGATCACCAAGTCGTAGGACACGTCAGCCTCACTGCTCCCCGGACGGGTAATGCGCGTATATTAGACCCGATGGGCTCATCCTCGGAGATCCACCGCCGCCTCGGGCACCCGGTCATCGACATCGACGGTCACATGGCCGAGCACCTGCCGACCCTGGCCCCCTACTTCGAGCAGGAGGGCCTCTCCCTCGACCACCCATCGTTCCGTCGGCTGGTCCCGCCCTACGGGGGGACGGACCGGAGTTGGCACGAGCAGACCCCGGCGGAGCGGGCCGCCACCCGCACCCCCCGGGGGCCGTGGTGGAGTGCGCCGGCCGGTCGGACCATCGACCTGGCCACCGCCCTGTTTCCCGAGCTGCTCTATCAGCGGCTGGACGACATCGGGATCGACTTCGGGGTGGTCTACCCCAGCCTCGGCCTGGTCTTCCTGCACACCGACGACGAGCGGTACCGGGTGGGTGCCTGCCGGGCCCTCAACCGCGCCAACGCCGAGACGTTCGCCCCGCTGGCCGACCGGCTGACCCCGGTGGCCGCCATCCCCATGCACACCCCCGAGGAAGCGGTGGCCGAGCTGGAGTACGCCGTCTCCGGCCTCGGGTACAAGGCGGTGCTGTGCGCCGGCTACGTGCAGCGGCCCTTCGAGGCCTTGGCCGGCCACGACCCCGAGCTGTCCCGGTACGCCTTCTGGCTGGACCAGTTCGGCATGGACTCGGCCTACGACTACGACCCGGTGTGGGCCCGGGCCCAGGAGCTCGGGGTATCCATCGCCTTCCACTCGGGGTTCATCGGCATGACCCCGTACCGCTCGCCCACCAGCTACGTCTTCAACCACCTGTCCATGCTGGCCGAGGGTCAGCAGTCGCTGGCCAAGTCGCTCTTCCTCGGAGGGGTGACCCGGCGCTTCCCGGGCATGAACTTCGTCTTTCTGGAGGGCGGCGTGGCCTGGGCCGCCGCCCTGTTCAGCGATCTCGTGGGCCACTGGGAGAAGCGCAACCTCGGTGCGCTCCGGGCCAACCTCGACCCGGCCCTCATCGACCGGGACCTGATGATGGAGATGATGGGACGATTCGGCTCGGGGGCGCCGCGGCTGGAGGGCGACCCCACCCGGCGCCCACCCGAGGACGAGTCCCTGCTCGATGAGTGGGCGGCGTGCGGGATCGCCGAGGCCTCCGACATCAAGGCGCGGTTCGCCGAGCGGTTCTACTTCGGGTGCGAGGCCGACGACCCCCTCACGTCGATGGCCTTCACCTCGGTCAACCCGTTCGGGGCCGAGCTCAAAGTCATGATGGGCTCGGACATCGCCCACTGGGACGTCCCCGACGTCACCGAGGTGCTGGAGGAGGCGTGGGAGATGGTCGAGCATGGCTGGATCGACGCCGCGGCCTTCGAGAAGTTCACCTTCACCAACCCGGCCCGCTTCTACACCGAAACCAACCCCGGCTTCTTCAAGGGCACCGTGGTGGAGTCGGCCGTCGACCGGCTGCTGGCCGGGGAGTGACGTGCTCGACCTGCTGCTGACCGGAGGCACCGTGGTCGACGGCACCGGGGCCCCACCGTTCACTGCCGATGTCGGCATCCGTGACGGGCGGATCGCGGTGGTGGGGGAGACCGTCGAGCCGGCCGACCGGGTGGTCGACGCGGCCGGCCTCATGGTCTGCCCCGGGTTCGTCGACCTGCACACCCACTACGACGCCCAGCTGCTGTGGGATCCCACGGCCAGCCCCTCGGTCCTGCACGGCGTCACCACGGTGCTCGGGGGGAACTGCGGGTTCTCCGTGGCACCGCTCGGGTCGGGCGACGCCGTCTACATCCAACAGATGATGGCCGTGGTGGAGGGCATCCCCCTCAAGGCGCTGCAGGGCGGCGGGCCCTGGGACTGGCACAGCTTCGCCGAGTACCTCGACCGGGTCGACACCGGTCTGTCGGTCAACGCCGGGTTTCTGGTGGGCCACTCCACCGTGCGCCGCGTGGTGATGGGGGACGACGCCACCCGGGCCGAGGCGTCACCTGAGCAGCTGGCCGCCATGGTGGAGCTGGTGGGGGAGTCGGTGGCCGGTGGGGCCCTGGGCTTCTCGTCGTCGCTGGGCGAGGGCCACCTCGACGGCGAGGGCCGCCCGGTGCCGTCCAGCTCGGCGGCGCGGGAGGAGTTCGTGGCCCTGGCCGGCGCAGTCCGGGACCATCCGGGCACGACGCTGGAGTTCATCCCGACGGTCGGGCCCATCCCCGAGGACCGGATGCGGCTGATGGTGGACATGTCCCTGGCTGCCGACCGGCCGCTCAACTGGAACCTGCTCGGGAGCCTGGCCTCCGAAGAGATCTACGAGCAGCAGTTGGAGGCCTCCGACCTGGCTGAGGCGGCCGGCGCCCACGTGGTGGCCCTGACCCTGCCCGACATGATGCGCATGCGGGCGTCGACCCTGCTGCCGGGGCTGCCCGGCTGGCGCCCGGTCACCGAGCTCGACCTCGACGGTCGGCGGGCGGCCATCACCGACCCGGCGACCCGCGGCCAGCTGCGGGCCGGGGCCGAGAAGGCCGCCCGGCGATCGATGGGCGTGCTGTCGGACTTCGCCCTGATGGAAGTGTCCGACCCCGGTTCGGCATGGGTGGGCCGTTCGGTCGGGGAGATCGCCGAGGCCCGGGGAACCGACATCGTCGACGTGCTCATCGACGTGGTGCTGTCCGACGGGCTCACGCTGTTCGCCGTCCTGCCCTCGCTCACCCCCTCGCTGGGCCGGACCGACGAAGGGTGGGCGGCCCGGACCGCCATCTGGAAGGACCGGCGGGTCATGCTCGGCGGTTCTGACGCCGGTGCCCACCTCGACCTGATGTGCCATGCCAACTATCCGACGGTGGTCCTCGGTGAGGTGGTCCGGGACCGGGCGCTCCTCTCGTGGGAGGAGGCGGTGGCAATGATGACCGACCGGCCGGCGAGCTTCTACGGGTTGACCGGGCGGGGCCGGCTCGCCGAGGGGTGCCACGCCGACGTGGTGGTGTTCGATCCCGCCCGGGTGGGAACGCGGCCCGTCACCCTGGTCCACGATCTCCCCGGGGGTGGAGAGCGGCTCCACGCCGGATCGGTGGGTGTGGTCCACGTGCTGGTGGCCGGGCGCGAGGTCGTCCGGGACGGTGAGGTCACCGGCGAGCGGCCCGGACGGGTGCTGCGGTCGGGTCGGGACACCGAGACGGTGACCCTGGCCGACGTCCTCCGCTGACGCAGGCCGTCGGTTGGCGATCAGGCGGTAGCCGCCCCGTCGATCACCAGGGTGGTGCCGCTGATGGTGGCGGCGTCGGCGGAGGCCAGGTAGGCCACCGCGCCGGCCACCTCGTCGGGGTCGATCAGCCTGCCCATGGGCGACGAGGCCCGGGTGAGCAGCGTCATGTCCGCCCCTTCGGGCAGTTGGAAGTTCCGGAGGAACGGGGTGTCCACCGAGGCCGGGCACACGGCGTTGACCCGCACCCCGGCCTGGGCCAGTTCGAGGGCCATGGACTTGGTCAACATGATGACCCCGCCCTTGGACGCGCAGTAGGCGGCGTTGTAGGGCGTGGCCCGAAGGCCGGCCACCGAGGCCATGTTCACGATGGTCCCCTTGGTCTCCACCAACGCGGGCAGGGCGCTCTGGGACAGGAGGAAGGTACCGGTCAGGTTGACGTCGATGACGTGGCGCCACTCGTCGGGCGTGAGCTGGCCGATCAGCCGGGAGATACCGATTCCGGCCACGTTGGCCAGGATGTCGAGCCGGCCGTGCCGTTCCAGGACCGTGGCCACGGTGGCGGCGCAGGCCGAGGCGTCCCGGACATCGCAGACGAGGCCACCGGCCGACTCGGCCAGGTCGCACCCTTCCACCACGGCCCCCTCCTGGACCAGCCGCGCGGCGACCGCCCGCCCGATACCACTGGCGGCCCCGGAGACCAGTGCCACCCTCCCGTCGAGTCGTCCCATGCCCAGAACGTACCTGCTGGCCGCACCGACGCACCCCCCCGACGGATACTGTGCAGCGCATGGGAGCCCTCGAGGGGAAGGTGGCCGTCGTCACCGGTGCGGCCATGGGGATCGGCCGGGCCTCGGCCCTGCTGTTCGCCCGGGAAGGGGCCAGTGTGGTGGTGGCCGACATCGACGAGGAAGGCGGTCACGAGACCGTGTCCCGGGTGGAGGCGGCCGGGGGCCGGGCCTCGTTCATCCGCACCGACGTGTCCTCCAGGCCGGAGGTGGCGGCCATGGTCCGCCACGCCGTGGACACCTACGGCGGTCTCGACTGTGCCCACAACAACGCGGGGATCGCCGCCCCCCTGGCCCCGTTGGCCGAGTACCCCGACGACGGGTGGGACCGGACCATCGCCGTCATGCTGACCGGTGTCTACCTGTGCATGAAAGCGGAGATCCCGGCGATGCTCGAACGCGGCGCCGGGGCCATCGTCAACACCGCCTCGGGAGTGGGCCTGGTGGCCTATCCACACCAGGCCGCCTACACCGCCTCCAAACACGGGGTGATCGGCCTGACCAAGGTGGCCGCCCTCGACTACGGGTCCCAGGGCATCCGGGTCAACGCCATCTGCCCGGGGACGGCCCGCACCCCCATGGTCGACCAGGCCATCGAACGGGATCCGTCCATCGACGCCCATCTGAAGGCCCTGCACCCCATCGGCCGCATCGGTGAGGCCTCGGAAGTGGCCGAGGCCGCCGTGTGGTTGTGCACTCCGGCCGCGTCCTTCGTCCTGGGTGTCGCCCTCCCGGTGGACGGCGGGTACGTGGTGCCGTGAGGACCACCGGGACGTCGGCCACGGTCACCCGACTGGCCAATCAGGGCCACCTGATCGGAGGGACCTGGCGGGCCAGCGACGCGGCCGGCACCTTCCCCCACCGCTACGCCGCCACCGGCCAGGTGCAGGCCGAGGTGGGCCTGGCCGGGGCCGGAGACGTCGACGATGCCATCACCGCCGCCCGCCAGGCTCAGCCGGTCTGGGCCGCCCTGTCCCCGGCCCGACGGTCGGCGATCCTCTTCCGCCTGGCCGACCTGCTGGAACGTCACGGAACCGAGGCCGCCGAGCTGGCCGCCCTGGACAACGGGACCCCGGTCAGTGTGATGCACCCGGGGTTCTACACGGCGGCCTGGGTCCGCTACTACGCCGGATGGTGCGACAAGCTCGACGGAGAGACCCTGGGCGGTGGCCGGACCTCGACGTCGGTGCGGTACGAGCCGTACGGCGTGGTGGCCGTGATCCCCCCGTGGAACGGCTCGATGATGGGAATGGGCCAGAAGGCGGCTCCGGCCCTGGCTGCCGGCAACGCCGTGGTGGCCAAGCCGCCCGAACTCGCCCCGTTCGGGGTCCTGCGCTTCGCCGAACTGGCCGCCGAGGCCGGACTGCCTGCCGGGGTGCTCAACGTGGTGGTCGGTGGCGCCACTGCCGGCGCCGCGCTGGCCGGCCACGCCGGGGTCGACAAGATCACCTTCACCGGCGGCTCGGCCGCGGCCCGAAGTCTCATGGCCGCGGCGGCGGCCCACCTGACACCGCTGGCCCTGGAGCTGGGGGGCAAGTCCCCGCTCATCGTGTTCCCCGACGCCGATCTCGACCGTGCCGCGCTCGTGGCCGCCCGGGTGGGGACGGCCCTGCTGGCCGGTCAGGGCTGCGCCCTGCCCACCCGCCTGTACGTCCACGACGAGGTCTACGAGCAGGTGGCCGAAAAGGTGGTGGCCACGCTGGCGTCCGTGCCGGTGGGTGACCCGCTCGACCCGGCCAGCTTCGTGGGACCGGTGGTCAGCGAGTCGGCCATGGAGCGGATCCTGGGGGTGATCGAGCGGGCCCGCGGTGACGGGGCCACCCTGCTGGCCGGGGGCATCCGGCTGGCCGGCGACCTGGCCGACGGCTGGTTCGTGGCTCCCACCGTGTTCGGCGACGTCGACCACGAGAGCGACCTGGCCCGCAACGAGGTATTCGGCCCGGTCCAGTCCATCCTGAGGTTCTCCTCGGAGGACGAGGTGCTGGACCGGGCCAACGACAGCCCGTTCGGACTGGCGGCCTACCTACACACGGCCGACCCCCGTCGAGTCGAGCGCTTCGTGCGGACGCTGGTCACCGGGACGGTGGCCGTCAACGGACCGGGCCGCTTCTCGCCGGCCACGCCGTTCGGAGGCACCAAGCAGAGCGGATTCGGCCGCGAGGGCGGCCGGGCCGGCATCGAGGAGATGGTGCAGACCAAAACGGTCTTCGTCGACTACTGATCGTCCGGTCGGACCGAGCCGTCAGGAGTCGGCGGAGGTGGCCAACAGGGCGCTATGGCCGATCTGGTTGACCAGGCTGGCGGCGTCGAAATAGATCCGCTCGTTCACGATGCGGTCGCCGTCGAAGAAGAACACGGCGGTGACCGGCACCCGGAAGGGACGACCGGTCGGGGCCCGGCCGTAGGATTCGCCCCGATTGGTGCCGAGCAGGTCGAACTCGGCCACCGTCGAGTCGTCGGCCACGTGGAACCGGATGTTGTCGTGGCGTTGGTCGGGGAAGGCGGTCCGTGTGGAACGGTACTAGCCCATCACCTCGTCGGCCCCGTCGAAGACCTGGCCGGTGGCCATGATCTCGTAGTGGGGGTGACCGTGGAAGGTGGCCAGGGTGCGCTCGAACTCCTGGTCGGACTCGGAGGTGAAGTGCTCGAGCAGGACCGCTTCCCTCCGCTCCCTCAGTGTCAGATCCACGGATTCCCGTCCTTGCCGGTCGGCGGCCACCGAGGGTTCGGCCACCTGCACGTACCCGGTGGAGATCTGACACCCGTAGCCCTCGCCGTGGCCGGGCGCTCGGCCACCGGGACACCGCGGGACAGGTGCCCGAGGAAAAGAACAAGACCGGGGATGGATCCCCGGTCTTGTTCTTCCGCCTTCCGCCTGCCCCGCTCCGCCGGTCCTGACTCCTACAGGATGAAGAGCATCTCCTGGTAGGTGGGCAGGGGCCACAGGTCGTCGGCCACCAGGGCCTCCAGCGAGTCGGAGGCGGCCCGGATGGTGTCCATGGCCGGCAGCAGACCTTTCTGGCAGTGCTCGGCGTGCTTCTCCGTGGACTCGATGTCGTCGTGGTCGATCTCCGAGCGGAGGGTGGCGATACCCGCCCGCAGCTCGGCGATCTTGCCGGAAACCTCGGCCAGCGTGGTGGTGTCGGCTTCGACCCCGGCCGCCTTCAGACTGGCCACGTTGGTGGCCAATTCCGTCTGGTAGCGGATGGCGGCCGGCAGGATCACGGTGTTGGCCATCTCCAGGGTGAGCTCGGCCTCCACGTCGATGGCCAGGATGTACTGCTCGAGAGCGATTTCGTAGCGACTGTGCATCTCCCGGTGATTGAACACCCCGTACTTGGAGAAGAGCTCCATCGAATCCTCGGTGATGAGCTCGGGCAGAGCGTCCAGGGTGGTGCGGAGGTTGGGGAGACCGCGCTCGGCCGCCTCGACCTGCCACTCGTCGGCGTACCCGTTGTCGTTGAACACCACCTTGCCGTGGTTGGTGATGACCTCCTGTAGCACCGTCTGGACGGCACTGTTGAACTCCGTACCGCTCTCCACCAGTGCCTCGAGCTCCGTGGCGATGTAGTCCAGCGCCTCGGCCAGGATGGTGTTGATGGTGACCATGGGCCCGGCGATGGACTGCAGCGAGCCGGGGGCACGGAACTCGAACCGGTTGCCGGTGAAGGCGAAGGGGCTGGTCCGGTTGCGGTCGCCCGGGTCGGTGGGAAGCACGGGCAGGGTGTCCACGCCGATCTCGATGGAGCCCTTCTCCTTGGAACTGGTGGCGCCACCGGCGGCGATCTGCTCGAACACGTCGGCCAACTGGTCGCCGAGGAAGATCGAGATGATGGCCGGAGGTGCCTCGTTGGCGCCCAGCCGGTGGTCGTTGGTGGCCGAGGCCACCGAGGCCCGGAGGAGGCCGGCGTACTTGTGCACGGAGCGGATCACCGCGGCGCAGAACACCAGGAACTGGGCGTTGGCGTGGGGGGTGTCGCCGGGCAGCAACAGGTTCCCCTCGGTGGAGTTGCCCAGGGAGAAGTTGACGTGCTTGCCCGAGCCGTTGATGCCGCCGAAGGGCTTCTCGTGGAACAGGCACTCCATGCCGTGCTTCTGGGCCACCTTCTTGAGGGTGGTCATGAGCAGCTGCTGATGGTCGGCGGCCACGTTGGACCGCTCGAACATCGGAGCCAGTTCGAACTGGCCGGGGGCCACCTCATTGTGGCGGGTCTTGGCCGGGATGCCCAGCTTGAAGAGCTCCCGCTCACAATCCATCATGTAGGCCAGCACCCGGTCGGGGATGGCGCCGAAGTAGTGGTCGTCGAACTCCTGGCCCTTGGGCGGTTTGGCCCCGAAGAGGGTCCGCCCCGAGTTGAGCAGGTCGGGCCGGCTCAGGAAGAAGCTGCGGTCGATGAGGAAGTACTCCTGCTCGGCACCGGCGAAGGACACCACGGCGTCGGCGTCGGGGTGTCCGAACAGGTGGAGGATCCGGGCGGCCTCCTTGGCCATGGCCTGCTGGGAGCGCAGCAGGGGGGTCTTCCAGTCGAGGGCCTCGCCGGTCATGGAGATGAACACGGTGGGGATGCACAGCGTGTTCCCGTTGGGGTTCTCGAGGATGTAGGCGGGACTGGTGGCATCCCAGCCCGTGTAGCCCCGCGCCTCGAAGGTGGCCCGCAGGCCACCGTTGGGGAAGCTGGAGGCGTCGGGCTCACCCTGGGTGAGGGTCTTACCCTGGAACTCGGCGATGGCGGCTCCGTCGCTTCCGGGCTCGAAGAAGCTGTCGTGCTTCTCGGCGGTGAGGTGGGTCAGGGGATAGAAGACGTGGGCGTAGTGGGTGGCGCCCTTCTCCATGGCCCAGTCCTTCATGGCCGCGGCCACCACGTCGGCCACGGCCGGGTCCAGCATCTTTGAGTGCTCGATCGTTCCCATCAGCGACTTGAACACCGGCTTGGGCAGGCGCTTCTGCATGACGGCCTTGGTGAACACGTTCTCGCCGAAGATCTCGCCCGGGGCCCCGGCCGGCGGAAAGATGGATTCGGGGGCCTTGTAGTTCTTGACGGCATCGATGGCATCGAGCCTGGCTTTGCTTCCACTCATTGATTGCTCCTAGTCACTGCTCGCAGGTGTCGCCGGCCGGTGTCGGCACGCCACTGCCCAGGCGTCCACGCCGATCCGTGGTCCAGAACCTAGGGGCGCTTCGTAACGGGAACATTTCGTGAAGATGAAGGTTCTGGTCACGCGGCCGGCGATCGGGCGCCGACCCGGCCCGTTCGCCTCTCGGTGCGGCAGGCAGGCCGCCCGGGGACTGCTATTATGTCAGCAAAGGATGACATCAAGTGCTGACATAATAGCGGGCGGGAGGTGAAGGCATGAGCACGGAGGCGGAGACGACCCGGCGCAAGGCCATGGTGCCCGCCCTGGTGCTGGTGGCGGCGCTGGTGGCCATCGTGAGCAGCCTGGGGGCGCCGCTCATTCCGGCGATCGCCCAGGCGGATCACGTGAGCCTGAGTACAGCCCAGTGGCTGTTGACCTCGGCCCTCCTCACGGGGGCCCTGGCCACCCCGATCATGGGCCGTCTGGCCGACGGCCCCCGACAACGCGACGTGATCCTGGCGGCCCTCTCGGTGGTGCTGGTCGGCTGCGTCCTGGCCGCGGTGTCCGACCAGTTCATCGTGGTGGAGGCCGGTCGGGCCCTCCAGGGGTTCGGACTGGGCTTGCTACCGGTGACCATGGCCATCGCCCGGCGTCATCTGAGCTTCGAGAAGGCCGGACGAGCCATCGCCACCCTGTCCATCACCGCGGCGGTAGGGGCGGGGCTCGGCTATCCGCTCACCGGGCTGATCGCCGAGGTCTTCGACTTCCACGCCGCCTTCTGGTTCGGGGCCATCACCGTGGCCCTGGCCCTCGTGGCCGCGGCGGTGATCCTGCCCGCCCGGTCGGAGGCACCGTCGCGGCGCTTCGACTTCGCCGGGGCGGTCACCCTCAGCCTGGCCGTCATCGGACTACTGGTGGTGCTGAGCGAGGGCGGACGATGGGGCTGGAGTGCACCTGTCTCCCTCGTCGTCATGGTGGCCAGTGGCCTGTCACTCATGCTGTGGATCCGCCACGAGCTGCGCGTCGGGGACCCGCTGGTCGACCTCCGCCAGATCCGCAACCGGTCGGTCCTGACCGCCGACATCTCCGGCTTCCTGATGTGCGTGGCCATGTACCTGTTCATCCCCATCATCCTCGAGTTCGTGCAGGTCCCGGCAGCCGACGGCTTCGGATTCGGGGCGTCGGTGATCGTGTCCAGCCTGGTCTTCCTCCCGCTCTCGGTGGGCACCTTCGCCGCCAGCCGGTTCCTCGGCCTCTACGAGCGCCACTTCGGGACCCGGTCGATGATTCCGCTCGGGGCCACGATCTTCGCCGTCTCGACCCTGTTCTTCGCCGTCGAGCACGGCGCCCTGTGGGAGGCCTTCGGCGCCTCGGGCTTCGCCGGACTCGGGGTGGGACTCACCTTCGCCGCCATGCCCGGTTTCATCGTCCGGGCCGTCCCCCGGCGGGAGACCGGCAGTGCCACCGGCTTCTACCAGGTGCTCCGCAACATCGGGCTCTCGGTGGGGAGTGCACTGGGGGCGGCCATCCTGCTGTCGTTCACCCAACCGGGCCACACCTTCCCGACCGTCGGCGGCTTCCACACCGCCCTGGTGGTGGCGTCCGGTCTCTGCCTGGCTACGGCGGTGATCAGCTACGTCCTGCCCGGTGCCGCCGCCAACCGGCGCGCCGTCGAGCCCGACGCCACCCGCGAGCACGAGGACCTGGTTCTGGAGGAGGAGACGGAGCTGGCCGGGGCCGGCCTGATGCTGGCCGGGGAGCAGCTCCCCCTGGCCGACGAGGCGTCGTCACGATGACCACCGCCGGGTCCCAGCCGGTGGGGGCCTCGCCGGCCCGCGCCTCCCGGTCGCGGGATGCCGCAGCCAGTCGTCAGGCCCTGCTCGGGGCGGCCCAGGAGCTGTTCGGCCAAGGGGGGTTCGAACGGACCACGGTACGGGAGATCGGGGAGCGGGCCGGCGTGGACGCCGCACTGATCGCCCGCTACTTCGGGAGCAAGGCCGACCTCTACATCGCCGCGGTGACCGCCGAGCGGATGGGTGATCAACCCGTCTCGGAGTACGGGGGGCTGGAGGAGATGGTCGAGTCCCTGGTGGCCCGCGTGGACCGCCACGGACCCGGACCGATCCTGCAGGCCCTGGTCCGATCGGACACCTCAGAGGAGATCCGGGCCGCCGCCCAGGCCCGTCTGCCCCGGCTGGTGGAACCACTGGTGGACGGCATGGAGGGGAGGGGTACCGCCCAGGCCCGCCTTCGGGCCGAGATCACCGTGTCGGCCCTGATCGGTGTGGCCCTCGGCCGATCGCTGGGGTGGTTCGCGGAGATGGGCTCGGCCCCCCACCAGGAACTGGTCGAGTTGTTGGTCGACGCCCTGGGGACCCTGACGGACGGGCAGGCCCCCCGACGAGCTGACCGGACGCGTTGAGGTGAGGGGCCCGGGGTCGAAGGGCCCGTGGCTCCCGGCCTACGGTGATCGGTGGCGAAGGTCGACCCTGAGGAGGATGAGTGGCATCGGCAGACACGCGGCGGGGACGGAAGGTGGAGGAGCTGCTGCGGGGTCGTGAGCACTGGAGCCTCCAGCCCTCGTCGTCACCGGGCCTGCCCTCCCAGTGGTGCTTTCTGGCCGGGCCGGAGATCGAGCTGTCGGTGACCGTCGACCAGGGCGCCATCGTGGTCTACGTGATGGACCGGAACGCCGAGGTCTTCCTCGCCGACGGCGCGGCCTTGGCCGCCTGGCTCGACGCCAATGAGGCGCTGTGGGTCGGCCGCCCCTCGATGGCCTCGGAACTGTTCGACGACCTGTTGACCGGGAGGCTCGACGACTGGGGACGCCAGGGCCTCCGGTCGAGGTGACCAGCGTTCAGGATCCAGCCAACCGGGCTTCGAACCGGCGCGCGAACAGGTAGGCGTCACCGGGCCAGCGGGCCGAGACGTAGTTGCCGTCCTCCACCACGAAGGCCGGGCCGTCGTCGTCGGCCGTGCCCCGCCGGAAGGTACGGGGACCCCGTTCGAACTGGGCCCGATCGTCGAGGTTGTTACTCACCTCGTCCTCGACGTAGGCCGGATAGGTCCGGTAGTACCGGCCGAGTCGCCACGCCGTGGCCAGGTAGGCGCTCTTCTCCATGTACTTGGGCAGGCAGGTGGTCCGCCGGCCGGCCAGCACACTGCGTCCGGTGGCCGGATCGGTGGTCCTGGCCAGCACCAGCACGCCGTGGCAGATGGCCCCCACCGGCCGGCCCAGCGACCAGAACGCCGCCACCCGGTGCTGCAGCTCGTGGGACCCCAGATACTGGCGCATGCCCGGGGCGTGGCCACCGGGGAGGATCAGGCCGTCGAAGCGCTCCACCTCGATCGAGCGCCAGCTCTCCGGCCCGGTGAACTCCGGTGCCGCCGTCAGCTGCCGGTAGAACTCGCGGGCCTGGTCGTCGGCCCCGAGCTGACCGAAGAGGACCCCGGTGAGGAGGCGGGGATCACAGGCCGGCGCGATGCCGCCCGCCTCGGTGGCGAAGGTCACGGTGTGTCCGGCGTCGGTCAGCAGTCGCCAGGGTACGGCGACCTCGGTGGTGTCGAAGTCGTGGTCCGGCAATGGCATCAGCACCTGCATGACCGACTCCTCGGGTGGCCCGGTGGCCCGGGGTGGACCGGAGAGGCGACTGTAGGTTCCAGCCGGAGGGTGCGGCAAAGCCCGGTCCGGCGGTGCCCTGGCCGTCCGGTCCGGCCGGGGGCGGGGAGCCCGGCACCGGGCTCCGACCAGGGCACTTCCCGCACCGGCCTGGAGCAGAGGTGGCCGCCGCCCGGTTCGGGCCCACCGGCCCGGCCATCCTCCCGGACGGGTCGACCGGGCCAACTGTGAGGATCGTTAGAATCCCCCGACAGGGGCAGCGAGGAGGATCCGTGTCCGTGACTGGCCTGGCCAATCTGGCCGTGAAGGTTGCGGATCTCGACGGGGCCTGCCGGTTCTACGAAGCGGCAGGGGCCGAGGTTCGCGACCGGATGCTGTGGGGAAATGGTGAGCGGGCCGACGTCTACCTCGGTCCGGTGATGATCACCCTGTTCACCCGGGCCATCTACGAGGACGACGTGGAACTCCCGGACGAGGGTTTCCTCCACCCCGCCCTGTTCACT
>Ga0207933_1001461_pt1 | contig 17727 bp, 11 predicted proteins | sample NGESurdeep092012_4_FD_184488 | JGI IMG/M metagenome (GOLD analysis project Ga0207933, IMG submission 184488) | Arctic peat soil microbial communities from Barrow, Alaska - NGEE Surface sample F53-3 deep-092012 (SPAdes) | ecosystem: Environmental > Terrestrial > Soil > Wetlands > Peat ...
CTATTTGATGATTTTAAGGTACCGATACTGGCTGTATTGTCTTTCGTTGACTTTAAGGTCAGGTTGTCGCCGGTAGTTAAGGCTGCCGTTCCTGTTCCGAAGGAAACCAAACCAGTAACATTTAATGTATCATTTACAGTGTTCAAAATTCTTAGGTCATTATTGCTTACTACCAAATTTTCGATTGTCCTGGTATCAAATTTACTTCCATCAATAGTTTGAGTGCCGGAGCCATTGAATTCCATGGTTCCTTTGGAAGCAATAAATGCCCCTAAGTTATCTATCGTGCCTGCTATCTGCATGGTGGCATTGTCAACCATTAATGTAGCATTTGCAAAAATATGGAGATTTGTTATCGTTGCTTTTGGGGTATTGTTCAAAACAGGTTGGTTGGGCGTTCCACCCGGTATAAACACGTCAGGGCAGGAAGAAGCTGAAGGCAATTGCCCATCGGACCAGTTAGCATTCGTGTTCCAATCTGAACTATTGGTTCCTGTCCAGTAATTATGAATGCTGACAGTGGCTGTATCAGAATAGGAAACGCTGCAACCATCACTCACGACTGCCCTGAAGAATGTAGGTACCGTAACACCTGAAAAATTTTGCATGGTGTTCGTATTAGTAATTTTGTCCCAGATAACACTTGTGCTGTCAGTTGTAGATTCCCAGTGATCCGGATTCTTGCTATTTCCCGAAAGAGCCAGTATCCCGTTTCCTCCACTACAAATGGATACTGAAGGTATCGTTCCACCTTTTGCCCCGCCTGCGGTTACGGTTACTTCGGTAGTTGCCGGCGCTGAACACCCTTTATCACTTGTAACAGTTACTGTGTAGGTTCCTGCGGCATCTGAAGTAAAATTTGTGATAGAAGGATTTTGATCAGTTGATGTAAAACCGTTCGGGCCACTCCAACTATAGGTTGCTCCTCCGCCGGAATTAAGGCTCAGGGTAGCACCAATACATAAAGGGGCATTACTTCCTGCTGTAGCTTCGGGTAGTGGATTTTCAGAAACATTTACACTGCCTGGCATTGGATAAGTATCATTACAAGCTGACGTTCCAACCACTGTATAATTTCCTACGGAAATTTGCGGGCCAAAATTTATCGCAGCCCCTGTTCCGACCACCAAATCCCCCACAGGATTGCCATTATTGTATAACTGATAGCTTATTCCCTTAGTTGAACCTGCTAAACCCACTCCTACACCTGAGCTACCCGTACAAAAAGCCCCTCCGCCCGTTACATTATAATTGGCAGCTTTAATACAATAAGTAAGAGAAATACCATCAACTGACGCAGGAGGGCCATCGCCTATTCCATCATTATTATTTACCCAGGTAAAAATTAAATAAAATGTTTTACCAGCTAAATCTGGTGCGCTAAAACCTTCTTGTATGTAACCTAACTGAGAATTAAACTGAGGAAATCTTAGCACAGCGGAAGGCCCTGGCATTGCATCAGCTACAGGCGATGTAACATCTGTGAAAACATCTAAACCATCAATTACATTCAAATCATTATCACTTTGAACATCACCTTGCAAATAAAATGAAAAAACAATATTAAACGCTTCAGGTGGAAGGGTTACCTGCTTATAAAAATGAGAAATATGAGTAGTTGTATTATCATAAGAATAGTTGCCAGGATTTCCATCACTTGAAATATATGCGGTGTTTGGCGAGCTGGGGGGGCTTGCAGAAGCTCCGGTTCCAACCACCCATTCATTCCCGGAACTGTTTACGACAGTCCAGCCATTTGCGGGAAAAGTGGTTCCTGCATCAAAACTTCCAACTCCGTTAGGGTCTATAGCTGTTTGTGCAAAACTGCCATTGATAAAACAAAAGCTACAGAATAATAATGAGTAAAATTTATTCATACACTATTTTTCGTTTGAAAAATAATAATGTTATTTTTATTATAAATGCGGGGAGTTAACAGAAAATAACTAATCTGAAATGTAAGTTTCTAACTGATATCGGAATTGAACAAGAAGAAAATATAAAGAAAATAGATAATAAAATTACCTGATAGAAATTAAATTAAGAAGGTATTCGCAGGAGTTGGGCCAGGTTAGTAATAACAATTGTGCACAATATAATAATTAAAGTTGATTTTAAAAAACCGGCGGCAAATATTTTATTAATAGTTAAATGCAGTTTTATTAATTCCTAATCCATTATTTCCAAAAATGATCAGTTTAATTTATCATCTCACGCTCACTAAAAAATCATATTATTAGCTGGTTTACTGCACAAGAATAAATATTGCTTTTGTAATTGGTGGGTTCTTAAAAATGAAAATATATTTTCTTTCCGTATCAGATTCTCTTTTTACATTGCAATAATTTTTTAAGGTATTGCATTGAATAAAACTGCACATAAAAGTGCGGAATACATGGAATGGATCAAAATATAGTAGAAATGACAAGTGAGCACCAACGCCTTGAAAACAACCTTCAAAAAAAAATACCTCTTGAAAAGTGGGGGCCTTATTTAAGTGAAAGGCAATGGGCAACTGTGCGCGAAGATTATTCTTTCAATAGCGATGCATGGAATTATTTTCCTTTTGACCAGGCTCATTACCGTTCGTATTTGTGGGGCGAAGATGGTATTGCCGGCATATCAGATTATTTTCAAAATCTTTGTTTTAGCATTGCCCTTTGGAACCGAAAAGACCCTATTTTGAAAGAACGCCTTTTTGGATTAGGGAACAGGCAGGGAAACCACGGAGAAGATGTGAAGGAATTGTATTATTACCTTGATAATTTACCTACTCATTATTACATGGAGTATTTATACAAATACCCTCAAAGTGAATTTCCTTATGATGAGCTTAAAAATGTAAATAAAGAACGTGCCCGCACTGAACCTGAATACGAACTTTTAGATACTGGTATTTTTAATAACAACGAATATTTTGACGTGCATGTAACCTACGCCAAGGAAGATTCTAATGATATTTTTATAAAAATAAATATTCACAACCGCTTTTCGGAAGCAGCAGGAATTACGGTTTTACCAACTCTCTGGTTTTACAACCGTTCAAGCAACCAGAACCTTGCTGAGAAACCAGCTATTTCTTTAAGAAATACAACATCAGTTAAAGCAACTCATGAAAGATTAGGAAGTTATTTTTTGTATTTTCAAAATCCCAGGGTTACTTTATTTACAGATAATATAACCAATCAAAAAAAAGTTACCGGATTGCCCAATCCAACCCCTTTCACAAAAGACGCATTTCATAATGCAATCATTGATAAAAAGAATATTGGCGCATTAAGAAAAAGAAATTATGGTACAAAATTTTCTCCTGTTTATGATTATACCATCGGGCCTGGCGAATCAAAAACGATCTATCTAAGGCTTTCTGATAAAGAATTGGAGAATGGTTTTGAGGAAGGGTTTGAAAATATTTTCTCACAAAGAAAAGCGGAAGCAGATGATTTTTATAATGCCATACTTCCGGAAAATTCTACTGAAGAATTTAAAAAAATTCAACGTCAATCCCTGGCGGGCATGTTGTGGAGCAAACAATATTATCATTACGATGTAGAAAGATGGCTTTCCACATCCGATGGAATTACGCCCATAAATGAAGGCAAGCTTTTAGGCCGCAACAACGATTGGAAACATTTAAAAAACCAGGATATTATTTTAATGCCGGATAAATGGGAATATCCATGGTACGCCGCGTGGGACCTGGCTTTTCACTGTATTCCGATGGCTATGATGGACCCATGCTTTGCCAAACATCAGCTTTTGCTAATCATGCGGGAATGGTACATGAAACCGGATGGCCAATTGCCAGCTTATGAATGGCATTTTAGTGATGTAAACCCACCAGTTCAGGCGTGGGCGGCGCTCCAGGTGTACCGGATAGAACAATCACAAACCGGAAAAAAAGATACTGATTTTTTAAAGAAAATATTTCATAAGCTTCTCATCAATTTCACCTGGTGGATCAACCGGAAAGATGCTAACGGTAACAATATTTTTCACGGAGGTTTTTTAGGGCTTGATAATATCGGCATATTTAACCGGAGTATTGAAATGCCCGGAAAACACCGCCTGGAGCAGGCTGACGGCACAAGCTGGATGGGAATGTATGCACTCAATATGATGGATATGGCTTTGGAAATTTCGGCCTTTGACCCGACTTTTGAAGACACGGCCACCAAATTTTTTGAGCATTTTGTTTTAATTGCAGAGGCACTTAACCTGCATGGTTTATGGAATGATGAAGATAAATTTTTTTATGACACACTTGCTACTGAGGAAGGCGAGCTCATTCAACTACGCATACAATCCATAGTTGGGCTTACGCCCCTTTTTGCGGTTTCAACTATCCAAAAGAAAGTGAGGGATTTGCTTCCTGATTTTAAAAAAAGAACCAATTGGTTTGAAAATTACCGAAAGAAAAATAATCGTTTTTGGCCCAACGAAGAACGTACAGATACCAACGATATTTTATTATCCCTCGTACCAAAAGAAAGATTGAAAAACATTTTAGGGCATTTATTGAATGAGGAGGAATTTTTATCGCCTGGCGGGATAAGGGCCTTATCAAAGTTTCATGAAAAAAATCCTTACAAGGTTACAATTGACGATATCGAATATGGAATTCAATATGACCCCGGCGACTCCGTGTCCAATTTTTTCGGCGGCAATTCAAATTGGCGGGGGCCGGTTTGGATACCGATCAATTATATCATCATTCAGTCAATTCGAAAATATGGTGAATTTTATGGGGACGAACTTTTGGTAGAATGCCCAACCGGTTCTGGAAATAAAATGAACCTGGTAGAAGTTGCTAACGAGTTAGCCAAAAGAGTGATCAGCCTTTTTGAAAAAAATGAGGAAGGCAAGAGAAGAATCTATGGAGAATACAATTGGTTTTACCAGCTACCGGAAAACCAGCATCTTTTTCTATTCTATGAATATTTTCATGGCAATAATGGCAAAGGCCTTGGCGCAAGCCATCAGACAGGATGGACATCACTGGTTGCCTCACTTATAAGTGAACTGGCAAACTATAAAGTGCCCGGTAAATAAATAAAAATACTGGCTTTACTTTCTTATTATCTTATCTAATTTATAAAATTAAAATCTTCCTTATTTGTTGCTTTACTACTTCCAAGTTTTTCGCTCGCGAACCGGTAATAATTTGAAACGCACCTTTTAAAATTCAAGGGATTTAATTTAATAAAAATAAATTACATTGCTTTTTATTTAAAACTACAAACAATTTATCATGCACAAAACCTACTTAGTTCTAAGTTGTTTTCTTTTACTAACTGCCTCTGCAATCGCACAGGAAAAAAACAATAATTATTTCCCGGTACAAACGAAAATTGTTAATGGTACCATTGAAGGAAATTTTGATACCAAAACAGGCCTCCAACTTTATCTTGGAATACCATTTGCAAAACCACCTGTAGGAAATTTAAGATGGAAAGCACCCCAACCCATGGATAACTGGAAAGGCGTAAAAGAAACAAAGAAATTTGGGCCGCGCCCGGTTCAGGCAATTGTATTTGGAGACATGAACAGCCGTAGCAATGGATTGAGTGAAGATTGCCTCTATTTAAATGTCTGGACACCTGCCAAAAGAGATACAAAAAACCTTCCTGTATTAGTATATTTCTATGGAGGCGGATTTGTAGCCGGCGATGGCTCTGAACCAAGGTATGATGGAGAAAGTTTGGCTCAGAAAGGAATTGTTGTAGTTACTGTGAATTATAGGTTAGGTGTTTTTGGCTTTCTTTCACTTCCCGAATTAAGTGCAGAATCACCTTACAAAGCATCCGGCAATTATGGTTTACTTGACCAGGTAGCAGGTTTGGAATGGGTTAAGAAAAACATAGCAGCCTTTGGAGGCAACCCCAATCATGTAACAATAGGCGGTGAATCTGCAGGTTCCATGTCTGTAAGCGCGCTGATGGCATCCCCTTTATCAAAAAATTTAATTAATGCTGCTATTGGTGAAAGCGGGGCATCCATTACACCAACAGGAGGCCCCGTATCCTTGAAAGATGCTGAAAAAACCGGAATGGAATTTGCCCAAAAAGCAGGATTCACGAAACTGGCTGAACTTAGAAAATTAAGTACAAGAGACCTTTATGATGCTTATAAAGCCTCCGGAAGATTTGGTTTTCCTGTTGTGATTGACGGGTATTTTTTAAAAGCTTCTTTGCCAGAAACTTTTGAATCAAAAAAACAAGCTATGGTTCCTTTATTGGCAGGCTGGAATTCTGCAGAAATACCAGGTGGTGCATTTATGCAAGGGCTACCTAATACAGAAGAAAATTTCACAAAAAAAGTAAAGCAATTTTTTCCAAATGATTATGAAGAGGTGCTGAAATTATGGCCACATAGTTCAGAAGAAGAGATTAACCGTTCTGCAACTGATTTGGCTTCTTATGGTTTCATTGTTTATAGCACCTGGAAATGGCTTGACCTGCAAGCTAACAACAGTTCACAACCCGTTTATCGTTATTTATTCAGTAGAATGAGGCCTCCGCTTAAAGATAAAAATATAACAGCCGGGCTGGCTGGCGGAACCATGAAGAATGGCCCTAATGCTCCTAAAATGCCTAAAGCAATTGGTGCGCCACATGCAAGTGAAATCGAGTATGCATTGGGAAACCTCAAATCAAATACCGATTATGACTGGACCGAAGATGACTACAAAGTTTCAAAAACTATGGAAAACCTTTTTGCCAATTTCATTATCAACTTCAATCCAAATGGTGATAACGTTCCAAACTGGCCTGCGGTACAGCCTGGAGATAAAAACCCTGAAGTAATGGATATCAATGTTGAATCAAAAGCTGAAAAAGCTACCAATGGTGAGCAATTTGAGTTTTTGCAGCAGGTATACAGCAAAAGAAAATAAGATTGCCTGTTGTGCGATTGAAAAATTTAAATCGATTCAATCGCACAACAGGTTAATAAATTCTGTAAAAGGAAGAATGTGTTATGAAGCTGTAGTACCTAACTGTTTTGCTTTAAGAATATTTCATGTAATAATAATATCTGGGGAATCAACATTTGTTGTTCATCGTTGAATATAACGTAGTTGCATAAACGCATTTTTTCTTCTTCGTTCATTTGCAATTTTATTCTTGCTTTCACCTGTGCTTCTGAAATATTTCCGCGTTGTATTGTTCTTTCAATCCTGAGTGGCAGAGGAGAACTAACGCCAATTACTAAATCCAGCAATTTGTTGGAACCGCTTTCAAATATCAAAGCGGCCTCTTTTATTGTATAAGGGGCTTTTTGTTTTATCATCCATTCTTCCGCGTCTTTTATCGTAGCCGGATGAACAATTGAATTCAATAATTCAATTTTTTTTTGATCAGTAAAAACCTGTTCCGACAAATATTTTCGGTTCAGGTTTCCTTTTGAATACGACTCTTCCCCAAAAGATTGGATGATCTTTTTTTTCAATTCCGTATCTTCTTCCATTAATCTTTTGGAAGCGCTGTCAGAATCATAAACAGGAATTCCCAACACAGAAAATATGTTGGACACAGTGCTTTTTCCACTGCCAATTCCACCTGTTATTCCTATTCTTAGCATGAGAGAATGAGGATTTGAGAATTAGGGTTTAGGATTTCCCTAAACCATTCTAAACTTTCTAAACTCCGGATCTGGAAATTAGGTTTTGCCTTCAGCTTTTTGCTATTTTATGGGAGCAACAGTTGCCACTTTGTTTAAGTTGGCTGTCATTTCCATACTCACTGCGCTTTTTTCCATTTTAATATAAGACCCTGGATTTATTTCAAGCAGGAATGTGCCGTCGTCATTCATTTTATTAATGATTCCGTGAATGCCCGCAATGGTAACAATTTTATCCCCTTTCTGTAAATTGGCCATAAAAGTCTTTTGTTGTTTGGCTTTTTTAGACTGAGGCCTGATCATAAACACCCAGAAAACGATGATCATTAATCCTAAAAATACAAATTGAAATCCTCCCCCACCTTTTCCTTCTCCTAACATTAAAAATACCGTTGCTAAATTCATGTTTTTGGTTTTGTTTGCTGTTTTTACAGCGGTTATAAAAAATTATTACTGTTTTTTTATTTGAAACAAGATTTGTTCATTTAATTTTTGCCATTTACTACCCCGGATAATACTAAAACCGGGAACTGCGGATATGCATTTGAAGCTACCACAATTGTTTTATGAGCCGGCCCGGGATGCGAAGCAGTATTAAAAACAACTTTGATCAATCCCGTTTCTCCGGGCTTTACCGGCTCTTCCGGTTTTTCAGGCACAGTGCAGCCACAGCTTGCTTTTGCCGAAGAAATCACCAGTGGTTTTTTGCCGGTATTCCTAAACTCAAAATCATGAGATATTTTTGTGCCTTCAGTTGTTTTGCCAAAATCATAAACAGAATCTAACATCTGAACAGAAGTAGTATCCGTAAACTGTACATCCATATTGGCAAGGCTGTTGGGATCTTTTTTTGAATTCCTGATGTTGCAGGAAATCAAAAACCCAATCAACATAAAAGAAAGCAGCAATTTTTTCATATCCTGTTTTTTTTTCAAAGTGCAAAGGTATTATAAAGTGCTGTTTTTATAATTGGCCTTTTGGATTTTATTTTGGGCTAACAGTTCTTTATGGATGTTATCAAGAATCCCATTTACAAAATGCCCACTTTGCTCCGTGCTATATTCCTTAGCCATATCAATATATTCATTGATCGTAACTTTTGTAGGAATGGTTTCAAAATACAATAGTTCACAAACGCCCATTTTCAGCAAGATCATATCAAGCTGGGCAATCCGTTCCGAATCCCAGTTTTTTAATTTTGGTTTGATAAGCCCAAGGCAATATTCATCTTTTTCAATCACACTTTGCAAAAGATCTACGGCAAATTTCATTTTCTCCTCTCCCACCAATTTTTCAAAATCAAATGCTGATGGCTTTTGAAAAAAATTATGCATTAATAAAATTATTGTTTCTGCATCATCGTCCCAATGAATAAATTTTTCTTCTACATCGCTCAAGAAATATTCATCCGGAATCATCAGGTTGCCAAAGATAAATTCGAGAATTTTCTTTTCGGATTTTTTATCCCTTGAAGGTTCGGCAGTATATTCCTTGTATTCATCAGAATTAATCAAAGCAAAATAACTTCTTCTCACTAATTCCCCATCAATCAAATATTTTATTTTAAATTTTTCGGCTGATTTTTGAAACGATACATTTTCAGCTATCACCCAAAGCAATTCATTTCCCGCGATCTTGGTATTTACTTTCAGGTCGTTCTCTGAAGGAAGGTATTTTTGAGATTTTTGCAAAGCATCCTTTTCTGAAAACCGTGCCACTTCAAGCATATAATAAACGAGGTAAGTAAAAAGCTGCTGTGCGTTTTCAAGATTCTTTTCCAGGATTTGCAACGGCTCTCCGGGGCGCGTTTCCTTATTCATAGATTCAATGCTGTAAAGCGTTTGCATCACTTTTACCCGGATATTTCTTCTGCTTAGCATTTTTGTAAGAACTTTTTTTGGGCTGCGAAGATAGTTATTATTGACTATTGGATAATTGATTATTGGTTTACCAAAATCTAAATTAAAAATGTGAGTTAATTATCTGTTTACTGTTTGTATTCACCAATCCAAATTCCATATAAATAAACCGTAGCCAATTTTTCCCTTTATCAAAATAAAATTCTTACTTATTTCTTGGTTTACTGTCATTACGGCCATTGTTTTTTCGGCATAGGTTGCCAAAACTTTAAAATTTGAAGAAAAAACTTTAACTGATTTTTCCGAAATTGCAAGAGAAAGTAAAAATCCAAAAAATGAAAAAAACTTACTGCTTTTGTTTTTTAATTATAGCCACTATGGTTGTAAAGGCTCAAAAATATCCATTTCAAGATACAAATCTGAGCGATGAAAAAAGGTTGGATAACCTTATTTCCCTGATGACTTTTGAAGAGAAAATAGATTTTATGTCTACACAGCCGTCAGTTCCAAGGCTGGATATTAAAAAGCATCGTATCATAGAAGGATTGCATGGCGCGGCTTTAAGCGGCCCTGCTAACTGGGCGGTAAAAGGAAAAGGAGCATCGCCCACTACTACTTTTCCGCAGGCTATTGGGTTAGCTGAAATGTGGGACCCGGCGTTGTTACAAAAAGTTGCGGCACAGGAAGCATACGAAGACCGTTACTTAACCCAAAGCCCAAAGTACCTGAGCGGTGGCCTGGTTACGTTAGCACCCAATGCTGACCTCGGCCGTGACATTCGCTGGGGAAGAACTGAAGAGTGTTACGGCGAAGACCCATTTTTAACTTCCCGGCTCGTTGTTGCCTTTGTAAAAGGCTTGCAGGGTGATAATTCAAAATACTGGGAAACAGCTTCCCTTATGAAACATTTTTTGGCCAACAGCAATGAGAATAACAGAAATACCAATTCGTCCAACTTTGACGAAAGGTTGTTCCGGGAATATTATTCCTATCCCTTTTATAAAGGCATAACTGAAGGCGGCTCGCGTGCATTTATGACGTCGTATAACAGCTACAATGGTATTCCTTGTACCGTTAATCCCGTTCTGAAATCAGTTGCTGTAAAAGAATGGGGGCAAAACGGAATTATTGCCACAGATGGAGGCGCTTTCACACAGCTCGTTACTGCTCATCACTATTATCCGGACCTGGAAACCGCCGCCGCCGGATGCATAAACGCAGGTACTACCATGTTCCTGGACAATTATAAACAACCTTTAAAAAATGCAATACAAAAAGGCCTGATAACCGAAGAGCAAATAGACAGTTCTATCAAAGGTAATTTGCGTGTGTGGCTAAAGCTCGGCTTATTGGACAATTCAGATGAAAACCCTTATTCAAAAATAGGGATTGCAGATACTACCGATCCCTGGACAATTGATAAAACCCATGAACTCGTGAGAAAAGCGACTGAAGAATCGGTGGTGTTATTAAAAAACGAAAACCATTTATTGCCTCTTGATACAAAACAAATCAAGTCTATTGCTATAATAGGGCCAAGTGCAGATAAAGTAGTTTCAGATTGGTATTCAGGTACGCCACCTTACAAAGTTTCGGCATTGGAGGGAATAAAAAATGCAGTGAGTAAGAATGTTGAAATCTTTTACGCGCAAAGTAACAAAGCAGATTCCGCGGTAATTGCAGCACGGAAAGCAGATGTCGCCATCGTGCTCGTGGGCAACGATCCCCTGTGCAATGGCTTACCATGGGGAAAGTGCTACGTGGCCAGCAATGGGCGCGAAGATGTAGACAGGCAATCTATTTCGCTGGAACAGGAAGACCTGGTGAAATTAGTAAAGGCCGCAAACCCTAAAACTATTTTGGTAATGGTTGCCAGTTTCCCTTACGCCATCAATTGGTCAAAAGAACACGTTCCTGCCATCTTGCGTATTTCGCAATCTAGCCAGGAATTGGGAAACGGACTTGCAGATGTCATCTTTGGAAAGGTAAGCCCGGCCGGCAGATTGGTTCAAACCTGGTCGAGTTCAATAGACAATTTACTTCCAATGTTGGACTATAATATTCGCCACGGGCGCACTTACATGTACGACAAACATAAGCCGCTTTTCCCTTTTGGATATGGGCTTACTTACACCACTTTTGATTACCAAAACTTGACTACTGATTCCAAAATTTTACAAGAAGGAAAAACTGTGAATGTAAAATTTCAATTGAAAAATAGGGGAAATTATAGCAGCGATGAAGTGGTACAACTCTATGCCAGTTTCCCTGATTCAAAAGTGGAACGCGCCAGGATTGCACTCAAAGCATTCAAACGGGTTTTTGTACCTAAAGGCGAAACAGTTTCTGTAACGCTTCCCGTTAACGCGGATGACTTAAGGTATTGGGATGTAAGCAAGCATGCTTTTGTTCTTGAGAAAGGGAATATAGATTTTTTTGTTGGCCCTTCGTCAGCAGATCAGAAATTAAAGGGAAAATTTATTGCAGAATAATCAATGCAAAATTTCGAAGGAATTGATCAAAATATTAAACCACAAACGGGATAATATTTTGAATTATTCTAAAATAGAATTCCTGGTTATTTGTTGGTTTACTCTTTCGATTCCTGTACGGTTCCGCTGCCTGTGATGTGAATTTCCGGAGAAGTAGGATTTCCAGTATAATATACATCGCCGCTGCCGGTTACATTTACTTTTAAACTTACACTGGCAAATACATGGATATCCGAACTACCGGAAACGTGGATCACCGCGTTTTCAGATTTTAAATTGCTGCATTTTACATCGCCGCTGCCGCTCATTTTACAATCAAAATCTTTTGTCATACCTGATAATGTAACATTACCCGACCCCGAACCATTTACTGTTATTGATGGCGCATCCACTTCTACCTTAATATCCCCCGAACCTGAAGTTTTAATTTCTATATTTTTTGAATTTTTGATAACCCCATCACTATTAATATCTGCAGAACCTGAAGTCGTTAATTTTTCTAAAGAAGGAACAGTAACAATCACTTTCGCATGGTCGTGATTTATAAAATACCCGTTTTTATAATGAACATTTAATGCGCCATTATTCACTTCAGTAATCATGTAAGGAAGCAGGTTATCATCGTTATGAACGGTAAGTGAATAAGTATCGCCGTTTTTTATTTCAACATCAATTGAGCCGGATGTATTTATTTCAGAAATCTCCGGAATATTTCTTTTTTCGTCACGCACATTTCCATTTCCGGTCAGGGTTTGGCACGAAGCGAATAAAAGAGAAGCAATTAAAAGAATTGAACAATTTTTCATAATCACCATTTTTGGTTTTTCTTTGTAAAAATGGTTACAAGATAAATATTTTTTTAAAATAATTTTACCCTGATTCATTAAAGTATAAACGATTTAACTTCGCACGCATGGCTCAAAAAATTCTGATCCTCGATTTTGGTTCCCAATACACACAATTGATCGCCAGGTCTGTAAGAGAAGCAAATGTTTATTGCGAGATAATTCCTTACAATAAAGTAATTGAATACTCGCCGGAGCTAAAAGGCGTAATACTTTCCGGTTCTCCTTTTTCCGTAAATGATGAGAATGCTTTATTATTAAATGTAAAATCTATTAATGAAAAAGTTCCTGTTCTTGGCATTTGTTACGGAGCGCAATTGATTGCTAAAATTTATGGAGGCATTGTAGAAAAAAGTGATAAGCGAGAATATGGAAGGTCGAAGCTGCAGGTACAAAAAGAAGATGAATTGTTACAAGGGGTAAAAACTGATTCCGATGTTTGGATGAGCCATAGCGATACCATAAAAAAACTTCCTGAAAACTTTACGCTAACTGCGTGTACGCATAATATTCCGGTAGCCTCATTTAGCAGTAAACAAACAAATAACCCGATTTTTGGTTTGCAGTTTCACCCTGAAGTTTACCATTCTACCGAAGGCAAAAAAATAATAAAAAACTTTTTAGTAAATATCTGTAAATGCAGCCAGGATTGGACACCGGCGCATTTTATTAATGACACAATTGCGGAAATTAAAAAAACAGTTGGCGATAAAAAAGTAATAATGGCTTTGAGTGGCGGCGTAGATTCCACCGTCGCTGCTACCTTAATTCATAAAGCAATTGGCAAAAATTTGTTTGGAATATTTGTGGATAATGGTGTGCTCCGCGATGGAGAATTTGAGCAGGTGATTCAATCATGTAAAAGTATTGGCCTTAACATCAAAGGCGTTGATGCCAAAGATTATTTTTATCAAAAGCTTGCTGGCAAAATCGATCCAGAAGAAAAAAGGAAAGCCATTGGAGGCAGCTTTATAGAAATTTTTGATAAAGAAGCGCATCAATTAAAAGATATTGATTTTCTCGGCCAGGGAACTATTTATCCTGACGTAATTGAATCAGTTTCCGTTCACGGACCTTCTGTTACTATAAAATCGCACCACAATGTGGGCGGGCTTCCTGACCGCATGAAATTAAAATTAATTGAGCCACTTCGTTCTTTATTTAAAGATGAGGTAAGAAAAGTAGGTGCGGAACTGGGCTTGCCTGATTCGTTACTAAACCGCCATCCATTTCCCGGCCCGGGTTTGGCTATAAGAATTTTAGGCGAAGTGACAGAAGAAAGAGTTCAGCTTTTGCAAAAAGCCGACGCTGTATTTATTAATTCTTTGAAAAAATTTGATTTATATGCAACCGTGTGGCAGGCAGGCGCTATCTTACTTCCTGTAAAAAGTGTTGGCGTAATGGGCGATGAAAGGACTTATGAATTTACAGTTGCCTTGCGGGCAGTAACTTCGGTTGATGGAATGACGGCTGATTGGGCGCATCTCCCCTACGATTTTCTCGCGTATGTTTCTAATGAAATTATCAATAATATAAAAGGAATTAATCGCGTGGTTTATGATATCAGCAGCAAGCCTCCTGCTACCATCGAATGGGAATAATTTTCTGCGAAAAAAATAATTATGAATTTAAAATTATGAGGAAATATATTTTATCTTTTATTTTTCTTTTTGTTTTAACAGGAACCCAAAAATCATTTGCACAAATAAAATATGCCCCGGTTTATAAAACCTGCCGTGTTGCTATCATCGCTCCTCTTTACCTTGATTCAATTTTTTCGGGCTATCATTTAAAATCAGAAAATTCAATTCCAACATACACCATGGCTGGGGCGGATTTTGTCCAGGGGGCTGAGCTTGCTTTGGATACACTCAATCTTTTCGGGCACCATGTTGAAGCTTTTATTTATGATTCAAAATCAGTAGCGCAACCTATTCCAACACTAATTAAAAGTGGAAAATTAGATAACATAGATTTAATTATCGGTTCAGTAAAACCCCCGGAGTATTACCAACTTGCTCAATTTGGTTCGGAAAAAAAAATCCCTTTTATTTCTGCTACTTACCCCAATGATGGCGATATCAGGCAAAATCCATTTTTACTGATTGCCAATTCTACCTTAAAAGCCAACTGCGAAAGCATCTTTAGCTATATTCTTCAAAAGCATGGAACAGATAATATTTACCTTGTTCATAAGAAAAATGACAACCGCATTGAAAGTTATTTTAAAGAAATCAATTTAGCGGAAGGCAAGCCTCTTTTAAAAATAAATGAGATCATGCTGGATAGTTCGGTTTCTGCCGGAGGATTAAGGAATTTGATTGATACGGCAAAGCCTGTAGTAATTATCGGAGCCAGCCTTAACCAGATTTTTTCGCAAAAGCTAGCCGATGCATGCTACCCGGTTCAAAAAAATAATCACCTGGTTTTAATTGGGATGCCAAATTGGGATGGCTTTGCATGTTGGTATAACACCAACGCATACACTGGTTTCCCCATCAGGTATACCACTCCTCATTATCTTGCAAAAAACAATATTTTCAAAAAATACATACAAGATAAATATTTTCAATTGTATAATATTGATCCGAGCGATATGGTTGAAAAAGGATTTGGAATTACTTATAATTTCACTTCAGTTTTAATTCATCATCCGGGAATGTTTATGCAAAACATCAATGATACCACGTCTGCCCCTTTTCATGATTTTAACTTTCGCCCTGTTTCAATTGGTGATAACTCACAAATTGATTATTATGAAAATAAACATCTTTTCATTATGCAAATTCTCGATGGTGAGCTATCGCGTGAATGGTAATTGAACTATATTCTATAACCTTTTAGGAAATAAAAATCTGCAATATTTGTTGCTTTACTGCAAGTAATTCCTGAGATAATTCATTTACAGGCCTAAAAAGCATGCGTCTTATTCCGTTCATAATTTCTTAAGAATTTATCGCCAAAACACACTTTTCGAAAAAAGCACTTTCAAATCCAAAAAATTATTTTTTTTGGATTGTTTGTTATTTTATTATCTTTGTTGACCATTTGGTTAAATCATATGGTTAATTAATATGGTTAAGGAAAAATCCACAGAAGAAAAAATTCTTGCAGCGGCTAAAAATGTTTTTGTTACAAAAGGTATGGCAGGCGCCCGTATGCAGGATATTGCCGATGAGGCCGGGATTAATAAAGCATTACTACATTATTATTTCAGAAATAAGGAAAAGTTGTTTGAAGTAATTTTCATGGATGCTGCGCAAAAATTGTTTCCAAAGATCAATTCTATTTTTGAATCGGATGCTCCTTTATTTGAAAAGATTGAAAATTTTTGTGAGGAGTATATCACCATTATGTCGGAAAACCCTTACCTGCCTTTGTTTGTATTAAATGAAATCAGCAAGGATTCTGAAATTTTTCTTGAAAGATTTTGGAACAAGCAGCAATTCCCAAAACCACAGAAATTCCTGGAGCAGGTAGAAAAGGAGATCAGGAAAGGAACCATTAAGAAAATCAGTCCTCTGCATTTGCTCATCAACCTGATTTCCATGTCAATTTTTCCTTTTGTCGGTAAGCCAATGATACAGTTTGTAATGGGGCTTGATGAATTGCAGTTTAGGAATATAATGCAGCAACGTAAAAAGGAGATTCCCAAATTTATTATTGATTCCATAAAAAAATGACTTTTCTATGAATAAATTGACCATTTGGTTAAGACGAATTTCTCCGGTGATCTTGATAATTATTTTAACCACGCCGATAGGTTTGAAATTATTTGCGCAGCAAACGAAATCACTTTCCATTGAAGATGTTTATCAATTGGCAAGAAAAAATTATCCTCTTATTAAGCAAAAGGATTTAATAGCCAAGACAAAGGACTATTCGGTATCAAATGCAGCAAAAGGATATTTACCCGTTTTTTCTGTGAACGGTCAGGCAACGTATCAATCGGCGGTAACTACTTTTCCATTCCATGTGCCTGGCATTACGATTCCTCAATTCAATAAAGACCAATATAAATTTTATGCGGAAGGTGACCAGGTGATTTATGATGGAGGCGTTATCAAAAATCAACAACAAACTGCGGCGGCAAATGAAGTGGTTCAACAGCAAAACCTCGAAGTACAATTGTATGCTATATATGACCGCGTAAACCAGCTTTTTTTTGGTGCTTTATTAGAAGAGGAACAATTAAAACAAAACGATTTACTTCAACAGGATTTACAAAACGGAATTGATAAAGCAAAAGCCCAGGTGGCGAACGGCGTTGCTTACAGAAGCAGTGTGGATGAATTGTCAGCCCAGCTTTTACAGTCTCAGCAATCAAGAGTTGAATTGATAGCGACGAAAAAAGCCTACCTGGACATGCTTGGTCTTTTCATTGATGCTAAACTTGACGATAGCACTACTCTTGAAAAGCCCGTAGCTCCTGCGTTGACAGATAGTATTACCAGGCCGGAATTATTAGCTTTTGATTCTCAGAAAAAGATATTCGACCTGCAGGATAAGTTGTTGAAGGATCAGCTAAAACCTAAAGTCAGTTTTTTTGTTCAGGGGGGATATGGACGTCCAGGGCTAAATTTTTTGAGCAACAGTTTTGAAGGGTATTACCTGGGCGGATTAAGATTGAACTGGAATTTCGGAAGCCTTTATTCTTTAAAAAATAATCAGCATTTACTGGACATCAATAAAAATTCGCAGGACATACAAAAAGAAACTTTCCTTTTCAATACGAAACTTTCGCAATTGCAACAAAATGAGAATGTTCAAAAATATGATAGTCTTCTTGATAAGGATGATGCGATCATTGACCTGCGCGCATCGGTAAAGAAGGCTGCTTATGCGCAACTTGAAAATGGAGTGCTCAGTGCACACGATTACATTAACCAGGTAAACGCTGAAGACCAGGCG
>Ga0207933_1001462_pt1 | contig 17726 bp, 16 predicted proteins | sample NGESurdeep092012_4_FD_184488 | JGI IMG/M metagenome (GOLD analysis project Ga0207933, IMG submission 184488) | Arctic peat soil microbial communities from Barrow, Alaska - NGEE Surface sample F53-3 deep-092012 (SPAdes) | ecosystem: Environmental > Terrestrial > Soil > Wetlands > Peat ...
ACTCGCGGTTTTCAACTCTTCGGCCGGCCACGACCACTGGGTCCAACGTCCCATCGGGAGGATCAAGAGGCCCCCGAGGATCGCCACCGCCAGGGCGATGAGGAGCGGATTGGAGTGCACGAGGTCGGCCAGCAGCGCGCGCCCCCCGGGAAGACCGATGAACGGACCGGTGATCGAGAGCGCCAGGAGCCAGAAGTGCTCGCGGCCCTTGTAACTGGCGGCGAGCAAGACCAGCCCCCACGCGAGGTACCACGGCTGCACGACCGGCCCGAGCTCGACGAAGAGGATCAGCGAGAGCGCCAACGAGCGCACCCAGCCGCGCTCCTCGGCGTGCCAGAGCAGCCAGATCGTGAAACCGGCCGCGGTGAGCAGACCGATGAGTCGCGTCACCGACAGGACCGGTCCGACGGCGACGCCGTGAAATCCGATGGCGTGCAGGGTGTTGGTCAGCGCCAGTCCCACCGCGGTCGCCGGCGCGGCCCAGGACCGCACCGTCCCGTTGGAGAGGAGGTTCTGGACCCAACCGAATCCGAACCCGGCGAGCCACGTCCATACGCCCAGTGTCGCGGCCGCGACGATGCCCGCGATCGCGATCGGTCGGAGACGGTCTCTGATCGACGCCTTCGGACCCAGCCACGTCCAGGCCACGAAGGCCAGGCCGATGGCGGCCGGGGCCTTTATCGCCGCGGCGCACGAACAAAAGACCAGCGCCCAGACCGGATGCTTCTTCACCGCGAGCGCGATGCCGACGATGAGGAACCCGGCCATGATCGCGTCGTTGTGCGCTCCGCCGATCAACGTGATCAAGACCAGCGGGTTCATCGCCGAGAGCACGAAGGCCTCGCCGGGGTCGCGGTTCATGCCCCGCGCCAGCATGACGACGCCGTAGCCGATCATCGCCACGGCGAAGGTCTCGAGCAGGCGCAGGCCGACGACGGTCCCGAGTTCGTGGTGATTCGAGATCCAGTCGATCTTGCCGTCGAGGAAGAGGAAGAACGGTCCGTAGGGCGCCGGCGAGTTTTGCCAGAGAGGGTCTACGGGAGCGGGGTACGGTCCCGATCCGAGCGTGTAGGGACCGTAGAGGTACGGGCTGATGTGGCGGAACGTCATCTCACCCTGGGCCGCGTAACTGAAGACGTCGCGGCTGAAGAGTGGCGGGGCGACGATCATGGGCGTCGCCCAGATCAAGAGCATCCACCAGAGCGACTTGAGCTTCGCGCCCGGGTGCAGTTTCATGACCTCGGCCAGGCGCAGCCAGACGCGCATCAATAACAACAGTCCGCCGTAGACGAAGACGACCGAGAGGATGTACTTGGTCTCGTTCGGCGTCACCGCGAACTTCGCCGACGGTTCGCCGTAGAACCACGTGCTCGGCATGTCGAGCTTGAACGGGGCGTTCGTGAACGAGCACCCCGCGAGAATGAACGACATCGCCACGAAACCGAGCAGCGCCGGTTGCCAGAGGAACCGCCAACCTTCGAACGGACCTGGAGTGAATCGGCCGAGCGGCGTGTAGCGACGCTCGAGCATGGAAACGCCGGTTTCGAAACGTTCGGCCACGCGCTCGTAGTTGCGGCGTACCAAGTTCGCCGTCGACCTAAGCCGGTTCACACCACTCCTCCTGCCCACGTCCACCTTATTTCTTTCGGGCCTTTTCGGGCATGGCCAATCCAGTCGCGCTGGATTGGCCCTGGTGGGCCAGGAGGGATTTGAACCCCCGTAGGCTAAGCCGTCTGGTTTACAGCCAGATCCCATTGGCCACTCGGGCACTGACCCGTCGAGAATCATACTTGAGCCACCGAGATGACTTCTGTCGGCCGGGGTCTACGATTTGCCCATGCCCAGTTTCGACATCGTCTCTGAACTCGATCTTCAAGAAGTGCGCAACGCCGTCGACCAAGCCAACCGCGAGGCCGGCACGCGATTCGACTTCAAGAACACGAATCCGGTGATCGAGTTCTCCGACAAGGAACTGCGCCTGTCGGCCTCGACCGAGGACCGCCTGCGCGCGCTGTATCAACTCCTCGAGGAGAAGCTCGTGAAGCGATCCGTGTCGCTGAAATCACTCGACGCGGGCAAGATCGAAGAGGCCAGTCAGGGAAGCGCCCGTCAAAAGGTCGCCCTGAAGGCCGGCATCACCCAAGACGTCGGCAAGCAGATCAACAAGATGGTCAAAGAGATGGGCGTCAAGAGTCTCAGTTCCTCGATCCAGGGCGATCAGGTGCGCGTCACGGGCAAGCAACGTGACGACCTGCAAAAGGCCATCGCTTTCTTCAAGGAGTCCGACCTCGCGGTCCCCTTGCAGTTCACGAATTTCCGCGACTAACTCGGCGTCGACTCCTCGGCACTGAGTTGCTCGTCGATTTCCTCGATCGTCTCGACGTGGAAGATGCGGTTGAAGACGATGAGTTTCAGTACCCAGAAGATCGCGAAGCTGGCCAGATTGGTGAATGAGACCAGCGCGGTGTTGGCGAGATGGCTCCAGTGGTGCGAGCGAACCTCGTGACGAGCCCACACCGCACCGACCAGGGACACGCAGATCCCGATGAAGGTCATCGCCCAGAACGGCACGACCTCTCGACGTAACTGACTCTTCCCGCGCTTGCCCCACGTCCAACGACGATTCAGCTGATAGGCCGGCACCGAGGCCACGAGGTTGCCCGCGAGCGTGGACAAAATGACACTGGGGATGATCTTGAGTCCGTAGAACGCCGAGAGGGCGAGAAATGAGATGACCGTCGAACTCGCCGACACCATCGTGTAGCGGATGAGCTTCTTACCCTGGTGGCTCTTGGACCAGGACCGCAGCGAACGAAGTCGGGTGATCACTTGGCAGACCTTACTTTCGACCTTTGAGAGACTCCTGCGGTGCAGCGTCCATGGCGTGAGGAATCGTCAGTCGGTCCAGATCGGGTCGACGGACACGTCGGGAATGGCGGAGAGCTCTTCGGCCACGAGCTCCTCGTCGATCACCCTGAGTTTGTCGAAGCGGAAGATCTTGTTGAACACGACCAGCTTGAGGACCCAGAAGATCGCGAAGCACAACAGATTCGTGAACGCGATCAGCGCGGTGTTCGCGAGGTGGCTCCATTCATGATCGCGCACGACGTCGCGCGCCGAGAAGGCACCGATCTGACTGAAGGCGATGCCGGCGAAGGCCAGAGACCAGTACGGGACGATCTCTTTTCGAAACGCACTCGGTCCACGCTTGCCCCACGCCCAGAGTCGATTCAAGTGGTACGACGGCAACGTCGCGACGACGTTGCCCGCGAGCGTCGCCCAGATGACGCCGGGGATGATCTTGAATCCGTAGAAGATGAAGATCGCCGAAAACGAGACGCCGGTCGTGATGACCGAGCTGGCGGAGTAACGAATGAGCTTCTTGCCCTGGTGGGTCTTGGACCACGCCATGAACGAGTCGATCCGTGAGCGCATTGGACCGAGTCTAATTCCTCTCGGGCGGCGAACCTCGAGCGCCGATGGTCCGGGATGCAACAATGGTGCATGTCCGAAGCCCTTGCGTTACTTTTCGATCTGCTCGACCTCGAACGTATTGAGGTCAATACCTTTCGCGGTCGACACCCCGTAGAAGAGCGTCAGCGCACGTTTGGCGGACAGGTGGCCGCCCAGGCCCTGATGGCGGCGGGGAGAACCGTTGAGGTCGGCGCCGTGCACTCGCTCCACTCGTATTTCCTGCGACCGGGTGATCCGAGCATTCCGATTCTCTATGAAGTGGACCGAATCCGTGACGGACGAAGCTTCACTACTCGCCGCGTCGTCGCGATCCAACACGGTCGCGCGATCTACAACATGCAGGCGAGCTTTCACACCGACGAGGTCAGCCTCGAGCACCAATTCGAGATGCCGGTCGTGCCCGGGCCCGAGACGATCGCTCGACTTGACGAGCGGCTCCACGACGAGGGCGGGAACATCGACGAATGGTTCAAGCGTCAACATCCGATCGACCAACGCTTCGTCGGTGAACTGCCCTGGAGTCCGAATCGGAGCAAGGAACCGCGCCAACAGATCTGGATCAAGGCCGACGGCGAGTTGGCGGACGATCCGTTATTGCACGCGTGCGTCATCACCTACGCCAGTGACATGAGTCTCTTCGACTCGATCCTCGCGCCGCACTCGATTCGCTGGGACAACGGTTCGTTCATGGGCGCGAGTCTGGACCACTGCATGTGGTTCCACCGCGAGGTCCACGCCGATCAGTGGCTGCTCTACGACACCGACTCGCCGATCGCCCACGGCGGGCGGGGCCTCGCGCGCGGCTTCCTCTGGAACGAAGCCGGCCAACTGATGATCTCGATGGTCCAAGAGGGTCTCACTCGAGTCGTCGATCCCAACAAGGTGAAGGAGAAGTCATGAGTCTCAGTGATGACGTCGCGGCCTACAGCATGGCCACCTCGCAGTTCTTACACGACGCGACCGTCGTCGACGACGACAGCCTCGATCGCCACGTCGAAGGGGGTTGGAGCGCGCGTCAGGTGATTCACCACATCGCCGACTCCGAAGCGCAGTCCTACGCGCGTCTTCGCCGCCTGCTCGCGGAACCGGCCGGCTCGGTCATCCAGGGTTACGACGAGGCGGCGTGGGCCGAGTGTCAACAACTCGGCTACCGGGACCTGCCCGTCGCGCACTCGCTCGAAGTCTTCAAGGCCGTGCGACTCGCGTCACTGGACGTTCTCGGGCGTCTGCGTGAGGCCGACCTCGAGCGTTACGGCGAACACTCCGAATCCGGTCGCTACACCCTCGCGACGTGGCTCGAGGTCTACACCCAACACCCGCGCGCGCACGCCCAACAGTTGCTCGAAGCGGTGAACTCCTAGATCAAGTACGCGCCGACATGGGCACGTACTTGCGCTCTTCGTCGCCGATGTAGAGCTGACGGGGACGCGCGATCTTCACGTCCTGGGCGAGCAGCTCCTGATAGTGCGCGAGCCACCCCGACGTTCGTGGAATCGCGAACAACACAGTGAGCATCTCGAGTGGGAAGCCCATCGCCTGGTAGATCAGGCCGGAGTAGAAGTCCACGTTCGGATAGAGGCGGCGCGAGATGAAGTAGTCGTCGGCGAGCGCGATCTCCTCGAGCTTCAAGGCGATGTCCAACAACGGGTTCTTGCCGGTCACCCGGAAGACGTCATCAGCCGTCTTCTTGATGATCGTGGCGCGCGGATCGAAGTTCTTGTAGACGCGGTGGCCGAATCCTTCGAGCAGGGCCCGGCCCTGCTTCACCGTCTCGATGTAGGCGGGGATGTTGTCGATGCTGCCGATCTTGGTCAGCATCTTCAGGACTGCCTCGTTGGCACCTCCGTGACGCGGGCCGTAGAGCGCGGCGGTGGCGGCGGCGGTCGCCGAGTACGGGTCACCGTGTGACGAACCGACGATGCGCATCGCGGTCGTGCCGCAGTTCTGCTCGTGGTCGGCGTGCAGGATGAACAAGACGTCGAGCGCGTGCGCGAGCACCGGGTCCGGTTCGTAGCGCGGCTCGGCGACCTTCCACATCATCGACAGGAAGTTCTCCGTGTACCCCAGGTTGTTGTCGGGGTAGACGAACGGCATACCGACCGAGAAACGGTGCGCCGCCGCGGCGAGCGTCGGCATCTTGGCGATGAGGCGAACGACCTGGCGGTGCAGGATCTCGGGGTCGTCGAGGATCTTGGCGTCCTTGTAATAGGTCGAAAGCGCGGCGATCGCCGAGACCAGCATGCCCATCGGGTGCGCGTCGTAGTTGAAACCTTCGAGGAAGCGCTTGCGAACGTTCTCGTGGATGTACGTGTGGTGGGTGACCTCTTCCTCCCACACCGCCGCCTGCGCCTCGGTCGGCAGTTCGCCGTAGTTGAGGAGATAGGCGACTTCGAGGTACGTCGAGTGTTCGGCGAGTTGCTCGATCGGATAACCGCGGTAGCGCAGTATCCCGAGGTCGCCGTCAACGAAGGTGATGGCCGACTCGGCCGCGGCGGTGTAGAGGAATCCGGGGTCGTAGAACCACACGCCCGGCACGGCCTTGGAGAACTCCACGGCGGCGACGCCACCCTTGTCGATGGGGATCTCTCGAGTTTCACCGGTACGGTTGTCGGTCACGGTAATGGACTCAGACACAGTTCCTCGATTCATATTGGGGGCGATTCCATCGTATGCCACGGCGCCGGTAAGGCTGCCAACTCACAAGTGACCGGGGGGTGACAACTTCACCTGGTACCTCTTCGAACGCGTCAGGCCCGCTGACGCCGGAGCGCCGGTGATCCGGAGGTTCAAAATCGCGCGTTCGCTCGGCACGACCGCAATCTCTTGGGCCGTGAAAGCGTAGGACTGGAGGGGCGCCAACTCGACGTGAAAGGTTTGGCGTAGCGCCGGGAGTGGTCCGTTGGAGGGACTCATCGTCACTTCGAGCGTGACGCCCTGCTCCACGAAGCCGGTGTTCACGATCGACACGCCGAGCGTGATCAATAAAACCGGAGGCAGCAACAGCACGCCACTCGCCGCGGGTAACGGCGCCGGCGACACCGAGACCGCGGCGATGCCGATGCCGCGCACGACCGCGAGTGACGGCGACGAGGTCAGCGCGGTGACACCACTACCCATGAACAACTTCGCGCTGGAGACGCTCAACGCGTCGAGTCGCACGGCACCTGGATCGTGTCGCAACGCGAATCGATGCCGGTTCCATTTCCGTGCCGTCACGTCCAGCGATTGAGCGGGGTCACTCGGCGGCGTGCCGTTGGCACTCGGTGACGGCGTGGGCAACTCGAGGCTTCGCGCGATCGTCGCCAGTATCTCTTCGTAGTCGTCGACCCTCGTGAGAGTCATGTCGGCGATCTTGTCATTGATGTCGTGAGCGAGTTTCGGTCGGCGCAAGAGTTCGGCCGACGTCGACCAGTACGACAACTGTTGGTCGAGTTGGTTCAGGCGGGCGTCGAAGACCGGACGAGACAGCGTCGCCCCACTCTGCAACAGTCGTACCATTCGTAGGTCGAAGTTGTTCTCCTGCCCGATGAGTGCGTTGGCGAGCGCGGCGAAGCTTCGATTCTCACTTCGTTGATTCGTGATTGCGCCGTGCGCCGAGCGCGCCACGTCCCTCGCGAAGATCAGTACCACGAGGGTGACGACCAGCGCAATCGTGAGGAACAACGAATGTCGGCGACGCTGCGCGCGTGTACGGGCCACGAAGATGAAACTTAGCCTCCGTCGATTTTCCTACTCGTCGTCGAAGAGGTCCAGTTCGAGGATCTCCGAGGTGCCTCCGGGCAGCGCGTTGTCGTCGTCGATCCCCCACTTCACTTCATTCAACGGACTCGTGAGTCGATCAACCGACGCGAGTTCGGGCAGGTCCTTCGCGCGTTGCGCGCCGCCAAAGGAGCGCAAACTCTTCGCGGCGGGGATCAGTCGTCCTTCGATCGAGCTCACCATCGCGTTGTACTCACGAACCACGGTGTCGAGTGACCGGCCCATCTTCCCGACCGGTTCGGCGACTTTGCGGATGCGGTCGAACAGCCTGTTCGCGATGTCGGCGATCTGCTCGGCGTTCACGGCGATCTGTTGTTGTTGGACAATGAAGCCCACCGACCACAACAACGAAAGGAGGTTCGTGGGGCCCACGATGACGACGCGCTCGTTCGCCGCGAAAGCGAGCAGGTCGGGATCGGCGTCGAGGGCGGACGACATCGCGAAGTCACTCGGGATGAAACACACGACGAACTCGGGCGCCGGTGATACCGCCTCCCAGTAACTCTTCTCCCGGAGGGTCTTCACGTGACTTCGCAAGTCGCGCGCGTGCTTGGACTGCAACTCGCGTCGTGCGTCAGCGTCCTCTTCGTCCAACGAACGTTCGAAGGCGTCGTACGGGAACTTCGCGTCGACCGCGAGCTTGATGCCGTTGGGCAGGTTGACGACGCAGTCGGGGCGTAGCGATCGTCCATCATCGTTCGTCGCGGTCACCTGCAACTCGTAGTCGATGCCTTGACGCAGCCTGGAGGCGTTCATCACGTTGGCGAGTTGGATCTCGCCCCACGCACCGCGTTGTGAACTGCGCCCGAGCAGCTGATTGAGCCGACGTGTCTCGTACTGCGTCTTCTGTTGGGCCTCGAGCAACTCGGCCGCTTTACTCTTGACGTCCGAGAGCGCACCGGCATTCAACGTGTTGAAATCGGCGAGATTCTTCTTGTACTCCCCCAAGAGCTCTTCGAGTGGCCTCAGCGTTGAATCCAATTTCGACTCGCGCAGTTTGTGGGTCTCCTCCTGCGATTGACTGAAACGCTGTACCGTTTCGTCGAGCGCTTCGTTCGACAGGACCTTGAAGGTCTGTCCCATCTGCGTCATCGAGTTCTCGTGCTCCAGACGCTGACGCTCGAGTCGTTCCTTCGACTCCGCGAGCTGGGAGTCGCGCACCTTAAGGTCCGCTTGGGCCCTCAACACGTCCTCGCGAGACGACTGCCCGCGCTTCACCATGAGAGCCCAGGTCATGGCGACGCCCAGAGCGAGGCCGACAACTGCGCTGAGAACGGCAACCATTCGATCCCTTTCGTCCGGACACCCCCACCCTAGATAGGCGATGTAACGCGGCGGTAGCCTTTGGTCATGAATCGGCTGTTTGGAAACCGCTCGGAGCCGGACGAAGAGGCACCGCTCGTGGCCACCGCTGACGAGGAGATGCGCCCGCAAATCGTGCAAATCTTCGCCCTGGTGGGTGAGGCGATGGCCGGCGCCACGCACGCTCTGCTGTCCGGGGACCGCGAACTCGCCAAGTCCGTGGTCGAAAAGGACATGGCCATCGACGCGCTGGTGAACTCCATCGTCAACGCGGCAGAACTTCAACTCGTCGAGAACGAATCGCTCAACATCGAGGACCGCCGACGGCTACTCACGCTGCTGCGCATCCTGCCCGAGGTCGAACGAAGCGGCGACTTGGCCGAGCACATCGCGCGCCGCGCCGCGCGCGGACTGGGCGTCGAGATGTCGCCGCGAAGCCGGGGCCTGGTCGAACGAATGGGTGAAGTCGCCTCAACCATTTGGCGTGAGGCGACCGACGTGATCATCGACGGCAAACTGGAGGCCGCCGGCGCCATCGAGGAGATCGACGACGAGCTCGACGACCTGCACGTCTCATTGACCGCGGAACTGACGTCGGGTTCGATGACGCTGCCCGTCGCCGTCGAACTGGCGTTGCTGGCGCGCTTCTACGAACGATTCGGCGACCACTGCGTCAATCTCGCTCGCCGACAGGTCGGGCGAAACGGCCCCGACTAACGAAGCGCGAGCAGTTCTTCGGCGATCTGGACGGCGTTGAGTGCGGCGCCCTTGCGCAGGTTGTCGTTACTGACGAACATCGAGAGTCCGTTGGTCACGGTTTCGGCGCGTCGGATGCGGCCCACGTAGCAGGGATCCCTGCCGGCAGCGAAGCGCGGCATCGGCAGTTCACAGACGACAACGCCGGTGGCGGCCTCGAGAATCTCGGTCGCTTCCGAGGGCGAGAGTGGTCGATCGAAACTGGCGGTGATGGCGAGGGAGTGCCCGGTGAACACCGGGACCCGCACGCACGTCGCGTCGACGAGAAGTCCGGGGATCTCGAGGATCTTGCGACTCTCGTCGCGGAGCTTCTTCTCCTCACCGGTTTCGAGTGAACCGTCGTCCACGATGGTCCCCGCCAAGGGGATGACGTTGTGCGCAATCGTGGCCGGGAACTTGACGCCAGAGTCCAACGGGAACGCCGAACCGTCGAAGGTCAGCACCCGCACGTCGTTGCCCTGGGACTTCTCCAACTGATTCGACAGCTCATCGACGCCTTCGCGACCGGCTCCGCTGACGGCCTGGTAGGTCGCCACGCTGATCGAACGCAGTCCCGCCGCCACGTGCAGTGGCTTCAGCACGGGCATCGCGGCCATCGTCGTGCAGTTCGGGTTGGCGACGATCCCCTTGGGGATCGTTCGCAGTGCGCGAGCGTTGACTTCTGAGACGACGAGAGGGACAAGGGGATCCATGCGCCACGCCGATGAGTTATCGATCACGATCACCCCGGCGCCGGCCATCTTCGGCGCCAGAACCTGGGACGAGGTCGCGCCGGAGGACGTCAGTGCGATGTCGATTCCTGAGAAGTCCGCCGTCGCGGCGTCCTCGACGTCGATCGCGGTGCCGTTCCAATCCAGTGTCGAGCCCGCGGACCTCGCGGAGGCGAAGAAGCGAATCTCTTCGACCGGGAACGAGCGCTCGCGAAGGATCTCGCGCATCACCGTGCCGACCTGGCCCGTGGCTCCGACGACCGCTATTCGCATGTCCGAAGTCTACGGGACGCCATATTCAGCGCTACGCCGCGTCCAGTCCGAAGGCCGTGTGGAGGTAGCGCACCGCGTCGGCGACCTTCTCCGCGCGCATCACGCACGAGATTCGAATCGAACTCGTCGAGATCATCTCGATGTTGATCCCGTTCTCCGAAAGGGTCTCGAACATCAACGCGGTGACGCCAGGATTCGACTTCATGCCGGCGCCGATGATCGACACGCGACCAATGTTGTCGTCGCTCGTCACTTCGGTCGCGCCGATCTCGTCCTTCACCTTGTCGCACGTTTCGCTCGCGGCGACGAGGTCGGTCTTGGCGACGGTGAAGGAGATGTCGGTGATCCCCTTCGCGCTGATGTTCTGCACGATCATGTCGATATTGATGCCCCGGTCGGCGAGTTGGCGAAAGAGATGCGCGGCCACACCGGGCCGGTCCGGCACTCCCCCTACCGTGATCTTCGCTTCAGACGTGTCATCGGTCACTGCCGATACGACGGCCTCTTCCATGGTGGGGTCCTCCTCCACAATCCAGGTGCCTGGCTCCCAGGTAAAACTCGAGCGAACGTGCAGCGGCACTCCGTGTCGCCGCGCGAACTCAACCGAACGAAGCATCAAGACTCGACCACCCGTCGCCGAGATCTCCATCATCTCGTCGAAGGAGACCTTCGGAATGCGACGGGCGTTCACGACGACACGGGGGTCGGCGGAAAAGACACCCGTGACGTCGGTGTAAATCTCACAGACGTCGGCCTTGAGGGCCGCCGCGAGCGCCACGGCCGTGACGTCCGAGCCTCCGCGGCCCAGGGTGGTGATATCGCGCTCCGTGGAAACGCCTTGAAATCCGGCGACGACCGGCACGAGTCCGGCGTCCACCGCTTCGCGAATCCGGTCCGGACGGATCTCGAGAATCTTCGCGCGCGTGTGATCGGTGTCGGTGATGATGCCGGCCTGGCTACCGGTGAACGAGGCCGCCTCCACGCCGCACGCGCCGAGCGCCATGCTGACCAGCGCCATCGAGATCCGCTCACCGGCCGTGAGCAGCATGTCGAGCTCGCGCGGTGGTCGAGTCGGCGAGACGTCGTCGGCCAGCCGAATCAGGTCATCGGTGAACTTGCCCATCGCCGAGACCACGACGACGACGTCGTTGCCCGCGGCCTTCGTTCTCGCCACGTGATCGGCCACGGCCCTGATGCGATCGGCGTCCCCGACGGAGGTGCCACCGAACTTTTGAACGATCAACGCCATGGATTCAACGTTACTTGAGGCATTCGGAGCCGTTCAGGGGGCCGAGTAAAGTCGCACCCATGGCAACTACCAAACGTGAACGTCAAAAGGCCGCGCGCCGTTTGAAAATGGAAGCAATGCAAAAGCGCGCGAAGCGTCGCCAGAACACGCGTCGCGGCATCATCGTCGCCATCATCGCGGTCCTGGTGCTCGGTACCGGCGCCCTGCTCTTCGCCGGCAAGTCACCGACGACCACCACCACGACGACGTCCACGACGGGTCCCGTGACCACGACCACCGTCGCAGCGGCGCCGATCTCCTTCTCGCCCGTGACCGACCCGTCGCCGGTCGGCGTCTGGGGCAAACAGCCGACCCTCGTCGTACCACCAGGGGCTCCTCCGACCAAGCCGGAGCTCGCCAACTTGATCACCGGTACCGGAACCAAAGCGGTTATCGGTGACACTTTCACCGCTGAGTACGTCCTCGCCGATTACGCGTCGCGAAAGGTCCTTCAGTCGTCGTGGCCCAAGCCCTTCACCAGTACGCTCACAACGAGCGCGTTGATCTCCGGATGGGTGGCGGGAATGCAGGGTATGAAGGTCGGCGGTCGCCGCGAGTTGATCCTGCCACCGGTCGATGCCTACGGCGCCGCTGGACGCTCCGGTATTCCGAAGAACGACACCCTCGTCTTCATCATCGACCTCATAAAGGTGACCAAATGAGCGACCATATCCCCAACCCCGACGGATCGAGCGAGAAGCGCCAGAAGTTCAGTGCCGCGCCGCCCATGATCATCGACCCCGCGAAGAACTACAGCGCCACGATGGTCACCTCCAAGGGCACGCTCGAGATCGTCCTCGACGCGCTCGGAGCTCCCACGACGGTGAACAGCTTCGTGTACCTCGCTCGGTGGCACTACTACGACGGCATCGTCTTTCACCGCGTCATTCCGGGATTCGTCTTGCAGGGCGGCGACCCCACGGGAACGGGCGCCGGTGGTCCGGGCTACAAGTTCAACGACGAACTGCCCAAGCCCGGTCGTTACGAACTCGGTTCACTGGCCATGGCGAACGCCGGACCCAACACGAACGGTTCACAGTTCTTCGTCATCTCCGGGCCGGACGGTATTCGCCTACCGCCGCTCTACGCGCACTTCGGCCAGGTCGTGAAGGGCCTCGACGTCGTGGAGGCGATCAACGGCATCGGCACGTCATCGGGCAAGCCCAAAGAGGACGTCGTCATCGAATCGGTGACGATCACCGAGTCTTAGAGTTCAATCGCGTCGTGGCCCAGCGTCACGACGACGTCACCGGCGACGACACTCCAGCGTTCACCGTCGTGGTGCACGACGCCGCTCGGTCCTAATACGACCAGGGGCACGTCGCTCAACAGCGAGCGCGTTCGCCACATCTGCTCGTCGCTCGACGCGAGGCAGATCGCCGCGCCATCTCGAAAACCGAGACCGGTCGTCGGCGCGCCCCCGCGCGGGTCGATCATCACCTCACCGAGGACTGAGGCGACCGCGCCGATCGCGACGAGCGTCGACGCGGCGTTGATGGCGTCGCCGAAGGCGTTCGCCCGCCACACCGAGCGCGCGTGGAGTGGCGATCCGTCGCACAGCACCACGAGGTCGGCGCGCGCGAGTCGATCGATCAGGTGCTGATCGTTCGTCGCGGCGCGATCACTCACCATCAATGCTTCGACGCGAACGTCGCACTCGTCGAATTCCGCGCCCGTGAGAACGGCCGCCTCGGTCAAACCCGTGAACGCCGCGGCGGTGGGAACGATAACGACGTCGGCGTGCTCGCGCAACGTGAGCGCTCCGTCGCGAAGCAACGCGCGCAGTGCGTCGAGCGATCCGACGGCGAACGTCGAGGTCCCCATTCGTCGAGTCTCGCATCTAGGGCGTTTGCGGGCGCCAACTAATGTCTCTGCATGGTCTTCCAAAATGTCGGCGTTCTCGGTTCGGGAATCATGGGTAGTGGCATCGCCGAGGTCGCGGCCGCCACCGGCGCCACGGTGATCGTGCGTTCCCGGAGCCACGCGACCGCGGACGCCATGCTCGAGACGATGGCGAAGTCACTCGCCAAGCAGGTCGAGCGGGGCAAGCGCACGGCCGAGGACGCGCAGGCGATCATCGCTCGAGTCTCGTCAACCGCGCACTTGGCGGACTTGGCGCACTGCGACTTCGTGATCGAGTCAGTGGTGGAGGACCTCGAGGTGAAGCGCGGGGTCTTTCGCGAACTGAACGCGGTCGTGCACGCCGACGCGATCATCGCGACGAACACGTCGACGCTTTCGGTCATCGAGCTGGCGATGGAGACGTCGCGACCGCACCAAGTCTGCGGACTGCACTTCTTCAACCCCGCGCCCGCGATGTCCCTCGTCGAAGTGGTGCGACCGATCTGTGCCAGCGACGACACGATGAACAGGGTCACCGAATTCGTGCTCGCGTGCGGCAAGGAGCCGGTCAACGTGAAGGACCAGGCCGGCTTCGTCGTCAACGCCCTCCTCTTCCCGTATCTGAACAACGCCGTCCGCCTGCTCGAGCAGGGCGTGGCGACGAAGGAGGGCATCGACATCGCGATGAAGGGAGGCTGCGGGTTCCCGATGGGGCCGTTCGCGTTGTTGGACCTCGTCGGACTCGACACGTCGCTCGCGATCCTCGACGCGCTGTTCGCCGAGTTCGCCGAACCGAACTTCTCGCCACGACCGCTCCTTCGACGAATGGTCTCGGCCGGTCAACTGGGTCGAAAATCCGGTTCCGGTTTCTACGACTACCGTCACTAACGAGATCGAAAAAGGAGAGATGGCCCCACGTTCCAAGCCCTGGGTGATGCGGACCTATTCAGGTCACTCGAGCGCAGTCGCGTCCAACGAGCTCTACCGCTCGAACCTCGCCAAGGGCCAGACCGGACTCTCGATCGCCTTCGACCTACCGACCCAAACCGGCTACGACCCGGACGATCCGGCCGCCGCCGGCGAGGTCGGCAAGGTCGGCGTACCGGTCGCGCATCTCGGCCACATGCGCCAGCTCTTCGATGAGCTCCCCTTGGCCGAGATGAACACGTCGATGACCATCAACGCGACGGCCGCGTGGATCTGGGGTCTCTATCTGGCGTTGGCCGACGAAGAGGGCGTCGATCTCAATCAACTCCAGGGCACGACCCAAAACGACATCGTGAAGGAGTACCTCTCGAGGGGCACGTATATCTTCGCCCCCGAACCCTCCAAGCGACTGATCGTCGACATGATCGCCTACGGGCACGACCACGTCGCCAAGTGGAATCCCATCAACGTGTGCAGCTACCACCTCCAGGAGGCCGGCGCCACCCCGGTCCAGGAGATCGCGTACTCGCTGGCGACCGCGATCGACGTCCTCGACGCGGTTCGCGACTCGGGCAAGATCGAAGCGACGCAGATGCCCCACGTCGTCGGGCAGATCTCGTTCTTCGTGAACTCAGGGGTGCGCTTCATCGAAGAGATCGCCAAGATGCGCACGTTCACGGCCATGTGGGACGAGATCTGTCGAACCCGCTACGGCGTGGAGGACGCGACCTTGCGCCGCTTCCGCTATGGCGTGCAGGTCAACTCACTCGGTCTCACCGAACAGCAGCCGGAGAACAACGTGCAGCGCATCGTGCTCGAGATGCTCGGGGTCACGCTGTCGGCCGACGCGCGCGCTCGCGCCCTGCAACTGCCGGCGTGGAATGAAGCCCTCGGACTCCCGCGCCCGTCGGATCAGCAGTGGAGCCTTCGGATGCAACAGGTGCTGGCCTTCGAGAGCGACCTGCTCGAGTACCCAGACATCTTCGCCGGCTCCTCGGTGATGGAGGCCAAGGTCCACGAACTCACGAACGGTGCACAGAACGAACTCGACGAGGTCTTGGCGCTCGGCGGCGCCTTTGCGGCGATCGACGAACTGAAGAGCCGTCTGGTCGCCAGCCAGTCCCAGCGAGTGGCGCGCATCGAGTCGGGCGAGCAGGTGGTCGTGGGCGTCAACCGGTTCACCGAGACGGCCGATTCGCCCTTGACGAGCGACCGCGCGATTGAAACGATCATGACGGTGGACCCGGCCGTCGAGCGCCAGTTGATCGACGACGTCGTGCAGTGGCGCGCCACTCGCGACGAGGACGCCGTGCGCGCGGCGCTTCAAGAACTCACTCGCGTGGCGAACAGTGACGCTCCGTCCGACAACATCATGGTGCCGACCATCGCACTCGCCAAGGCCCGAGGCACGACCGGTGAATGGGCCAACGCGCTGCGCGAAGTCTTCGGGGTCTATCGCGCGCCGACCGGCGTTCGCGCCGGCGTGGGCGAACGCGGCGAACTCTTCGCAACGCTGGTCGAACGCTCGAAGGCGGTCCAGAGCCAACGGGGTCGACCACCGAAACTGCTCGTGGCCAAACCGGGACTCGACGGCCACTCCAACGGCGCCGAGCAGATCGCCGTGGCCGCACGCGACGCGGGCTTCGAAGTCGTCTATCAGGGAATCCGACTCTCCCCCGAAGAGATCGTGGCGGCGGCGCGCGACGAAGACGTCGACGTCATCGGGTTGTCGATACTCTCGGGTTCGCACCTCGCCCTCGTGCCGCGAATCCTCGAGTGCCTTCGAGAGAGCGACCTCGACATCAAAGTTGTCGTGGGCGGCATCGTGCCCAATGAGGACGCGCGGTCACTGCTCGACCAGGGTGTGGTCGCGGTCTACACGCCCAAGGACTTCTCCCTCGGCGCGATCATGGACGACCTCTTGGAGATCGTCGAGTCGCTCAGCCCAGTCGGGGCCGACGATCAGAGAACGGCGCGGCGTTGAACCACCGGCCCGAGAATCGCCAGATCGGCACCTGGTCGACGATGGCGACCTTTTCACTTCGCAGTATCTCTTCGGCCGCCGCCACCAGTGCCGCCAACTCGTCCGGTGGCAGTTCCGGCCTCGGCGTCAGGCCGTAGTTCACAGTGGGACGTTCCCGTGCTTGCGCTTCGGCAAGTCCTCACGCTTGCCGCGCAGTAGTTCGAGGGAGCGACAGAGGATCCGTCGGGTCTCGGCCGGGTCGATCACGTCGTCGATGAATCCACGTTCCGCGGCGATGTACGGCGACGCGTACTCCTCCTCGTACTCCTCGATCAACTGCTTGCGCAGTGTCGGGGGGTCATCGGAATTCATCAGGTCACGACGGTGCACGATCTCGACGGCGCCGGCCGAACCCATGACCGCCAGTTCGGCCGTCGGCCACGCGTAGGCGAGGTCGGCCCCGATTGACTTGGAGTTCATCACGACGTACGCGCCGCCGTAGGCCTTGCGAGTGACGACCGAGATTCGCGGCACGGTCGCCTCGCAGAATGCGTAGAGCAGCTTGGCGCCGTGGCGGATGATGCCGCCGTACTCTTGGTCGGTGCCGGGCATGAACCCGGGCACGTCGACGAAGGTGACGATGGGGATGTTGAACGCGTCGCAGGTGCGCACGAAGCGCGCCGCCTTCTCGCTGGAATCGATGTCCAGCACGCCCGCGAGCACGTTGGGTTGATTCGACACGATGCCGACGCTGTGGCCGTCGATGCGCGCGAAGCCGCAGGTGATCTGCTGGGCGTAGGTGGCGTGCACCTCCATGTAGTCACCGCCGTCGACGACCGAGGTGATCACCTTCTTCATGTCGTAGGGCAAGTTGGGTGACGCGGGCAAGATATCGCGCAGGTCCTCACAGAGCCGGTCGGGGTCGTCACCGGTCAAGATGCGCGGCGCCTCTTCCATGTTGTTCGAGGGCATGAACGACAAGAGGTAGCGGACCTCGTCCAGCACGCTCTTCTCGTCGGGCATCACGAAGTTCGCGACGCCCGACTTCGTCGCGTGGGTCAACGCACCGCCGAGTTCCTCTAACGTCACGTCTTCGCCGGTGACGGTCTTCACGACGTCGGGACCGGTGATGAACATGTGGCTGGTGTCTTTCACCATGAAGATGAAGTCGGTGAGCGCCGGTGAGTAGACGCCACCACCGGCACACGGACCGAGGATCACGGAGATCTGCGGCACGACACCGGACGCGCGGGCGTTGCGGATGAAGATCCCGCCGTAGGCGTGGAGGGCGGCGACGCCTTCTTGAATCCTTGCTCCCGCGCCGTCATTGAGACCGATGATCGGCAGACCCATGGTCGTCGCCATGTCCATGATCTTGTGAATCTTCTCGCCGTGGGTCTCGCCGACCGCGCCGCCGAAGACGGTGAAGTCC
>Ga0207933_1001465_pt1 | contig 17696 bp, 12 predicted proteins | sample NGESurdeep092012_4_FD_184488 | JGI IMG/M metagenome (GOLD analysis project Ga0207933, IMG submission 184488) | Arctic peat soil microbial communities from Barrow, Alaska - NGEE Surface sample F53-3 deep-092012 (SPAdes) | ecosystem: Environmental > Terrestrial > Soil > Wetlands > Peat ...
TGGCGCGCTTTATTCCGTTTGTCCGAACGTTTGCACCAATAGTAGCAGGGATTGTAAAAATGGATACAAAGAAATTTTCTTTCTATAATATTTTAGGTTGCGTCTTGTGGGTGGGAAGCATGCTGCTTGGCGGTCACTTTTTGCAAAAACTGGTAGAAAGCGAATTTAATTTTGATTTGAAAAAACATTTAGAAGTGATTGTTGTAATGATAATCGTTGTAACTACATTTCCTGTTTTATGGAAAATGTTTTTTGTGAAAAAGAAACCTGGTGCCCTTGCTGATTAAAATTTTTGATATTCCGCCCGACTGTGTCAGTCAGGTGGGTATTTGGTTACTATAAAAAGCAGTTTTTGTACATTAATAATCCTGTATCAAAACAATGAAATTCCTAAACTTCAAAAAGTCTCGTAACAGAAGTACCGAAAAGGATGCGGCAGTCGCAACCGAATTGAAATTTCTTATTATCCGGTTTTCTTCTATAGGTGATATTGTGCTTACCACACCTGTTGTTCGCTGCCTGCGAAAGAAATACCCCCACGCAACGATTCATTATCTTACTAAGAAAAAGTTTGCTGGCATTGTTCAATCAAATCCTTATCTCGATAAAATTATTTTGCTGGAAGATGATTTGGGGCAGACCATCGCTGAACTAGAAGAAGAAAATTACGATCACATCATCGACCTTCATCATAACTTGCGCACGGTGCGAATCAAGAATTCTCTTCGTGAAACGCCCTTTAATTCTTTTCATAAACTGAACATAAAGAAATGGATCTATGTCAATTTTAAAATAAACCTGTTGCCTCATAAACACATTGTGGACAGGTATATGGCAACAGTTGAAGGATTGGGCGTGGTAAATGACGGGCTTGGCCTCGATTATTTTATTCCCGAAAATGAACGGTTGAAAAAAGATGATATTCCATTTTCGCATTCGCAGGGATACGTTGCTATTGCTATAGGTGCTGCACATAATACCAAAAAATTGCCTGTTGAAAAATTGAAGGAATTGGTTGAGAAAATTCAATACCCAATCATTTTGCTTGGAGGCAAGGAAGATTTTTTAAACGGAGAGAAAATTGCTGAGTATGATCCGGTAAAAATTTATAATTCCTGTGGCAAATTTTCATTAAATGAATCAGCAGATATTGTCAGCAACGCTAAATTGGTCATCAGCCACGATACTGGAATGATGCACATTGCCGCCGCTTTCAAAAAGAATATTCTTTCGGTTTGGGGTAATACCGTTCCATCTTTCGGCATGGTTCCCTATCAAACGATGTATGAGGTTTTCCAGGTAAATAAATTGTCATGCCGACCGTGTTCTAAAACCGGTTTCGACAAATGTCCTCGTGGTCATTTTAAATGCATGAAAAATCAATCTATGGACGCGATCGCTGAAAGGACACATTCTTTTGTGAAAAAAAGTGTTTAAAATACGTGGATTGCATCATAGATATGACTGATACGATTAACGAGATATTTTGATAGTAAAAAAACAAAAAACACGAATTCTAATCTGTCAGCCTTTGAAAAAAATCATTGCTTCCGTTCTCACTAATTCAGATAGTCAATGACTACAAAAAACACTTTATTTTTGCACCCATTATGCCTATTTCACTTTTTAATCCTTTCGAAACTTTACATTTAAATTCCGCGACTTGCTTTTTAACAGGCGTTGATTTGACATCAGCAGACGAACAAATTAGTGTTTTCCCTGGTTGGATACTCGATCGCTTTGAATTAAGAGAAAAGAAATTCAGAATGATGGACCAGGTTACGGGCATTCGTTATGATGATTTAAAATTGCCTGCTTCACTGGAAGTAAAAAAGGCATTTGAAAACTTAGACGAAGAAATAGAAAAAGCGTTTGGTGGTGGCTATGAAGAGGTAAAAAAGTTGCCTGAAGAAAAATTATTTCTTTGGATGGCAAGACTGTTTTACGGTGTGGTGTATCATGATCTATCCCTTCAAATAAATCGTTCGGCTAAGAGGGATAAAGAGAAAGAATTCAGACTTTCTGCATTGCTGAAAGAGCGGTTTGGAAAACTCCATTTGATGATGCAGTCTTTGATGGTGACAATTGAGTTCGGAGTGCTGAAGCCATGGAGCATCTGTATTGTCAGGCTTAAATATTCAAAAGATACTTTTAATTACAAAGACGAACCTACTAATCTCAACTTTTCGCTCGGCTTGAATGGTTTTGGTATTGTTGCTTGTCTGCAGGATAATGGCGCTATAGGCAAAAGCCAGCAGGATATCATTGATAAAATTTCAGATAAAGTATTGCATCCCCTTCAATTTGAAGAACTGTGCGCCAGGTTTCTTTATGCAAATTATTTAATGAAAAAACGCGCGCAACATATCATTCAGCCCACAGAAGAAAAAGTGATTATCGAATCGCTTCCTTTGACAGATACTTCAAATGATCCATTATTTTCCTGGTGGGACGATAACATGTTTGCCCAGGTATTGGCAGGCTATTGGGAGCCCTGGGGTCTTGCAAAAAGTGATATTATTACTTTACCTGATGCGCCGATAAGTTTTTTGGAAAATGATTTTACCCATGAATTCATTGATCCGGAATCTATTAAATTACCTTTTTAACTCTCGAGGTCGCTATTGTTTTGCCATTTGGATTAACCCTTTTTTTTGTTAGCTACAAATGCCCGTTCTTAAGAAATTATCTGTTTGCTAAAAAGCTACCATGGTTTTTCAACGAACGGTTTCCCAACTTATTCCTTATTTTTAAAGAATTGTATTTCGAAAACACAGCGCAATTTTATTTTGACTCCTTTAAAAATCAGGATTAAGATGACAACAAGCGAAAAACACAGTTCACTCCGGTCGTTTATTGGGAATATGGCCAAAGGCGTTGTTGGTGCTTCAATGATTTCCCCGGTGGTAAGCTAAAGAAGGAAGGATACCGGGAAATTAAGAAAACAGGGATTTAAAGTATTTCTTCCCGAATAAATTCGTTCGGACGGTTTTTTGTTTACTAAGTTTACTGAAAAATTATCGGGATAAATTTATTTTATGAAAGCATTGGTGATATCAGGAGGGGGTAGTAAGGGTGCTTTTGCCGGTGGCATAGCGGAACATTTGATTAAAGAAAGACGCAAAGATTATGATCTTTTCGTAGGGTCATCAGCAGGTAGCCTTCTCTTGCCTCACCTGGCAATAGGTAACATAGAAAAAATAAAAAAAGTTTACACGTCTGCGACCCAGGAAGACGTCTTTAATGTATCTCCTTTTCATACCAGGGAAACCAACGGAAGCGGGTACTTCAAAAGCATTAATCAATTCACTATTCTTCGCAATATTTTGAAGGGGCATCTCACCTTTGGAGAGAGCGAAAACCTGAGAAAGCTGATATTCGAAAGCCTGACAAAAGAAGAATTTGACAGGATCAGGTTGCTTCAAAAAAAAGTAATTGTTACCGTTTCTAATTTTACAAGGCAAAAAGTGGAGTATTTCAATTCTGATGATTGCAGTTATGAAGATTTTTGTAACTGGACGTGGGCTTCATCAAACGCGGTTCCTTATATGAGTGTATATGAGCACGATGGATGTCAATATGCGGATGGCGGATTTGGCAATCATATTCCTATTAACTGTGCTTTAGAAAATGATGTTACAGAGATGGACGTGATCATATTAGAGCGTGAAAACGAAGACCGGAAAAATCCAATAGCCCGAAATCCTTTTTCTTTATTAATGCAAATGATGCGTTTTATGAGCAATCAGATCAGTCTGAAAGACAGGATCATTGGCGAACTGATGGGGTTAAAAAGGAAAATAGATATTAATATTTATTTTACCCCGCGGCAATTAACGGATAATCCTTTTATTTTTAAACCTGAATTATTAGCAGAGTGGTGGCAGGAAGGATTAGAATATGCGAGGAAAAACCAGCCCGTCTGTTATTACAATCATGATACGGTCAATTTAAAAGGACACTATATTAATTTTAAAAGGTCCTCCTAATTAAATTGAAAATAAATTTTTATCTTTCGGGCAAATTATAATAAGCGGAAGTAGCTCACCTGGTAGAGCGACAGCTTCCCAAGCTGTAGGTAGCGGGTTCGAGTCCCGTCTTCCGCTCTTTTATTCAGATTTATTGGTTGTAATTTTTTACAATTAAGCGCCTTGGTCGTGACAACCCAAACTATAAAGTCAACTTGTCCTAAGTTCAACATTGGGCGAAAGCTAAATCAGCGCTTTATCTCTTAAGAAGCTGGATATTAGCTATACACATTGTGGCCGGACGGTAGGATGGCCGGACAAGCGCGCGGAGCGATTCGGGTTGTCTTTGAATTTTTTGTTCAAGCAAAAAAGAAAAAGAATCAGAACGGCGATTGAATTAAGAATAAAAGATTGTATGCGTTCACGATCTAAGCGCCTGATTTTATAAAAATAATGGAAGATTATAGAATTAGTCTGGATGCAGAGGCTCTTTAAAAATTCAGTTTCAAGAGTTCTTTATATTTGGTGCTGCGCTAAAATAAAAATCGATCCCGGTATGAACGTTAAATCATTATTCTTTCTTTTTGTTTGTTTACTGCTGTCGTCAATTTCGTTTTCTCAGGCGAATGAAATAAGCCAGGACAATATTATATGGACATCGGAAAGTAAAAATTCTTCTGAATCTATGCCTTGCGGTGGAGGCGACATTGGTTTAAATATGTGGGTAGAAAAGGGCAATCTTTATGTGTATATGGCGCGCAGCGGTAGTTTTGATGAAAACAACGGATTAATGAAAGCTGGCCGTTTGAAAATTTCATTCGCGCCAAATATTTTTGATGGTGGCACTTTTAAACAAGAACTGCATTTGGAGCAAGGTTACGTAACCGTAGATGGATCAAAAAACGGAGTAAAGGCCAGCGTAAAAATTTGGGTCGATGTGTTTGCCCCTGTCATTCATCTTGATATAAACAGCAATAAAAAAATAGCGGCTACTGCTTCATACGAAAGTTGGCGCTACCAGGACAGGATATTGCAGCCGCGGGAAAATTTTGGTAACTCATGGAAATGGGAAGCTCCAACAGACAATATAGGAGAGAAGGATGGAATTGATTTTAAAGACAACGCCGTTTGGTTTTATCATCACAATACTTCGCCCAATATATTCGATGCTACGGTTACGGAACAGGGAATGGATTCTGTAAAAGATTCACTTTATAATCCTTTAATCAACCGTTGCTTTGGCGGTGCCTTTAGTGGAAAAAACTTTATAGCAGCTGGCACGTATGAAGGTGTTTATACCAATACCGACTTTAAAGGATGGACATTGAAAAGTAAAAAGGCGGCAAAGATCCAGTCACTTGAAATTTATTTGTATACCGCGCAGGTAGCCGATTTAGAGCTTTGGAAATCATCTCTGGACTCGCTAATAAAAAACAACATCGCGAATGAAGAGTTGGCTTTAAAAAAAACGCAACAATGGTGGCAGCAGTTCTGGCAAAGAAGTTTTGTGTTTATCAATCAACAAGATACCACATCCATAGCCTGGCAGGTAGGACGAAATTTTCAATTATTCCGGTACATGCTGGCGTGTAACGCAAAGGGAATATGGCCAACAAAATTTAATGGAGGGTTGTTCACATTCGATCCCGTTTACACGGATACAGCTGCTAAACTAACGCCCGATTTTCGCAACTGGGGCGGAGGATTACACACCATGCAAAACCAACGACTGGTGTATTTTCCCATGATAAAAAACGGCGATTGGGACGCATTGCAGGCGCAACTGGATTTTTATATGAGGATACAAAAAAATGCTGAGTTGCGAACTAAAGTTTATTGGAACCATGGAGGAGCTTGCTTTACAGAACAAATGGAAAATTACTGCTTGCCTGATTACGCGGAATACACACCGAAAAGACCTGCTTATTATGATAAAGGAATGCAATACAATTCATGGCTGCAGTATTTGTGGGATACAGTTTTTGAGTTTTGCGATATGATGTTGGACGAACAACAATATACCGGTGAGGATATTCATAAATACATTCCTTTTATAGAAAGTTGTTTGCGTTTTTTTGATGAGCATTATCGATACTTGGCCAAACACCGAGGTACGAAAGCTTTGACTGAAGATGGTAAACTTATCTTGTATCCAGGTTCAGGCGCTGAGACTTTCAAGATGGCTTATAATTCTTCCTCTACGGTTGCTGCGTTGCAAACCATTACAAAGCGTTTAATAAAATTGCCAGCTGAATATGGAACCCCGGAAGAAAGAGATCAATGGAAACAATTCTTAGATCGCATACCGGATATAAGTTATCAATCTTTTGACGGCCATGTCACGATTGCTCCTGCGCATTCATGGGAAAGAATCAACAATGTAGAGTCACCACAATTATACCCTGTCTATCCATGGGGCATTTTCGGAATTGGCAAACCTGGTCTGGATACGGCTTTGAATACTTATAAGTACGATACCAATGTAGTAAAATTCAGAAGCTATGTTGGCTGGAAACAAGATAACATTTTTGCAGCGCGACTTGGATTAACTGAAGATGCATGGCGCCTGACATCATTAAAATTAAGAAATTCTGACAGGCGATTTCCCGCTTTTTGGGGTCCGGGTTTCGACTGGGTGCCCGATCATAACTGGGGCGGAAGTGGGATGATAGGCGTACAGGAAATGCTGATGCAAACGGATGATAAACGAATTCTTTTGTTTCCCGCATGGCCAAAAAATGTTGACGTACATTTTAAACTTCATGCGCCATACAATACCACTGTTGAAGCTGAATTAAAAGACGGTAAAATACTAATGCTTAAAGTATTACCTGAAGAAAGAAAAAAAGATGTAGAATTTTTCTTGGAGAAATAGAGCAGACAATTAGTCGTACGAAAGGAGTTTTTTAAAAATAACCCGGCTATTAACCGGGGTTTTGTTATTGACTACGGCTAAGAAAAATAATTTACGAAGCTTTTTTAGTTTGCAATGGAACCTGGGTCGGCGCCTTTTGAATATCAGTCTGGGCAGATACTTCCAATTCATCTGCGTCATCTGTATCCGTATTTTCAACAGTAAGTTGTGGCCTTCGCATATTCAGTTTACCATTATATTGGGCGCCTAATTCTATCTCGAGCGTATCTGTAGAAATATCCCCATTAATCAGCCCTGTTTTTTTAATTTCAAGCTGTGTAGATTTTACATTGCCTTTGATCGTGCCGTAAATGATCGCTGATTTTGTGTGAAGGTCGCCTTCTATGTTGCCTTTTTCGCCAAGAATTACACCGTTTTCGACGTGTACATTTCCGATGATCTTGCCTTCGATTCTTATTACCGAAGCGCCTCTTACTTCGCCGATGAATACAAATCCTTCCCCGATAATAGTTGAAATTTCATGCTGGCTAATTTCTAATGGTTGTTGTTGGTTTTTGTTTTTGCTGTTAAACATAAAAATTAATTTAAGGTTAAAAATGATTGAGGGTTAATTTTTTCGCCATAACGATGGATTTCGTAGTGTAAATGTGGCCCGGTAGAGCGTCCTGTAGATCCTACATTGCCGATTTGCTGGCCGATGTTTATATCCTGGCCCACTTTTACGAGAATTTTTGAAAGGTGGCCATAGAGGGTCTCAAAACCGTTACCATGTTTTATCATGATACAATTCCCAAAACCGCCGCGAAGGCCGGCAAATTCCACAGTTCCTTTTGCCATCGCTTTTACAGGAGAGCCGAACGGAGCCGCGATGTCGAGGCCTTTATGAGTTTCTACGTTTTCTCCGCCGAACGGATTTTCACGATGTCCAAAAGTAGAAGTTATTCTTCCGTGGAAAGGCATCCCTAGTGGAATGTAAGCAATATTATAAGCGATCTTTTTTAAGTAGGTATCGTAAAAATCACTGATCTCATCCGTTGAAATGATATCGTCATCCGCTTCGCCACCTTCGGGCCCTTTAAACGTCGGTTTTATGCCCCTCGCTCTTAAATAACTATTAATCGTGGACAAATCTTTATCAATGTTTGAAAACTTTTTACGGACTGCGCTTGTATCTACTTTTTCTATTACGGTCTGCAATGTGTCAACCCGATGTGTAAGAACGACCTGGGTCTTTTGTTGCTGAATATTGTGAGAACTTAAATAGACAATAGCCCCTATTAAAATTAAAAAGACGACTGAAATTCCTGCTACATATTTTTTCCAGTTTAGCAATAGTCCGGCCGAAATCTTCATTGGCTTGATGCCATGGGCATCTTTGTTTACGAAAAGGACGGTGGTTTTTTCTTTTTTTTGTTTCTTCATTGCCTGTTGACTTTAAACCGATATTGGATTTAGTTAAACCGGCTAGTATGAATTATAACAGATTCACACTAACCAGTTCTTTATGGGATATATTATTATAACGAGGGCTTAATGTATTAATTGTGTTTAAGAAGTTTTTTTTCAGACTAAACTCGACTTTTCTGAAAAATAGGCTTAGAGCTTCTACTGATTCTTAAGTCAGTGTGCAGTAAACAAACAAATATCTGGCATTCTCATTCCAGATGCAATAGCATTAAATGTAAACGAAAAATTTAATTTATTGTTATACAGTTAGTCGCTTTTCATAATCTGTGCGAACAATTCATAAGAATGAATTTTGGCCTTGTGTTCATAAACGTTAGAAATTGCCATTATTTCGTTAACACCGGTTTCGTTAACGAATTCCTGCATTTGTCGTTTGATGGTTTGAGGATTTCCTATAAATGAATAGGCTAGCATTTGACTGGTAAGTTCCTTTTCATAATCTGTCCATAAGTCACCCATATTTTCAACTGGAGGTTGCAAAAGTTTTCTTCGACCGGTTACAATTCCGATAAACATCTGGTAAAGCGATGTGGCTAATTTATTTGCTTCTGCATCAGTGTCAGCTGCTATCATATTTAGGCAGGCCATTACGTAGGGTTCCTTAAGATAGACGGACGGTCTGAAAGTTTTTCTATATAACTGAATAGCAGCTTCAAATTGTGCCGGAGCAAAATGTGTGGCAAATGCATAAGGCAGTCCTAAAACTGCTGCCAGTTGAGCGCTATCTGTGCTGGAGCCAAGTATCCAAATAGGAATTTTTAAACCTTCGCCGGGAATGGCTCTAACTTTTGCTGTTTTGTTTTCTTCAGAAAAATAAGTTTGTAGCTTCAGCACGTTTTGTGGAAACTCTTGCGAGTTATTGAAAAAATCACCTCGTAATGCCATAGCAGTTTGTTGGTCTGTTCCCGGTGCGCGGCCTAATCCTAAATCAATTCTTCCGGGATAGATAGATTCTAATGTGCCGAATTGCTCGGCAACAGCCAGCGGCGAATGATTTGGTAGCATAATGCCACCTGAGCCTACTCGAATCGTAGAAGTGCCGCCAGCAATATGACCTATCAAAACGGAAGTAGCAGAACTTGCCACACTAATCATATTGTGATGCTCGGAAAGCCAATAACGATGATATCCAAATTCTTCTACATGCCTGGCAAGGTCAAGTATTTTAATAAATGTATCTTTTGGTAAATCACCTTCTGATACGGTTGCGAGTTCTAATAATGAAAATGGTATTGAGGATAGTTTTATATTCATCTTTCAAAAGGTTTCTATCAAAGTTCGTGAAAAATTAAAGTGCGGTGATAGGTAGCACTGCTATTGTTTTGTTAGATATTGATCGAACAGCTGGCATAAAACGGTTTTAAAATAAAAAAGCATTTTGAAAACCAATTTTTCAAAATGCTTTTTATAAAATTAATTCTGATTAAAACACAGAGAATCAGAATTTATAACGCTTCCCGCTCGAGCTTAAAACTATTTACTTCATCCATTGTTAATCCCAATGCTTTTGCGACGCCCTCACCGTAAGCAGGGTCAGCCTTGTAGCAATTGCGTATATGCCTTACCTGGATAAACTGTTGCGCCTGGCCTACTTCAGCGGCGGTATTATTAAAGAGTAATTCTTTTTTGTCGTCACTCATTAATCGGAAGAGGTCGCCGGGTTGTGAGTAGTAATCATTGTCATCCGGGCGATGATCCCAGGCACCTGCATCGCCATGAAGCGCCAGCGGTGGTTCTTTGTATTCAGGTTGCTCGTTCCATTCGTTAAAGCTGTTTGGCTCGTAATGTTTTGCAGCACCATAGTTTCCATCTACGCGCATGGCTCCGTCGCGGTGAAACGCATGATACGGACATTTGGGCGCATTTACAGGTATCTGTGAATTATTTACGCCAAGACGATATCGCTGCGCATCGCCATAAGAAAATAATCTTCCCTGCAGCATCCTATCTGGTGAAAACCCAATACCAGGAACAATATTAGCCGGATTAAACGCGGCTTGTTCTACATCTGCAAAATAATTTTCAGGATTACGATTCAGTTCAAATTCTCCCACCGGAATCAACGGATAATCTCCATGTCTCCATACCTTGGTAAGGTCAAACGGATTCTGCGTATGATGATTAGCTTGTTCTTCAGTCATGATCTGCACATACATTTTCCATTTAGGAAAATCTCCTTTTTCGATACTGGAGAAAAGATCTCTTTGATGTGATTCCCTGTCAGTACCAATTAATTTTATCGCTTCTTCATTTGACAAATTTTCAATTCCCTGTTGTGTTCTGAAATGGAATTTTACCCAATACCTTTCATTTTTTGCATTGATAAAACTGAACGTATGACTTCCGAACCCGTGCATGTGCCTCAATGTTCGCGGTATACCTCTGTCGCTCATTACGATCGTAACCTGGTGTAATGCTTCCGGAAGAAGCGTCCAGAAATCCCAATTGTTATCGGCGCTTCTTAAGTTAGTTTTGGGATCCCGTTTTACCGCATGATTTAAGTCCGGGAACTTCATAGGGTCACGGAAAAAGAAAACGGGCGTATTATTACCTACGAGATCCCAGTTACCTTGTTTAGTGTAAAATTTCATGGCAAATCCACGAATATCTCTTTCTGCATCAGCTGCTCCGCGTTCTCCTGCAACAGTGGAAAAGCGAACAAACATGTCTGTTTTCTTTCCAACTTCAGAAAAGATGTCTGCCATGGTATATTTTGTGATGTCGTCGGTTACGGTAAACGTGCCGAAAGCACCTGAACCTTTCGCGTGCATTCGCCTTTCAGGAATTACTTCGCGGTCAAAGTGGGCCATCTTTTCAAGGAACCAAAAATCCTGTAACAATGCAGGGCCACGCACTCCGGCTGTTTGTATATTTTGATTGTCAGGTACCGGGGTTCCCGTGTTTGTCGTCAGCTTATTGGGCTTGTCTTGTTCCTGTTTCATAAAAATGATTTTAAAGATGAATGATGAATACTATCTGAATTTTAGTTGATTCTTTCTCAAATGTAACCTTTATTCCTCTTCAATAATAATGATATTATCTATATTCGTATAGATTTTGTCTATTATCTCAAACCTGGAACAAGTATGAATATTCAACAATTGGAATACATCGTGGCCGTTGATAACTGCCGCCATTTTGTAAAGGCATCAGAAAAGTGTTTCGTTACTCAGGCTACCCTTAGTATGATGATCAAAAAACTGGAAGATGAATTGGGAATAAAGATATTTGACAGAACTCGTCAACCAGTGGTACCAACTGACATAGGAAAGAAAATTATTGCACAGTCTAAAATAATTTTGCACGAAAGCAGCCGCCTTGCAGAAATTGTAAAAGAAGCGCAGGGAGAATTGAGTGGCGAATTAAGAATCGGAATTATCCCAACGCTGGCGCCTTACCTTTTGCCTTTGTTTATGAATTCATTTCTAAATAAATATCCAATGGTAAGGCTCAGGATCAGTGAACTTACGACAGATGATATAATTCAGCAATTGGAGAAGCACACCCTGGATGCAGGATTGCTTTCTACACCCCTGGGCCTGCCATCTATCACGGAACAAACGCTGTTTTATGAACCCTTTGTAGTGTATGCTGCATCAGGAGAAAAAATATTGAAAAAAAAGTATGTGCTCGCGAACGATATTGACGTAAACCGGTTATGCTTACTCGAAGAGGGCCATTGCCTCAGGGCGCAGGCTTTTAATTTATGCGAATTAAGAGATAAAGAAGGAGAATTGCGCCAGCTTGATTTTGCGACGGGAAGCATCGAAACATTGAAAAAGATTGTGGAGACGAATGAAGGAATTACGATCTTGCCCATGCTGGCTGTAAAAGATATGACCACCAAACAAAAGAATAATATCCGCTATTTTAAAGCGCCCGCACCGGTCCGGGAAATTGGACTCGTTACCTATCGTTATTTTGTAAAAGAGCGGTTAATCAGTATCCTGAAAGAAGAAATATTAGATCACATTCCGGAGGAGATGAAATCGAGGACGAAAAAAAATATTATTAATGTCCGGGAATCCTGAATGAATGACTAAATGAAAATCTGTTTTATTTGTTTATTTACTGGGAAATGAATTATTTAAGAATCATTACAGGTAAAACTGTGTTTTTATAAAGCGCTTCTGATACGCTTTTATGCGTTAAAGAATAAAGAAAACTGTAACGCCCCGGCAATGCAAACATTAATTGTACTTCGGTTATTTTTGGAAAATTGAGTATGCCTCTTATCACATCTTTATCTTCGGCATAATAAATTTCGTGCTTGAAATTTTTTAAATATTCATGTAAGTTTGTTTCTGCGGCATTAAATTTTTCATCCGGATTAACATGAGTTCCTCTGGAGTTTACATTCAGGACGAGTAGCTTTACATCGTCCCAGCGCTTCGATGCGCGGAGGCTGTTTATTTTATTTAGTGATTCAACGGTATTAAAGTTGCAGGGCACCAAAACTTCATATATTGGCTCATAAGTACAGTTTGCCGGGACTATCAAAACTCTTACGGGGCTGCTCTTTGCGATGGTAATCACATTTCCTGAGACAAATGCCGCATTATAATTATCAGCCTGGTCGTATCCCAGCAATATCATTTCTGGCTGTTCAGATTTTATGAGTTGATTGATGGTCCTTACAAGCGGCATTTCGCTTACAGAAGATTGTACAGAAATTGCATCATTCGTTTTTTCATTAACGGCTTTGCATAAATTATCCAGGCGCTCTTTTTCTTTTTCTCTTATGCGGTTTAGATAGTGCTGATCTACATTGGCAAATTCTCCCGCCATGATTACACTTTCGTACATGGAAGTATAAAATGATTTTACCAGGATAATTCGTTCATAGAGATATTTACTCGCCCATTCTATAGCAAAGTTTACCACGTTTTCGGAAGCAGGAGTAAAATCAACAGGTATTAACAGAGTCTTCATAATTGAATGATAGCTTAGCCATAAAGTTAATCATTTCTCTAAAGCAATAAATAAATAACGTAAGCGGAAACTAAAATAGCAAAGCAACAAAAAATGTGTTTTTCTGATTTTCTTAAAAGATATTCGACAAAAAGAACAGATTAGATCTTAATTTATATCATCACCGCCCAGATATTGCTAACAGCATCGGTGCCCCAGACCTTCATGGAAGATTTTAAAATTTCCATCAATTTTATATTATCAGTTTTTTTACCTGATTTAGATGGAACGATTTCTTTGTCATCTACGTCGGTAACCTTTACTTTAGTAGCATACCAGCTGGTGTGCAGGCGGTTAATAACTACTCCCAGTATCATTCCAGGTAAGCCATTGAAGCTTTCCGGTCCTCCGGGAATCATGATTTCATTGGTGTAAAATGCGACCACAAAAACAGAATCCATAATGATAGTTGTAGCTCTGCGGCAATTGAAACCTGCTATTTGCCTGAAATCATTGCTGATCTTCCATGTTGCATTACTTAAACTGTCTTCAATCAAAAAAGTTTTTTCGAATACTTTCTTTTGGGCAATATACTTTTTTGTCATGTAGTCGCTGTAAACCTGGTTATCGTTTGCAGGCATTCCGAGAAGAGAAGACGGTTTGTCATTTGACTCGCGGCCCGATGCGTAAATGGATTTGTTGTTATCAAATTCATAATTGAAATAATCGGTTTTGTATTCAGGCGTTGATTGTTTCATTTGCTCGGCGTAGCTTCCAGTCAGGTCTGCCCACATATTAGTTCGTCTTTCAAATTCGATAATTCCTTTCGAAATAAATTGCGTCTGCGCAAAAGTATATTTGGCAGTAAAAAAAATGAGCGCTGTAAAAAATATTCTTTTCATTTAATCCGATATTAATTTGCTGATTTTGGTTCGCTGGTACCGCCCTTATTATTGAAATTGTAAGTAATGGTAATTAGGCCATATCGCTTGAATGTAATATAATTTTTTTCCTCTATGGCATCGGCCTGAATGGTACGGGTAAAGCCTTTATTCTGATCAAGTATATCGTTTATGCTTACACGCAAAGTAAGTACTTCATTTTTCAGCAATTTCTTTTCCACGTATGCATTCCATAAAATCACATTGGCATTTTGATCGTAAGAGTCTAATTTTTGTCTTAGGTTAAAATCGACATCCGATCCCAATTCCAATTTTCCTGGTAGTTGATAATCACCTTCCAGTGAAAAAATACCAGTCCAATAATGTGTAGCAGCTACCGAGCTAATACTTGATTTGGAATCATTGAAGGCGGGGTTTATTGCAACGCCGAATTCATAAGCGTCATTTTTATCTATTAACATCGCAAATTTTGCCGCAATGTAAGAGCTTGTGGTCATATTTTTTTCGCCATTAATGTAATTTCCATATCGGGAAACGCGGATATTTGGAGATAACTGCATCGTGATATTGGTTTTAGGTACTTTCATGCCGACACCTCCATAGATACTGGCCGATCGATTGCCACCAACATTTACAAATTGACTTACTTTTCTTCCCATTGTATCTATCGTATAGCTACTGCCTATTTGGTCTTCTGTGATATTAGCATTGGCTCCGAGGTAAAAATATCGTTGATTAAGCACCTGGTAGCCGTTAAAAACCAAATTGAATGTATTAGAAAATTGCTGCTTCAAATTGGGATTTCCCACGATTATATTTAAAGGGTCATTATTGTTTTTTAATGGTTGAACCTGGTCAATGGTGGGTTGCCTTGTACTGCCGCTATACGAAATATTAAAATTGCTGAAAGCGTTTATCTTGTATCGGAAGCTAGCCTGGGGAAATAGATTGTAATAGTTTGATTTTCGTGAAGTATCCAATAAAATATCAGTCTGTTGAAATGTGGTGTTGGACACGTTTCCCCCAAGCAAAAAATTCAATTTTTTATCATTATAAAGATAATTGATGCCCCCGCTGTTTGTTAAATAGTTGTATCTGAAATTATTACTTAACGAATCTACCAGCATTTTGTATTTTCCACTTCCATTTTTTTCAAAAGTTTTAATTTCCTGCTTGCTGTTATTGTTGTAGAGCGAGTAATTAAATTCCAGGAACGATTTTTTTGAAAGGGGTTCTGTATAGGTTGTTTTTAGGCCAATAATATTGCCAGAGGCTTTATTTGTTTTATTCTGGTCTGTTGTGTCTGTGCTGTAAATTGAACCATCCGACTCATAGAAGTCTGATCGATTTTTCAAAAATCCTTTACTATCAGATTCGATAAATCTTTCGTTAAAAGACATTGAAATAGTGCGCCCTTTCTTTTTAAGTTTTTTTCTCCAAAGTAAGGAGGAGGTGAAATTGGCATTGTTGCCATCTGAAGAGATATTTCTTTTACTGCTGTTTACAGGCTTGAGTTGTTCACTTAAAGCTTTTGTCTGGTCTTCATTTGAACCGCTACTGGTTCCGGCACTGCCGAACGCTGTTAATTTTAGTGACGAAGAAGAATCTAATTGTATTTCAATTTTTCCGCTTAGCGTGTGACGCAGCCTTGTTGAATTAGATGTTGCTTCCTTCTGTGTATAATAGAGAGAGTCGGCAAGGATATTTTGCGTGTAAGTATTACCGCTGGTTACCGTTGACATTTGATTCAGTACATAATTACCGTTGGCATTATCTTTGTCCTCGTTCCACGTATTTGAAAAATGCAATCCTGCCTTTATACTTTTTGGCAATCCTGGTCCATAGAAATTGGAAACACCCAGGTCGGTTGCGTTGTCTGATGTTACCGTTACGCTTCCTCCATCAAATGATACGTCCTGGTTCTCAAAGCCATAATTTCTCGAATCATCAAAATTAAGCCCAGTCTGGTCTGTGCTGCTGGCAATGGCAAACGCGGATAGTTTTCTCTTGGCTTTAAAAGCATTGATCATTGCGGCGGCGTTGTAATATTGTGTTAGTGCACCGGCAGATAATTTTCCAAAATATCCATGTTTGGCGTTGTCTTTCAATTTTAAATTGATGGTTTTTGTTTTTTCACCATCATCCACGCCCGTGAAAATAGCCTGATCACTTTTTTTATCATAAACTTGTACTTTGTCTACCGCATCCGCTCTTAAATTCCTGATGGCCACGGTCGGGTCGTCACTGAAAAATTCATCTCCATCGACTAATATTTTTTGAACCTGCTGTCCCTGAGCAGTTATCTTCCCATCTTTATCAACCTGTATCCCCGGCAATTCTTTTAACAGATCTTCCACATTTGCGTTTGGTTTTACGTGGAAACTATCGGCAGCAAATTCAGTCGTGTCGCCTTTTATTCTCATAGCTGATTGCCGGATAATAATGGCCTGTAACAATTTAGCTTTCTGAGTAATGTAGATTTTATCCAGGTCAAACGTTTCCGATCTTTTTAGTTCTACGCGCTGCACATAATCTCCATATTCAGGATAGTTGATCATTACCAGGTAGCTTCCGCCATTTAATTTGTTGATTTCAAATTTTCCATTTTTATCGCTTCTTGAAAATCTCAACAGCGTAGAATCTTTCTGGCGCAAAATGGCGATAACCGCAAAAACAGGCGATTCATTTGAAGATGAATCTGATATAGTCCCTTTTATGGTGGCATTTTGGCAAAACGCAAAGTTTGGCGCAAAGCAGGTTAGTATGAAAACGTAAAAAGTTTTTCTCATTAGTTTCGGACACATGCAATTGCAAATATGAGGGAAGGTTGTCATTTTTTTGTAAAAAAATTCTGAGAGCACATGTTAACCATAATTGATAAACATTAATTTATACATCGTATTTTATTATAAAATGAATAAATCTTTCAGAAATTCTCTTCGCAAAAAATGTAAATTGCAATATGTCAGAAAGAAAAACGCCTTACGAGGAAGAAAATTTTATTGATTCCTCTAAACCTGTTTGGAATTATTCACTGATGAATGAAGAAGACATCACGAATTTCCGGAATGGAACGCATTATAGCCTGTATAAAATTTTTGGATCGCACGCTGTTACCGTTTTAAATAAAAAGGGCTTTTATTTTTCTGTGTGGGCACCAAACGCTACTTATGTCAGTGTAGTAGGCGATTTTAATCATTGGAATTTTGAATCTCATCCCTTATTTGTTCGTTTAGAAAAATCCGGAATATGGGAGGGGTTTATTCCCGATATTGAAGAATTCTCTAATTATAAATATTATATTGATGGATTTGAAGGAGTCAGGATATTAAAAGGCGACCCGTTTGCTGTTCACTGGGAAACGCGCCCTGCTACTTCCTCCAAAACAAAGGATGTTCAATATAGATGGAACGATGCAACGTGGATGGGTAAACGGGAAAAAAATAATTCGTTAAATGCCCCATGGAGCATCTATGAAGTTCATCTCGGAAGTTGGATGAAGCCTGTTCCTGAGGATGAGTTTTCAGTTACTTCTTATGAACAAATGATCGGGCTACTGGTTCCCTACGTGAA
>Ga0207933_1001466_pt1 | contig 17695 bp, 16 predicted proteins | sample NGESurdeep092012_4_FD_184488 | JGI IMG/M metagenome (GOLD analysis project Ga0207933, IMG submission 184488) | Arctic peat soil microbial communities from Barrow, Alaska - NGEE Surface sample F53-3 deep-092012 (SPAdes) | ecosystem: Environmental > Terrestrial > Soil > Wetlands > Peat ...
ACCACCGCAAATGCTCCGGGAGCAGCGTGCCTGAACAGCGAATGCGGCCCTCGCGATCGCTTCCGACAGCCCTGCAACACCCTATAAACACTGGCCAGACCCGCGCTTCAAATAGAATTCAACCGGGAAGAAGCGCAAAACACCAGCAAAGACCACCCAATCAGGCGAATTTCAACGAGTTCCTAGAGCAACTCTCCCACTACCGAGCCTACCTAAAGCACGAGCCGCACAAGAGCCAAATAAAGCGTGCATATCAAAATACGGCTGAACGTCTTGTGGAGCTGGGAGGACTAGCCGACAAGATCAGGGCACGCGCTGGCCAGAGTCCGTTGCCTCTGGGACACGAGATCGTTGCCGCCACCCGGCCCAACGATATCGATGTGGCCACCGAGGCGGCTCTCGTTGTGGTTGGTCTGCCCGCAGAGCACAAGGAAGCGGGGGCCTGGGATAGTTGGACTAAGAATCATGCGAGTAAGTTGGAGGGCAAAATCCCGATGCTGGTTGTGAAGACGCCTGGGCATCTTTCTTTTGCTAAAGCTCAGTTAGTTCCGGCGGCTCAATGAGCGACGTCCGCCTCACCGTCCATCGCGCCACGAATCAGATCGGCGGCAATTGCATAGAAATCGCCACGGGCGACCATCGCATCGTCCTGGATGTCGGCCGACCTTTGGACGCGCCGAATGATGCAACCGGATTGTTGCCCAAGACGTTGGACCTCAGGCTGCCGATGGACGGCTTACTCATATCGCATCCGCACCAGGACCATTACGGCCTGTTGGAGGATACGCCCCGCGACTGGCCTGTATTTTGCGGAGAGGCGACCAAGCGGTTGATTCAGCTGACTTCGGGAATCTTCGGTGAACCAATCGATAGGGACTTCAGGCTCTGGAAGAGCGGATCGCCGTTTGAGGTGGGGCCGTTTCGAATTACGACGCACCTGACCGATCACAGTGCGTTTGACTCCCACATGTTGCTGATCGAGTTGGAGGGTAAACGCATCCTCTACTCGGGGGATTTCCGGACGCACGGGCGCAAATCCGTCTTGGTGGAACGCTTCATGGCTGCTCCGCCTCCGGATATCGACGTGCTTCTCATGGAAGGCACCAACCTGGGCAGCGAGAAGTCGTGCGTTACAGAGAGCGACCTGGAAACCGAGTTCGAGGTTTTGTTTCGCCAAACCAAAGGTCGCGTGTTCGTCTCATGGTCGGCCCAGAACGTTGACCGCACCGTCACGCTTTACCGGGCTTGTCTCAAAACCGGCCGGACACTCGTGGTCGATCTCTACACGGCTGAGGTGCTAGAGATGTTGGCTGAATTCGGCAAGCTACCTCAGCCGGATTGGGCAGGCATCAAGATCGTCGTCACCAGCGCAATGGCGCGGATGTATCGCCGGAAGGGCAAGGAAGGGTTCGTGGAGCGCATGGTTCCTTTCGGCATCTCGGCGAAGAAGCTTAACGCAACCCATGAAAAATGGGTGGTGATGGTGCGTCCGTCGCTGATGCGCGATTACGTGAGGAGCGGTGTGGAACCGAATGTGGACGACGCTTGGAGTTGGTCCATGTGGCGCGGATATCTGGGAAATAAGGATGGCGCACTTGTAAGCAAGTGGTTTGGAGACGGAGGAAGCCGCGCCAACCACATTCATACGAGCGGCCATGCGTCTCCCGCCGTCTTGCAGAAGTTCGCCCACGCGATGAATGCCAAACAATTAGTGCCCATCCACGGGGCTGCGTGGGATGGCGACACGAGTGGTTTCCCCTCAATCAGGCGCCTCGTCGACGGTGAGACGCTCACACTCTAACGGCTAAAGAGATCCGGGATGGTCGGGTCCAGCCCAAAATATTGCGCCCGGAATTGGTCTCTAGAATCGGCTGACGTCTAATAATCCTGCTGCCGTTCAATCTCAACTGATGTGGATATACGCATTGAGCTTGGACTAAAGACGGACATCAGTCCTCCTAAACGCCGATAGCGCCAGCTTTTGGAAGGGCGTGATCAGCAGTTGGGTGAGCGCATTCAGAACGCCCTCCAATGCAGTCATCCTGAGCCGAGCAGATCGAGCTTCTCGCGATCTGCGGAGTCGAAGGACCTGCATTTGCGCCGATGGCTAAGCTAGTTGTTCCGAGGTGTACCACTGGTTGCTCAGATCGATCCATGTGGGATTGCTCCTGGTGATCAGTGCGACCTTCCTGGCCCGCGTCCAGCCCTTCAGTTGTTTCTCTCTTGCGATCGCGCGCCGCGGATCAGCATATCGCTCAAACCATACGAGCCGGTTGCAGTTATAGGTGGCGGAGAAGCCTTCGAAGATTTTTCTCCTGTGTTCGAAAATGCGTTTGTGCAGATTGCCGGTCATACCGATATAGAGGGTCAAGCTGCGGCTAGCCACGATGTAGGTGTAACAGAAACCTTGGTGCATGGCGGGCCTCTTCAGGCGGCAACTTGCTAATGGTAATTGCCTTTGAGGTGAATTGAATAAATGCAGGTCCTTCGACTTCGCCTGTCGCAAACTTGCGCCAGGCTCCGCTCAGGATGACTGCCTTCAGGGTGAAGATGGCTGCATTCATATCTTGATGGATGGCGAGCTTCTTGAACCGGCGACGTGCTAATGGTAATTGCCTTTGAGGTGAATTGAATAAATGCAGGTCCTTCGACTTTGCCTGTCGCAAACTCGCGCCAGACTCCGCTCAGGATAACTGCATTCAGGGTGAGGATGACTGCATTCTAATCTTGATGTAAGGCGAAACTCTTAAGCTGACAATTTGCTGACGACAATTGCGGCCGGGGTGAATGGAATAAATGCAGGTCCTTCGACTCCCCTCGTCCGCTATGGCGGACTCCGTTCGCTCAGGATGACTGCATTTTTGCTGAGGATGACTGCATTCGTGCTTTGGATGACTGCATTTCTGGGGAATCAGCTTCAGTGTTGCTCAGGATGAATGCCTTTAAAACTTGATGCATGGGGAGCCTCTTGAACCGGCAACGTGCTAACGGCTATTGTGGCCGCGGTGAGTTGAATAAATGCAGGTCCCCATTCGGCTCCGATTGCTGTCGCAATCTTCGCTCAGGGCAGGCTTTCGACTCCTCTCGTCCGCTATGGCGGACTCCGTTCGTTCAGGATGACTGCATTCGGGGTGAGGATGACTGCATTCTAATCTTGATGTAAGGCGAAACTCTTAAGCTGACAATTTGCTGACGACAATTACGGCCGGGGTGAATTGAATAGATGCAGGTCCTTCGACTCCCCTCGTCCGCCATGGCGGACTCCGTTCGCTCAGGATGACTGCATTCAAATTGAGCGCTACTTCTGGTGCGCTACTTTTTCGGGCGTTTGTAGAATGGCAGCGGGACCTGCCTGGCGCGCACCTTGTTGGCGCGGCATTCGACGATCACATCTGCGCCGCTCGAGGCTACGCCGGCGGGGACTAGCGCCATGGCGATGTTGGTCTTCAAGAACGGCGCGGGAGAGCCGGACGTGACAGTGCCGATGCGGCTGCCGGCGAGATTGTGCACTTCGTATCCATCGCGCGCGATGCCGCGCTCGGTCATCTCGAGGCCTACGATCTTGAGCTTGGGGCCGCCGGAGGCCTGGACTTCCTGGAGCGCTTCGCGACCGATGAATTCGCCTTTGTCAAGTTTGAGCCAGCGATCGAGCCCTGCCTCAAACACGTCGACATCTTCAGAGATTTCGTGGCCGTAGAGGCTCATGCCCGCTTCAAGGCGCAGCGTGTTGCGCGCGCCCAGGCCGCATGGCCGAATGCCGAACTCCGCGCCTGCTTCGAGCAGCGCATTCCACATCTTCACGCTGGTTGGTTCATCCGACGGGATGTACAGCTCGAAGCCGTCCTCGCCTGAATAGCCAGTGCGCGCGATGAGGGTGTTTTGAATGCCGGCCACCGTACCCCAAGTGAACCAATAGTTCTTGATTGCGGCGAGATCGACCTTGGTGAGTTTGGCGAGCGTCTCAAGCGCGCGCGGCCCTTGCAGCGCCAGTTGCGAGTAATAGGGCGAGTAGTTGGTGATGTGAATGCTGGCCCAACTGCCCACCTGCCGCCTGATCCACGCAAAGTCTTTTTCCGTGGTGCCCGCGTTGACGACGAGCAGGTAGTCGTTTTCGCTGAGGCGGTGAACGAGAATGTCGTCAATGAATGCGCCCTGCGGCGTGAGCAGCGCGGAATATTGCGCCTGGCCATCCTGCAAACGCGAGGCGTCGTTCATGGTGATGTGCTGGATAGCAGCGAGAGCGCCGGGGCCGCGAAACTGAATCTCGCCCATGTGGCTAACGTCAAAGAGGCCGACGCCGGTGCGCACAGCCATGTGCTCGGCGATGACGCCGCCGCCCGTGCCCGGATATTCGACGGGCATATCCCATCCGCCGAAGTCGACCATTTTGGCTTTCAACGCACGATGCGTTGCGTTCAGCGCGGTTTTTTTAAGCGGGGCGGAGTTGGCAGGTTCGATGGAGTCAGCCATGCATGTTCCTCTCGAGGGCCTTGTGTCCACTTTCATGATAGGGCTGCCGGGCGGGACTGGGCGGCAGAGTCGATGCTCGATTCTGGGCATAGGGAGGATTCGGCGCACAGGGGCGATTTGGCGCGCATGGGGCGATTCGACGCGTAAGGGCGATTTGGCGTTTGATGGCGCACGCAGCAGTTTAGTATTGTTGCCGTTGTCGCCTGGTTCGCCGAGCCCTGGTTCACCGAGGCTTGGTTTGCTGGGGCTTGGTTTGCTGGCGACGCTGAAAGGATGCGCACTTGAATCCGGTTCGAGGCATCGTGATGCTTATTGCCGCCGCCATTGCCTTCTGGAAGGGCTGGCAGATTCATCACGGAGAAACGGCGGTGCTGGCCTGTGGGCTTGGCGCGGTGGCCCTGGTGCTGGGTGTGTGGCACCTGAGGCGAAAGATGCCCGCGCCGCGCAGATAAAGGCGACGCGGGTGCTCGTGACGCGCCCGATGCGATCTGGTTCTGGCCGGTGATCGGCGGCCGCGCTAAGCAGTGGCATCTTATTTAAATAGAGTGTTATGGCAGCTTTCTAGACTCTATAATTCACGACTCGAATAAATTCATGATATCCTCCTTTTGGAGCCATTTCTGGGCTGATGCCGACGCTGCGCGAAAAACTCGCCGATGCGAAGCGATTTCTTGTCGCTACAGAGTTGGTGTCGGTCCGCGGATCGATGGCTGGGGTGTATGCGATCAAGGCGCGCGACTTTGCCAACGATCTGGTTGCGTGCGCCGACATTGACTGGATCTCGATTACGGATAATGCCGGAGGCAATCCGCAGCTTGCTCCGCTGGTTCTCGGCCGGCCAATTCTCTATGCCGGCAAAGAAGTCGTGATCCATCTGACCTGCAAGGACCTGAACCGGAACGGCCTCGAGAGCGAGGCCTGGATGTTGAACAGCGAGGGCTTCAACAACATTCTGGCGATGACCGGCGACTACCCGGTGGCGGGTAACGATGGGCTGGCGCGGCCGGTGTTCGACATCGATTCGATTGGCCTGATTTCTCTGCTGCAAAACATGAACCAGGGACTTGGCGCGGCGACAGCCAATGGAAAATGCCAGCAACTGGAGAAGACGCAGTTCTCGATTGGCGCGGTTACGACCAACTTCAAGCTGCGCGAGGGCGAGGTCATTCCGCAGTACGAAAAGCTCAGGAAGAAAGTGGAGTGTGGAGCGCAGTTCATCATCAACCAGATTGGTTTCGACTCGCGGAAGATTTCGGAACTGCACTGCTATATGGACGAGCACGGGATGAAGGCGACTCCGCTGATCGGGAATGTGTATGTGCTGAGCCTGCGCGTGGCCGATCTTTTCCATGAGGGCAAGATTCCCGGCGTGGTGGTGAGCGACGCGCTGTGGGAAGTTTGCCGGAGTCAGGCGGGATCTCCGGACCGCGGCAAAGCATTCTTCCTTGATCTCGCCGCAAAGCAGATCGCGGTCTATCGCGGGCTCGGCTTTCGCGGCGTTTATCTGGGCGGAGTGCATAGCCTGCCGGCGATTGAACGCATCCTTGAAATTGAGCGGAGCTTTGCGCCGGATGACTGGAAGCAATTCGCGCGAGAAGTCCGATTTTCGCGGCCGGGAGAGTTTTTCTTTTATACAGAGGATCCGGCGACAGGGCTGGCCGATCCGAAAACGGAAACGCCGCGCCCGAAAACAGCTTCGCAGCATTCGACCATTTCGTATCAGCTTTCAAAGCTGGCCCACGCGACCATGTTCGCTCCCGGCGCGGCGTTTGCGCGGTGGGGCGCAAAGGCTTGCGCGCATTCGAAGAACCCTATGCAGGGACCTGCGCCGCTGCGCGTGATCGAAGAAATTAGCAAGGCTGTTCTTTATCGCTGCAAGGATTGCGGCGACTGTTCGCTGCCGGACATCGCGTATCTCTGCCCGGAATCGCAATGCGCGAAGAATCAGCGCAACGGACCGTGCGGCGGTACCCGCGAGGGCCGCTGCGAGGTGGAAGGATACGGCGACTGCATCTGGCTGCGCGCTTACGAGCGTTTGAAACACGATGGCCGCGAACAGGAGTTGCTCGATCACGTGCCTGTTGTTCAGAATCAAGGGCTGCGAGGAACGTCGGCGTGGGCCAACCTGTGGCTGGGCCGCGATCATAGTTCAAAACAAAAAAACGTAGAGGCGGAGCCTGCCACTCCAATTCCGGAGCTTCAAAAACGATGAATAGAAAATTACATATTGTCGGCGAATTGATGAACAACTCCTATGCCCGCGCGCGCAAAGCGTTCACCGAGCGCGATGCTGCGGGCTATGGTCAACTGGCCAAGCTGCAGGCCGATCTGGGCGCGGAATACGTGACGCTGAATATCGACGGCACGCAGCGGATTCAAGTGCGGAGCCAGGAGATGCTCGACTTTCTGCCCGACGTGATTCCGGCCATCCAGGAAACTACGTCTACGCCGATTGCGTTTGACAATCCGTCTGTGGACTACCACAAGGTTGCGCTCAAGCACTACGACCGGAAGAAGAGCGGGCCGCCGATTCTGAATTCGCTGGCCGCATCGCGCACGCGGCTGGACGAGATGGTGGAGCTGGTGAAACACTACGACACGCTGGCCGTGGTAATGGCCTCAGAGACGTTTGTGCCCGGCGGAACTTCGCAGTGCCTGAATCCGCAGGACTCCTACCGCGCTGCCAAGCATTTCGTAGAACTGCTGGTGACAAAAGCTGGCCGCCGCAACGATCAGATCATTATCGATCCCGGCCTAGCGCCGGTGGGTGCGGATACATACGGCCTGGTAAACATTGGTCTCGACGCGATGCGGTTGATCAGCGCCGATCCGGATTTGAAGGGCGTGCACATGATTGTGGGTCTTTCAAACTTTGCGTGGGGCACACCGAAAGAGGTCCGCGAGGAGCTGGAAAAGGCTTACCTCACGTTGGGAATGGAGGTCGGCCTGGATTTTGCGCTGGCGAATCCGGAGAAGACACCGGAGCCGCTGCCGGCTGATCATCCTATGGTGGAGAAGCTGCGTGAGGCGCTTGAGCAGGGCCGCCCCGGAGAAGGCGAGACTTCAGAAATAACTGGATTCCGTCAGGCTGAAGCTATCATGAATATTTGCAGAGAGGGTGAGCCAGTCGATTTTTGATGACGGCTGTGCAACATGGTCGAGATTGATCTGCTTGCCGCTAAGACAGATGAGCGCCGAGTTTGGCTGCGCGTAGGAACGCTGCTGGACGGCGTGAGCGCCGCGCCTTTGCGCAACGCGCACATTGTCTATGACAGGAAGACGATTCTTTTTGCCGGCGAGGATTCTCCTCCGCGAGATTTGCTGAATGCGGGCCAGACGCAGCCAGATCACGACCTGCCCCAATACACGCTGCTGCCGGGATTGACGGACGCGCACACGCATTTTTTCCTGGAAGGCGGCGAACTCGACGCGGACAAGCGGTCTGCATTTCTAAAGCAGAGCCCTGCGGAGTTGCTCGACCATGCCAGGCAGCGGCTGGAGAGGCTGGTGCGGATGGGAATCATTGCCGCGCGCGACGCAGGCGACAAAGATGGCGTTGGTTTGGCGCTCAGCAAGCTTTCCGCGAGCGGCGATCGGCCGCTGATGCCGTATATCGATAGCCCCGGTGCGGCGATTCATCATCGCGGGCGCTATGGCGCGTTTATGGCGGAGCCGCTGGAGGACTGCTTGACTCCGCGCCAGTGCGTGGAAGCGCGCGTGAAGGCCGGGGCCGATCGCATCAAGCTGATTCCGACAGGGATTATCAACTTCAAGAAGGGCGCGGTGACGACGGCGCCACAAATGTCGACCGAGGAAGTCGCAGAGTTGGTGGCGGCCGCGAAGACTTTTGGCAAGCAGACGCTGGCACATGCATCGGGTGAAATTGGAATCGATCATGTGATTGATGGTGGCGTGGACTCCATCGAGCACGGATTTTTTGTTCGCGAAGATCAGCTCGCGAAGATGCGCGACGAGGAGATTGCATGGGTGCCGACTTTTGCGCCCGTGCAGAGCCAAGTGGATCACTCGGATCGGATGGGCTGGGATACGGAGGTGGTTGCGAATCTGAAGAAGATTCTGGATGCGCACGCCGCCAGCCTGGTAAAGGCTCACGCGATGGGTGTGCAGATGATTGCGGGCAGCGACGCCGGATCCTACGGAGTGGCCCATGGATTGGGCTTTCTATACGAACTGGAGCTGATGCAGCGGGCCGGGCTTTCGCCCCTCGCTGTCATCAACTCGGCTACGGGCGCCGGATCAAAGCGGCTGGCCTTCAAGGAGAAATTCGGGCAAATCAAGGCAGGATTCCTGAGCCGATTTATTCTCACGCGCCACTCACCGCTTGAAAGTGTGACCCATCTTCTTGATGAACGGATCATCGTTTTTGACGGCGCGGTGTTCGCGACCTGCGCGGGCGTGAGCGCCAGCGGACTGTAAAAAAGATTCGGCTCCGGTTTCCACTTCCCTCTATCTGTGGTGCGCACGCCAGAATGAAGTGACTCCCAGATAGAGAAAAACTACCGCTGCGCCGATTGCGAAATCTTTCGAAATCCCGCTCATCCCTGACCAGTTTTGCCAAAGGCGCAGGGCAAAAACGGCCGCGAACAAAAGGAAGAAGCTGCCGGTGACTTCAAGCCAGACGATCCCGCCAACACGACGGAAGGGACGCAGGAATCCGCTGATACCGCTGCTGATGCCGCGGCTGGTTTGAGCTGCGGTGCGGCTGGCGGTTTGCGCTTGAGATTGGGCTCGAATCGTTGAACCGGAGGCGGCGACGGCGGATTGTGCCCTAATGGAATTGATATCGAGGCGGGGCGCGCTAGGGGGCGCGCTCGCAGCAGGTTGCGCAGCGGCAGCGATGCGCTGCCCGGCAATTCGCCCGGCAACGCGGACGCCGATGCCCAGAGCACGGCCAATGTTTCGCGGATACATACCGATTATGATGGTAGCAGTGGCTTACGCGCTTGTCGGGTTTCGGCGGCGGGCTCGACGGGAGACCCGGGTTGCTCTCGAACCTGAATGGAAGTAAGGTAAAGAGATTCCGATTTGCGACCTGCATTCCTATCCAGCGGGCCAGTCGTGTTCGCAATCATGGAGGTAGCAGTGACATCCCGTCTGCGTGAACTGATACAGCAACTGGGCGAAGCCATCCATGAGTCGGTGATTGAGAGCGAACAGATCGCCGGTGTGGTGCAGGACATCAGGAAATATGGATTCGATGTGCTTCTAATGCTCGAAGCCACGATCGGCCTGAATGAAGCCACCGAAAAGGGAGCGGCAGATGCGAACGGCGCGGGCGAAGGCGAAGTGGGAACATTCACGCCGAACGACCTACACTTTCTGCGCTCACTGCGCATCGCGGTTGAAGGCGAACCAGACGAAGACGCAACGGATGTGAAATAGGCTGCATTGGGCGGGACGATTCCGAGATTTGGCGCCGGAAGCCAGCAGGGCCCGGATTTGGATTCCATCAAGATTTGAATTCCATCAAGCACAAATGGAAAAGGCCGCTCATTGGCGGCCTTTTCTATGCTCTTCAATAAGTTGAGCAGATTGGTTGCGGGGGCTGGATTTGAACCAGCGACCTTTGGGTTATGAGCCCAACGAGCTACCGGGCTGCTCCACCCCGCACCTCCATCTTATCAAGTTGATGAATGGGGGTCAATTACGCGTGGGCAGAAGAGCGCGGTTGATCGTGGGGAATGTCGCAGGCAGAGTGGCTTATCCGCTGCATCGAACAGGAACCCCGCCTGACAGAGTAATTGGTTGGATTTGGTGGACCTGGTCGGGATCGAACCGACGACCTCTTCCATGCCATGGAAGCGCGCTCCCAGCTGCGCCACAGGCCCACGTTTGGCGGGGCAACTCTTCTATTGTCGCGGCTTGCGGGGGGACAAGTCAATCTCGGCGCCCTAAGGATCGCGATTGAACCGACGACCTTGCCAGCCACGCCGGGACGCGCTCCCAGATGCGCCGCAGGCCCACGTTTGGCGGGACAACCCTTCTGCTTTCGCAGCTTGCAACTGGTTTGTAAAACGCGTGCGATCTGCTCGCGGGGCGGCGCGCGAGTTCAATCGGGGCGAATTATGCTCGCGCATGGCGTTTCGCGTTCCTACTCCAACGGACCGGCGAGAATGTAAACGTACGCGATGAAACCAACGCCGATCAGGGCCGGAATCAGCCCGCAAAGATAAATTGCGGTCCCCTTCCGAAGTTCATGCAGAAAGATCATCACGCCGACTCCAACGCCAATGTTGATCAGTCCGGAGATCTTCAGGCCTTCGCGGGCTTTGAGCCGCTTCAGCCGCTCGTCCGCGTTCATCAGTTCGAGGGCGGCCTTTGCGCCTTCGCCTGAGGCCTCGGTCACCCTACGAATAGTTTCAGCTTTGTAGAACGCATCGCGCTCTTTGCGCTGGCTATCGACCCAGTGAACCACGATAACGAATGTGAACGTCGCCACAATCGCCACAATCGGAATTAGAATCGCAAACACTTGTGGATTGTCGAACATCGCAACCATCTCCAGACCTTTCCCCATCTCTTCCTCCTTGCCGGGGATTTGCCCCTTGCGACTGGTACGACATGGGGAGTCTGCATTCGGTTGCATAATCTTTGCAGAGAGATTTTCGGAACAAAATGCAACCGGAAGCGGACGGAGACGGTCGTACAGGTTTGATTGGGTTCGAGCGGGCAAGTTCGAGCAGGCTTGAACAGGCCAAGTTCACTCAGGTTCGAGAGGAGCGCTTTTCGAGATGCCAGCAGCGATGAGCGCCGAAGAAGACCTGGCCGATGTGAATCGCGTGCTGGCAGGCGAGGCGCAGGCCTTCGAGGGGATTGTTCGCCGGTGGCAGGGGCCACTGGTGAACATGGCCTGGCGCTACTGCCGCGACCGAGGCCGCGCCGAAGACATGGCTCAAGAGGCTTTTTTACGGGCCTGGCGAGGATTGGCGGGATGGAGGCGCGAGTCGAGCTTCTCGACGTGGCTGTTCGCTCTTGCGGCAAATGTTTTTCGCTCCGAGCTGCAGCGGTTTCCGGCGGTGAATGTGCCGCTGGAAGATGTAGCCGAGCCGGCCGGCCCCGCTACGCAGCACGATGGGCTGGCGGAAAAGCAAAGCCACGATGCTGTGCGGAGGGGTGTGCTGGCGCTGCCGCAACGCTACCGCGAGCCGGTGGTCCTTTACTATTTTCACGAGATGGATGTGGGCGCCGCGTCGCGCACGATGGGTTTGCCTGAGGGAACGGTAAAGGCGCGCCTGGCGCGGGGCCGCGAGCTGCTGCGAAGGCGGTTTCCGCATCTGAACGAACAAAACACGCCGCAGCTTAGCTCGACTCTTCGGCCCAAGAAGGAGGTGCTGCAATGAAATCCCATGTGAAACCGGAGACGGAAGACGCCGCGATTGACCGAATTCTGGCGGCCGAGGAAGGGTTGATTCCTTCGTCGGGTTTTCTTGCGGCGACGATGGAACGAGTGCGCGAAGAAGCCGCTTGCCCCAAGCCAATTCCCTTTCCGTGGATGCGCGCGCTGCCCGGAATCGTGCTGGTAGTTGCGGTCCTCGGCTGGTGCGGATTTGAAATGGCGCGCGCGAGCCTGAGATCTGCGCGAGAGATTTCGCTTGCGCAACCGCATTGGACCGCTGTAAGTGCTCACGCGCTGGAACCGGCGGGATGGGTTGCGTTCGCGCTTGCCGTTCCAATGCTTTCGTGGATCCTTTCGCGGCGACTGGCGGGGAGGTCGGGGCTGCTGTAGGGAGAACCACCCTAGCCGCAAGGACAGGAGCGCGGCGGAGGCGGGACACCCTCGGTCCATCGGAAGCTACTCGATGGTGTAAACGGCGTAGACGGTGGCATCACGGCTCACCTTACGCGGTTCAATTGCAAGGGGAGGAGCGAGTGAACTCAGCCGATCAATTTGTAGTTCAGCGTTATTGCCGTTGGAGGCCGGTCTGAAAACCGATCCCGTAACCTGGTTCGTAAGATAAAGAAGCGCACCGAGGTGGTCGCCGTTCGCTTTTGCAATAATGGCTGCGTCAGATCGAGCTCGCGAGGTTGCCTGGTCGAGAGCCTGATCCTCAAGAGCACGAATGTCCTGAACGGTCCACTCGATTTCGCCGCTATCCGTGGCACCCGCATTGATGGCGACGTCGAGAATTTCACCAGCGCGTTCGGGCGGGGCTTTTACCGTCCAGTTCTGCGTCAACTTGAACTTGTGATTTTTGACGTCGACTGGTTCGAGACGCTGTGATTCGCTTCGAATGGATGTTTCTGGAATGCCTGCTTGCTTAATCGCCGCGACGATGGCGTTCGAAGTGCGGGCACCGTCAGCATATGCAGATTGAGCGTCGGACGGCTTGGTTTCGAATCCGATGTGGAGGATCGCGACTGCAGGATCGACTGAAACATGCGCTTCCGCGCTCACCGCGATCGTGCGATTCGTGGAATCAATCTTGAGTTCGAGTTTGTTGGGCTGTTGTGCGAATGTGGCATTGCATACGAGAGCCATTGCAACTAAAGCGATACCTGATTTCACAAGCATGGATTTCTCTCCTCGATCTTTAAACGCAGATTCCGAGACAACTTGCGCCAAGAATTTCTACTTTTTATGGATTGACGCGTGGGAGCGGTTTTAGTTCGGCTTTGAAGAGTACTTCGCGCCGAATTGCTGAAGTTTGGCCAGCGTGGCAGCGGCTTCGCCCGTATCGATTGCCTCCGCACTCATGGCGACGCCTTCTTTGAGATCGCCGGCGAGGCCTGCGGCTACCAATACTGCCGCGGCATTAAGGAGAACGACGTCGCGGCGCGGACCTGGGCTGCCTGTGATCACGTCATAGAGTAGCTCTTTGTTGGTAGCCAGGTCGCCGCCGGTGAATTGATCGAGTGTGGCGCGCGGCAGGCCGGCCATCTCCGGCGTGATGCGCGCGGCCTTGAGCTGCGGCTCGCCTTTTTCGTTCTCCTCAATGCGGGCAACGATTGATTCGCCGGTGGTGGTGAGCTCGTCGATGCCGTCAGTGCCATGGACGACAAAGGCGCGCTTCGCACCGAGCATCACCAATGTGCGGCCAACGAGCAGAACGCGACTGGGGGCGAGCACTCCGATCACCTGCGTTCGCGCGTGTGCGGGGTTAATGAGCGGACCCACCAAGTTGAAAATCGTGCGGAAGCCGAGCGCGTGGCGGAGCGACCCGAGAGCCTTGATGGCCGGGTGATAAAGCGGAGCGAACAGGAAGACGAAGCCTGTTTCGCAGAGACACTCGACGGCGAGAGCAGGCGAGAGTTCGATGGGAACGCCGAGAGCCTCAAGCACATCGGCTGCGCCGCAGCGCGAAGTGATGGCGCGGTTGCCGTGTTTGGCGACGCGTGCTCCGGCGGCTGCGGCAACAAGCGCCGCGCCGCAAGAGATGTTGAATGTCTGCGGTCCGCCGCCGCCGGTGCCGACACAGTCAACGAGTTGGTCGCGCTCGGCATCGGTGAACGGCATGGGCACGGAGTGCCGGCGCATCGCGTCAACGAAGCCAGCCAACTCCGGAGCTAGCTCGCCGCGCGTGGCAAGGACTGTCAACAGCGCAGCCGTTTCCACATCCGGCACGCCGCCGGCGAGGATCTCCTCAAGGACTTCGGCCGCCTGCTCACGGGTGAGGGCTGCGCCGTCCTCGGCCAGTGGCTTGAGCAGTTCTTTCAATTGCGCCATATCACTTCCATGGTAACGGCAAGGCCGCGATGCTCGCTGTTCGACCGCCGTGGGTATGGCGACGTTCGATTTGGCGCCGTTCGGTTTGCCGGGGCTTCGTGCGCCAAGATAGTATGGACTTACAAGTTGAAATGTCGCGCTGGCCCTGCATTTGAAGGCCTGCGCGTTGAAGCCTCTCAACGAACTCCAGCCTGGCGGAATCAACCCAAGATGAAAATTCACGAGTATCAAGCAAAGGGAATCCTGGCGAAGTATGGCGTCGCCGTGCCCAAAGGCGAGGAAGCGGCCACCTTCGAGGAGGCCGTAGCAGTAGCGCGCAAGCTGTTTGCTGAGGGCGCTCCGGGCGTGGTGGTGAAGGCGCAAATTCACGCCGGAGGCCGCGGCAAAGGCGGCGGCGTGAAAGTGGCCAAGGCACGCGAAGACGCCGAACTGCACAGCAAGAACATTCTGGGCATGACGCTTGTGACCCACCAGACGGGGCCGCAGGGGCAGAAAGTGCAACGGCTGCTGATCGAAGAGACCGCGGCGATTGAGCGCGAGCTTTATCTCGGCATTGTGCTTGACCGTAACGAGGGCAAGCTGGTGTTTATGGCTTCGCAGGCCGGCGGCATGGAGATTGAGGAAGTAGCCGCGAAGACGCCCGAGGCAATCTTTAAAGAAACAATTGATCCGGCAGTTGGTTTTGGCGCGTGGCAAGCGCGCAAGCTGGCCTTTGCGCTGGGGCTGAAGCCTGCGCAGATCAATCACGCAGTCACTTTCTTCCAGAGCCTCTACAAAGCGTTCATTGAAGCGGATGCATCGCTGTTGGAGATCAATCCTTTCATCACGACGACCAACGGCGGCCTGTTCGCGCTCGACGCCAAGATGACGTTCGACGACAACGCGCTGTTTCGCCATCCGGACATTAAAGCGCTGCGCGATGTGGCCGAAGAGGATCCGCTGGAAGTTGAGGCGAGCAAGTATGCGCTGAACTACATCAAGCTGGACGGCACTATCGCCTGCATGGTGAACGGCGCGGGGCTGGCGATGGCGACGATGGACATTATTCAATACGCAGGCGGCAGCCCGGCGAACTTTCTGGATGTCGGCGGCGGCGCTACGCAGGAGCAGATCGAGCATGCGTTTGAGATTCTGCTTTCTGACAAAAATGTGAAGGCCATCTTCATCAATATTTTTGGCGGCATTTTGCGCGTGGATCGGCTGGCGACGGGCGTGGTGGCTGCGGCGCGGAATCTCGACGTGAAGGTGCCGATTGTGCTTCGGCTCGAAGGCACGAATGTTGAAGAGGGGCGCAAGATTCTGAAGGAATCGGGATTGGATTTCCAGGTGGGCGCAACGATGAAAGAAGCGGCGGAGATGGTTGTAAGGGCAGCTTCTAGCTAGAAGCTGCGAGCTATCAGCCCTCAGCTTTCAGCCATCAGCTAGAATCGTCTTGACCATCGACCTTTTGAGATTCACGGGAATGAAATGCCGCAAGACGTTCGCGACCTGACCGTCTGGCAACGCGCAATCGATCTAACGGTTTGCACGTACAGATTGACGCGAGGATTTCCCAAGGATGAGGTGTACGGTTTGGTTTCGCAGATGCGCCAAGCGAGCGTTTCCGTGGCAAGCAATATCGCGGAGGGGCGAGGACGGCTTAATCCTGCGGAGTTTCGGCAGTTTCTCGGTATTGCTTTGGGATCGGTCTTTGAGTTGAAAACTCAACTGGTCGTCGCAAAGAGATTGGAATTGGGCAGCGAACCACAGATTGACGAAGCTGCCGCTTTAGGTGAGGAAGTTTCGAAAATGCTAACCTCGCTCATTGATAAACTGGGTCCAAGGACAAAGAGCTGAGAGCTGAAAGCTGAGGGCTGACAGCTTTGCGGTCAAAGCTAGGAGCTGTTTTACATGTCAGTATTAGTCGATAAAAATACGCGGCTGATTGTGCAGGGCATCACGGGCAAGGAAGGCACGTTCCACGCCAAGGGCTGCGCGGAGTACGCCACGAAAGTGGTTGGCGGGGTTACGCCGGGCAAGGGCGGAACGGTGCACGAGGGCTGGCCGGTGTTTAACACCATGGCTGACGCGGTTGCAGAGACCGGCGCGAACGCGACCATGATCTTTGTGCCGCCGCCGTTTGCTGCTGATGCGATTCTTGAGGCTGAGGACGCGGGGATTCCGCTGATTGTGTGCATCACGGAGGGGATTCCGACGCTGGACATGGTGAAGGTGTGGGCCAAGTTGAAGACGTCGAAGTCGCGGCTGATTGGGCCGAATTGTCCGGGTGTGATTTCGCCGGGTAAGGCGAAGATTGGAATCATGCCGGGGCGGATTCACAAGGAAGGATCGATTGGGATTGTTTCGCGCTCGGGCACGCTGACTTATGAGGCGGTGCATCAGCTCACGCAGCGCGGGATCGGGCAGTCGACGGCGATCGGCATCGGCGGCGATCCGATCATTGGCACGACGCACATCGACGCGCTGCGATTACTCAATGACGATCCGGAGACTGAAGCGATCATCATGATTGGCGAGATCGGTGGATCCGCGGAGGAGGCGGCGGCGGAGTTTGTGAAACAGCATGTGAAAAAGCCCGTGGTCGGTTTTATCGCCGGGCAGACAGCGCCTCCGGGGCGTCGCATGGGCCACGCAGGCGCGATTATCAGCGGCGGACAAGGGACGGCGGCCGACAAGATGAAGGCGATGACCGCAGCGGGGATTCATGTGGTGGTTTCGCCGGCCGAGATCGGCGCCACTCTGGCCAAGGTGATTCAGAAGCAGTGATTAGTGGTTAGTGATCGGTGATCAGATGTCGGTCGCCAATGATCGGCTCTCGGCGGTGTTAACTTTCTCGACAATACCCACCCCTCCCCCGGTATGCCATACCTCCATATTTGATAACAAATGGTTTACGGGGCGGCTCATACCTCGTTCATACCTCGGCCATACCTCCCATACCTCACTCATACCGAGAATAGCCAGTAGGCATTAGCCAATAGCCAGTAGAACGAGTAGCCGGTAGAGGGCATGAGATAGGCTGCCGGTAAGAGGCGAATATACGGCGAATGGACGAGGTGGCGGAAAAGCCCTGAAAAAGGCTCGAAAAGGGTCCAAAAAGGTCGAATTTGGCTCGTTTTCTCACGTTTTTTCGACGCGACTTTTCCAAAATTCTGTTGATGATAAAAAAGTTAAGTGCATTTTGTACCAAACGAAGTGCAGATTTTTTCATTTTAAGGGGAAAATGATGCCTTAAAAGCGAATATATGGCAAATGGCGATTGCGAAGGTAGAGGCTCGGCGAGGATGGTTTCGAGCAGCGAAGATCGAGCGCGAAGATGGCCTGACTGAACACTCATGGTTTGAGTATGCGCCGTTGGGGCGAAATAATCGGCAAACTTCGGGCGGAGAGAATTCGGTGTGGAATCAGAGGGATGCGGGAGGGTGAGGGCGGCGGGGGCTTGACAGGGCACCGCGGTACGGACCGGGGACAAGGCTGACAGATTGAACCGGGGAGATATCTGACACTGCGACGAGGTCATGAGGACGTAAAAACGAGTTC
>Ga0207933_1001467_pt1 | contig 17693 bp, 15 predicted proteins | sample NGESurdeep092012_4_FD_184488 | JGI IMG/M metagenome (GOLD analysis project Ga0207933, IMG submission 184488) | Arctic peat soil microbial communities from Barrow, Alaska - NGEE Surface sample F53-3 deep-092012 (SPAdes) | ecosystem: Environmental > Terrestrial > Soil > Wetlands > Peat ...
GCGCCGAGCAGCGCCGCGCGCCCGCTGTTCGCCGCCGCGTCGGCGTGCGACACCGTCTCGGGCAGCGCTGCGCGCGAGCCCTCGGTGTTCGTGCGCACGGCCGGGACCGCGACGATCGGCACCGCGGGCAGGTCGTCGGCGATCCGCTTGGCCACGATCCGGCCGTCGCGACGCCAGGCGAGACAGACGCCGCCGTGCAGGGCTGCGGCCAGGTTGTCGCCGTGACCTTCGAGCGGCTCGCCGGCCTCCAGCAGCTCGCCCGGCGTAACCTGCTGGCCCGCGACCGCCGCGCCGGCGACGAGCCCGAGCGCGATCGCGGCCGCGCTCGAGCCGAGCCCCCGTTCGAGCGGGATGCGATTGACGAACCGGAAGCGCCGGCCCTCGGGCGGCGCGAACAACGCGAAGGCGCGCAAGGCGAGGTGCTGTTCGTCGCGCGGCAACTCGTCGGCCCCTTCGCCGTCGATTTCGATCCCGGTGCCTTCCTCGACGTAGAGCTCGTTCCAGAGCTCGAGCGCAGCGCCGGCGCAGTCGAAGCCCGGGCCGAGGTTGGCGGTCGAAGCCGGCGCACGCACCATCACGCGAGCGCCTCCAGGATCGCGCCGAGCGACGCTTCGATCGTCGGCACTTCGGGATCGGCGACATTGGCGGTGTCCTTCAGCCCGTGCCCGGTGACGATCGCGACGCCCACCTTCCCGTCCAACCCAACCCGCCGCAGTGCTGCAACGCCGGCGGCCGACGCGGGCTCACAGAACACCCCCTCTTGGGTGACCAGCTTCTGCCAGTCGGCGCGTAGCTCCTCGTCGGAGAGCGAGACGATCTCCACCCGGCCTGCGGCGACGAGCTCCGCGACCTCGTCGGCATGGGCCGGCTCGGCGATGCGAATCGCCGACGCCCACGTCTCTGCGCGCTTGGCCGCCTCACCGATGATCAACCGGGGCTTGGCGCCGGCCCGCGCGAACCCGGCCGCGACCGCGCACACGTTGCCGCCGCCACCGTAGGGCAGCGCGACGACATCCGGCACGTCTCGGAGCTGGTCGAGCAGCTCGCCGACCACGCTCTGCTGGCCCTCGAGCCGATCGGGATTGACGGAGTTGACAAGCACGTAGCCGTCCTGCTCGGCGAGCGCGCGACAGAGGCGAAGCGCGTCGTCGAAGCTCCCGCGCACCTCGAGCACGCGCGCGCCGGCAGCGCGCGCCTGTGCGCGCTTCGGGCCGGCGGTGGCGCCTGCGGGCGTGACGACAACAGCCTGGATCCCGGCACGGGCCGCGTACGCAGCAGCCGACGCGGCGGTGTTGCCGGTCGAGGCGCACACGACTGCGCGCGCACCGGCGTCGACCGCCCGCTCGACGGCCACGACCATGCCGCGATCCTTGAAGCTGCCGGTCGGGTTCAGTCCCTCGCACTTCAGGTGCAGCTGGCCGCCGAGCTCGGCAGAGAGCCGCGCTGCGAGCACGAGCGGCGTCGAGCCCTCGCCCAGCGAGACCGACGCGCCGATGGAAGTCACGCCCATCCCAACTCCACGACGCCACGCTCCGAGACGACCGGCAACGGCAACGAGCAACGGTGTACCTCGGCCAGCGCGCCGAGTGCGTCGAGCGCAGCGGTAAGCGACCCGCTGCGTGCCTCGTGGGTGACCACGTGGAGCGCGGCGCCGTTACCGTTTGCGTGCTGCAGCAGGCGCGCGATCGAGATCTCGCGCCGTGCCAGCTCCTCGGCGACGCGGGCCAGCGCGCCCGGACGATCCTCGACCGAGAGCCTGAAGTAGAACGGCGAGCTGCTCTCGCCCTCGTCGAGGCGCGGCAGCGCGCGCCAGGCGGCGTCGTTCTGCAAGAACCCTGTGCCCATCGTCCCGATCACGCTCGCCATGTCGGCGATCACCGCCGACGCCGTCTCGGTGCCGCCCGCACCCGGGCCTTCGAGCGTGATCTCGCGGATCGCGTCGCCCTGCAGCATCACCGCGTTGAACGCGCCGTCCACCTTGGCCAGCGGATGCTGCTTGTCGACGAGCGCCGGCGAGACACGAACGTCGAACGCGCCGTCGACCAGGCGCGCCGTCCCGACGAGCCGGATCACCATCTCCAGCTCGCGCGCCGCGGCGATGTCCAGCGGATCGAGCTCGGTGATCCCGCGATAGGTGACGTCGTCGAGGCGGACGCGCGTGTTGAAGGCAACCGTCGCGAGGATCGCCATCTTCGCGGCCGCGTCGGCGCCCGAGACGTCGTCGGTGGGATCGGCCTCGGCGTACCCGCGCGCCTGCGCCTCGGCGAGCGCCTCGGCATACGTCTTCCCCGCCTCCATCTTGGTCAGCACGAAGTTGGTGGTGCCGTTGACGATCCCGAGCACGCGGTGCACGTTCGTGACGACGAGCGATTCGCGCAGCACCTTGATCACCGGGATCGCCGCGCACACGCTGGCCTCGAAGCGCAACTGGACGCCCGCCCCCGACGCAGCCTCGAACAGCTCGTCCCCACGCCGGGCGACGAGCTGCTTGTTGGCGGTGACGACGTGCTTGCCGCGACGCAATGCGTCGAGCACGTATCCGCCGGTCGGCTCGACGCCACCCATCACCTCTGCGACGACGGCGATCGACGGGTCGTCGAGGATCTCGCCGACGTCGGTGGTGAGCACCCCGCCGGCAGGCGGGTAATCACGCTCCTTCCCGGGATCGCGGACGAGCGCCTTCACCACGCGCAGGCGATGGCCTGTCGCGCGCTCGATGTCGTCCGCGGACTCCGTCAGGAGCCGCGTCACCGCGGCGCCGACCGTCCCGTAGCCGAGCAGGGCAACCGGTACGTCAACCGACGCCATGAACCTCCGCGGTCTCCTCGCGGACGTTGAGCGCGCGCAGCCGCGTGCCGACCTGCTCGAGCTGTGTGGCCGCAAGCTTCTTCCGGTACTCGTCGAGCACCGGCTGACCGCGGTCCATCTCGGCAATCCAGCCACGCGCGAACGAACCGTCCTGGATCGCACCCAGCGCGGCGCGCATGTTCTCGCGCACGTGCTCGTCGACGACCTTCGGGCCGACCGTGTGCGACCCGTACTCGGCGGTGTCGGAGATCGAGTAGTGCATGCGCTCGATCCCGCCTTCCCAGATCAGGTCGGTGATCAGCTTCAGCTCGTGCAGGCACTCGTAGTACGCGACCTCGGGCTGGTACCCGGCCTCGGTCAGCGTCTCGAAGGCGAGCTGGATCAGCTGCGTGACGCCGCCGCAGAGCACGGTCTGCTCGCCGAAGAGGTCGGTCTCGGTCTCCTCGGCAAACGTCGTCACAACCATGCCGGCGCGGGCTGCACCCAGCGCCTCGCCGTACGCGAAGGCAAGTGTCTGCGCATTGCCGCTCGCGTCCTGCGCGACCGCGACGACGGCCGGCGTGCCGTAGCCCTCGGTGTAGAGGCGGCGCACGATGTGGCCCGGGCCCTTCGGCGCGACCATGATCACGTCGTGGCCCTCGGGCGCCGTGATGCTGCCGTAGTGGATGTTGAAGCCGTGCGCGAAGAGGAGCGCCGCGCCGGGCTCGAGGTTCGGCAGCACCTCCTGCTCGTACAGCGCCGGCTGCGCGCCGTCAGGAACGAGAAAGGCAACGAGCTGCGCGCCCTTCACCGCATCGGCGGTCGTGCGCACGGTGAGCCCCGCCTCCTCCGCGGCAGCCCACGAGGGGCTGCCCTCGCGCAAGCCGAGCTCGACCTCGACGCCCGACTCGTGCAGGTTGAGCGCGTGCGCGTGACCCTGGCTGCCGTAGCCCAGGACGGCGACCTTGCCGAGCAGCGAGATGTCGCCTGACTTGTAGATCTCTGCCATCGATCGGGTTCCTCTCTAGATGAGTGCAGTGGATGGGGAACGGCGCGGAGCATCCGAGCGGCGCAGGCCGATGCGGCCGGTCCGCGCGAGCTCTCGCACACCGTAGGGGCGAACGAGCTCTTCGAACGCATCGACCTGATCGGGGCGTCCGACGATCTCGAAGGTAATCGCGTCGCGGCCGACATTGGCGACCTGTGCGCCGGCCACCTGGCTGAGTGCGACCAGCTCGGCACGCCGGTCGGTGGGCACGGCGACCGTGATCAGCGCCAGCTCGCGCTCGATCGAGTCTTCGGGCCGGAGCTCGGTGACCCGCAGGACGTTGACGAGCTTGTGCATCTGCTTCTCGATCTGCTCGAGCGAGTGCTCGCTGCAGTCGACGCGCAGCGTCAGGCGCGAGATGTCGGCGCTCTCGGTCGGCCCGACCGCAAGCGACTGGATGTTGTAGCCGCGCCGCGAGAAGAGCTGCGAGACCCGCGCCAGCGCACCCGGCTTGTTCTCCAGCCTCACATTGATCGTGTGGCTCGTCATGCCGACACCGTCTCCTCGGGCGCCTCGATCACGTCGACGGCGGCGGCGCCCGACGGGACCATCGGGAACACCTTCTCGGTCGGATCGCAGCGGACGTCGACGACCGCGGTGCGCCCGCACTCGAACGCCGCGGTGAGCGCGCCCTCGAGCGTGTCTTCCGTCTCGACGGTGAAGCCGGCACAGCCGTACGCCTCGGCCAGCTGCGCGTAATCGGGCACCTGCTGTGTGAGGTGCGTCTGCTCGAAGCGGTTGTCGTAGAACATCTCCTGCCACTGCCGCACCATTCCGAGCCAGCCGTTGTTGATCACCACGGCGACGATCGGCAGGCCCTCGAGCGCGGCGGTCGCCAGCTCCTGGCAGGTCATCTGGAAGCAGCCGTCGCCGTCGACGCACACGACGGTGGCGTCGGGCCGCGCAGCCTTCGCGCCGATCGCGGCCGGAATGCCGTACCCCATCGTGCCGAGCCCGCCCGAGGTGATGAACGAGCGCGGCGTGTCGCACTGCAGGTACTGCATCGCCCACATCTGGTGCTGCCCCACGCCGGTCGTCCAGATCACGTCGTCGCGGCCGGCAGTCAGGTCGCGCAGCGACTCGAGCGCCGTCTGCGGCTTGAGCGTGCCTGCCTCGCGGCTATATCGGAACGGGAAGCGCGCACGCCACTCCTCGAGCTGGCGCAGCCACGGCAGGTGCTTGGGCGGCGCATCGAGCTCGCGCACAGCAGCGGCGAGCTCGGCGAGCGCCCGCTGCAGCGGGCCGACGACCGGGATCTCGGCGTGGCGGATCTTCCCCACCTCGGCGGCGTCGACATCGAAGTGGATCACACGCGCGCCGCGGGCGAACGAACTGAGCTTGCCGGTGACGCGATCGTCGAAGCGGGCGCCGATCGCGATCACCAGGTCGGCCTTGTTGAGCGCCCAGTTCGCGAACTTCGAGCCGTGCATCCCCGGCGCTCCGTAATTGCGCGGATGCGAGTCGGGCAGGCAACCCTTGCCCATCAGCGTGACCACGGCCGGCAGGTTGCCCTCGTCGACGAGTCGCAGCAGCTCGGCGCACGCCTCACCATTCAGGACGCCGCCGCCCGCGTAGATGATCGGCCGTTCGGCGTCGGCGATCGCGCGCGCTGCTTCGGCGATCTGGCGCGCGTTTACCTTGTGCGGCGGCTTCCAGCCGGGCAGGTCGACCGTGTCCGGATACGCGAACGAGAGCTCGGCCTCCTGGACGTCTTTCGCGATGTCGACCAGCACCGGGCCTTGGCGCCCGGTGCGGGCGACGTGAAACGCCGACTTCAGCACGCCGGGCAGCTCGTCGACGTCCTGCACGAGCCACGAGTGCTTGACGATCGGCATGGTGATCCCGGTTGCGTCGATCTCCTGGAACGCATCGGTGCCGATCAGCCGCGACGGAACCTGCCCGGTGATGCAGACAAGCGGCGTCGAGTCCATCCACGCGTTCGCGATCGGGGTGACGAGGTTTGTGGCGCCCGGCCCTGAGGTCGCGATCGCGACACCGACGCGGCCCGAGGCGCGCGCGTAGCCCTCGGCCATGTGGCCGGCGCCCTGCTCGTGCCGCGCGAGTACATGCCTGACGGTCGTGCCGCGTGCGATTGCGTCGTAGGTCGGCAGGATCGCCCCACCGGGGACGCCGAACGCGATCTCGACCCCCTCGGCTTCGAGCGAGCGGAGGATGGCGTCGGAGCCGAGCATTTTTGTTCCCTTCGTCAACGCCACACCTCGTCGAAGTGCTCCACGTCGGTGCGCGTCTGCGGCAGTAGCTCGATCACCGCGTCGGTGAAGCCTCGTGTCTCGCGCGGCGCCGAGCCGCTGCGCCCGGCAACCGCGCCGACCGCACGCTCGAGCGTGCGCGAGGCCGCACGCCGCTTCAGGCCTTCGGCCAGGAGCAGCGAGACGGTCAGGAGCATGCCGGTGGGGTCGGCGGCGTCGAAGCCACCGAGGTGGTCGGACTCGCTCTCGCCCGGCGCGAAGACGCCAGGCCCGCTCTCGGGCATCCAGCCGTGCGCCACCGACGCCTTCGAGCCGGCGAAATGAGACGCCGCCTCGACGAGTGCATCCAACAGGTGCGCCTCGGTGACCACAACATCGACTTCCTCGGGCCGCTCCTTCAGGCGGATCACGGCCTCGCCGAGCCCGACGCGCTCCACCTGGAGCCCGGGATGGCCGGCCCGGCCACGCTCGACGAGCGCGTACCAGTCCTCGCTCGTGCCGACCGCGGCGACCCGGGCCCTGCGAGACGAGGCACAGGTGAATGCGTGCTCGATCGCAGTCGCATCGGCCCACGGGCCGAGCGGCGCGACCACGACCACGTCCTTGCGCTCGCCGAGATGCACGCGAGCGATGCGCCACGAGAGCTCGAGGTCGGCTTTGACTCCGTCGAAGGCCGGCTCGTCGGACGACGAGACGAGGATCGCGTCGACGTTGCGGTAGCGCTCGCGCGTCGCAGCGGGCAGGGGATGGCCCGAGCGGGTGACCGCCTCGCCGGCATACGGCAGGTAGACCTCGTCGAGCTCTAGCGCATGCAGGTGCGCGACATGGCCGAGGGCGCGCGTTGCCGAGGCCATCAGCTCAGGCCCGACACCGTCTCCGGCTAGACAGGCAACAGTGACCGGGTCGTTCATGCGCGAACCTCCTGGAAGACATCCTCGAGGGAAACGGGCGCGCCGAGATCGGCGAGTTGCTTGAAGCGCCGGAACGCCGCGTCGAGGTCACCCGGGTCGATCGACAGGCCGGCCGTGGTGCACGCCTGGACAAACGCGTGCCGGCCGGAGTGCTTGCCCAGCGGCAGTGTCATGCCGAGGCCGAGCTCGGCCGGGTCGATGATCTGGTACGTCCCGGCGTCCTTGAGCATCCCGTCCTGGTGAATACCGGCCTCGTGCGCGAACGCGTTCGCGCCGACGATCGGCGTGTTCGGCGCGATCGGATAACCGGTCAGCTCGGAGACGAGCTGCGACGTCGCCGGGATCAGCGCCGGATCGACGGCGGTGACCGCGCCGTAGTAGTCGCTGCGCGTGCGCAGCGCCATCACGACCTGCTCGAGCGACGTGTTGCCCGCCCGCTCGCCGATCCCGTTGACGGTGCATTCGATTTGCGTGACGCCCGCGGTCACACCGGCGAGCGAGTTCGCCGTAGCGAGCCCGAGGTCGTCGTGGCAGTGGACGGAGAGCTCGACCGCGTCGAGCTCGGGGCAGCGCTCGCGCAGCTCGCGGAACATGCCCACGTATTCCGCTGGCGTGGTGTAGCCAACGGTGTCGGGCAGGTTGACGACGCTCGCGCCGGCCGCGACAGCGGTGCGGCAGACCTCGGCGAGGAACGCCCAGTCCGACCGCGTCGCATCCTCGGCCGAGAACTCGACCTCGTCTGCCCGCTCGGCGGCGTACGCGACCGACCAGGCGATGCGTTCGAGCACCTCGTCAGGCGTGAGCCCAAGCTTCCGCTCCATGTGCAGGGCGCTGGTGGCGATCACCACGTGGATGCGGCTCCGCGCCGCGCCGCTGAGGGCCTGGGCCGCCGCGTCGATGTCCGCCTGCGCGGCCCGGGCAAGCGATGCGACCGTCGCGGTCGTCGATGCCTGCGCCACCGCCGCGACGCCTTCGAAGTCGCCGGGTGACGAGATCGCGAAGCCCGCCTCGATCACGTCGACCCCGAGCTGCTCGAGGGCGCGCGCGATCTCCACTTTCTCGTCGGGCCGCAGCGCGATGCCCGGCGACTGCTCGCCATCTCTCAAAGTCGTGTCGAAGATCTTGATCCTGCGCACTCTTTTGCTCCTTCGTCGGCGCCTCGAGATGGAGACGCACTTCTTCCGTCTGACGTGGGCGTGTGCGGCGTCTAATGGCCGCGTGAGTGCGTTCTCCCCCTAGAGGGGGAGAATGAGAATGACCGTAAGAAGCGCGAGGCCGAGCGTGAGCGTCGATGCACGCGAGAGCGTGTGCGTCGAGCTGCTGCGCATTTCGGCCGGGGCGGTCATCTCGCTTCCAGTGTGCAGACAAACCCCTGCATTGTCAAACTTCACAAGTTGAAGCGACGGGTAGAACGCCGCAAACCTGGTTCCGCGCGTTCCGCGCGGCAACCAGGTTGCACAGACTTCGAACCAGGTTGCCGCGCAGCGGAACCTGGTTTCGTGCCCTACTCCTGTGAGAGCTCGCGGGAGCGTTCGGTGGCTGCGGTGATCGCGTTCAGGAACGCGGCCCGCACGCCGGAGCGCTCGAGCTCGCGGATCGCACGCGTGGTCGTGCCGCCCGGCGAGGTGACGCTCTCGCGCAGCTCGACCGGGTGCAGGTTCTCGTCGCGCAGCAACAGGGCGCTCCCGAACATCGTCTGCACAACGAGCCGGGTCGAGACCTCGCGGCTCAGCCCGAGCAGCAGCCCGGCCTCGATCATCGCCTCCGCGAGCAGGGCGAAATAGGCAGGCCCGGAGCCGGAGAGGGCGGTGACGGCGTCCATGTCCTGCTCGGCGACGCGCACGACGCCGCCGAGATGCCCGAGCGCCTCGTCGGCGACATCGAGATCCTCGGCCCGCGCATGGTCGCCGCCACAGAGGCCGGCAATCCCTTCGTGCACTAGCGACGGCGCGTTCGGCATGGCGCGCACGACGCGCGCCCCGGCCGGCAGATGCGACTCGATCGACCCGGTCGTCGTGCCCGCGGCGACCGAGAGCAGCGTCTGCTCGGGTGAGACGACGCCGGCGATCTCACCGAGCACGGTCGCCATGTCCTGCGGCTTGACGGCGAGGATGACCAGGCCGGCACCGGTAACGGCAGCGGCGTTGTCTGCCGTTGCCTCGACGCCGTAGCGCTCGCGCAGATCGGCACGGCGCTCTTCCCGGCGGCTCGTGACGACGAGCTCGCCGGGGGTGCGCCAGTCGGAGCTCAGGAACCCACGCAAGAGCGACTCGCCGAGCCGGCCGGCGCCGACGATCGCAACGCGACGGTTCGTCAGCGTCTACCTAGTGCGCAGCGGCGTCGTGCCGCTTCGCGGGCTCGGAGATCAGCCACTCGCGCCCGAACTTCCGCATCGCGCGGATGATCGGCAGGAGCGCGCGGCCCTTGTCGTTCAGCTCGTATTCGACCCGGGGCGGCGACTCGGGGTAACTCCGGCGAATCAGCACGCCCTGGCGCTCGAGCATGTCGAGACGCTCGGAGAGGGTGCGCGGGCTGATGCCGGGGCACGCATGCTCCAGCTGCATGAAGCGCCGCGGGCCTTCGGAGAGGTCGTGGACGATCAACGGTGTCCACTTGGTGGCGACGATCTCTGCCGTCGCAGCGACGGCACAGCTCCCGTCGTGGGTGTCGTGCATTGTCCGTTTCATCGCCCGCATCCTATCCCGGTTCGGAGGGATCGCCTACACAAACTGAAGCGGACGGTTCCTGCTGGCGCCTCATTACTTTCATAAGTATAGTTATGGGCATGACTCCCACGACACGCACCTGGTCGAAGGCGGGAGCGCGCTGGACCCACGACCTGGTCGGCTACGGGCTCGACCGCTACCACCGCCGGAATCTCCGGACGCCGACGGTGCGGGAGCTGCGGGCAGGAATCGACGGGCTACCGAGCCACGCCACGATCCGGCGCCTCTACGGCAACGCCTCGACCATGTTCAGCTACCACGGCTATCGCGTCCGTGCGCGCGGCGGCCAGCCGGGTCATCCCTGCTGGACTCGGGCGCGCGACCCGCGCGGCTGCTTCGCGACCGCCGACTCGTAGCCCGCTTCGAGCCACCGGTCGACGACTGCGGCGCAGCGGCGGCCTTCGCTAATCGCCCAGACGATCAGCGACTGGCCCCTACGCGCGTCGCCGGCGGCGAAGACGCCCTCAACGGATGTCGCGTAGACGGGTGCGGCGACATTGCTGCGCGCGTCCCGGGCGACCCCGAGCGCGTCGAGCAGCGGAACTTCCGGGCCGACGAAGCCCATCGCCAGCAGCACGAGCTCGGCGGGCCGCGCCTCGGCGGTGCCCGGTAGTAGATCGAACGGCGGCTGGCCGCTGTTCTGTTGCCAGTGGATCTGCGCGACCCGGCCCGCTTCGCCGGTGAGCTGTGTTGTCGAGACACTGAACGACCGCTCGCCACCTTCCGCCAGAGCGTACGACGTCCGGAGCTTCGCCGGCCAGCGCGGCCACGGCGTCAGGTCGTCAGGCCGGTGCTCGGGCGGCTCGCCGAGCAACTCGATCTGCGTCACGGACGCCGCTCCCTCGCGATGGGCGTGGCCCACGCAGTCGGCACCGGTGTCGCCGCCGCCGATCACCACGACATGCTTGCCCGCGGCGCTGATCTCGGTCTGCCGGCGCTGCCTACCGGCCAGGTAGTCCATCGCGAAGTGGACACCGTCGAGCTCGCGGCCCGGGATCGGCAGGTCGCGGGGCACGCGCGAGCCGGTCGCAACGACGACGGCGTCGAACTCGGCGCGTAGATCACCGGGGTCGACGTCCACGCCGACGTCCACGCCGTAGCGAAACGTCACGCCCTCGGCGACGAGCTGCTGCACGCGCTGCTCCACCAGCTCCTTGGCGATCTTGAACTCCGGCACGCCGAACCGGACGAGTCCGCCCGCCGCCTCGTCGCGCTCGAACACCGTGACCGAGTGACCTGCGCGTGCGAGCTGCTGCGCGCAGGCAAGGCCCGCCGGGCCGGACCCGATCACGGCGACCGTCTTGCCCGTAAGCACCGCCGCCGGGCGCGGAACGACCCAGCCTTCGTCCCAGGCCCGGTCGGCGATCGCACGCTCGACCTGCTTGATCGACACCGCGTCGCCCTCGTTGATCTCGAGCACGCAGGCCGCCTCGCACGGCGCGGGACAGAGCCTCGAGGTCATCTCGGGGAAGTTGTTGGTGCGGTGCAGCTGCTCGGCGGCCTCCTCGAAGCGGTCGCGGTAGACGAGGTCGTTCCACTCGGGAATCAGGTTGCCGAGCGGGCAGCCGTGATGGCAGAACGGCACGCCGCACTCCATGCAGCGGGCCGCCTGGTCGCGCACCCCGTCGGGCGACAGCGTGCCGACGAACTCGTGCAGGTCGGAGATTCGCTCGACCGGATCGCGCTCGGGTTGACCCTGCCGCTCGTACTCGAGGAAGCCGCGCAGCTTTCCCATCAGGCGGCTTCCTCCGTCTCGCGCGTCACGAAGCCCACGCCGCCCGAGGAGAGCGCGCCGTCCGCCTGTTCGGCGAGCACGCGCTTGAAGTCGTGTGGCATCACCTTGACAAAGCGTGGCAGCTCGTCGGCTGCGAGCAGGCGCGCAGCGAGCTGCGAGCCAGTCCGCCGCTCGTGCTCGGCGATCAACTCGCGCACCGCGTCGAGATCGCTTGCGTCCGGCCGGTCGAGCGCCACGAGCTGCGTGTTGCAGCGTGCGGCAAAGCTCTCGTCAACATCGAGCACGTACGCGACGCCGCCGCTCATCCCCGCGGCGAAGTTGCGGCCGGTCGGCCCGAGCACGACCACACAGCCGCCCGTCATGTACTCGCAGCCGTGGTCGCCGACCCCTTCGACGACCGCGGTCGCACCGGAGTTACGCACCGCGAAGCGCTCGCCGGCCAGGCCGCTGAAGAACGCACGGCCGGCCGTGGCGCCGTACAACACCGTGTTGCCGACGATCACGTTCTCCTCGGCGGCGTAGGCCGCGTCGAGCGGTGGGCGCACGGCCAGCACCCCGCCCGAAAGCCCCTTGCCGGCGTAGTCGTTCGCCTCGCCGACCAGGGTCAGTTCGATTCCCGGCGCAAGCCAGGCGCCGAACGACTGGCCCGCCGAGCCGGTGAGCGTGTAGCGCAGCGACCCGGCGGGCAGCCCCGCCCGCCCGTGATGCTTCGTGACCCAGTTCGAGAGCAGCCCGCCGACCGTCCGGTTGACGTTGCCCAGCGCAAAGTCACCACCACCCGCTTCGATCAGCTCCGGCTTCATCAACTCATAGTCGAGCGCACCCGGCAGCGGCGAGACCTGCGCGCGGGTGCGGCGCAGCGGCGTGCCGGCCGGAACGTCGGGGACGCGCAGGATGTTCGCAAGGTCGATTCCGCGCTCCTGCCAGCGCTCGATCGCCTCGTCGGGCTCGAGCAGGTCGACCCGGCCGACGAGCTCCTCGAAGCGCGCGATTCCCAGCGCCGCCATGATCTGTCGGACCTCTTCGGCGACGAAGAAAAAGAAGTCGACGATGTGCTCAGGCTTGCCGGCGAAGCGCTTCCGCAGCTCGGGGTCCTGCGTCGCAATCCCGACCGGGCACGTGTTCAGATGACAGGCGCGCATCATCACGCAGCCGCTCGCGACGAGCGGCGCGGTCGCGAAGCCCATCTCGTCGGCGCCGAGCAGTGCGGCAACGACCACGTCGCGGCCGGTCTTCAGCTGCCCGTCGGTCTGCACCCAGATCCGCGAGCGGAGATCGTTCAGCACGAGCGTCTGCTGCGTCTCGGCCAGCCCGATCTCCCACGGGATGCCTGCGTGCAGGATCGACGAGACCGGTGAGGCGCCGGTGCCGCCGTCGTGACCCGAGATCAGCACGTGGTCGGCGTTCGCCTTCGCGACGCCCGCGGCAACCGTCCCGACCCCGACCTCGGCGACGAGCTTCACCGAGATCCGTGCCTCCGGGTTCGCGCAGCGCAGGTCGTAGATCAGCTGCTTGAGATCCTCGATCGAGTAGATGTCGTGGTGCGGCGGCGGCGAGATCAGCCCGACGCCCGGAGTCGTGAAGCGGACGCTGGCGATGTACGCGTCGACCTTGTGCCCGGGCAGCTGGCCGCCCTCGCCGGGCTTCGCCCCCTGCGCCATCTTGATCTGGAGCTCGTCGGCGTTCGTGAGGTAGTCGATGTTGACACCGAACCGACCCGAGGCGACCTGCTTGATCTTCGAGCGGCGCTCGTCGCCGAACCGCGTGGGATCTTCACCGCCCTCGCCGGTGTTCGAGCGGCCGCCGATGCGGTTCATCGCGATCGCGAGGTTCTCGTGCGCCTCGCGCGAGAGCGACCCGAGCGACATCGCTCCGGTCGAGAACCGCTTCACGATCTCCGCTGCGGACTCGACTTCGTCGAGCGGAATCCCACCGTCCGCAGGCAGGCGGAAACGAAGCAGGCCGCGGATCGTCGCGCGGCGCACCGCGTCGTCGTTGACCGCGCGCGAGTACTCCTCGTACGTCTCGAAGCCGCCGCTGCGCACCGCATGCTGCAAGAGCGCGATCGTCTCGGGATTCCACTGGTGATGCTCGCCGTCGACGCGCCACGCGTACAGGCCGACGACCGGCAGCAGATCGTCGGCGGCGCCGGGGTAGGCGCGCGCGTGCCGGGCGAGCGCACCTTCCGCGAGCTCGGCGAGACCGATGCCGCCGATCCGCGACGGCGTCCCCGTGAAGTGCCGGTCGACGAGCTCCGGTGCGAGCCCGACGGCCTCGAAGATCTGCGCACCGCAGTACGACGGGATCGTCGAGATGCCCATCTTCGAGATCGTCTTCAAGAGGCCCTTGCCCACCGCCTTGACCGCGCGCTTGCGAGCGTCGACCGTGCTCAGGTCGCCCAGCCGTCCTTCGGCGACGAGGCCGTCGAGCGTCGCGAGCATCAGATACGGGTTGACGGCAGCCGCGCCGTAGCCGATCAGCACCGCGACGCTCTGCACGCTGCGCGGCTCGCCCGACTCGACGACAAGGCCCGCCTGCAGCCGCGTCCCCTGGCGCACGAGATGGTGATGCACCGCCGAGGTTGCGAGCAGCGACGGCAAGGCGACGCGCTCCGGCCCCACCGTGCGGTCGGAGAGGATCAAGATGTTCGCGCCCTCGGCGAGCGCGCCACTGGCCTCGGCGCAGATGCGCTCGAGCGCGCGCTCGGCGCCACCGGCGCCCTCGGTAACCGCCCAGGTGATGTCGATCGTTGAGGCGGCGAAGACGTCCGATTCGACCCGCCGCAGCCGTTCCAGCTCGTCGTCGGCCAGGATCGGGTTGTCGATCACGAGCTGGCGCGCGTGCTCCGGTGTCTCGGCGAGCAGGTTGCGCTCGGAGCCGACGAGCGTCTGGACGCTCATCACGACCGCCTCGCGGATCGAGTCGATCGGCGGGTTCGTCACCTGCGCGAACAGCTGCTTGAAGTACGAGTAGAGGAGCGGGTTGCGGTCGGAGAGCACCGCAAGCGGCGTGTCGTTGCCCATCGAGCCAACAGCCTCTTCCGCGTTGGCGGCAAGCGGCGACAGCAGCACCTTCATGTCCTCCTGCGTGTAGCCGAACGCCAGCTGCAGCCTGCGCAGTGGCTGGTCGAGCGCACGCGGCTCGCAGGGCGGCAGGTCGGCGAGACGCACCGACTCGCGCTCGAACCACTCGCCGTAGGGCTGCCGGGTCGCGACCTCGTGCTTCAGCTGCGCGTCGTCGCGGATCTGCCCGGCCTCGGTGTCGACGACGAACAGCCGGCCCGGCTGCAGCCGCCCCTTCCGCACGATCTTCGCGGCCGGCTCGTTGAAGACGCCCGCCTCGGACGCGAGGCCGACCCAGCCGTCTTTCGACTCGAGCCAGCGGCCCGGCCGGAGCCCGTTTCGGTCGAGTAGCGCGCCGATCAGGCGCCCGTCGGTGAACGTGAGCGCCGCCGGGCCGTCCCACGGCTCGATCAGGCAGCCGTGGTAGGCGTAGAAGCCCTCGAGCTCGCTCGGAAGGTCGCCCGGCGCGTGCGCTTCCGGCACCATCATCATCATCGCGTGCGGCAGCGAACGCCCGGCGAGTGTCAGCAGCTCGAGCACGTTGTCGAACGTGGCCGAGTCGGAGCCGCCCGGCCGAACGACCGGGAGCACCTTCGCCAGATCGTCACCGAAGAGCTCGGAGGCAAGCTGTGACTCGCGCGCGCCCATCCAGTTCGCGTTGCCGCGCAGCGTGTTGATCTCGCCGTTGTGCGCGAGCATCCGGTACGGGTGCGCGAGCTCCCAGCTCGGGAACGTGTTGGTCGAGAAGCGCGAGTGGACAAGCGCGAGCGTGCTGGCCACGCGCTCGTCGGTGAGGTCCGGGAAGTAGGCGCGCAGCTGCGGCGCCGTCAGCATCCCCTTGTAGACGATCGTGCGCGACGAAAAGCTCGGGATCGCCAGATCGGGGCCGGCCGCGTTCTCGGCCACGCGCCGGATCACGTACAGCTTGCGCTCGAAGGCGTCCTGGTTGCCGGCGAGCTCGTCCGACGCAACGACGAAGAGCTGCCGGATGCGCGGCGCAAAGAGCCGCGCGGTCGCGCCGGCCACGTCGGCGTCGACCGGCACGTCGCGCCAGCCGAGCACGTGCTGGCCCTCGGCCTCGACGGTATCGGCGAGCAGCTCCTCGAGCACGTGGCGCCGGGCGGCGTCCTGTGGCAGGAAGCACACGGCGACCCCGTAGCGCCCGGGCTCGAGTGGGACGTCGACCTGCGCGTCGAGGAACGCGTGCGGCAGCTGCAGCAGGATGCCGGCGCCGTCGCCGGTGCTCTCGTCCGCGCCGGCGGCTCCGCGATGCTCGAGGCGCTCGAGCGCGTCGAGGGCACGCGTGACGACGTCGTGCCGCGCCTCGCGGTCGAGGCGAGCGACGAAGGCGACGCCGCATGCGTCGTGCTCGTACGCGGGGTCGTAGAGGCCCTGCCGCTTCACGCTGCACACCCGCCTGGGTGTTGGCTAGTCCGGCGGGGCGGGTGAAACAGGAAGCCGGCTAGCCGTGTTGCGGGCGCGAGGGCTTGGCCGTAATCGGCTTCGTAACAAACGCGAGCGCAATCTTGCCGGCCATTACTTCAAAGAATAAAGCAAGAACCGCAAACGCGCAAACACTATGGTTCACCCGTGCGCAAACTCGTGCTGACGATCGCAGTGCTCGCACTCGCCGGTGCCGGCCCGGCTGCCGCGAGCCGCCACACTGCGCCATCGGAGCGCAAGGCGATCGCGGCGAGCTTCTCGGGCTACGTCCACATGCCCGCCTCGCCGGCCGCGAAGGACAACCGCATCGTCTCGCTTGCGGTCTCGACGCTCGACGCCCGTTACGCGGCCGCCCAGCTCAACTCGAAGAGTGCCGGACCGTCGGAGATGGTCTTTCACCACAGCGCCTTCGGCTGGTTCGTGGTCGCGTTCGGCTCGTCGCTCGGTTGCGATTCGGCACCGAAGGCGGTGCTGGCCGATCTGAAGATCGGCTGCACCCCGCCGGGCAGCACAGCGTGGATCTCGAACTGCGGCCCGCTCGTCAGCACACCGCGCGCACTCGTGCTGACCTGCGCCGACGCGAACTACGAGCTCGCCGCGCTGCGCTGGCATCGCTGGGGCGGCTCGACCGCGAGCGCAACCGGTGCTGCACGGGTGAACGACTGCACGCCGTATTGCGCCGCCGGGCACTTCCACTCCTACCGCGTCACCGCGACGGCCGACCGGCTGACCCGCTGCGGCCGGGCGCGGTTCTACGCGCGGGTGACGGTCGTCTATCCCGGCGCGCGCCCGAAGGGGATTGCCAAGCGCGACGTGCACACGCTCAGCTGCTGAGCAATTCGGCCGGTGGCAAGGGTGCACGTCGGGCCAACAGCCCCGCCGCCGCGATCACGCACACGAAGGCGAGCACGCGGATCGCCCCCAACGCTCCGCCCGGCAGACGCTCGGAGAAGAGCACGATCCCGGCCGCGATCGGGATCGCGTTCGTGAGCAGCGTCGACGTGCCGGCCGTGGCCAGCGCGTCTCCGCGTTGAAATCCGAATTGCAGGCAGACAGCTCCGGTCGAGTGGGCTGCAATCAACGCGACGACGAAGCCGCCGATCCGCCACCAGCTCCCTCCGTCGACCACGGTCTTCGTCGCCACATCACCGGCGGCATAAAGGATGCCGCTGGCCATGCCGAGCCCGGCCCCGCCGGCGAGGAGAAGCGAGCCCGGAATGCCGACGACTGCGGCAATGCCCGCCGACACGCCGAGCCAGACCGCCACCCCCACCCAGGACGCGTGCGTCGCGCCCGTCGTGCCGCCGGCCAGAGAGATGCCGAGCAGGATGAGCCCGGCACCGGCGATCGCGACCGCAGCCCACTGCGCCCGCGAGAGCTCCGCTCCACGCCGCCGCGCCAGGAAGGCAAGCGCCCCCATGCCCCCCGCCGAGGCCGCCTGCACGATCGAGAGCGGGGCCAGTGCCAGTGCGACGATGTAGAACACCCAGCCGCCGGCGCCGACCACCAGACCGGTCGCCCAGGCGCGATCGCGCAGGAGAGAGAGCAGCGAACGCACCGGGTGGCGCAACGTGAGCGGCGGCAGCGCGCCCGCCGCTGCATGCTGCGCGACCCAACCCCAGTTGAGCGCGACGGCCGACGCCAGCGCGAGCGCCAGCCCTAGCGATGTGGTCGGCAAGGTTGCCCGGTTCCTGGGTTGTGAGCACCAAGCGATGCAAGGACGCAGGGAGTGTTCATAGCTTGCCTATGGGCGCGACCGAGGACGCGGCAG
>Ga0207933_1001468_pt1 | contig 17690 bp, 14 predicted proteins | sample NGESurdeep092012_4_FD_184488 | JGI IMG/M metagenome (GOLD analysis project Ga0207933, IMG submission 184488) | Arctic peat soil microbial communities from Barrow, Alaska - NGEE Surface sample F53-3 deep-092012 (SPAdes) | ecosystem: Environmental > Terrestrial > Soil > Wetlands > Peat ...
TTGAAGAATATCATTTGGACAAAAGTATTTATGTGATTGGCGATGAACAGTTGTATCACATGAAAGTGCTGAAAGAAATTATCCGAAAATTAGGGATGTCTTTTGCGGATAACATGTTTCATTTGAGCTATGGTATGGTAGAACTAACGACGGGAAAAATGAAAAGCCGCGAAGGAACGGTAGTAGATGCGGATGATATTATTAACGAAATGGTAGCCACTGCTGAAAAGCATACGAAAGAACTGGGAAAGGTCAATGACTTCTCTGCTGATGAATTGCGTGAATTATATGAAATTCTTGGACTTGGCGCGATGAAGTTTTATTTATTACGCGTAGATCCCAAAAAACGGATGATCTTCAATCCGGAAGAAAGCATCGATTTTCATGGATTTACCGGTCCGTTTGTGCAATATACTTATGCGAGAATACAATCTATTCTGAGAAAAGTTGGAAGTGAAGAGCTATCAGCCAACAGCCATCAATCATCATCTATCAGCCATTTGCTCCCACTTGAGCGGCAATTAATTCTTTTCCTTGAAAAATATGCAGCAGCTGTTAGCGATGCGGGTGATGAGATGAACCCATCTGTTGTTGCCAATTACGTTTTTAACCTTGCTAAGCTATACAATTCATTTTACGCTGAACATTCTGTGGCGAACGCAGAAAATGACGAAAAGAAAAATCTTCGTTTACGCCTAAGCGTTATGACGGCTAATATTATAAAGAGCGGACTGCATTTGCTTGGAATAAAAGTTCCTGACAGGATGTAAGAGGCACTCCCACGGAACGGTTTCAGTAATTCCAACGAGCACTATTTCTCACTTTTTGCTCTCCCGATAAACGGATGGGCTGTATCTGGTTATTTTTTTAAACAATAATTTAAAATTGGAAACTGTTTTTTTGCCGCCGTTACAGGCAACTTCAGAAACACTCCAATCGGTATCTAATAAATACACACAGGCCGTAGCGATCCGCGCCTGGTTTAGGGATTATAAGAGAAAGTTAATTTAGCAATAGGTATATAATGTGTAATGCTTTAATTTGTACCCGATTTTAAGGCATATTTCGAATTTCACCATTTTTAAAAAAATAACAATCGATATGAGATATTGTTTAGCACTTGATTTAAAAGACGACGATCACCTAATCGCCGAATATGAAAGGTACCACCAGTCGGTCTGGCCTGAGATTATTGATTCTATTAAGAGTTCAGGAATTACTAACATGGAAATCTATCGGGTATTGAATCGTCTTTTTATGATAATGGAAACGGATGAAAGTTTTTCTTTTGATAAAAAAACCGAAATGGACAATGAAAATCCTAAAGTACAGGAATGGGAAACGCTGATGTGGAAGTACCAACAAGCAATTCCAGGTGCTAAACCCGGAGAAAAATGGATGTTGATGACAAAAAATTTTCAATTATAATTAAAATCTGCTAATGAAAAAAATTACAACAAAGCAATACCTCTTCCCATTTGCATTAATAACAAGTTTATTTTTCTTTTGGGGTCTTGTACATAATCTTGACCCAGTACTGATTCCGCACTTACGAAAAGCATTTTTGCTTAACGATTTTGAATCGTCATTGGTAGATTCGTCCGTCTATATTGCCTATTTTATAATGGCTTTACCCGCAGGATTTATTATGCGCAAATACGGATATAAAACCGGTATCATCATGGGACTGTGCTTGTTCGGTTTGGGCTCGGTTTTGTTTGTGCCTGCGGCCAATACGTTGCAGTATGGTTTCTTCCTGGGAGCCTTGTTTATCATTGCATGCGGGCTTGCATCTTTAGAAACTGCAGCCAATCCGTATGTTACTATTTTAGGGCCACCGGGAACTGCCACGCAGCGTTTGAATTTTTCTCAATCATTTAATGGGCTTGCGGCTTTTTTGGCTCCTGCGTTTATTGGTCCGTTAATTTTATCCGGGAAGGAATTGAGCAAAGACACACTGGATGCAATGTCTCCAGAACATTTGCATGAGTATCTTTTAAACGAAGCAGCGAGTGTTAAGATGCCCTATCTTATTCTGGGCATCGTAATATTTTTGGTAGCCATCGTATTTTACTTCACTAAACTACCTGACGTAAAGCATGAGGAAGATGGCGAAAAGGCCGGCGCAAGTTTTGGGGAGGCTTTAAAATCGATAAAGCTCAGATGGGGAATTGTGGCGCAATTTTTTTACGTGGGTGCCCAGGTTTGTGTAGCCAGCTTTTTTATCCGAATGGCTACTACACAAGCAGGACTAGATGAAAGGACGGCTTCAAAATTCTTAGGTCTTTTTGGATTGGCATTTATGATTGGAAGGTTTGCCGGCACCTTTTTTATGCAATTCATAAGCCCGCGCAAATTGCTTATCTTATATTCCACGATCAATATCATACTCTGCCTGCTGGCTATATTCGGAAGTGGTATGATGGTAGTTTATACCCTTATTGCCATTGGTTTCTTTATGAGTATTATGTTTCCAACCATTTTTTCAATGGGCATAGATGGATTAGGCCATCATACAAAGATTGGATCTTCGTTAATTGTAATGTCGATTGTTGGAGGCGCTTTATTACCACCTGTTTTAGGCTTTATTTCAGATAAAACCGGAAACATCCAAAATGGTTATATCGTACCTTTGGTCTGTTTTGTAGTCGTGTTGATATTCGCACAGGTTGCAGAACGACAAACACCGACAAAAATTAAAACATAACTATCTAACATTTTCATCAGAATCACTTTATGAATAAAATTTTAAAAATCCATCCAAAAGACAATGTGATTGTTGCTTTGACCGACCTCAGAAAAAATGACACGGAGATATGGAATGGTAGCGAATATCTATTAAAAGAAAATATTCCCGCCAAGCATAAATTCTTCGAAAACGATATGAAATCGGGAGAAGAAATTTTCATGTATGGCGTGTTGGTTGGAAAGACACAAATAGATGTCGAGAAGGGAAGTCGCGTATCGGTAGAAAATGTGAAACATGCAGCACAACCTTACTCTTACAGGAATGTAAAACCTGAATGGCATGCCCCTGATGTAAGTAAATTTGCCAATAAAACCTTTAATGGTTATCATAGAAGCGATGGCCGGGTAGGTACTGCCAATTATTGGATCTTTATTCCTACGGTTTTCTGTGAAAACAGAAACATGGATGTAATTCGTGAAGCACTGCAAAATGAATTGGGCTATGACGTGACTGATAAATACAAATCATTTACACGTGACCTGGTAAATGCCTACGAAGAAAAAGAAGATATTGAAAAATTTGATCTTACACTTACTCATAATCCAACTGGTAACAGAGTTTTTAAAAACATTGACGGAATAAAGTTTCTAAACCACCATGGAGGATGTGGTGGAATAAGACAGGATTCGGAAGTACTGGGCAAATTGCTGGTAGCTTACGCAGATCATCCTAATGTTGCGGGAGTAACGGTTTTAAGTTTAGGATGTCAGCACCTGCAGGTAAATGACTTAAGGGATGACGTCAAAAAACTTAATCCAAATTTTGATAAACCCTTTTTAATTTATCAGCAACAGCAAATACAAAACGAAGAAAAGTTGATATCGCTTGCGATTCGCGAAACCTTTAAGAATTTGATAGAGGTAAATAAGCAGGAAAGAAAGCCCGCGCCGTTAAGTAAATTAACCGTAGGTGTAAAATGTGGTGGGAGCGATGGGTTTAGTGGTATATCTGCAAATCCTTCCGTGGGATATACTGCGGATTTATTAGTGGCATTGGGCGCAAAAGTTTTGCTCGCAGAGTTTCCTGAATTGTGTGGTGTAGAACAAAATCTAATAGACAGGTGTATAGAGGAAAAAAGTGCCGAAAAATTTATTCATCTTATGCGAACCTATGACGCACAGGCACATGCTGTGGGTTCGGGTTTTTACATGAATCCATCTCCGGGAAATATTAAAGATGGTTTAATCACCGATGCGATGAAATCTGCAGGGGCCGCAAAAAAAGGCGGAACTTCTCCTGTGGTAGATGTATTAGATTACACCGAACCGACTACTAAACCAGGATTAAGTTTAGTTTGTACACCGGGCAACGACGTGGAGGCAACGACCGGTAAAGCCGCTGCAGGCGCCACATTAATTTTATTTACAACCGGATTAGGAACGCCAACAGGCAATCCGATTTGCCCGGTAATTAAGTTAGCGACCAATTCAAAATTGGCAAAAAGAATGCACGATATTATTGATATAGACACAGGCCCGGTAATTGAGGGCGAAAAGACAGTGGAGCAAATGGGCGAAGAGATCCTGGAATTTTGTATTAAAGTAGCAAGCGGAGAAATAATCCCAAAAGCGGTTCAGTTAAACCAGGATGATTTTATCCCCTGGAAAAGAGGGGTTAGTTTATAGGATGGGGAAGAATTAGGAATGAGTAAAATGTTGAATAAATTTTTCGCAAAGCTTGTCCCTCTCCATCGGAGAGGGGTTGGGGTGAGGCTAATTCAGGACGATTTTATTCGGTGGAAAAGAGGTGTTAGTTTGTAGGAAGCAATTAAGAATTACTGTGTCCGATATATGAAATATTTTTTACAGAGTGTGTTCCTCTCCATCGGAGAGGGGTTGCGGTGAAGCAGAACCAGGATGAGTACCCATTAACCAAATGTCTTCAAACCATTAACTATTTAATCATACAACAATATAATGTTTTCTCTAAAAAACAAAAAAGCAGTTATAACCGGTGCCGGTAGCGGAATTGGAAAGGCAATCGCAGTTTTATTTGCAAAGCAAGGCGTCGAAGTTCACATCATTGAATTGAGCGCTGAAAGCGCAAAATCATCCGTGGATGAAATCAAGGCAAATGGCGGCAAAGTTTTTTCTCACGCGTGCAATGTGGCCAACCAAAAAGAAGTGATTAAAACTCTTGAAGAAATTGGTGCGCATGATATTCTGATAAACAATGCCGGCATTGCCCATATTGGAAAAGCTGACACTACCAGTGAGGACGATTTTGACCGCATTGTGAATGTAAATGTAAAAGGAGTTTATAATTGTTTGTTTGCTTCGATTCCTCTTATGAAACAAAACGGTGGCGGTGTTATTGTTAATATGGCCTCGGTAGCCGCGTGGGTTGGCATCCCCGAAAGATTTGCGTATTCAATGGCTAAAGGCGCAGTAGCTGCCATGACTTTATCAGTAGCTAAAGATTACGTTAATGAAAATATACGCTGCAATTCTATTTCTCCGGGAAGGGTTCATACACCCTTTGTAGACGGATTTTTACAAAAAAACTATCCCGGGAAGGAAACAGAAATGTTTGAAAAATTATCAAAGACACAGCCAATCGGGCGCATGGCTGAACCGGAAGAAGTTGCAGCTCTGGCCTTATACTTGTGCAGCAATGAAGCATCTTTTATAACAGGAACTGACTATCCAATTGACGGGGGATTTCTAAAATTGAACACCTAAATTATTAAAAATGAAGAATCTCTTTATTTGTTTGTTTACTATCCTGTCTGTTACTAACAGTTATGCACAATCATATACTCCGTCTCCCGCGAATATTGCTGAGAGGAGCCAGTTTCAGGATGACAAGTTCGGACTGTTTATTCACTGGGGAGTTTTTAGTATCCTTGGCGACGCAGAATGGGTAATGAACAATCAAAATATTTCTGTAAAAGATTACACGAGGTTAATGGGTTTCTTCAATCCCACCCAATTTGACGCGCATACCTGGGTAAGCATGGCAAAAAATGCAGGTATGAAATATATTACGTTGATTACCCGCCATCATGATGGCTTCAGCATGTGGGCGACCAAATATTCTGATTTCAATATTATAAATACACCTTACAAAAAAGATGTAGTGAAAATGATAGCCGATGAATGTCATAAACAAGGTATCCAGCTATTTTTATATTATTCTTTGCTTGATTGGAGAAGAAATGATTATAGCTGGTGGACAGGAAGAACCGGACAGGGAACAGGAAGAACCGTGCATGGCGATTGGAATGATTACATAAAATTCATGGAAAACCAGTTGACGGAATTACTGACCAATTACGGAAAAATTGCAGGTATTTGGTTTGATGGTTATTGGGACCAAACAGCACCAGAAGGCGCAACAGACAGAACGCCGAAAGTAGATTGGCATTTGCCCGAAATTTATGCGCTCATTCATAAACTACAGCCGCAATGTTTAATTGGTAATAATCATCACATGACTCCCCTGCCCGGAGAAGATTTTCAAATGTTTGAAAAAGATCTTCCCGGTCAAAATAAATCAGGATTAAGTTTTCAAAAAGCATCGGACCAATTGCCTTTGGAAACATGCGAAACAATGAATGGTTCGTGGGGATTTAACATCAAAGACGATAAATACAAATCAGTTCCGGAATTAATTCATTATATAATAAATGCTGCGGGACGCAGCGCTAATTTTTTATTGAATGTAGGCCCAATGCCAAATGGCATTGTCCAGGAGGAATTCGGAGATACCTTGAACGAAATTGGCAAATGGATGCACGTAAATGGCGAAAGTATTTATGGCACCCGCGGAAACATCATGCCACCGCAGAATTGGGGCGTAGTTACTTCAAAAGATAAAAAAGTATATGTGCATATTCTAAAAGATTCGGCCCAACCAATAGTGATTACAGGCATTGAAGGAAAGATAAAAAATTGCAAATTGATGGGGACAAACCGGGAAGTAAAATATAAACAGGATAAAAATGGAGTAGCCATTAATCTTGATGGAATTCCCATGGACAAAGTGGATACAATTATAGAAATAGAAACGAAATAAAAATAAAACACACTATGAAATTAATCAGATTCGGAGAACCCGGAAAAGAAAAGTCAGGAATCATTGAAGGAGACAAATGGTATGATGCATCGTCATTTATAAAAGATTATGACGAAGATTTTTTTGGAAACAATGGAATTGAACAATTAAAGAAAATTGCATCCGAAAATAAATTGCCTGCAGTGGACAGCAATCAAAGATTGGGTTGCCCTGTTTATAAACCTTCAAAAGTAATTTGCATTGGTTTGAATTATGCAAAACATGCTAAAGAGACTGGTGCGCAGGTTCCTAAAGAGCCGATCATTTTTTTCAAAGCCACCACGTCTGTTTCAGGACCAAATGATGATATAGTGATTCCAAAAAATTCAGTAAAGACAGACTGGGAAGTAGAGCTGGCAGTTGTGATCGGAAAAAGAGCAAGTTATGTAGAAGAGAATGAAGCGATGGATTATGTGACAGGCTATTGTCTACATAATGATGTGAGCGAGCGGGAATTTCAGATAGAGCGCGGTGGACAATGGGTGAAAGGAAAAAGCTGCGACACTTTTGCGCCTCTTGGTCCATGGCTTGTGACGAAAGATGAAATTAAAGACGAAAATAATTTACGTTTATGGCTAAACGTTAATGGAAAAAAAATGCAGGATTCCAACACGGATGACCTGATATTTAAAGTACCTTTTTTAATTTCTTACATCAGTCAATTTATGACTTTGTTACCAGGAGATATTATTTCTACAGGAACACCTGCCGGTGTGGGATTGGGTTTGAATCCGCCCGTTTATTTAAAAGAAGGCGATGTGGTGGAATTGGGAATTGATGGCTTGGGAACCCAAAAACAGCAAGTGAAAAACTGGTCAAAATAATTTAGCATAATGATAGACACTCATGTACATTTCTGGAATTACAATAAAGTAAAAGACGCCTGGATTACAGATGATATGAAAGTATTGCAGCGTGATTTTTTGCCTGAACATTTGCGAACCGAACTGAAAGAAAATAACGTTGATGGAGTCATTGCAGTACAGGCAGATCAAAGTGAAAATGAAACTACATTTTTGTTTGAACTCGCAAAAAAGAATCCGGAGATAAAAGGCATTGTTGCCTGGGTTGATTTGCAAAATGAAAATGTTGAAACAAGGTTGCTTTACTATTCTCAGTCTCATATTATCAAGGGCTTCAGGCATATTGTTCAAGGTGAACCGGATGGGTTTTTAAAAGGCGAAAAGTTTCTTAACGGTATCAAATTATTGAAGAATTTTAATTTCACCTACGATATTTTAATCTATGAAAAACAATTGAACGAAGCCATTGAATTTGTAAATAAATTCCCCGAACAAAAATTCGTCATTGATCATTGCGCTAAGCCTGCAATAAAAAATAAAAGTATCAATAACTGGATAAAAGGGATGCAGGAAATTTCACAAAACAAAAATGTGTATTGCAAACTTTCAGGATTAACTACTGAAGCTGATTGGATTAACTGGAAAGAAAAAGATTTTAATCCATACTTCGATTGTGTATTTGAGGCTTTCGGAACCGACAGGTTAGTATTCGGAAGTGATTGGCCGGTAGTGTTGGTTAGCGGCAGTTACACTAAGTGGAAAAACATAGTGGAAAAATATATGCATAATTTTTCTGCAGAGGAAAAACGGAAGGTTTTTACAGAAAACGCAAGTGAATTTTATAACCTTAATGCTTAGGGCTGAAAGCAGAATGCTTAATACCAAAAGCCATTCTCTAATATTTTATACTTAAAATTATGAATCTAAATCTCAAGGAAAAAATTATTATTGTAACGGGCGGTGCCAAAGGAATTGGGGAAGGAATTGTAAAAGTACTTGCTGCAGAAAATGCCATCCCCGTTATCGTTGGAAGAAAAGAAGCAGATAATTTAAAAACGCTTGAAGGTATTGGCAGCAAAGGATTTCATGTAGTAGCAGAATTAACAAACCCTGATGAATGTGAGAATGCGGTCAAAAAAATCATTGAAAAATTTGGTCGTATTGATGGCCTGGTAAATAATGCCGGCATGAATGATGGCGTAGGACTTGAAAAGGGAAATTATGAACAATTTGTTGCTTCACTGCATAAAAATTTAGTTCACTATTATTTAATGGCGCATCATGCTTTGCCTTATTTAAAACAATCAAGAGGATCGATTGTAAACATAGGATCGAAGACTGCAGAAACCGGTCAGGGAAATACTTCTGGCTACGCTGCATCAAACGGTGGAAGGAACGCTCTGACAAGAGAATGGGCAGTGGAATTGCTCCCCTACTCCATACGTGTAAACGCAGTTATTGTTGCAGAATGTTACACACCTTTGTATAATACCTGGATAAAAACTTTTAGCAATTCCGAAGAGAAATTAAAGGCTATTACTGAAAAAATTCCACTGGAAAATAGAATGACTACGGCTGAAGAGATTGCGAATATGGTGGTATTCCTTTTGTCAGACAGGTCGAGTCATACCACCGGTCAACTGATACATGTAGATGGCGGATATGTGCACCTGGATAGAGCAATCGGTTAGAAGGTACAGGGAGGGTATTGATTAATTTCATTAACTTTTAAAACAAAAAAAAATGCTTTCAGCTTATTATAAAAAGTTTTTTTTCACTAGAAATTTAAATTCATTATTTATTATTTTTATCCTGATTATGATGCATCATATTTCATCTGCACAAACTACTATTCCGCTATACAGAGACGTGCCCAACAGTAAGCCTGCTACGGATTATAAAGAACAGTCAGAAACCGGAGACGATGGTATAATTCGTATCAGCAAGGTCACTGTTCCCGAGATTACCATTTTTCAACCGGCTAAGTCCGGTGGAAAAAATACTGCAATTATCATTTGTCCGGGTGGAGGTTATGGTATTCTTGCTTACAACCTTGAAGGCATTGTGGTTGCTAACATTTTAAATAGTTGGGGTGTGACGGGAATTGTTTTGAAATATCGGCTCCCCGGCGATAAGATCATGAAAGATAAATCTGTGGGGCCGATTGAGGATGCGCAACGTGCGATACAATATGTGAGGGAAAAAGCAGCACAGTTAAATATTAACCCTGATAAGATTGGAATCATGGGTTTTTCAGCCGGTGGGCATTTAGCTTCAACTGTATCCACTCACTTTGATAAAGATTATATTTCCAACCCAAATCATATTTCGCTACGTCCCGATTTTTCTATTCTTGCTTATCCCGTTATAAGTATGATTGATTCATTAACGCATAAAGGAAGTCGGGATAATCTTTTAGGAAAAAATCCATCCGATGAAATCACTAAAAACTTTTCTAACGAATTGCAGGTGACAAAAAATACACCGCCAACTTTCATAGTTTTGGCAGGTGATGATAACACCGTCAACCCCGAAAATAGCATTAAATATTATGAGGCTTTATTAAAAAATCATGTGCCGGCTGAGATGCATATTTACCAAAATGGCGGACATGGATTTGGAACCCGAATTCTGGAAAAAAACGATAACTGGACGGAGGTGTTGAGGATTTGGATGACGCATAATGGTTTTATCAATTAGCAGTAAACATAGAAATATCAGCAATTCCTATTTTCGATTTTCCGAGATAAATTTACTTCGACCAAGCAAAATATGTAAATGCTCAATCGTATTCTATCTTCAAACTATAGCCGTTTGTTTGCACCTAAATGATTAGAGCAGCAAAAGCGGTTTTCTCTAAACTAGCTCTCACAAAAAAATATTCCCTTTTGGAACAAATTAAAAAAGGCTGATTTTTTTCAGCCTTTTAATGGTTTTTCAAATCAGGAATTAATTTTCTATAATTATTTTTCCCAGTCTGATTAGAAATCTTGCTATGTTTTGAGCAATCAGTTTTTCATCTTGGATGATTGATTTTTTGTTCTCAAAATATCATTGCGTAAAAGTAACGCAATATATTATTAAGACCAAAAAATAAAATAATATGATTTTATCCATTTATAAAAGAAAATTAGCACTCTTTTTATCGAAGGAATTCATGATCAATGACATACTTAAAAAAGATGAATTCTTAAAACGCGTAACCGATACCAAAAGTGGCACCAAAATTTTCATAGCGCCATAGACGGTTATCGTAGGATGAGCCAAATATATTACTGAAGTTGATGTTAGGCAACTGCCATCCGTCATTTCCTGTGAGATCTGGCCGTTTGAACCGGAATGACATATCTAACCGTAATAAAAAGTAGTGAAAATCAAACCTGAAACCCACGCCGGACGATACACCGAGTTGTTTATACAAATTCTCAAATTTGAATTGGGCGGAGTCTGCGCCACCTGAAGCTTGGGTATTTTTAAAATTCCAGATATTACCTATATCAGTGAAAACCGCCATTTTAAAAAGAACTGCATTCGCAAATAACGGAGCGACATCAAAACGGTATTCTATATTTTCCTCCATCTGGATGTCGCCGGTGCGATCATTGAACCTGACGCCAGTGGATTGAAAGGGTAACAACTTTTGACCGCCAACCCCAATCCCTCTTACTGGCCAGCCCCGCATGCTGTTAGGGCCACCGCCAAAATATTGTTCAAAAAAAGGAAGTGTGGTATCGCTCTTTGTCAGCGGAATACCAACCCCGGTAAAAGTACGGAAAGCGATGGCCGACTTTGGATGATTGATCGTATAGGTATAACTGATATCAGTTTTGATAAACGTTCGTAAGTACTTGTTGAAAAAATTCCCATTTTCAGCATTTTTTCCTTTTTCCTTTAAGAAGTTCCAGGGCAATCCTGATTCCAGAAAATTAAGTTTTAAATTATGAACAATATTTGGATTTTTGGGATTGGCTTTGGCTACCGTATAGTTCAGGCCAGATCCCATAACAAGCGCCGTATTAAAAGAATATTTTAAAAAGGGATATTCGGCGAGAGTTTCATTAAAGGCGTTCGAACGGTTATAAATTCTTCGGTAATCGAAATTCAACAATGTCAGTGTCCACAAATGTTTTCGGTTCGTTGTCCAGGTATATCCAAGAGCAGTATTAAATATTTGCTGGTCATAAAAATCAATCCTGTTTACAAGGGAAATATTGGTGTTGATTACTGATTGATTCGATATCAAATTTTTATGATTAAAGGCCGTAAAAGGAAAAATAAATTTTGGAAAAAGCAACGAATTAGACCAGGTGAGTTCATTTGAATTTATAAGATTTCCGTTGTTGTTGGTATTAGCCGTATTAAACTCTATACCCGCTGTCAGGCCGTTTGTCATACGAACGGCGGACTTGGCAAGGTTCCTGTCTGTTAATGCTAAATTCGCCGACAAGCCCAACAGATTTCCGTAAGTACCGGTTGTTATACTGCTGGTGGTGTTGTTAGCAGAATAGCTCATCTCGATATTTCCATCTAAAGCATACTTTTTTTGCGGCACCAGTTTTACCACCATATTCAACAGGTTGGTGTCTTTTTGTTCCAAAATATCAATATTAGGACTTTCCCACACGCCGAGTTTATAATAATCATTAATGGTTTTGAAATAATCATCCTGGCTGAAAACAACACCTTTTTTTAACGAAAGATTTTCCTGCAGCAACGAATTTGTAAAAAGCTTGCGATGGTATTTAATGGTGAAGTTTTTAAAAACGACTTTATTTAGAGATGAATCTTTGTAGCTATCTCCAATCTTGTAATCTGGTAAAACATAAATATCGTTGACATAGTATTTTGTAAGAATCGTGGTGTCTGGTAAATTATCTAATAGGAAGGCAAGCTTAATAGTGGGCGTATTCCGCTTTCTATTGGCCTCAGCTAATAACCGTAACTGCTCGAAAGGATCATCGGAAACGCTCGTCAATGCCTCAATTGAGGTATCACCGGTCACTCTGATCTCGTCAGCGGTAAACTTATAATACCCGTTATTTTTAAAAAGATTAACAAGGCGGTTAGTTTCCTGTGAAATGCCACTTTTCGTTATTGGCATGCCTGCTTTTAAAAAGGATTCCTTTTTTGTTTTCAATGCCAGTTCTTCCAACTCAGGTTTGTCAAAAACATAAGCTACCGTATCTATTGTAGTACGCTTACCCACGATTACATTATAATTTATCGTTACCCTCTTCTGCTCCTTTTTAGCTGCAACTATATCATAGCTATAACTGATCTCAGGATGATAAAATCCAAGATTTATCAGCGCAAAAGTCATATTAGATGCAGAAGCGACGATGGCGTTGGTATCAAACACGGGAGGCATAACATAATAATGAAAGACAAAGAATTTATCTTTAACATTCGTTTTGGCGCTGTCATCAATTTGGGTATATAGCTTTGACTTAATCGTGGCTTTCTCATCTTTGCTTACATTATCTGCTTTAAGCTCAATATTATTTTTAAATACAAAAGGTTTATTTTTTTGATATTTTTGAACCACCGTGCAACTGTTTAAAAATACTGCCCCAAATAAAACATAGATATAAACCCGTGAAAAACGAAATCGGTGTATTTTTGAGGAGCGGATCCATTTCATAATATAAAACCATGTTGAGCAAAAAGATTGTCAAATATATTCAAAGTTTGAGCCATAAAAAATTCAGGGATGAGTCAGGTGTATTTATTGCCGAAGGTCCAAAGAATATTTCTGAATTTTTATTGTCCAAAAATCTTGAGTGCAAATTAATATGTGCCGAAAGCGATTGGCTGAGCGAAAATCAATCATTGCTGGCAGAAATGGCTAAGGAAGATATATTTGAAGCAGACGAGCAGCAGTTACGAAGTATTTCCACGCAAAAGTCGCCCAACAAAGTGGTCGGGGTTTTTAATAAAAAAGTGGTGGTTGAAAATCCTGATCTTTCCGGAAAAATTTCCATTATGTTGGACTATTTGCAAGACCCCGGAAACATGGGCACGATCATTCGTATTGCAGATTGGTTTGCCATTGAAAATATCATCTGCAGCAATCACACTGTAGATTGTTATAATCCTAAGGTGGTACAGTCCACCGTTGGTAGCCTTGCCAGGGTAAATATTTTATATACCGATTTGAATTCGTTTATTTTAAAAAACAAAAGTATCAACTTGTACGCCACTACGCTGCATGGCACTTCTATATTTGAACTTCCCAAGATAAAAGAAGGGATTATTTTGATTGGAAATGAAGCTAAAGGAGTGCTTGGCGGCCTTATAGAGATGTCCTCTAATCAAATTACTATTCCCCGCTATGGCCACGCTGAATCACTCAATGCCGCTGTGGCTACAGCTATCATCATATCGACATTCACTTGCCGGTAAGAAAAAAAGGAATCCAATCTTTCCTGAAAGTTCTGCACAACACCATTCTGCTTGTTATAAAAGAAACGCTTTATTTATTTTAATAAAGAATTATCTTAATGTCTTTACTGTATTAAAAAAAAAGAGAAGTGATGAGTGTCGCACGAGGTAATATTTCCGTCTGTAAAAATAATAAATGTGAATCTGACACTAAAAAAAAATAATTCGATATATTCGTCTTTCGGTTTAGTTTATTAGGTTGCATCTTTATAACTATTTTATTACAAAAAATACAGTGATATGAAAAAAGCATTATTTGTTCCTTTACTACTTTCATTTTTATGGGTTGGCGCTCAAAATACGATTGTGATACATGCCGATCAGGGAAAAACTATTATCAACAAAAATATTTATGGCAATTTCGCCGAACACCTTGGCCACGGTATTTATGGTGGTTTTTATGTGGGTGATTCCAGCAAAACCATTCCTAACACTGATGGGGTAAGAAATGATGTAATTGCAGCTTTGCGCAAAATGAAACTTCCAATGTTGCGCTGGCCTGGTGGTTGCTTTGCGGACACTTATCATTGGAAAGATGGCGTGGGACCTCAAGATAAAAGGCCCACTATAGTAAATACAAATTGGGGTGGAGTTACAGAAGACAATAGTTTTGGTACGCATAATTTTTTGAACCTGTGTGAAGAGTTAGGCGCAGAGCCTTACATCTCCGGAAATGTTGGAAGCGGCACGGTGCAGGAATTATCTGAGTGGCTGGAATATGTAAATTTTGACGGCAAAAGCCCGATGAGCGATTGGCGCAGGCAAAATGGAAGAGACAAACCATGGCGTGTACAATACTGGGGGTTAGGCAATGAGGCCTGGGGTTGCGGAGGCACCATGACTCCAGAATATTATGCAGACGTTTATAGAAGGTATGCGACCTTTATGACCAATTGGGTTAAGGGTGGCCAGTTGTATCGCATAGCTTCTGGTGCCAGCGATGCCGATTATCATTGGACAGAAGTGATGATGCGCGATATCCCTCACAATCTGCTGGATGGAATTGGGTTGCATCATTATTCCATCATTGACTGGAATAAGAAAAGCGCCGCCGTTAATTTCACAGAGAAAGAATATTTTGAGACTATGAAATCGGCTTTGTTGATGAAGGAACTGATCGTCAAACACGAAGCCATCATGGACAAATATGATCCACAGAAAAAAGTGGCTCTGGTAGTGGACGAATGGGGCGGATGGTACGATGTGGAACCCGGCACCAATCCAGGCTTTTTATATCAGCAAAATACAATGCGCGACGCAATGATTGCGGGTGCTACACTCAATATTTTTAATAATCACGCCGACAGAGTCCGCATGGCAAACCTGGCACAGGCTATAAATGTGTTGCAGGCTGTCATATTAACTGATAAAGAAAAAATTATACTCACTCCAACTTATCACATAATGGAAATGTACAACGTGCATCAGAACGCAACCCTATTGCCATTACAACTTCTTAGTGATAATTATAAATTAGGCGAAGAAACACTTCCTTCTTTGACAGCATCTGCATCCAAAGATTCCTCTGGCGTTGTTCATATTTCTATTACTAACATCAACGCACATACGCAGGAAGGACTTACTATTAATGTAGATGGAATGAATTGCAAAAATGTAACCGGAAGAATTTTAAGCTCTGCAAAGTTGCAGGATGATAATACATTTGAAAACCCCAATAAAATCGAGCCAAAATCTTTTACCGGAGCTACGTTGAAGGATAATGTCATCAGTTTAAAGATGCCTCCTTTTTCAGTAGTAGTATTAACGGTGAAATGATGATATTTTTGTAAATATTGAAAAAAAAATTAGAATGAGGGCTATTAGGGCCTAGCAAAAAATAAAAATTTATAACCACTAAAAATAAAAAAACAATCACCATGAAATTTGTAAAGTTTATGCTCGCAGCAAGCGCTCTCGCTGTCGCTACTTTAACCGTTGCCTGTAATAACAGTCCCGAAAATAAAAATACCGCGGCGATAAAAGCTGGTATCACCAGATCCAATTGGGGTACGGTAGATGGAAAAACCGTGTACCTATATACTTTGGTAAATGACAAAGGCGACACCGTTACCATCACTAATTATGGAGGAGCAATTACTTCATTTGTTACGCCCGATAAGAACGGGAAATTTTCCAGCGTCATCATTGGCTTCGACAGCCTGGCACCTTACCTTCATCATCCGCCGTACTTTGGCGCCTTGATTGGCCGTTATGGAAACAGGATTGGCGACGCAAAATTCACGTTGGATGGTAAGGTTTATAACCTTGCTGCCAATGATGGAAAAAACACTTTGCATGGTGGCATGAAAGGATTTGATAAAGTAGTTTGGGATGCATCCATTTTAAATGATACGGTTCCATCACTCACCCTAAAATATCTGAGCAAAGATGGAGAAGAAGGTTTTCCCGGCAATTTGAATGTTACTGTTCAATATATATTAACCAATGATGGCGGATTAAAAATTGAATATAGCGCGGAAACAGATAAACCAACACCCGTGAATTTAACCAATCACAGTTATTTTAATTTATCAGGAAATACAAGCAACACAATTCTTGATGAAACCCTGATGATAAATGCCAACAGCTATACACCGGTTGACAACACATTAATTCCTACAGGAGAAATAAAATCGGTAAAAGGAACACCATTTGACTTTACTACTCCCAAAAAAATCGGGAAAGATTTTGCTGATGTAAAGGGAGGTTACGATCATAACTTCGTCTTAAACAGAAAAGACAGTACATTAGAAAAAGTGGCTTCGTTATCAGATTCTATAAGTGGTCGTACCATGGATGTTTATACTACGCAACCGGGTTTGCAATTTTATACCGGCAATTTCTTGGATGGCAGATTTACAAATCACGGCAATCAGCGTATAACAGCACATTCAGCGCTCGCAATGGAAACACAGCATTTTCCTGACTCTCCGAACAAACCCAATTTCCCTTCAACTATTTTGAAACCCGGACAGATATATCATGAAGTGACGATTTACCAGGTGAGTGTGAAATAAAAAGATAATAATAATCAGATAATAATAATTCAGGCCGCTTACGAGCGGCCTGAATTATTTAAGCCCTTTTCCAGGAATAAAAAGTTTAAGTTAAATGTTGCTATGGTATTTTATATTTTCATTACCGTGATGGCAAAGTTGGAATAACCGAAATTGAAAGTAAATACAAAAAGCTATTATTTCTTCTTCTGCTGCAATCGGGTTTGCAATGCTATAATAAACCTGCCTTATCATATCCGAAATATTATAAATGAAATAGCACAATAATTATCGGACTTTTTTTTCTAAATAAATACTCAATCCAATGTTTGCACACCACCTCCATTCACAAACAAAACCTGGCCACTTACCCAGTTAGACACGGGGGCTGCAAAATAAAGTACCGCACCCGCAATATCTTCCACTTTGCCTAAACGGGCCAGCGGCGTATGTGCCAGCATTCTCTTTTCTATTTCCGGTGTTAACACAGTTTCCAATGCATCTGTACGAATGGCGCCCGGGCCAATGGCGTTAATGCGTATCCGTCCGGCTAACTACACCTCTTTATAAATTCGGTATAAAGTATTTATCCCAAAGGTTTCCAGTTATGAGGCAGCAGTTCATCTATTTTATTGATGGGGCGAG
>Ga0207933_1001469_pt1 | contig 17684 bp, 17 predicted proteins | sample NGESurdeep092012_4_FD_184488 | JGI IMG/M metagenome (GOLD analysis project Ga0207933, IMG submission 184488) | Arctic peat soil microbial communities from Barrow, Alaska - NGEE Surface sample F53-3 deep-092012 (SPAdes) | ecosystem: Environmental > Terrestrial > Soil > Wetlands > Peat ...
CCCGACCCAACACGTCCGTTTTCAACACCTGTTCTTCTGCCCCTGTCGTATTCGTCATAGCATCTATGCTACGATTCTTATGACTTCACTGAATAGAGGTGCTACGCGTGACGCTTACGCCCTACGGGCTTTCATAAACGGTGTAGCGTCGAGCCTGCGGCTTTCAGAATCAAACCGCTGGCTTGATTTCCGGTTCGCCGCGTGCGCCGTGCCAGAAGCGCAGCACATAAATGGTTTCCCGGTTGGAAAAAATTTCGTAGATGATCCGGTATGCTCCGTGGATGATTTCGCGGACGGCTGGCTCGCCAATCTCCGGCACGACGCGGCCAAGTTCTGGAAAAGCGGCGGTGGCAAGCGCGCGGTCAATCAATTCATTTCCAAAAGTGCGGGCGCGTCCGGGATTATCTCTGGCGATGAAGGTGACGATGTTTTCCAAATCGTCCTGCGATTGCGGCGTGAGGATTACTTTGCAGCCCATGAGTCAACCAATTTGCGGGCGTCTTCCGCCGGAATCCCCTCGCGGCGGCGGCCCTGTTCGCGCGCGGTCTGGATGCCAGCGAGCAATTCAATCTCACGCGCGATTTCCGCCAGCGGCATTTCTTCCGGCAGTTTGTTGACAAACTCTATGACTGTTTCTCTGCTGCTCACACTGGAATTATCATTCGCCGCCGAAAAATTGCAAGTTGAACGTTTTTTCTTCGTGCCTTTGTGTCCTGGTGGTTAATCTTGTCGGAGAAATGTTCCGTGAATCGCTCCAGACCAAAACCGCGCGGCTGAAAAAATCATCGCCGTTTTCCAGATTCAAAACGTCGGCTTGTTTCCGATTCGCCCCTTGCGCCGTGCCAAAAGCGCGGCGCATAAATGGTTTCCACGCCGGGAAAAGCGCTGTCCCTGCCTTCCAACTGATACATACTTTGTGGTCACATTTCGACGCGGTGACGCGCGGCCTTCTTGTCAGCGTGATGTGATTTGTCGGCGAGCATTTTTTCTTTGGCGCGGCGCGAACGCTTGCGTTTCTGGCGGCGGATTTTTTCAATCTCGGCGCGCTGCGCGGCGATGAAGCCGTTTTTCCGTTCTTCAATCTTGTCGAGCAGCAATCGCCGCGCGATATAACGGTTGAGTCCCTGCTGGCGCGTTTCCTGGCATTTCACCTGCACGCCGGTGGGACGATGGATCAACATGACGCAGGTGGAAACCTTGTTGACGTTCTGCCCGCCGTGTCCGCCGGAGCGGACGAAAGATTCCTCGATGTCCGCCTCGCGCACGCCCAGCGTCATCATGCGCGCGGCAAGCTGGCTTTCTTTTTCGAGGCTGACGGGAAATGCGCCCATGGCAAAAATATAAAATTTACTGCGGCTCCGGCCCTTGCGTCACTTGCGCCAAATCATTTGGGCGAAGCCATTTTGCAAAGGCGTTTTGCACGTCGTTCGTCGTGAGTTGCGCGTAAATTTTCCCGGCGTGAACCGGTTCGTCGAGCGGCATGCCGAGCGCCGAGTATTTGAGCCAGACCTGCGCGATGTAATCCACGCTGGATTCAAACAGTGGAATGTCGCGCAGCAGCATCAATTTGGCCTGATGCAGCTCGTGTTCCGAAACCGGCCGCGCCTGGATTTCCTTCAGGTCGTTCAAAATCACGCCGCGCGCCTTGAAAACATTTTGCGGGTCGCAGGCGTATTCCACTTCATAAACGCCGCGCGTCTGGCCGATGTCGAACGACGAGTCCACAAAATAAACCAGCCCGCTTTTCTCGCGCAGGTCGCGATACAGCCGTGTCGCGTAAAATCCGCCGCCGAGGACGTGATTGCCGAGTTGCAGCGCGTAATAGTCCGAATTCGTCCGCGTCAGCCGCAATGTCTCCGCCAGCGTGATTTTGTCCTGCACGCGGCTGGCGTCGGGAACGTGCGTGGCGGAGGCCGAATTGTCCGGCGCGGGCGGAAACAGCGTGTCCGGCTTTTCGCCGTAAGATTTCCAGCCGCCAAAGTATTTTGAAACGACGGCCACGGCGTTTTCCGACGAAATTTTCCCGATGACGACAATCGTCGCCAGATCGGGCCGAAACGCGCCCGCGTAATAATTTTTCACGTCGTCAATCGTGAGCGCGCTGACGCTGCCGGGCGTCGTCTGCCGCCGCGCCGGATCGCCCTGCGGAAACAGCGCGGTCGTCAAGGCGTGCCCGGCAATATGATCCGGGCTTTTTAATTCGCCGGCGACACTGGCGGCCAATTGCTTTTGAATAATTTTGAAATCGTCTTCGGGCAGCGCAGGCGAAAGTTCGTTGTCTGCGAGCAATTGCACGCCGCGGTCAAATTGCTCCGGCAGAACCTGCAGCGAAAAATCCGCGCCGGCCGATTCGTTCGCGCCAATGTCATCGAGCGCCTTTTGAAACGCGAGCCGATCCAGCGATTTTGTGCCGTAGGAAAACAATTTATCGAGCGCCTCGTCCACGCCGTCCTTGCCGTCGGGCATCTGCACCTTCGGATTGTTTTTTACGCGGCCGTAAATGCTCACGCTGTCGCTGACGGTTTCAGGCTGCACGATCAGCTTGATTCCATTGGGCATATTCGTGACGAACGGATTGAGCGTCGTTGTGGGGACCGGCAGTTGCCCGGTGATTTTCTGCGCCCATTCCGGCAATTTCACATCCGCGCTTGCGGACGAAACGAGCGATTCGCCGCCGCCAAAACTTTTCCCGGAAATCGGCTTGTCCGACGGCGTCGGCGTGAGAATCGCTGTGATGGCATGGTCAAAATCCAGGTATTTTTTGGCGACGCGGTCTACGTCGGCGGCGGTGACGGCGCGAAACAGGTTGATGTCGTCGTCCGGCGAGTTGCGGTTTTCAATCGCGACTGCGGTTGACCACGCGGAAGCGAGGCCGTCAATGGAATTTTTTTGCAGTTCGGCGCTCAAGATTTCGCGGCGCTTGGCGGCTTCAACCAGTTCGGCGCTGACGCCATTGGTGATTTCGGCGAGCAAAATTTGTTTTGTTTCGTCCAGAAGATTTGTCGAATCGCCGCTCGCCGGAAAACCGGCAATCGCGTAGCCGAGGCCCGATTTCTGGAGTGTGTCGTAGTCAAATTCCGCGAAGAGCGCGTTGCCGTCCGGCACGAGGCCGTAAAGTTTTCCGCGCCGGCTGCTCAAAACATCGGACAGGATTTGGGCGGCGGCAAAATCAGGATTGTCCGCGCCGGGAAAGCGGAACGTGACTGCGGTCAGGCCGTAGGGCAGGTCGGTGTCGAGCTTGAGCATTTGCGGTTTGACCGGCTGGAAATTGAATTCAGGCCGCGCGGGCAGCTTCTTTGCGGGGATTTCGCCAAAAACATCTTTCACCTGCCCCAAAACTTTTTCCGGCTCGACGTTTCCGACGACGACGAGGACGGCGTTGTTCGGCGCATACCATGTGTTGTGAAAGTTGCGGAGCATGGCGTCGGTGGTTTTGTCGAACGACGGGCGCGTGCCGAGCGGGCTGTGTTCGTAAGGAGTGCCTTTGAAACTCGCGTCCAGAAGCTGCTCGTAGAAAACGTATTCGGGATTCGACAAATCCGCCGCGACTTCCTGCTCGATCGCGCCGCGCTCCTTTGTCCAAAGCGATTCGTCGGGGAGCAAATCTTTCATGCGCGCGGCCTCGACGCGCAGCGCCACGTCCAGATTTTCGGCGGGCGTGGTGAAGAAATACTGCGTGACGGCCTGCTGCGTGTCGGCGTTGTCATCGCCGCCGAACGCGGCGGAAATGGCGGCGAGCTGGTCGGCGCTCAAGCCGGGGCTGCCGCGAAACATCATATGTTCGGTGGCGTGCGCCGTGCCGGGAAATCCGGCGGGCGCCTCGTCGGAGCCGGCCCGGTAATTGACCATCGTGGTGACGACGGGCGCGAGGGTGTTGCGGACGATGACGACCTGCAGGCCGTTGGGGAGCGTGGCGCGCAAAACGTTCTTTGCGCCCCCGGTGAAGAAAAAAATGAGGGCGGCGGCAAAAATGAGGGTTAGCAGGATGAGACGCGGCAGTTTATCGTTGGCGACCATAAATTCAATTGTTCTGACAAACGATAATCGCGGGGCGTTCAAGCGCTAGTCAAAAGTAATCAACCCACGCAAGGATTGCCGGCCCGGACGCAGGAACGCGCGGAGAAATTGAGCTTGGAACAGTTCGTGGCATTGACGGGAAAACTTTTTAGCCGCAGAAAAATAAACCAGATCAATCTTCAATTTTACCGTTCACTGAAATGATAAAAGACGAGCCGCTTTCTGCAAATTGTGCTTTTTCAATGATTGCTGGAAAACATTTTGTAAATTTTTGTGCCTGATCCCAAAACTTCATATCTGTCCAGCCAGGTTTTAAGAAAAAAATTGTGTGCCCAGCTTGTTTCCACGCGTCAACTTCCTGTGGATTTTTCTCAATGCGAACATCGGCTGTGACAATAATCCAATCTTCTTCTTGAGCGAGCTGCCGCATCCAGTCAATGTCATCCGTCTTTGCTGGAAACCGTTCTTTCAAATGAATTACTTGATGGTCTGGAAAAATAAAACCATTTAGCCCTTTGGCGATTTTTGGAGCCAAATTATTGTCGAAGAAAAATTTCACGCTGCGAGCGACTGCTCGTATTCAACAGCTTCTTGCACAGATTCGGGACGAATTTCATACCAACGAGCCACCTCTTCAAACGATGAGCCATTGGCCTTATAGCTCCTTGCCAAATTTTGTGTAGGTATTCCTTCGGTGACAACCGTTGGCTGGCCGAAATTTTTCCGAGGATCAACTACGATGTGGCGGTCTTTCCCAAGTGGCCACCAGCGTTCAAGCATCGTCCCGTCACGAAACTCTAATTGTTTGAGAAATGGCTTTGTAATTTCAGCAAAGACACGTTGGTCGGTTGCAATTTCTTCAAGGCAATCTTCGCCGGTTTCCTCGTGCAAGTCTCGAAATATCTGGCGGCCATCCGTAACAAACTGTTTTGTGCAAAAAGGATGATTTGTATCACTGTAAATATCTTGAGCCTTTTCCCGAACTTTATGAATCACTGCCCATGACATACCTACATCCAAGAAGACGGCAACAAATTTAACCTCAATCAAATCCAAAAATCCGAGGGCGACTTTGTTTTCGATGGACGGCAATTGACTTTCCCAAAGCGGAGGATAATTTTTTTTTCGTAATTCAGAATGGTAACCGCGCAGCCAACGACGAATGCGCTCTTTCGATACGCCCGTGAGCCGCGAAGCTTCAGCAACGGTGTAAATTCCCGTATTGAGGTATGTTGTATTGTTTTCCCTCATAAAGTTATTCACAGCTTGTTCACAAACAACTTAACCATGAAAACCGGCTGGCTTCAAGAGAAAACGGCACAAGGGGGTGCGTGCTTTCCAATATCAATGATTATCAATAAGATTGTCCGACACGGAGTCAGTTAATTTTTTATGAGCGAAGAAATTTTTGACACCGTCAACGAGCGCATGCGCTTGATTTATTCCGCCGTTGCAATAATTTGATTGCATGAATGTCGCCTTGCCGCGAAGCCTTGAAGATTATGTGGCCGAACTGGTTCAAACCAGCGGTTACAAAGGTTCGGACGAAGTCGTTTCGGAAGCGTTGCGCGAACACCAGTCGCGCCGGCAAATCCTGATGACGCCGGAATTGGAACGACTGCTGGATGAAGGTTTGGAAAATTTGGAGCAGGCCAAAACGACGGACGAATTGCGCCGTTCATGATTCGCGCCAGATTCAGTCCAAAAGCCGCGCGCGATTTGGACGAAATTTTTCGGTTCATTTCTTCCGACAATCCTGACGCCGCGCAGCGCGTGCGCGAGACAATTCTCGATATCGCCGATTTCCTTGCGCAAAATCGTGAGTTCGGCAGAAAAATTCGCAAGGCTTCTCCGCGTCACGCGCAAATCCGCTGGTTTGTCGTCCCGAAGTTTCGCAATTATTTGATTTTCTACCAGCCGTTTCAGGAAACCGTCATGGTGGTTCGTGTTCTGCACGCGGCACAGGATTGGACGCGATTTTTTCCGCCGGCAAATTTATGAGCGAAGAAATTTTTGACATCGTCAACGAGCGCGACGAGGTGGTCGGGCAGAACACGCGGCGCGAGGTTCATGCGCGCGGGTTGTGGCATCGCGCGGTCCATGTGCTGGTGTTCAATGCGCGCGGCGAGGTTTTTCTCCAGAAGCGTTCGCTGAAAAAAGACATCGCCGCCGGCAAATGGGATTCTTCGGCGTCCGGCCATTTGGACAGCGGCGAGGATTATGACGCGTGCGCCGTGCGCGAGGTGCGCGAGGAGATCGGCCTGCGCCTGCCGCAGACGCCGCAGCGGCTGTTCAAAATTGACGCGTGCCAGGAGACGGGCTGGGAATTTTGCTGGATTTACCGCTGCGAAAACGAAGGGCCGTTTGTCTTGCATCCCGATGAAATCGAGTCGGGCGCGTGGTTCTCGCCGGACGCGGTGACGAAGTGGGTGAACGAAAAGCCGCAAGATTTCGCGAGCGCGTTTGTGCTGATCTGGAAAATATTTTTAACCACGGATGAATGGTGGTGGAGTCCACGACGTGAATGAGCCGTTTTTTGAAATGGAAGGCGGAGCGTGGCGTGCGGATGCCGGCAAAGCCGGGCTGGAGCGTTTGCAAATGTTCCAGCACCGCCCAGAAGAGTTGCCCGGCCATTTTCGGATCGCCGGTGCGGTTGGCGGACAAAAAATTGTCCAGGTGAAGACGGGGAGACAGGCGGAGCTTGAAATCATATTCGCGGGAATTGAGGAGAAGACCTGCCGCGACGGGCACGAGCATGGCTGGGGCTCATTCCAAAGAAAATTAGAGACTCCTAACGGCGTCTCCTACATTATTTTCCCATGGCAATTCCGCCGCCGACATCGCGGGTGATAAAAAATCCGAAGACACACAATCTGTTTTTTGGAATGTCATGGCGTTATCATTCTGGTTTGCTGAACAAAATCGGCGAGAAAACATGGAAGGGACGCGAGGAGTTTTTGCGCGTGAAGCAGGATGAGGCGAAATGAACGGGACAACGCAAATCAGCTTCGTGATTCCTTGTCACAACGAGGCGGAGAATCTGAAACCGCTCGCGGCGGCGATTCGCGCGGCGGCGGAGCCGCTCAAATCGGATTACGAAATCATTTTCACGGATGATTGCAGCGCGGACGATTCATGGGCGGTGCTGAAAGAACTGGCGGCGGATCCGAAAATTCGCGCGCAGCGGTTTGCGTTCAATTGCGGGCAATCCGCCGCGCTTTGGGCGGGCATGAAGTCGGCGCGCGGCAGATTCATCGTCACGCTCGACGCGGATTTGCAGAACGATCCGCAGGACGCGCCGAAACTTCTGACCGCGCTGGAAAAATTCGACTGCGCGTGCGGCACGCGGATCCAGGCGCGCAGCCACGGCGATGGTTTTGTCCGAATCGCGTCGTCGCACATCGCCAACTGGGTCCGCAACAAATTGTCCGGCGAAAACATTTCCGACGCCGGCTGCTGCTACCGCGCATTCAAGCGCGAGTGCATCGCCGATTTGAAATTTTTCAAGGGGATGCACCGGTTCCTGCCGACGCTGTTCAAGATCGAGGGTTTCACCGTCACGGAAATTCCCGTCGGCCACAATCCACGGACTGCCGGCCAAAGTCATTACGGCGTTTGGAACCGGCTGTTCGCGTCGTTCTACGATCTGCTCGCGGTGCGCTGGATGAAACGGCGGATGTTCAAATACAAGATTGCGGAAAAAATAAATTAAGGCGGCCTTCATCCGCAATTTTATGCGGAAAATGGAATTGTGGTTTTCCGTTGAATCAGCCATAAATTTTCGATGCTCGCAAAGGTCTGTTCCGCCGCGCTCAACGGCATCGAGGCGTATCCGATTGAAGTCGAGGTCAACGCCGGCTATGGAGACACGCTCGTCGTCATCGTCGGCCTGCCTGACGCCGCCGTGAAGGAATCGCGCGACCGCGTCTCGACCGCGCTGACAAATTCCGGCTACAAATTTCCGATGGGCCGCACGACGATCAATCTCGCGCCCGCCGACGTGAAAAAGGAAGGGCCGAGCTTTGATCTGCCGATTGCGATCGGAATGCTCGCCGCCAGCGAACAGATTGAAACGGATCAATTGGATCATTTTGTCATCACCGGAGAACTTGCACTCACCGGTGCGGTCCGTCCGGGCAAGGGAATTTTGCCGATTGCGCTCCGCGCGAAGGCCGACGGCAAAACCGGAATGCTCGTTCCGGCGGAAAATGCGGCGGAAGCGGCGGTCGTTGCCGGCTTGCAGGTGATTCCAGTTCAAAACTTGCGCGAAGCCGCTCAATTTCTCGAAGGCGAAATCAAAATCGCGCCGGCGAAAGTGGACATCGCAAAACTTTTCGAGCACGAACATGAGGATGATTGCGATTTTGCCGAAGTCAAAGGCCAGGAAAATGTAAAACGCGCGTTGGAAATCGCGGCGGCGGGCGGACACAATGTTCTGTTGATAGGCCCGCCGGGAACTGGAAAATCAATGCTGGCAAAACGGCTGGCGACAATTCTTCCGCCGCTCACTTTGGACGAAGCGTTGGAGACAACGAAGATTCACAGCATCGTCGGTTTATTGAAATCAGGACAGGCGCTCGTCACGCAGCGGCCGTTCCGCGCGCCGCACCACACCGCCAGCGACGCCGGTTTGCTTGGCGGCAACATCAACCCGACGCCGGGCGAAATTTCGCTCGCGCACCACGGCGTTTTGTTTCTGGACGAACTGCCGGAATTCAAGCGCAGCGTCCTGGAGACGATGCGCCAACCGCTTGAAGAAGGCCGCGTGACAATTTCGCGCGCTGCGGGAACGATGACATTTCCGTCGCAATTCATGCTGGTCGCCGCGATGAACCCGACGCCGGACGGAAAAATGCCGGGCGAGAGCAAAAGTTCTCCGCGCGAAATTCAAAATTATTTGGGACGGATTTCCGGGCCATTGCTCGACCGCATAGATTTGCACGTCGAGGTGCCGCAGGTGAAATTTCGGGAAATTTCCGGCGACAAAACAGGCGAGACTTCGGCGGAAATCCGTAATCGCGTCATCGCCGCGCGCCAGCGACAACAGAAACGATTCGCGCACAAACCGAAGATCACCTGCAACGCGCGGATTGGTCCGAAAGAACTCAAGGAATTCTGCGCTCTGGACGACGCAACGAAGGAGTTGTTGAAAATGGCGATGGCGGAATTGAATTTCAGCGCGCGCGCCTACGACCGCATTTTGAAAGTGGCGCGGACGATTGCGGACCTGGCCGGTTCAGGCAACATTTTAAGCGAGCATATTTCCGAGGCGGTGCAATACCGCTCGCTCGACCGGCAATTGTGGGTATGAGTTGAAGGCGAGGGTCGAATCCCATGGAATACGAGGCGGGGCGGCGAGAAACTTAGGCCGCAATCTCCGATGACCGACAAGCCGGATTTCATTCCCCCACGAGGCCATACGGCTGCACGGTGTCCTCGCCGAGATGCCGGGGCGCGGCCTTGAGCGAGATGGTGAAGGCGACGGTGTAATCTTCCGGGCCGACGCCGTTGTCCACCGCGCGGAATGTCAGCGCGCCCGTCCAGCTCCTCATGTCGCGGTAGATGGTGTAAAACTGCTCCTGCAGGCGGCCGGTCTCGGCGTTGAAATCATGCACGGCGCGGAACCCCCAGTTTTCGTTCATCTTGTAAAACAGGGTGCTGGTGAGGAAATTGTCGCCGGCGTCCACGAACCCGGGGCGCGTGTAATAGTGGCCGATTCCCCAGCTCCATTTGTCGTTGGGCATGAGCGTGAGCTGGTGGGACGACAGGTTGAAATGGCCGTCGTTGACGTCATAGCGCGTCTGTGATGCGAGCGTGATCCAGGTGCGCGGGCGGAACGTGAGGTCATTGTAAATGTCGCTGAACGTCTGCTGCGTCGCGTTCGGGACGATGCGCCAGTCCATCAAAACATTCCAGTCGAGAAGATTGTCCACCTGGCCATTGCGTTTCGTTTGCAGCGTGTTGCGGATGCCGAAGCGGATGACGTTCTGGCTGTCAATGGAATCAATGTCGTTGTAATCGGGAAATTGAACCGGCAGCAGCAGCGGGCTGGCGGTTTCGGAATCGAACTGCGGCAGTTGCGAGAACGGCACGCTGGGATGCGGCACATAAACGTAATTGACCGACGGCTCGATGATGTGGCGCAGGCCGTTGATCTGCAAAAATGAATTCGTCGCGCTTGCCCAAAGCTGCGACGCCTTGAACGACGCCTCGATGCCGGTGTTGAAGACGGTGCGGACGGCGGCGGCGTTTGTCCCGCCCGGCCCGTTTTCGGAGCCGTAATAAGTGAACCGTCCGCCGACGCGCGGCGCGACGTTGAGCCAGCCGAAAAATGTCCACGGCAGGAGGATTTGATGATAAGTGTCAACGCGCGCGGCGGAATAATCGAGGTTGGTGTTGGCGGCGGGGCCGTTCGTGTCGGCGAAAAATTTGCGGTAATAGCCGGCGGAACTTTCGCTCTCGTAAAATAGCGGCGTGTCGAAAACCTGCTGGCGCAGGCCGGTGAGTTTCACGTCCGGCAGCCGCTCTACCTGGTCGAAGAAATTGTTGAGCTCCGGCGTGGCGAGCGCGTCGAGGCTCCAGTTTTCAGAATGCTTGCCAGCCTCGACAAATGTGTCCGGCTGCGGATTCTCGGTGTAGTCGCCCTCAAAAAAATCATGCATCATGAGCGGGTCGCTCTGGTAATTGACGAGTGCCTTCACGTCCAGATTCGTGGAGGGCGTGGCCTGCCAGCCGAAATAAACGCGCTGTCGGTTTTCGGGAATCGAGCCGGGATTCACCAGGCCGTTGGTGAACGTGTTCGGATTTTTGTCGTGCAGGTAATAATACTTGAACGTCCCGCTGCCCCACTGGCCCAGATGCAGGTTGAAGTCCGGCCCGATTCCCGGCCCTCGGTCCGTGCGATAGTCCAGATGGAATTTGCCGTCCAGCGCGTCGCTATACCACCAGGTGTAGTCGCTCAACAAAAACGCGCCATACTCGCTGCGGTAGCCGCCCACAAAATTCCAGTTGTTGGCGTGCGGCCCCAGGTTGCGGTGGTAATACGGAAAATAAAACGCCGGCACGCCGTCCACGAACAGCACCGCGTTCCATGCCTCGATATATTTGTCGGGGACAATCGTCACGCGGCTCGCACGGATGCGCTCGGCCGGATCGCTCACGTCATCCGTCGTCACATAAGTGTTGCTCACGGTATAGACGTGATTGCTCATATCGCCGGCCAGTCCGGTTCCAGCGGCGAACACCGGCGATTTGCCCGTGCGGAACCGGTCGCTCCGCATCAGGTGCGTCTTGAAGTTGTAGGTGATTTGCTCGCCGGTCCAAATCTGCCCGCCCTGCCGCTCGATGCGCACATGGCCGTCCGCCACCGCCTCGCCCGTGTCTTCGTTGACCGCCACGGTGTCCGCCGTCAACACGGTGTCCGCGTATTTCACATAAATGCCGTTGGTGCCGGTCACCGTTTTGCCGAGGATGTCCGTGTCCAAAACTCCGACCGGCGCTCCGGGAATGATCTGGTTCAATCCGCCAAACTCCCACGCCGGCGGCTCCTCCGCCAATGAAACCAATGGAAAAAGCGCGGCAAAAAAAATCAGCGTGACAATGGGAGACAATCGGCTCATTCGACGCGGGCAATTAAACAGAATGAAACGGAACTGCCAAGAATTTTAACCACCAAGACACAAAGGTTTGCCACCGAGGCACAGAGCCACAGAGAAAACAAAAATGATTTTCACTCTGCGCCTCTGTGCCTCTGTGGCCAATTCAGTTCTTCTGCGGCCAGAACGCAAACGCCACCGCCGCCACGATGCATACGAACGCGGCGAAATGGTTCCATCGCATTTTTTCGCCGAAATAGAAAAACGCAAAGACGACAAAAATCATGAGCGTGATAATTTCCTGGATGATTTTGAGCTGGAACGGTGAATAGACCGAATTGCCCCAGCGGTTGGCCGGCACCTGAAAACAGTATTCAAAAAATGCGATGCCCCAGCTCGCGACGATGACCAGCCAGAGCGGCGAGCCTTTGAATTTCAAATGTCCATACCACGCGAACGTCATAAAAACATTCGAGCAGGTCAGCAGCAGGATGGGCAGCCAGCGGGATTCAGTAATTGAGTTCATATGTTTATTTATTTTTTAACTTATTGGCCAAGAGTGTCCCGGACAAGGTGAAACCGAAGTAGCAGAGTTGAATTCTACGGCGCATGAAGCTCTCGTTGCCCAGGCGCGCCCGGCTTTCAACTGGATGAGAACGCCAAGTTCAAGGATGTGGCGGTCCTGATCATGGTGAGCGATAAAGATGGCTTTATCGGCAGCGTGCAGCGTCTGGACGAAAGAATGAAGTCGTTGAACATTCCGCACGAATACATTGTGGTGCCCGGCAAGGATCACGGCGGCATCATCATGGGAGGCATGACGAATGTGTTCCAATTCTTCGGACAACACACCAAGCCGTAACATTTGAAACGATTCCATTCCCGGGGTTTGAGAACGGCAAAATCGGAACGGTTATGCAAGCCGTTTCAGGCTTGCGGCGGCATTGTCCCCGCCGGTGCGATTGTGCTGGAATAGTGGTGCGTGCGAGCGGTGTTTTGACCCAAGTTTGGCATCGTCGCAGTCAAATTTTTCTTTCCACCTCTGCAATCGTAAGCTATTCTGCTCCCTAATCCCCGATGTTCCGTGGCGGTCATGGGCAGAGAGTCAACTGGCAAATCTTGGTAAAAAGTAAACGAAAGATAAATATGAAAAAGAAAATCGGTTTTGTGATAATGCTTGCAGTGATGTTCGCGCTGCCAGCCATGTTGATGGTGGCTTGCAAGTCGCAATTTGCCTCTGCTGCTACATCGAGGAGACCGCAAGGTCCATGTGACATCTACGCCGCCGCTGGCACACCCTGTGTGGCCGCGCACAGCACCACGCGCGCCCTGTTTGCCGCCTACAATGGGCCGCTCTACCAGGTCTTGCGCCAGTCGGACAACAAAACCTTGGACATTGGCATCGTCCCGTCCTCGGCGAAGGACGCGGGCGGATACGCCAACGCGGCCGCGCAAGACGCTTTTTGCGCCAACACCTATTGCTGGATCGCCAAAGTCTACGACCAGTCCGGCCATAAGAACGACATCACCCAGGCACCACGCGGGCCCGCAGGCGTCGTCATGGCGATGGGTGGCTTTAACAACGTTCCGGTCGCCGACTGGGCGCCGGTGACGATCATGGGCCACAAGGTCTACGGCATCTTCATCGCGCCGGGCATGGGTCTGCGCAACGACAACCCGCACAGCACCGCAGTGGACGACCAGGCGGAAGGGCAGTATTGGGTTGTGAACGGACATCATTACAACGGCGGCTGCTGCTTCGACTACGGCAACGCCGAGATTGACAGCCACGACGACGGCGCAGGCACCATGGAAACCGCCTACTTCGGCAACGCCACCCCTTGGTATCACGGCCCTGCGCCCGGCCCGTGGATCATGACCGACCAGGAGAACAATCTGGTGGGTTGCGTCAACACAAACAGCAACTCCAAAGTCTGCAACCTGCCGATCATCACCTGGCGTTTCGTGACCGCCACGGCCGACGGCGAAGCGCACCACTGGAGAACCATGGGCGGCGACGCGCAATCGGGCGAGCTGACGACCATGTTCGACGGACGGCGCGTTGACCGCGGTTATGATCCCATGCGCAAGCAGGGAGCCATTGACATGGGCAACGGCGGCGACAACAGCAACGGCTCGGACGGAACCGTCTATGAAGCCGCGATGACAATCGGCGGCACCTTCCCGACGCAAGAAACCCTGCAGAATGTGCAGGCCAACGTTGTGGCGGCCAAATATGATGTGGCGCGGTTGAGTTTGACGCCGGCATCAGCAATTGACGCGCCGCCCGGATTACAGACGTTCTCACCTGGCTCCTCACAGGAGAGCACCGTAACGTTCAAGAATGTTTCGGCATCGCCCGTGGAAGGAACCAAGTTGAACATTACGTTGCCCGCAGGTTGGACCTCCGTGGTTTCCGGCGGCACCGACACTTCAAAAACTTTTGCTGACCCGGTCGCGCCGGGTGAGACCGTGAGCGCGACCTTCAAAGTCACGTCAGGTTCGGCAGCTTTCAACGGCGACCTGATTGCCAACGCCTCCTGGTCGGCGAACGGCCAGACGCAAACCGACACGGCGCTTGAAAAGGCGCGGAACATCAGCGCGGTGAAAATCAACGAGTTCGCCGTCAATTCGACAGACTCGTTCATCGAGCTTTACAACGCCGGCGGCAGCGACGTTGACCTTTCCGGCTGGAGCCTGACCGAGCACGCGATTGCGCAGTCCGTTTTCTCCTCGGTGAAAATTCCAACTGGGACGAAACTCGCGGCCAAAGGTTTTTACGTCCTCGGCCTCGCCAACTCCGGCCTGGCGGTTCCCACGCAAAAGGGCGATGCCACCATTTACGTCCGGAGCACGACCGGCATGAACGTCGGCGACACAATTCAAATTGACACAGGCTCTGCCGTGGAAACCCGCAAGATCGCGAGCGTCGGGACGGCGATGGGCACCAGCACGACTCTGTGGCAACCGCTCCCCGACGGTCCGATCATCACCATTCCTCCCGGCTCGACCAGCGTGCCATACACCGGCGGCGGGGGTGGAGGTTTCGGACGCGGTGGCGGCGGGGGTGGTGGCGGATTCGCGGCCGGTGAAAAACTTGCCCTTGGTTATGGCGGCACCTATCCGGCCGTTGCGAACACAGTGGAAAAGTATGAAGTGGTCACGGTCACTGAAGTCGGCAAACCGGGCACGGAAACGACTCTGGCGGCGGCCGCGAATGCGGGAGACACCACGATCCGGGCGAGGGCTGCCGGCAACATTTCGGCCGGCGACAAGATCATTCTGGATATTGACAGCATCGGCCACGGGACTGAGACCGTTACGGTCAAGAGCGTCGGCGCGGTGGCGGGTGGCGGCGGACGCGGTGGCGGCGGCGCGAGCCTCGAACTGGAGGCCCCGTTGAAGTTCAACCATGCGAACAACCTGCCCTTCAGCGTCAGGGGAACCGGAATCAGCTTTCAACCGGCGACGGCATTTGCCCACATCAGCAACGAGCCGCTCCAGCCGCTCGGGACCGGCATCGCGCTGGACAGCCCGTTGGCCGGCGACCACGAGATTAACGCGGTCGTTCGCGACGCCACAGTCACAACCGCAGGCTATCAAGAGTCTCTGGCACCCAGCCAGTGGTTCGGTGGTCCCCCCCTCGCCAATTCCGGCAGCATGGTGCTTCGCGACGCCGCCGGCCTGATTGCCGACAGCCTCAACTATGGTGCCGTGGTTGACCCGTGGGCTGGGCAGGGCTACCAAGGCATGTCCCCGGGAAGTGGCAATTATGTGGCGTCGCCCATCCCGCGAGGAAACTTCGGCCGGCGGGGCGGTCCGGCAGGCCCCACGCCTGCCATGAGTGCTGGTCGTTTCCCGGACGGTGCCGACACCGCCAACAACTCCAGAGATTTCCTCGTGCAGACGGCGATGATTTTGTCGCTTGATTCGGCCGCCGGCGCGAACAATATCAAAGTCGCCAGCGTGGCGGACTTTGCCGCCGGACAGACAATTAATATTGATATGGGTGCGAACCGCGAGACCGCCGTCATCGCGACGGTTGGCACGGCCGGCGGCAGCACGGTGGGCACGGCCACCGAGACGAACGCGACTGTTATTCCTGTTGCCAGCGCGCAAGGTTTCAGCGCCGGCCAGACCATCACCATTGACAGTGGCGCGAACCTTGAGACGGCGGTGGTCGCTTCCATCTCCGGCGGTGGCCGCGGTGGCCGAGGTGGCTTTGGCGGTGGCCGGGGCGGGTTTGGTGGCGCCACAATCACCGTTGCCGCGCCGCTAACAATGGCGCACGCGATGGGCGCACAGGTTTCCGGCTCTGGCATCACGCTCACGGCTGCGTTGACCAAGGCGCATGCAAGCGGGGCGCAGCTCGGCGGCAGCGGTCCCACGCCCGGTGCGCCAAACCAGTTTGCCCGGAGGAATTAGTGAACGGGTCTTGGAATTGAATCAAATTGGCGCGGCTTGAACCGCTTAAAAACGCAGATCAAGGCTCCGTGGCTCGATGTCGGGCTGCGGAGCTTTCTGTTTCAGCGCAACGCAACTTTCAATTGAATCAAATTTTGGCCGCTAAAAAAATTTCTTTTGTGCGTCAACCCTGGCCTTGGTGGCGCTGGGTCTTGACGGGGTTGAGCGCGCTGGGGCTGGCATTGAGCGCTTACTTGAGCTGGCATTATCTGGCCGGCGGTTCGGTGATCGGCTGCGGCGGCGGAAGCCCGTGCGACCGGGTGCTCAACAGCCGGTGGTCGGCGGTCGGCGGTGTGCTGCCCGTCAGCGGTCTGGCGGCGGGGGCATATCTGGCGATGCTGGTGGCGAGTTTATTTATTGGACCGGCCACGGAGGTGCCGGTCCGGCGGCTGGCCTGGCGTGCGATGCTGGTCCTGGTCGGAGCGGCCGCCGGAAGCGCCGTGTGGTTCATCATCGTGCAGAAATGGTTCATCGGTTCTTTCTGTCCCTATTGCATGGCCACGCACATCACAGGACTGCTGCTGGCAACTTTGGCAGTCTGGCAGGCGTCCAAGCAAACCGTTAACGATTCAACGGCACCAGCCGATGATGTTGTTTTCTCAACCGCACCACGGCGCATTATTGGCCGTATGCCAGTTCTGGGTTTCGCCTCGGTCGGTTTGATTCTGGCCGGCATCATGGCGTTCTGCCAGGTCTATTTTGTTCCGCCAGCAGCCTATCGCGCCGGCGAGTCGAAGGATGATTTGCCCGCCATTGATGCCCGCAACGCGCCGTTGATCGGTTCGCCAGACGCTCCCTACATTGTCAACCTGCTCTTTGATTACAATTGCCCGCATTGCCAGCAACTGCATTTGATGCTCGACGAGGCGGTCCGCCGCTACAAAGGCAAGCTGGCCTTTGCGCTGTGTCCGACGCCGTTGAACAGCCACTGCAACCCTTACGTTCCCTTGGATGTGGATGAATTCAAGACCTCCTGCGAACTGGCGAAAATCGGCCTCGCGGTTTGGGCGGCCAGGCGCGAGGCGTTTCCCGCCTTCGACCGCTGGATGTTCTCGTATGAGACCGGCGACCGCTGGCAGCCGCGAAGCCCCGACGACGCCAAGGCCAAAGCCGTCGAATTAGTTGGCCAGACGAAGTTCGATGCCGCCCTGTCCGACCCTTCGTTAGCCCGGTATTTGCAAACCTCCATTCGGATTTACGGCGAAACCGTCCAGAGCGCCAGCAACCCCCAGAGAGCCAACGCCGTTCCCAAACTGGTTTTCGGCTCGCGCTGGGTCATCCCTGAACCGAACGACGCGGACGAACTCGTCTCGATTTTGCATGACAGCCTCGGCGTGCCCAGTCCCTGACCCGGCGGTGTATGCTGGAACTACGACGCTCAACGCCACGCCCCGATTCAAAACGCGACTGATGGTTGGGGTGGAAATCCAGTCAACGTGTGGATCGCATCTCAATCCAAAACTGGGAACGTGGTATTTACGAGCCGAACCCGCGAACAATAAAATCATTGAACTTCCCGGCAACGATGTGTGCAGCGATGCGCCTACTCCCCGATGATTTTCACCAGCACGCGTTTGCGGCGGTTGCCATCAAATTCGCCATAGGAAA
>Ga0207933_1001471_pt1 | contig 17679 bp, 19 predicted proteins | sample NGESurdeep092012_4_FD_184488 | JGI IMG/M metagenome (GOLD analysis project Ga0207933, IMG submission 184488) | Arctic peat soil microbial communities from Barrow, Alaska - NGEE Surface sample F53-3 deep-092012 (SPAdes) | ecosystem: Environmental > Terrestrial > Soil > Wetlands > Peat ...
CGGCACCAGCCGGTAGCCGCCCCAACGCGCAGGCCGTGGGGGCAACTCCGGCTGCGCCGCGACCGCAGCCTCCAGCTCCTCGCGCGACCCGATCGGCTGCGACTGGCGCGACGCCGCCGCACTCCGGCGCGACGCCGGCGCGCGCGACGCCCAGTAGGCATCTGACTCCTCGGCCGGCAGCCGCCCGACGTTCCCTTCCACGCGCACCTGGATCCCGGGACGATGAAAGAGCAACGCGGCGCGCGGATTGAGCTCGAGCTCACGCCCCTTGCGCGACTCGTAGTTGGTGAAGAACGCGAAGCCCTGCCGGTCGGCGACCTTCAGCAGCACCATTCGTACGGACGGCCTTCCGTCGGGCGCGGCGGTCGCGAGCGCCATCTCGTCGCCGGTGATCCATTCGTGGAAGAGCTGCAGCGGGTCGGGTGTCATCGGACGGGAGCCTCCTCGGGTAGTTCGCGCAGACCCATGATCGGTGACGGGAGGATGAAGAGCAGCCCCGCAAGCGCGCCGACGGTCGCGATCCAGAGCGTGGGGCGCAGCCCGATCAGCGAACCCAGCACGCCACCAGCTGCCGTCCCCAGCGGGCGCACGCCGTAGTTGACGACGTTGAACGCGCCCGAGACCCGCGAGCGCAGCGCGGCCGGGATCAGGCTGGCGCTGATCGTGCCGGCCATGATGTCGAGCAGCATCAGCCCGATCCCCGAGGTGAACTCGGAGACGAACAGGCAGGCGATCACGAGCCATTTCGGGCCGCCTGCAAGGGGGACGAGGATCAGCGGCGCGGGGAACAGGAAGCAGCCTGCGACGAACGCACGCCCGACACCGATGCGCCGTGAGATCCGCGCCGTCACGAACGAGCCGCCGAGCGTTCCCACCGACGCCGCGCCCAGCACGATCCCCGGCGTCGCCGGATTGATGCCAAGCGTCCGGGTTGCGTAGAGCACGAACAGCGCGAAGAAGATGAAGTTGAAGAAGTTCAGCGTCGCGACGCCGAGCAGCTCGGCGCGGATGATCGGGTTGTCGCGAATCCAGCGGGCACCGGCGGTCAGGCTGCCCGCCTCGGGCGGTGCGCCCGGTGGCTCGTCGAGCTGCATGCGGCGCAGGAACAGCGCCGACCAGAGAAAGGAGACGGCATCGACCCCGAGTGCGTACGGCCCGCGCAGCAACTGCACGAGCACGCCGCCGATGCTGGTGCCGGCGAGGAACGAAAACGCGCGGCTGCCGTGCACGAGTGAGTTCGCGGCGACGTACTCCTTGCGCGGCACCAGCATCTGGATCATCGCGCCGTACGCGACCGAGAAGAACACGCTCAGCACGCCGGTGAGGAAGGCGACGACGTAGAGCTGGGCCCACGTCAGGTGGCCGAACGCATAGGCAACAGGGATCGAGCCGATCAGCGCCGCACGCCCGAGGTCGGTTGCGAGCATCACGCCTCGGCGGCGCCCACGCCGGTCGACCCACGCGCCCGCGTGGAGCGAGAAGATCAGGTTCGGCACCAGGTACGCCGTCGTCAGCGCGCCCATCTGGCCGGCGTTCGCGTGCAGCGCGAGCACCGCGGTCAGCGGCAGTGCGATCGTCGTGATCTGGTCGCCGACGAGCGACACGGACTGGCCGAGGAAGAAGCGGCGGAAGTTCGCGTTCTCGCGGAGCAGCGGAGGAAGGGCGGGCCGGCGCACCGCGCCAGTCAATCAGTGCTGCCAGTCTGGGTGTCTGACACCGTGCGCCCTCAGTCGACGGGCGCAGCCGCAGCAATGTCGAGGAGCGCGCGCACTTTGCGGGCGAGCTCGTCGGCGCTGAACGGCTTCTGGAGAAACGCGATCCCCGGCTCGAGCACGCCGTGGTGGCCGATCGCCGAGTCCGTGTAGCCGGACGTGTACAGCACCTGCGTGCCGGGCCGCATCGCGACCACGGCCTGCGCAACTTCAGGCCCGCTCATCCCCGGCATGACCACATCCGTGACGAGAAGGTCGATCGGCCCGACCTGCCGGCGCAGCAGCTCGAGCGCGGAGGGCCCGTCGCCAGCCTGCAGCACGTTGTACCCCGCGGTCTCCAGGATCTCGGCGACCAGCCGGCGGACAACGTTCTCGTCCTCGACGAGCAGAATCGTCTCACTGCCGCCGGCCGGGGCCTCGCGTGTGGGCGGCGGCGCCGGGTTGGTCGCAGGCCCCTCGACGCGCGGCAGCAAGATTCTGAACGTCGAGCCCATCCCAGGCGCCGAGTCGACCTCGATCGTCCCACCGCTCTGTTCGACGATGCCGTACACGGTCGCGAGCCCCAGCCCGGTGCCGCCGTCCTTCGTGGTGAAGAACGGCTCGAACAACTGGAGACGCTGGTCCTCGGTCATCCCCGTGCCGGTGTCGGTGAGACGCAGCTCGACGAACGTGCCGCGGTCGGTGGCGGAGTTGGCGGTCTCGATCGACACGGAACCTCCGCTCGGCATCGCCTCGCGCGCGTTGACCGTGAGGTTGACGATCACCTGCTCGATCTGCGTCGGGTCGGCGAGCACATGGGCGATCTGCGGGTCGAGCCTGGTCGCGAGCTCCACGTCCTCTCCGATCAGGCGCCGAAGCATCGACTCCATGTCGGAGACGACGGCGTTCAGGTCGAGAACGCGCGGCTGGAGCACCTGGCGGCGGCTGAACGCAAGCAGCTGACCGGTGAGCGACGCGGCGCGCGACGAGGCCTTCGTGATCTCCTCGGCGTGCCGCTTCAGCCGCGGGTCGTCGAGCCCGCTGACGAGAAACTCGCTGTAGCCGGTGATCGCCGTCAGCAGGTTGTTGAAGTCGTGCGCGATCCCGCCTGCGAGGCGTCCGACGGCCTCCATCTTCTGTGCTTGGCGCAGTTGCGATTCGAGTTCCTTCTGGTGTGACAGGTCGCGGACGACGGCGATGTGACGACCCGGGCGAATGTCGGCCGTCGCCGTGAACTCGATGCGGCGGCGGGCGCCGTCCGGCCGGCGCATCGTCGCCTCCGCCGCCAACGTCCCTTCGGCCCGGAAGGCCGCCCAGTCCTCCGTCACCGGCGAGTCGGGCAGCAGGACGTCGATCGACAGTCCGAGCGCGTCGTCGTGCTCCACTCCGAGCAGCTGCAGGCCGGCGCTATTGATGTCGACGATGCGACGGTCGTCGTCTGCGACCAACATCGGCACGACCGTCCGCTCGAATGTCGCCGCGAACAGCATGTTCGCCTCCATGCGCTCCGTGATGTCCTGCACGTGCGAGACGACGTGCGTCGCGGCGCCGTCGTAGGTCCGAACGACCGACGCGGTCAGCTCCGCCCACACCGTCGATCCGTTCTTGCGCACGTAGCGCTTGTTGCGCTGGAACGAGTCGCGCGTCCCGGCGATCAGCTCCGCCGCGAGTGCGCGGTCGATCTCCAGGTCGGCGGGCTCGGTGATCCCGACCACACCGATGCGCATCAGTTCCTCGGTCGTGTACCCGAGCAGCTCAGCGAGCCGCTCGTTCACCTGGACGAAGCTGCCGGTGAGCGAGGTCAACGCCATCCCGACCGACGACGAGTGGAAGGCGCCGCGGAACCGGCTCTCGCTCTCCTGCAGCGCGCGCCGCGCCCGCACCATTGCGGTGACGTTTTCGAACGTCACCGCGACGCGCCGCTCCGAGAGCGGGAATGTCTTCATCGAGAAGACGCTGGGCGGAATGCGCTCGTCGCCGTACTCCACCTCGCCCGCGTCAACCAGCTTGTCACCCTCAATCACCTCGCGGAACATCCCCGGGACGCGTTCCGCGACATTCGGGAGAACCTCCTCGAGCGTCTGGCCGAGGATCGCCGACGGGTCGAGGGTCGTCGCCGACCTGCTCGCCGCGTTCGCGTATTCGAGCCTGAACGCGCCGTCGCCGTCAAGCCGCCAGACCCAGAGCGCGGTCTGCATGTGCTCGACGACCTGGTCACGAGCGCGCAGACGCTCGACGAGGCGACGGCGGGTGTCGAGCTCGGTCGAGTTCCGGAAGACGCTGCTGACGAACTCGGCCATCAGGCGACCCGTCTCGATGTCGTGCTCGTCAAACGCATCCGGTCGCGCCGAGACGACTGCAAGCACTCCGGCAACCACGCCCTCGCGTGAGAGCGGCGCGCACAACAGCGACCGGGCGCCAATCCGCCGGCAGCTCTCGACGTCGACGCGCGGGTCGTCCTCGGTGTCCGCGGAATACGCGTGCAGCCCGGTCTCGAGCACGAGCCCCGAGAGGCTGCCTGCACGTTCGAGGCTCGCTCCGGCGTGGCCCGCGGAAATGCCGGTCGTGATCTCGAACGGGGAGTCGGTGCCGTCGAACCACTGCACTGACACTCCGTCGGCGCCGGTCAGCCGCTGCACGCGCTCGACGATCGCCTTCGTGACCGCGGCGAGGTCGAGCTCCAGGGCGGCGATCTCCTGCTGAGTCCGGACGATCTCGTTCAGGCGCCCGAGCTCGCTGCTGACCTGGGCATGCAGGTCGCGGTAGTGGCGCTCGCTCTCGCCGAGTCGTTCGACGAGCTCGGCATTCCGGAGCGCGATGCTGGCGCTGCGTGCAAGCATCCCGGCCGCTTCGACAGCGTTCTCCTGGAACGCCGTCGGGTCGGCGCTGCGCACTCCGAGAATGCCGCGGGTTGCCCCGTCGTAGTCGAGTGGTGCGAGCACGATCGCGCCGGCCCCGGGAGTGAGGCAGCGAGCCACCTCAGGGCCGGCCGTGGCGCGCAGCACCGTGACGTCGCCGCGCTCCAACATGTACGGCCCGAGCGTGTCTGCCAGCGGCATCTTCACGTCCTGCAGCGCACGGTCTTCGCCGGCGGTGACGGTGAAGTGCGCGGTCGCCCCCTCGATCGTCGACAGGCAGGCGCCGTCGGCGCCCGGCAGCTCCATCAGCCCGTCGACGATCCCCTGCATGACGGCCGCCACCTCTCCCGAGAGGGCGGCGACCTGGAGTTGCCGTTCGACGAGATCGGTGAGCGAGCGGTCGGTCATACGATCAGACCTCTGCGTAACGCGGTCGCGACTGCCTGGGTTCGCGTCGCCGCGCCAAGCCGGTTACTCGCCTTGCGGAGGTGCGTGCGAACGGTCTCGGAGCTGATACCCAGGCGGACGCCGATCTCGGCGTGTGGCAGCCCCTCGGCGAGCAGGCCGAGCACGTCGAGCTCGCGCTGCGTCAGCTGGGTGCGCGGCGAACCATCCCGCAGTAGCGTCGGATCGACATACGTTCGGCCGGACAGAACTGCCTCGAGTGCGCGCAGCAGGTCGGCGAGCGGCGCTTCCTTGAGGATGACCGCCGACGCTCCCGCCTCGAGCACGCTCTCCGCCAGCAACTCGTCGCCGTCGGCGGTGTAGACGGCGATGCGCGTGGTTGGCGACGCCCTGCAGAGCGCCAGCACGAGCTCGACGCCTGCGAGGTATGGCATCCGGTAGTCGACGAGCGCGAGTTGCGGTCGCTCTGAAGTTGCGAGCTCGACAGCGCGGCGTCCGTCCGGCGCGGGGCCGACGATCTCGAAGCCACTTGCCGAAAGGTATGCAGACACGGCGGCGGTCAGCGCCGGGTGGTCGTCCGCGAGCAGGCACGAAACCGCCTTTCGCGTCACGCGACCTCCGCCTGCACGGTGGCCTGAGGACAGTGTGGAGCCGCAGGCTCGAGCAGCCGGAGACCGTTCTCGCTCAGTTCAAGCTCGCCGGAGTCGATCAACGCGAGCGCCACGTCGACCACCGTCGGGTCCCACTGTGTCCCGCGGCAGCGCCGGAGTTCTTCGACGATCTCTGCAGGCCTCAGCGGGTGTCGGTAGAGCTGGCGCGAGGACATCACCTCGATCGAGTCGGCGACGGCAACGATCCGCGCCCCGACCGGAATCAGCTCGCCCTGCATGCCGTCCGGGTAGCCGGCTCCGTCCCAGCGCTCGTGGTGGTGGCGGACGATCGGCCGCGCGGCCGCGAGCAGGTCGAGCGGCTCGAGCAGCTTGTCGCCGATCACGGGATGGGTCTCGATGATGCGCCGCTCTTCGTCGTCGAGCGCGCCCGGCTTGAGGAGGACTCGGTCGGGGATTCCGATCTTGCCGACATCGTGCAGGATCGCCCCGAGGCGGATCGTCTCCAGCACGTCGTCGGGGAGGCCGAGCACCTCCGTGATGCGCACGGCGAGCGAGGCGAGACGCTCGCAGTGGCCGTGCAGGTACGAGTCGCGCGCCTCGATCGCGTTCGCCAGCGCGCTGGCGAGAGTCGGTGCGAGCAGGCGCTCCCGGAGCTCGTCACGGCTGCGCGACGCACGGTCGAGCGCGTCCGCGACCGCGACCTTCAGCTCGTCGTGCGCGAACGGCTTCGTAACGAGTCCGGCGGCACCCCGGGTCAGGGCCTGGCTGAGCGTGTCGTACGTACCGGCCCCGGTCACCAGCACGACCGGCAGCGATGCGCGTTGCGCGTGCACGACCTCCAGGAGCTCGAGCCCCGAGAGCCCGGGCATGACGACGTCGCTGACGACCAGGTCGAAGTCCGAGCCGGTGTCCTCGAGCAACGCCAGTGCGCGTTCGGCGCTGTCGGCCCCGGTCACGTCGTGACCGTCCGTGCGGAGGATCTCCATCACCAACAGACGGATCACCTGCTCGTCGTCGATCACCAGGATCCGGCTCATGCGCGTCCCTCGCCGGCGGCGGCTCCCGCCGGGCGGAGCCCGGCTCCGCCGCCGCCTGACAGTGTTTCGGGATGTGCCGGCAAAGCCGGCACATTCCTCAACGCCGGCTCCGGCAAGCCTACGCCGGCAGCTGCGAGCACGGCGCCTTCCGGGCCCGTATCCCAATACTGTTCCCTCCGGCGCCGCACCCGCAGCGACGCCCGAGGAACCCGCATGAAGCGTGGGGCTGACGGGGAAAGTCTCATCCGGTTTCCTCATCGGCCAGCGGCAGTCGAAGCGTGAATGCGGCTCCGTGACCTGGTTCGGAGCTGACCGTCAGGCTTCCGCCGTGCCCTTCCGCGATCCCGAGGCTGACCGACAGCCCGAGGCCTGTTCCACCGGCGTGGCGCTTGGTGGTGAAGAAGGGCTCGAAGATACGGCCGGTGAGTGACGGGTCGATCCCCGGGCCGTCGTCCGAGACGACGATCACGCCGCTCGTTTCCTGGCGATGCACGGCGATCGTGACCGTTCCGCCGTGCGGCATCGCCTGGCGCGCATTGGCGATCAGGTTCAGGCAGACCTGCTTGAGCTGGTTCGGGCTGGCCCAGACGAGCGCCTCCGCTGCGTCGTAGTGCTCCACGACCTCGATGCCCTTGTGCGCGTTGGTGCGGCGGACGAGGTCGACGGTCGAGCGGACGATCTCGGAGAGCGCCATCTCGCGCCGCTCGCCGGTGTTCTCTCGGGCGAAGTCGAGCAGGGCGCGCACGATCTCTCTGATCTCGATCCCGGTCTGCTGGATCAGTTCGAGGCGCTCCTGCGCGCGCGAGCCGGGCTCGGCTTCCTTGAGCAGGAACTCGGTCAGCCCGAGGATTGCGAAGAGCGGGTTGTTGATCTCGTGCGCGACCCCAGCCGCCAGCTCACCGATCGCAGCCAGCTTCCCGCTCTGAATCAGCTGTTGCTGCATCCGGCGGTGCTCGGAGATGTCGTCGACGAGCACGAGCAGCAGCGGCTGCGGGCCTGGGATCTCACAAACGGACACTTCGACCGGCTGGGGTCGCCCGTCGGCGTGCAGGTAGACGCGCTCGTAGCGTGCTCCCGGCTCGTACGCTGCGGCTTGGTCGGGCTCTCCTTCGGCCCACGGAAACGGGGGCGAGAGGCCGCGGAGCTCGTCGCTCGTACGACCGACGAGCTCCGCGAAACGCCCGTTGGCCGCGACGAGCTCGTGCGTTTCGGGGTGCAGCACCCCGATCGCCGTCGGGAGCGCATCGAAGAGCGCGTTGACGGTTGCCTCGTCCAACGGGCTCGACGGTGCGTGGCCGTCTGCACGCTCCGCTGGGTCGGGTGTGGTTTGCCGCAAAGTCGGGGAAAAGCTGCCCTCGAGGTGGCCCGAGGTGATTAAGTCATCTATCGGCAGTGGACCCTCCGAATCGGTATCCCTAGAGCTGTGCGGCCATCATCCCCCAGATCGGGGATTCTTGGAACAGGGAAACCTGTGACCTTGCCCGTTACCTGCGTGGTTGCCGACGACCATCCTGCGGTGCTCGAGGCGGTTTCCGAGTTCCTTACCCAAGGCGGGGTGGAGGTCGTGGGCCGGGCGCTCGAAGGGGAGGAGGCACTCGAGCAGATCGAGGCTCGCCATCCCGATGTGGCGTTGATCGACGTCCGGATGCCACGCTTGGGCGGGATCGAGTTGGCGCGGAGGGCGCAGCGGTCGGCGACAGGCACAGCGATCTTGCTCTACACGGGGTACGGGGACCGCGCGCTCTTGACCGAGGCGCTCGACGCAGGCGTGCGTGGGTTCGTGCTCAAGGAGGCGCCGATGGACGACCTGCTGCGCGCGGTGCGCGCGGTGTCGGCGGGCGGGACCTACCTCGATCCGGTGCTGGCCGGAGCGATCGCAATGTCCTCGACCGAGTCGGCGTTGCCTGAGTTGACGCGACGGGAGCGCGAGGTGCTGCGCCTGCTGGCCGACGGCCTCTCGAACGAGGAGATCGGCAAGCAGCTGTACATCTCCCACGAGACGGTGCGCACGCATGTGCGTAAGGCGATGGCCAAGCTCGACGCCGACACACGCACGCAGGCGGTTGCGCGTGCGCTCCGCGATCGTCTGATCGCGTAACCGCCCCTCGTCTCGAAGCAGGTTGCCGCGCAGCGGAACCTGGTTTCGTGTCTTTTCTAATACGCGTCGAGCACGGCGCTGCGGCGTGACTCGCGCTCCAGGATGCGGAAGAGCAGCAGGCCGGCAGCGGCATAAGCGAGTGCGATGCCCGCCTCCGTCAGCACGAGGCCCGAGACGTCCCCGAGGGAAGCACCGGCGGCGACTTGGCGCGCGGCGGCGATGCCGTGCGTCAGCGGCAGGCAGCGGCCGATCGCGCCCATCCAGCCCGGCAACTGGTCGAGCGGGATGTTGACGCCGCAGAACAGCAGCATCAGGAAGTAGGCGAGGTTCGCGGCGAAGAAGAAGTCCTTGGCGCGCAGGCCGATCGAACCGAGCAGCATCCCGAAGGCCGTGCACGAGGCGACTGTCACGACGACCACCGCGGCAAGCGCGGGCAGCGTGCCGAGCGCGGGGCGGAAGCCGAGCAGGAGGGCGCCGGCGCCGAAGGTGAACGCCGAGACCAGGATGCCGTTCGCGAGCACCGGCACGCCGCGGCCGAGGAACACCGCAGCCCGGTTCGCCGGTGACGCGAGCAGCGGCCCGAGCGTGCCGAACCACCGCTCGTTCGCCACCGCCATCGTCATCCCGTACACCGACGACATCGCGCACACCTGCACGGAGTTGCCGACGATGTAGAAGTCGCGCGACTCGGCCTGCGCGTACTGGCCGAGCTTGGTGAAGAAGATCAGTTGGAAGAGCGGCGAGCCCAGCATCGTCGGGATGTACATCGCCGGGCGGATCCAGTTGAAGAGCCCGCGGTACGCGATCACCCCACCCACGAAGAACGTCGACCACCAGCGCCTCATGTGAGGGCCAGGGTGGCGCGTGCACGGGAGAGGTGCTCGAACCAGCGGAAGGTGAAGAACGAGACGACGATCGACGCAAGCCCCAGCCCGAGCACTGCCGCGAGCGGCCCCCAGACACCGCCGCCGAGCGCCGCGTGGCGGAGCGCGAGGATGCCCCAGTAGGGCGGCAGCAGCCACGAGATCGGCCTGGTCCAGCCGGGCAGGATCGAGGTCGAGAAGACCAGCCCGGAAGCGATCCACACCGGGTACTCGAGCAGGTTCGACATCGCGTTCGCGTAGCGGTAGAGCACGAACGTCGAGGCGAGCACCAGCCCCATCAGGCCGAGTGACACAACCGTCGCCGGGAGAGCGAGCAGAAACAGCCACGGGTGCGCGAAGTGCAGCGGCACGCCGAACACGAGCCGCCCCCACACGAGCGTCGCCGCCAGCGCGTACATGCCCGTGAATGCGTTTGCGAGCGAGAACGGCAGGTAGACGAGTGCGAGCGACGGCGGCGACGCCACGCCGATCTCGAGCGTGCCCTGCCAGCGCTGCCACTGGATCATCCCGCCCGAGCCGAAGAGCGTCGTCGACCAGACGCCCATCATCCCGGCGCCGAGCGCCGCGTAGAGCAGCGTCCCCGAGCGTCCGCCCGACCGGAACATGTAGAAGGCGACCGTCGCGAAGATCACCGGTTGCACCGTCGAGGTGAGCAGGAAGAACGTCGACGTCCCCAGCATCTTCAGGTTCGTCCGGAAGCCGCTCCAGACGATGCGAAATATGCTCATACCCGCTCCAGCGTCGCGTGCAGCCGGCTCTGCCGCTCCATGAAACGGATCAGCCCGAACCCCGCGATCGTGTAGACGATGCCGAGTGCCGCCTCCTTCCCGAGCAGGCCCTGCACCTGTCCGAGCGTTGCCCCGTTCGTGACCGCGCGCGCCGCCGCGATCGCGTGAGTCAGCGGTAGTGCACGCCCGATCTCCGCCATCCAGTGCGGGAGCGACGAGAGCGCAACGTTCGCGCCGCAGAAGATCAGCAGCAGCCCGACGAGCACGTTGGACAGCACCGACGTCTCCCGGATGCGCAGGCCGATCGCACCGGTGATCAGCCCGAGCCCGGTGCACGAGAACATCGCCACTGCGAGCACCGGCACGAGTCGCATCCACGACGAGGCCGAGAACGTGATGCTCAGGATCAGGCCGCCCGCGAAGAGCGCGAATGCGGCCACGAAGAGCGCGTTCAGGATCACCGGCAACGCACGTCCGAGGAAGAGCGGTACGCGGTGCGCCGGCGAGATCAGGATCGGCCCGAGCGTCTGGAAGAACCGCTCGTCGGCGATCGTCTGCGACATCACGAAGATGCACGGCACCGATGCGTACTGGATCGAGTTACCGATCACGTAGAACTCGTCGCCCTGGCTCCCTGCGGCGCGCCCGATGTAGGCGAAGAGCAGGATCTGGAAGATCGGCGTGAGGATCAGTGCCGGGATATACACCGCCGGGGTCAGCCAGCCGAACAGCGCGCGGTAGCTGATCAGCCCGCCGACGAAGAACACGCGGAGGCTGTTCATGTCAGCGAGAGGGTCGCGTGCTTGCGTGCAGAGTCGAGCACTGTGTCGAGCAGCAGCACGCCGGCCCCGATGTAGACCGCCGCGAGTAGCAGGCACATGGCGACATCGGGCAGCCCGTTGCCACCGAATGCGCCCGCGCGGATCGCGCGCATGCCCCAGGTTGGCCCGAGCACCCACGAGATCGGGCGCACCCAGCCGGGCAGCAGCGTGATCGGCACCAGGAACCCGCAGACGAGCCAGATCGGATACTCCGAAACGGCGCCCAGCGCCCACGCCCGCCGCGAGCGAACGAACGCAACGGCCATCAGGAAGCCGAGCGAGCCGATCGTGATCACGATGCCGACGATTCCGAGGATGAAGGAGACGGGGTGGGCGACTGGCACATGGATGCCGAAGAGCAGCCGTGCCCAGATCAGCGTCGCGACGATGCAGTAGAGGCCGATCGTCGAGGTTGCGAGACAGACCGACAGCAGCATCGTTGCGAGGTTCGACGGTGCTGCGACGAGCAGTTCGAGCGTGCCGAGCCGGCGTTCGCGCTGCAGCGCCGACGACGCCGAGACGCTCGTGGCGGTCCAGACGCCCATCACCGCCGCACCGAGCGCAACCGGGCCGAGCCCGCCCACGCTGTGTCCCGACCGGAACATGAAGAACGCGACGGTCGCGAAGAAGAGCGGCCAGAGGATCGCGAGGAAGCCGTCGAACGCCGACTGCGAGAGCATCCGGAAATGGAAGAGCCAGCCCAATGCGAGCAGGCGCAGCGTGCGCACGGCTATTCGGTACCGACGAGTGCCACGTACGCGTCCTCGAGCGTCGGCTCGCGTGAGGTCACGCGTCCGACTTCGAGCCCGTCGAGCTCGGCGAGGAGCGGTGCGGTCAGCTCGCGCTCGCCTGTCGTCTGCACCACGAGCAGCTGCTTCTGGTCGCGCTCCTCGACCGCCACCGAGGTCACACCCGCGAGCCCGCGCAGCCGTTCGACCACCGGCTCCCCGACGCCGAACACCTCGATCTCGGTCACATGGCCTTCCGCAACCCCGGCCTTCAGCGCCTCGGGCGTGCCTTCGCCGACGATCTGGCCGTTCGCGATCACGGCGATCCGGTCGCAGAGGGAGTCGGCCTCGAACATGTAGTGCGTTGTCAGGAGGACGGTTTTGCCGGCCTCGATCAGGCCCGAGATCATCGTCCGCAACTCGCGCGCGCCGACCGGGTCGACGCCGATCGTCGGCTCGTCGAGGAACACCACCTCCGGGTCGTGCAGGATCCCGCGCGCGATGTGCAGCCGCTGGCGCATGCCGCGCGAGAAGCCCTCGACCCGTTCCTGCTCGCGGCCCTTCAGGCCGACGAGCTCGAGCACCTCGTCGATGCGCGTGCGCTGGGCCTTGCCGGAGACGCCGTACAACTCGGCGAAGTAGCGCAGGTTGTCGAGTGCCGAGAGCCGCTCGTAGAGGCCACGGTCGCCGCCGAAGACGTAGCCGATCCGCTTGCGCACCTCGCGCGCGTCGGCGACGACGTCGTGGCCGAGCACCCGGGCCTCGCCGCTCGTCGGCAGGAGCAGGGTGATCAGCATCTTGATCGTCGTCGTCTTGCCGGCGCCGTTCGGGCCGAGCAGCCCGAACAGCTCGCCCTGCTCGACGGCGAACGAGATTCCGCGCACGGCTTCGACCTCGAGCGGCTTCCGCCGGATCACGCCGGTGGTCGTCTTGTAGGTGCGCCTCAGGTCGCGCGCTTCGATGACGGGGCCGTTGGGCAAGCCGCCACCTTAAACGGTGCGTCGCACGGCGTCTGCGGATCGCCCTCGCAGCAGCCCAGTTTGAACGCGCACCGCGGGCACTGCCAAGTCCCGTGCCGCCACTCCATCGGCGTCGGGCAGCGCCAGCACATCTCGACCTCGGTCACGTCACCGAGCGTAGGCGGCGCGGCGGATGGTCGACGCAGGAGACGCCGCGAACCTGGTTCCGCTGTTCAGCAACACAGCCGCGTAGCGGCGACCGGGTTGGCGCGTCCGGCTTCGTCTCGAACCAGGTTGCCGCGCAGCGGAACCTGGTTACGTGCGTTTCGTCGTGCGTCGGTGTCTATCGTGGGCGCGTGAGGCGCTGGGGGATGGTCGCCGTCGTGTTCGCCGCGCTTGTCGCCGCCACCGCGGCGCCCGCGGCCGGGCCGGTGACGCTCGAGATCATCTTTCCCGAGGGTTACACGGTCAGCCGCATGGCTGACACGGTCGGCGCCGTACGAGAGATCGCGATCCACAAGCGGCACGTCACCCCGGTGCTCACCGGCACGGCGTACCTCGCCACGGCGAAGACCGCGTCGCCGCCGCAGGCGTTCCGAGCCGACGACCGCCGGCACAGCATCGAAGGCTTCCTCTTCCCGGCCGGCTACCTCTTCCAGCCGTCGTGGTACGCGCGCGACCTGATCGCCCTGCAGATCCGCACGTTCGAGGCCAACTGGGCGAAGCTCGACCTCGCCTACGCCAAGAGCAAGCACCTGACGCCCTACGACGTGCTCGTGATCGCGTCGATGGTCGAGCGGGAGACAAAGGCGCCCGCAGAGCGCAAGCTCGTCGCGGCCGTGGTCTACAACCGGCTCGCGAAGGGGATGCCGCTCGGGATCGACGCCACGCTCCGCTACGGGCTCGGGATCCAGGGGACACGGCCGTTGACCGCCGCCGAGTTGCGGAACCAGACGCCGTACAACACCGACGTCCATCAAGGACTCCCGCCGACGCCGATCGGCAATCCGGGCCTACCCTCGCTGGAGGCTGCCGCCCACCCGGCGAAGGTCGACTACCTCTACTACGTACGCAAGCCGGACCACGTGCATCACTTCTTCACGGCGAGCGAGCAGGAGTTCTGCGCCAAGGCGCTCGAGTACGGCTACCACTGCTGAGTAGCGGCGGGTGGGCTCGAACCACCGACCTTCGGGTTATGAGTCCGACGCTCTAACCAGCTGAGCTACGCCGCCAGGCGCCGCGCACTTTACCAACGGTCCCGCTACAATCCCGTGGCCCTAGGGCGGTGCGTCAGCGTGCGCGCTGTCGCCACCATCGGGGTCGTCCCACTTCTTTCGGAGAGACATGGCCAAGAGCGGAGTCAGAGTTGCGATCACCCTCGCTTGCACCGAGTGCAAGCGGCGGAACTACCAGACCCTGAAGTCCAAGCGGAACACACCGGACCGCGTGGAGTTCAAGAAGTACTGCCGTTGGTGCGGCTGCCATACCCCGCATCGGGAGACCCGCTAGCGCCGATGTCCGAGACGCACTCAGAGCGGGGGGCGCGCCCCAAGGCGCAGCCGGCCGCGGCCCCGCAGCGCCGCTCGAACTTCCTCGCGGAGTCGTACGCGGAGCTGAAGAAGGTCGAATGGCCCGGGCAGGCGCAGGTGATCCAAGGCACGGTCGTCGTGCTGATCGCCTGTCTCGTCGTGGGTGTGTTCCTCTACGTCAACGACATCGTCTGGAAACACGTTGTTTCCAAGGTGTTCCTGGGTCAATAGGAGTCATTGCATGTTTCGCTGGTACGTCGTCAATACCTATTCCGGCCATGAGAACAAGGTCAAGGCCAATCTCGAGCACCGCATCGAATCGATGGGGCAGCGGCCGCGTTTTCGCCGCGTCGTCGTGCCGACCGAGCAGGTGATCGAGACGAAGGACGGCCAGAAAGTGCAGGCCGAGAAGCGCGTGCTCCCCGGCTATGTGCTCGTCAACATGGATCTGAACGACGACGCCTGGTCGGTCGTCAAGAACACGCCGGGCGTGACCGGGTTCGTCGGCGCTGGCTCGAAGCCGGTGCCGCTGTCGCAACCCGAGGTCGATCGGATCCTCAAGACCGGCGCCGCAGCAGGCGGCGACCGTGCCCGCGCGACGATCGAGTACTCGCTCGGCGAGTCGGTCAAGGTGACGTCGGGCCCGCTCTCCGACTTCGACGGCGAGATCGTCGACGTCAACCCCGACCAGCAGAAGCTCAAGGTGCTTGTCGATATCTTCGAGCGCCAGGTTCCGGTCGAGCTCGGTTTCGACCAGGTCAAAAAGCTGGACTGATGAGAAGCTCGACTAGGAAGGCGCGTTAATGGCGAAGAAAGTCCTCACACTGATCAAGCTTCAGATCCCGGGTGGCCAGGCCAACCCGGCACCGCCGGTCGGCCCTGCACTGGGCCAGCACGGCGTGAACATCATGGAGTTCTGCAAGGCGTTCAACGCGCAGACGGCGCAGGAGAACGGCCGCATCATCCCGGTCGAGATCACGGTCTACGAGGACCGGAGCTTCGACTTCATCACGAAGACGCCGCCGGCGGCCGTCCTGATCAAGGAGGCGCTGCGGCTCGACAAGGGCTCGAGCGAGCCGAACCGGACGAAGGTCGGGCGGCTGACGCGCGACCAGCTCCGCTCGATCGCCGAGACGAAGATGCAGGATCTGAACGCGCGAGACGTCGAGCAGGCGATGCTCGTGATCGCCGGCACCGCTCGTTCCATGGGCGTGGAGGTGGACAACTAATGGCTCAGCACGGCAAGCGGTACAACGAATCCCGCGGCGTGATCGACCGCGAGCAGCTCTACACGCCCGTTGAGGCGGTGCGGCTGCTCAAGGGTGCGCCGAGCACGAAGTTCGACGAGACCGTCGAGGTGCACATGAACCTGGGCCTGAACGTCCGCCACGCGGACGAGCAGCTGCGCGGGACGATGATGCTCCCGCACGGCACCGGTCGCGAGCAGCGTGTCGCGGTCTTCGCCGAGGGCGACAAGGCCCGTGAGGCGGAGGAGGCGGGCGCCGACATCGTCGGGTCCGCCGACCTCGCGAAGCGCATCGAAGAAGGGTTCACCGACTTCGACGTGGCGATCGCGACCCCGGATCAGATGGGCGTCGTCGGCCGGCTCGGCCGGGTCCTCGGCCCGCGCGGGCTGATGCCGAACCCGAAGACCGGCACCGTCACCTTCGACGTCGCGAAGGCGGTCTCCGACGCGAAGGCCGGCAAGCTCGAGTACCGCACCGATCGAGGCGCCAACGTGCACATCCCGATCGGCAAGAAAAGCTTCGACGAGCGCGCCCTGGTCGAGAACTACGCGGCACTGATCGAAGAGATCGTGCGCGCCAAGCCCTCGGCCTCGAAGGGCCGCTACATCAAGAAGGTCACGCTCACGTCCACGATGGGCCCGGGAATTCACATCGACCCGACCCGGACGCGCGAGATCGCCGAAGAGCTGGATACGCAGGAGGCCGTGCAAGCTACGGCCTAGGTCAGAGCCCGTCGCCACAGACAGCCGGCAGTCGCCCGTTCGCGGGCGGCGGAAGTCCAGCCGAGGCGGCCTCCTGGGAAGAAGGAACACACGTTCTCTTTCCGTGAGCCCGCCCATTTGTGCGGGCTCACGATGAAAAGAGGAGGTGAACGTGCAGAAAGAGGACAAGGAACGGATCGTCGAGGAGTTGACGGAGAAGCTCCGCAACTCGGAAACGATGATCGTCGCGGACTACCGCGGCCTGACCATGCCCCAGATCGACGCCCTCCGCGGGAGGCTGATCGAGAACGGGGCGCGGTTCACGGTCGTGAAGAACACCCTCACCCGTCGCGCGGCCGAGGCCGCCGGGGCGGATGCGCTGCTGGCGCTGCTCGAGGGGCCGTCGGCGATCGCGTTCATCGAGGCCGACGGCGACGCAGTCGCCGTGGCCAAGGCGCTGGCCGACACGGCCCGTGAGACAAAGGTGCTCGAGATTCGCGGCGGCATCATGCAGGGCCGCATGGTCTCGGGCGCCGACGTCGTGGAGCTGTCGAAGCTCCCGCCGCTCGATGTCCTACGCGGCCAGGTGCTCGGGGCGATCATCGCTCCGCTCACCGCCATCGCCGCGCTGATCAACGCGCCGCTGCAGAACCTCTACGGGCTGATCGACGCCCGGATCGAGCAGCTGCAGGCGCAAGGAGATACGTCGGCTCCCGCAGTACCGGCTGAGGAGCCGGAGGCAGAGGCAGAGCCGGAGGCCGACGCACCAGTCGAAGCAACCGCGGAGACCGCGGCAGAGACCCAGGAACCCACAGAAGACCAGGAGGCGTAGAGATGGCGGCTGTTGACACCGTTTTCGAGCAGCTCGGGACGATGACCGTCCTCGAGCTGGTCGAGCTGAAGAACAAGATCGAAGAGGAGTGGGGCATCACCGCCGCCGCTCCGGTTGCGGTTGCCGCGGCAGGCGGTGCCGGCGACGGCGCGGCCGCGGTCGAGGAGCAGACGGCGTTCGACGTCGTCCTCACCGGCGCAGGCCAGCAGAAGATCCAGGTGATCAAGGTGGTGCGCGCGGTCACCGGCCTGGGCCTCAAGGAGGCCAAGGATCTCGTCGACTCGGCCCCGCAGGCGGTCAAGGAAGGCGTTCCGCAGGAAGAGGCCGACTCGGTCAAGGCCCAGCTCGAAGAGGCCGGCGCCAGCGTCGAGATCAAGTAGCGACTGGGAAACGCGGCAACCTGGTTACCGGCTACGCCGGTAACCAGGTTGCCTGCCCCAGAACGCCGCAAACCTGGTTCCGGCTACGCCGGTAACCAGGTTGCTTCACCCCTGTCTCGAACCTGTGTTGCCGCGCAGCGGAACCAGGTTCGGGCGTTTCGGAAGCCTGG
>Ga0207933_1001472_pt1 | contig 17674 bp, 18 predicted proteins | sample NGESurdeep092012_4_FD_184488 | JGI IMG/M metagenome (GOLD analysis project Ga0207933, IMG submission 184488) | Arctic peat soil microbial communities from Barrow, Alaska - NGEE Surface sample F53-3 deep-092012 (SPAdes) | ecosystem: Environmental > Terrestrial > Soil > Wetlands > Peat ...
GATTAAAAATTGTGGTGATGCTCGGCGGCCCAAGCGCCGAGCGCGAAGTGTCGTTGCGTTCGGGCGCGGGCGTGGTGAAGGCGTTGCGGTCGCTCGGTCACCCGGTGGTCGAGCTGGATCCCAAAACGCCGGACTGGATTTTGCCGCCGGACACGGAGGTCGTCTGCCTCGCGCCGTTGCACGGCACTTACGGCGAGGATGGTCAAGTTCAGGCGCAATTGGAAAAACTCGGCGTGCTTTTCACGGGCTGCGATTCGGAAGCGAGCCGCATCGCATTCGACAAGGTTTTGACGAAGCAAAAGTGCATCGAAGCCGGCGTGCCGACGACGAAATTTGTGGTCGTCCATTCGGAAAAAGCTCCACTGCCGGAAAATCTGCGATTGCCGCTGGTCGTGAAACCGGTGCGGCAGGGTTCGAGCGTCGGTTTGCAATTCGTCGAGCGTGTCGAAGATTGGCCAAATGCGCTGACGGAAGCGTTGAAGTTTGATTCGGAAGTTTTGGTCGAGGAAAAAATCATCGGGCGCGAAACGACGGTGGGGATTTTGGATGGCGTGGCTTTGCCGGTGGTGGAGGTGCGTCCGAAGGCTGGCGCTTATGATTACAAAAATAAATATACGGCGGGTTGCACGGAATATTTTTGCCCAGCGGAATTTGATGCGGCGACGACGAAACGCATTCAAGCCGTCGCGCTCGGTGCGTTTCACGCCATCGGCGGACGCGATTACGCGCGCGTGGACGTGATGGTGCGCGCAAACGGCGAGCCGGTGATTTTGGAAGTGAACACGTTGCCCGGAATGACTGAAACAAGTTTGTTGCCAAAAGCTGCGGCTGCGGCGGGATTGAATTACGAAGATCTTTGCCAGCGCATGATTGATTTGGCGTTACAAAGAAATGAAGAAGGAAGAATGCAGAATGAAGAAAAAATTCAGCTTGCGCGACTGTCGCTGACAAGTCCCTGATTTTACTTCTGCATTCATCATTCATAATTCTACCTTTTGAAAATGTGGTTTAAGCGTGAACAAAAAAATCGGCGGCTGAATCGCGGGCGCGTGCTCGACGTGAAGCTGCGCTCGGATCAAGTCCGCGCGACGCGCGCGCGGCTGGCGGTGATTGCGTTCAGCGTGATTTTCGGCACGGTGTTCGGGCTTTATTTATTTTGGCGCGCGGGCGAATGGGCGCTGGACAAATTCGTTTATGAAAATTCCGAGTTCGCCATTCAAAACGTCCAGGTGCAAACCGACGGCGTGATTGCGCCGGAAGAATTGCGCCGGTGGTCGGGCGTGAAGCCGGGAGAAAATCTGATCGCGCTCGATCTGGCGTCGGTGAAACGGAACCTGGAACTGGTTTCGGCGATTGATTCCGTTTCGGTCGAACGCATTTTGCCGCGCACGTTGAAAATTCGCGTGACGGAACGCAAGCCGGTCGCGCAGGTGGACGTGCCGCGCGCGGACGCGTCGGGCGAAATTGCCATTTCAGTTTTGCAACTGGACGCCGATGGGTTTGTGATGCAACCGCTTGATCCGCGTTTGCGCGTGATTTCGCTCGCGCAAATGAGCAACCAATTGCCAGTGATTGACGGCCTGAATGTTTATCAATTGCAATCGGGCCGGCGCGTCGAAACGCCGCAGGCGCAGGCCGCGCTGAAATTGCTCGGCGCGTTCGCGCATTCGCCGATGGCGGGACTGGTTGACTTGCGGCGCATTGACGTTTCGTCGCCGGGCGTCATCGTGGCGACGACGGAGCAGGGCGGCGAAATCACTTTTGGCCTCGACAATTTGGAGCAGCAATTGCGACGCTGGCGCGAGATTTACGATTTGGGCGCGAGCCAGAATAAAATGATTTTATCGCTGGATTTGGCGGTGGCGAACAACGTGCCGGTTCGCTGGGCGGAAAATAATTCCGCGCCGGCCGCCGCGCCGAAAAATTTCAATCCAAAAAATTTACGGAGGAAAAATGTTTGACGATTCCAACATTATTGTCGGCCTTGAAATCGGCACGTCGAAAGTTTGCGTCGTGGTCGGCGAACAGAATGCCGACGGCGCGTTGAACGTCGTCGGCGTCGGTCAGTCGCCCGCGCGCGGCGTGCGCAAAGGCGAAATCGTGGACGCGGCGCAGGCCGAGGAATGCGTGCGCAACGCCATCGTCGAGGCCGAACAAATGGCCGACGTGGAAATCCGCAATGTTTATCTCGGCGTGACGGGCGGACACATTCGCGGCTTCAACAATCGCGGCGTGCATCCGGTCGTTTCCGCCGACCGCGAAATTTCCGAGGACGATGTTCAGGACGTGATTAAAAACGCGAAGGCGATCAACTTGCCCGCCGAAAACACGGTCGTTCACGCCGTCCGCCAGCATTTTTTTGTGGACGGACAGGACGGCATTTTGAATCCCGTCGGAATGCTCGGCGCGCGGCTGGAAGTGGACGTTCACGTCGTTCACGGCGTCACGAACCGTTTGCAAAACGCGATTCGCCTCGTCAAAGGTTTGCAGTTGGAAGTGGACGAAATTGTTTTCAACGGCCTCGCGTCATCGCTCGCGTTGCTGACGAGCGAGCAAAAAGAACTCGGCGCGCTGGTCATTGACATCGGCGGCGGCACGACGGACTACGTCGTTTATGCGGATGGCGTCATCAAATATACCGGCGCGCTCGCACTCGGCGGCGACCATGTTTCCAACGACTTGGGTCACGGCCTGAAAGTGCCGTTGAGCCGCGCAGAAAAATTAAAACTGGAACACGGCTCGGCGCTTGTGGATGAGGCGATGAAAGGCCGGACGCTTACGATCACGAACGAACTCGGCCTGCCGCTCAAAACGATTAACGTCGAACATCTGCAACGCATCATGTCGCTGCGGCTCGAGGAAATTTTCCAGATTGTCGCGCAGGATTTGGAGCAGGCCGGGCTGACGGATTATTTGCGCGCCGGAGTTTTTCTCTGCGGCGGCTGCGCGCGCGTTCCGCAAATTTCAAAACTCGCGGAGCCGATTTTTCAGATGCCCGTTTCGCTCGGCCAGACCAATTCCATCAGCGGCCTCAAATCCGCGCTCGACCAGCCGGAATTTGTCACGGCGATTGGACTGGCAAAATTCGGCTCGCTCAAAGCGCGCAAGCGTGAAGGCAAATCGTCGTTCGCGCAGGGAATCAAAGGCGTATTCGGAAAATTGTTGCAACGCTCGTGAAATTAAAATTTGGAGTGCGGCGACGTGTCGCCGCTTTTAACGACGCGACATGTCGCGTCGAAACAAAGCGCGGACATATCCGCGCACTCCAAACCGTGATAAAATTTTATGAAGGTCAAAACTGAAATTCAACCGGCGTCGCTCGAAAAAAACTCTGCGCGCGCGATAAAATTTTTTGGCATCGGCGGCGCTGGCGTCAGTTTGCTCGAGGCATTGAACGGCGAAGAATTTTCCGGCGCAAATCTGGTCGCCATCAACACGGATGCTTCGTCGCTCGCGGCCTCATCCGCGACGATTAAAATTCATTTGGAAACGAAATTGCTGCGCGGTCTCGGCACCGGCGGCGATCCCGAACGCGGTCGCGCGCTGGCCGAGGAACAATTTGCCACACTCAAATCCGCGTGCGAAGGCGCGGACGTGATTTTCATTGTCGCCGGTTTGGGTGGCGGCGCGGGCAGCGGCATCAGTCCGGTTTTGGCGCGCGCGGCGAAGGAAACCGGCGCGCTGGTTTTGGCGTTTGTGACCTTGCCGTTTTTATGCGAAGGCAATCGTCGTCAACAACAGGCGCAGCAAAGTTTTGAGCAATTGAAATCCGTTGCTGACGGCGTGATTTGTTTGCCGAGCCAGAAAGCTTTCAAGCTCATTGATGAAAACACGAGCGTGCTTGACACTTTTCGCATCACGGGAAATCTGTTGATTGAAGGCGTGCGCGGTGTGTGGCAATTGCTCACGCGGCCGGGCTTGATTCAGATTCATTTCGACGATTTGTGCGCGCTCGTCCGTGATCGCCATTCCGAAAGCGCGTTTGCGTTTGTCGAAGCCTCCGGCGCGGGACGTTCGCGCGAAGCCGTGGAAAAATTGCTCAAACATCCGCTGCTCGACGAAGGCCGCGCGTTGGCGGAATCCGGCGCGGTTCTGATCAGCCTGCTCGGTGGAAAGGATTTGACGATGGCCGAAGTGAATCGCGTGATGGAACAAATCAGCCGCCATTGCGAGCACGCGCAAATCATCATGGGCGCGGCGGTGGACGCGGAAATGAAAAATCGTTTATGCGTGACGGTGATTGCAGCGAAACAAAATTCACACGCGGGGCAATCCAGTTTCGCCGCCGATCCGGTTGAACAAATTTCCCGCAGCCCGATTACCAAGCCGTCGGTGCGCTGCGTTTCGCAATCATCAACAACTCCGCTCGAACAGCGCGAACAATTGTTGAAGCACCACGCGGTCGGGCGGGGAAGAAAAGCCGCTTCACGAATGCGTCAGGAGCAATTGCCGCTGGCGATCATTTCCAAAGGCCGCTTCGACAAAAGCGAGCCGACGATTCACAAGGGCGAAGACCTCGACATCCCGACTTATTATCGGCGCGGCGTGGTGTTGAATTAGGCCGTCAATTCTTTTGCCAAAAAACCAGTTTGTTGTCGGTGCCAAAGGTGAGTTTCAAAACGTGATCGGAGTAGCTAGGCCCGACGCTTTCGCCAACGCCGACTGCGGCGCCGCGATTGTAAAATCCCGTTCCAAAGCCGACGCTCGTTCCGCCGCCGCGTTGCGTGACCCATTCGGCGACCGTTTTGCCGTCGCTCAATTTCGCCTGACGATCCGGCGGACCAAATTCGCTGACAGCCTGGTCGAAGGTGTAATTGCCGACGCGGCTGTTCCAATCAATGGGCGGTGTCGTCTTGCAGCCGACTATGAAGGCAACGGCGAGGAACAAAATGGCAAGCAATGAAAATTTCGCGAGGTTTGTTTTCATGGAAAGAATCTTAACCAATCTTTCGCTAAACTGCAAACTACGTTTCCTTGCGTGGAAACAACGGTGCGGGTTCGCCAATCGCGTGGCCGGATTTTAATTTGCCCCAGACGGTTTCGGAAAATTTTTCCGGCGAATCCGTCAAGCCAAGCTGCGCGTAAATTTTCACTGAAGTTTCCGGCAAAAACGGCCAGAGCAAAACCGCCAGCACGCGGCACGTTTCGGCGAGATTATACAAAACTTCGTCGAGCCGCTGCGCCTGCGCCGGGTCTTTGGCGAGTTTGAACGGCGCAGTTTCATCCACGTATTTGTTCGCGCGGAATACCAACGACCAGATGCTTTGCAGCGCGGCCTGCAATTGATTTTGTTTCAGCAGCGCGTGCGTTTCGTCCACGGCTTTTGCGGCGAAGGCGGAAAGCTCGTCAGATTTCGCCGGAACAATTCCATTACGATAACGCTTAAGCATCGAGAGCGAGCGATTCACCAAATTTCCCAAACCATTCGCAAGTTCTGACGAGTAACGCGACTTGAAACCAGCATCAGTCCAATTTCCATCGGGGCCGATGTCAAGTTCGCGCAAAATATAAAAGCGAAATGCATCCAAGCCCCATTCGTTGATGACCGCAATCGGCTCGACGACGTTGCCGGTGCTCTTGCTGATTTTCGCGCCGTCTTTTTGCCACCAGCCGTGAACGAGAATTTGTTTCGGCAACGGCAGATTCATCGCCTTGAGCATGATCGGCCAATAAACCGCATGAAATTTCAAAATATCCTTGCCGATGACGTGAACGTCCGCAGGCCAAAAGGAAAGTGATGAGTGATGAGTGACGAGTGGCGAGTTGAGCGCGGACAAAATCGTTTCGTCGCCATGCGCGGCGGCGATGGAAATATAATTCACCAGCGCGTCGAACCAGACGTAGGTGACAAAGTTCGGGTCGAACGGAATTGGAATGCCCCAGTTCAATCGCGCCGCCGGACGCGAAATGCACAAATCTTCCAACGTGTTATTTTTGAGAAATCCGAGAACTTCGTTGCGACGATAATTTGGCGAAATAAAATCAGGGTTCGCCTCAATGTAATCAATCAGCCATTGCTGCTGTGCGCCGAGCTTGAAATAATAATTGTCTTCCTTGAGTTCGACGACTTCGCCGTAGCTCGTGTCAAAAGTCCCATCGGGCAGGCGGTCTTTTTCCGTCAAAAACGTTTCTTCTTTTGCGGAATAAAATCCGGTGTAAGTCGCCTTGTAAAAATGGCCGGCGTTGTTGAGCTTCGACAAAATCGCCTGCACAAATTCCTTGTGGTGCGGCTCGGTCGTGCGGACAAAATCGTCGTTCGTCAGTTCCAGTTTTTTTGCAAAATTTTTCCAGTCGGCGGCCAGTTCGTCGCAATACGTCTGCGGATTTTTTTTCTCGGCTTGCGCGGCCTGTTGGACTTTCTGCCCGTGTTCATCAAGTCCCGTCAGGAAAAAAACTTCCTGTCCCAGACTGCGCCGCGAGCGAGCGATAACGTCGGCAATGATTTTTTCGTAGGCATGGCCGAGATGCGGCTGGCCGTTGACGTAATCAATCGCGGTGGTGATATAAAACCGTTTGCTCATTCTTGAACCGCCAGTTTGACGCACAAATACGGCAAAGGCAATCTCGCTTGCGGCGCGAAATCTTCATGTTATCATGCCTTTCGGCTGTCGCGGAAAACCAGCCACAAACAAACACCGCATGAACATAGAACTTTGCAATTTTGCCACGCGCTTGCGTGAATTGATTTCCCATTCGCAATTCGCAATTCCCCATTCGCAATTCAACGAACTTGCGCTCGAACTTTTTGCGCTGCAATTTCAGAACAATTCCGCTTACCGGAAAATTTGTGAAGTGCGAAAACTTACGCCATCCATCGTCGAACATTGGACGCAAATTCCCTTTGTGCCGACGGCGGCGTTCAAGGAACTGGAATTAACTTCGCTCGCGCCAAATGAGCGCGCCGCCGTTTTTCATTCCAGCGGCACGACGGAACAAAAACCGAGCCGCCATTTTCATTGCGCCAAATCACTGGAAGTTTATGAGACGTCACTGTGGAATTGGTTTGAAAAAAATTGTGAATTGCGAATTGCGAATTGCGAATTATTGATTCTAACGCCGCCGCCAAAATTTACGCCTCATTCTTCGCTCGTCCACATGTTTGAAATCTTCCGGCAAAAATTCGGCGCGCGGGAATCGGCTTTTATCGGAAAAGTTGACGCCGACGGCTCATGGATTTTGGATTTCGCTGCTGCACTCGCCGCGCTAAACCCGTCACCTGTCACTCGCCACTCGCTACTTTTACTCGGCACTGCCTTTTCATTTGTCCATTTGCTCGATTTTTTGGCGGAGAAAAATTTGAAATTCCAATTGCCGGAAAATTCGCGCGTCATGGAAACCGGCGGCTACAAAAACCGTTCGCGCAGTTTGCCGAAAGAAGAATTGCACGCGCTCATCGAAAAATTTCTCGGCGTTCCGCGCAAAAATATCATTTGCGAATACGGCATGAGCGAATTGAGTTCGCAGGCATATTCAGTGGCAAGTGACGAGTGGCGAGTGGCGGGCAAAATCGGCGCAACTCATCACTCATCACTCACCACTCATCACTTTTCTTTCCCGCCGTGGGCGCGCGTGCAAATCATTTCTCCGGAAACCGGACGCGAAGTTTCTGACGGCGAAACCGGATTGATTCGCGTTTTTGATTTGGCAAATCTTTTTTCCGTCGCGGCCATTCAAACGGAAGATTTGGGCATCCGTCGCGGCGATGGATTTGAGTTGATTGGACGCGTGCAATTGGCCGAACCGCGTGGCTGTTCGTTGATGAACACAGACACGAATTTCACGAATTTTCACGAAGGAAAACAAAAAAATCATCCCGTTAATTTGTGATAATTTGTGTAATTCGTGTCGAAATTTATGAACCTGCCGAATTATTTTCTCGCCGATTTGCCGCCGGAAGCGACACTTTCGCCCAAAATGATTTCCGAAGCGTGCGACGCGCTGAAACGCAATCGCGAAAAATTTCTCGCGCCGCGTTCGACCGAAGAAATCGTAAAAATTCTTTGTGAAGTCGCGGCGGAATGGCTTTCGCCGGAAAACAGATTTCGAAAACTTGCGCTCGAGTTTGGCCCGGCAGAAACCGGATTTTCAAAACCGGTTTTGGAAAAAGGTTTGGACAATTTTTTCAAACAATTTACGCGAGAAAATTTTGACGCGTTGCTCCAACAAGAATTCGCTGACGCGGAAAACATTTTTTCTCATCACGCATCACTCGTCACTCGCCACTCTTTTTGGCGCGCGCCGGAATTTCTCGTTCACATTTGCGCGGGCAACCTTCCGAATCCCACTTTAACGAGCATCGCGGTTGGTTTGCTTTTGCGCTCGGCGCAGTTTGTGAAATGCGCGAGCGGCGCGAGCTTTTTGCCGCGACTGTTCGCGCATTCGCTTCGCGAATTGAACCCAAAACTTGGCGCGTGTCTGGAAATTGCCGAATGGCGCGGCGGAAATTTGGATTTTGAAAACACGCTGTTTGCCGAAGCGAATTGTGTGACCGCAACCGGCAGCGACGAAACGCTGGAAAAAATTCGCGCGCGTTTGCCGCTGAAAATTCGTTTTGTCGGTTACGGCCAGCGCGTGAGTTTCGGGTATGTCGCGCGCGAAATTTTGCGCGACGAAACGATTGCCGAAATTATTTCGCGCGCGGCGGACGACGTGATTGCGTGGGATCAAAACGGTTGTCTTTCGCCGCACGTTTTTTACGTCGAGGAACGCGGCGCAATTGAGTCCGACCGATTTGCGGAACTGCTCGCGGTTGAATTGGCGAAGCGCGAAGTCACGGAACCGCGCGGAAAAATTTCTACAGAAGAATCGGCGGTGATTGCGTCACATCGCGCGATTTATGAAACGCTCGTGGCGCATCGCGGCGACGCAAAAATTTGGGCGAGTCAGAATTCAACGGCGTGGACCGTTGTTTTTGAACACGACGTTCGTTTTCAATTTTCGCCGCTGAATCGGTTTATTTTTGTGAAGCCGGTTCCTGATTTGAAAATGGCATTGCAAGGCGCGGATGAAATTCACGAAAAAGTTTCGACGATTGGAATTGCCGCGCCGCCGGAAAAATTTCAGCAACTGGCGAGAGAATTTGCGCGGTCGGGCGCGACGCGGATTTGCCAAATCGGGCAAATGCAAAATCCACCGCTGACGTGGCGGCATGATGGAAGACCGGCGTTGGGAGATTTGATTACCTGGACGGATTTGGAAAAGGAATTTTAGCCACAGATGAACACAGATGAAAAAACTTTGTCCGCAGATTACACAGATTTCCGCAGAATTTTATCTGCGTAATCCGCGAAATCTGCGGATGCTTTGATTATGAAAATGGAATTACGAAAAGCGTTTCAGTTTGAGGCGGCGCATTTGTTGCCGCGTTTGCCGAAGGCGCACAAATGCCGGCGATTGCACGGTCACAGTTTCAAAGTAGAAATCGGGGTGACCGGCGAGTGTGATGAAAAGCTGGGTTGGCTGATGGATTACGCGGATATTTCCGCCGCGTTCAAACCGATTTGGGAAAAGTTGGATCATAATTATTTGAACCAAATTCCCGGACTGGAAAATCCGACGAGCGAAAATGTCGCGGTTTGGATTTGGCGCAAATTGAAACCGAAATTGCCGCTGCTCACGGAAATTGTGGTGGCGGAAACCTGCACGGCGCGCGCGGTTTATCGCGGCGAGTAAATCATGTTCGTGCCGGTGACCGGGTCTTGCGGAATCGTTTTCAAATAAGTTGGAACTAAATCGGAAATGTTTGCCGGCGGGCTGCCTTTGTCCAATTCGTAAGCGCGCGCGGCCAAATCAATGATCAATTGGCGCGTTTTCACTTCTTTTTGATTGAATTTTCGTCTGGCGGCCGCTTGAGCAGGCAACAAGGATTTATATGTCATCAACCGGACAATTTCATAACGAATGCCAGGAAAAGTTTTGTGTGACCAATCGTTTTCCTGTTGCATGACTTCGTTCAAAGTTTGTCTTTGAGAATCTAGATTTTCCAAAGCCACCGCGCTTTCACGACAGGATTTTGCGTCAAGCTGATTGGAGATTCTTTGCAAGCCATCTCTGCCAATACTTTCAATCGCAATACCGACAAGTTCATCAATCAAAGTTCCACCGCGCGAGGATTCATTCCCCAAATGAATTACATCCAAATAGGATTTTGCCGCATCGCCCGGACGGTTTTCCATTTCATTTAATTTTCCTGCGGCGGCAAAAGCCTGCGCCAATCTTTTGAGATTTGCCAAATCATTCAAATGACTGGTTATGTAAACTTCGGAAAATTGAATCGGCACACGAGACTGTTTTTGAAATCCCGCGCGCGCCATTTGCAACGCATTAGAATTTTCGTCAGAAAGACTTTGTAATTGCTGCTCATTCATTTCGTCGAAATTCCCGGTATCACTCGCCACCATTTTTCCCGCTTCAACAAAATCATCGTAGCCGTTTGGATTAGGCAAAGATTGATTCAGTGGCGGAGTTGGCGAAGTTAAACCGGAAATCAGGCAGCCGAGAAAAAATAAAAATGGAAATATCAAAACTACAATTACAACCAGCCCATTGCGTTTTTCTTTCGTCATGAATTTCGGCAGCTTGACGAAAAATTTTTGCGCGTCAATGTTTTTGCCATCACGTTTTCGCGTGCGGCATTTCACCGTGAACTTTTGCAATCGCGCAGACGAGCGCGTGCCAGTCATTTTCCGTCGTTTCCCAGCCGCCGCTGAAACGCACCGCGCGAATCGCTTCAGCACTTTTGAAATTCATCGCGGCAAGAACGTGCGATGGCTCTTCTTTGCCCGTCGTGCAAGCCGAGCCGGTCGAAACCGCGAATCCGGCTTTGTCCAGCAGCACAACCCATTGATGACGCCGATCGCCTTCCGGCAAAATCGCTGAAACCGTATTCCACAATCGCGGCACGTTCACGCCAATAATAATTGTGCCGGGCAACGCGCGCAAAAGTTCGCGTTCAAAATTGTCGCGCCACACGCCGCGCAAAATATGTTCGTTGCGCGCGATTTGTTTTTCGCGAATTTCCAAAGCCGCGAGCATGGAAATAATGGTGGCGACATTTTCCGTTCCCGCGCGCGCGCCGCGTTCTTGTTTTCCACCGAGCAGTAGCGGAGTCATTTGAACCTTGCGCGGCGCTTTCAAAAATCCAATGCCGCGCGGTCCGCCGAATTTATGCGCCGCGCCGCTGACAAAATCGCATTGCCCTAAATCGCGCGCGGGCATTTTGCCGAGCCATTGAACCGAGTCAGTGAAAAACGGAACTTCGTAACTCTGGCAGATCGCCAGAATTTCGCGCCAGGGTTGAATCACACCAGTTTCGTTGTTCGCAGCCATAACGCCGACAAGTCCGGGGCGCGTGTCGGAAAGTTCGGCGGTGAGCCAGTCCAGATCAATCACGCCGTCATGTGTAATGGGAATGAATTTCGCGCGTTTGCCAAAATAATGCCGCGCCGATTCGTCCACGCACGGATGTTCAATGCCGGAAATCCAAACCTCACTCTTTGCGTCGAGCGTTCGCGCAAAATGATGCAAAACCGTATTGTTCGCTTCCGTCGCGCCGCTCGTCCAGATAATGTCAAGCGGATGGCAGCCGAGAAACGCCGCGAGTTTTTCCCGCGCGCCGCGCAACGCCGTTTCCGCCCGCGCGCCAAACTGATGCATGGACGACGGATTGCCGCCGAACTTTTCCGTTGTGTCAAGCCACGCCTCGCGCGCCTCGAGCATGACCGGCGCGGTGGCGTTATAGTCGAAATAAATCATAAAAATTTTCTAAATCCGCGCCAGTTGCGGCAATTGATCAAAATGTTTATCGCGCGCCAACAACATCAAATCATGCTGCGTCACCAATGCGGCGATCCAAATATCATTTGTCGGAATCGGCGCGCCCCGTTTTCGCAACTGCGCGAAAATGGTGGCGTAATGATGCGTCGTTTGTTCATCCGGTAGCAATAATTTCACGCGCGGCGAATTCAAGAACCGGGTCAAGCTGCGCTCGTTTTGTCGCATGCGCGAGTCGATTTGAAAACCTGCGCGCAATTCGCCGAGAACCACGAACGGCAGAAAAATTTCTTCCGCGCGGGCAATGTTTTCCACAACCTCGGTTTCGCCCCGGCAAAAATCGGTGTAACGATTGGTATCCAGCGCAATTCTCATCGCCACAATTTTTCGTCCACCTGATCTTGCGCCGCAATGGCCGCATCGAACTTCAGGTCTTCAATCCATGTGCCGGCCATGAAATCCAGATCATCGTGACGGACCGTTTCGCCGCCGAGTCGCAAGCCGGCGGACAATGTTTCCACTGCCGCCGTGTTCAGGCTTTTGCCCTCGCGCCGAGACTTCAGCCGTAACGATTTATCAACGGCGCGTGGAATCCCCCGGATGGTGTATTGGTAAACAGCACTCACTTTCATGCAGGCAAAATAATTGACTTATGCAGGCAAGTCAAACTTCATGTTAAAAATTTCGTAAGCTGGCGATGCGCGCTGGAAAAGGCAACCGAATCAAATTCCTTCGGCGCCAGCCAGATTCCTTCCGGCATTTTTGGAAATTTTGACAGGCGAACGCGAAAGGTTTCCAGCGTGATGCGGTAACGCGTGATGGAATGTTTGATCGTGCGCAGCGGCTGAAAGGCTGCCGCTTCAAAGCCAAAGGCGGATTCGAAAATTTCCTCCGCGCCCTGCTTGCCGCCGTTGATTTCAAAGTTAGGAAATTCCCATAAATGTGCGTTCACAACTTTTTCCGGTCGTTGCCTGACAAAAAACTTTCCCTCGCTCTCGATCACAAACGCAACGAAATGTCTTGCCGTTGCCGCCGCGCGCTTGTCGAGATTTGGCAATTCTTCCGTGCGGTTTTCCTTGAACGCAATGCAAACTTTTTTTACCGGGCAAATCAGGCACTGCGGATTTCGCGGCGTGCAAACCAGCGCACCAAGTTCCATCAACGATTGGTTGAGAAATGAACAGGAATTTATTTCGCGCGAAGTCCGCGAAGTTCGCGAAGAAATTTTTCCCTTCGCCGCCTTCGCGTGTTTCGCGCGACAGACTAATTCTTCCGCGATTTGCCAAAGCAATCTGTTCGTTTCCTTTTCGCGCGGGTTTTTTTCGATTCCAAAAATCCGCGTTAAAACGCGGATGACGTTTCCATCGAGAATCGGAGTCGGTTGGTTGAAGGCGATGCTGCAAATCGCGCTGGCGGTGTAACGGCCGATTCCGGGCAATGCCAAAACCTCGTCAAAGTTTTTTGGAAATTGTCCCTTGTGTTTTTCAACGATGACTTGCGCGGCTTTCTGCAAATTGCGGACGCGCGTGTAATAGCCGAGTCCTTCCCAAAGCTTGTGGATTTTTTCCGAAGGCGCTTTGGCGGCGGCTTCAATCGTCGGCAGTTCGCGCAGCCAGCGGTTCCAAAAGGGAATCACCGTTTTCACCTGCGTTTGTTGCAGCATGATTTCGGAAACCCAGATGGCGTAAGGATCGCGCGTGCGCCGCCATGGCAGGTCGCGAGCGCTTTTGGAAAACCAATCCAGCAAAAGCGAAACCAGTTTTGATTTTTTAGTTTTTAGTTTTGCGTTCAAAGAATTGCTAACCGCGAAATACACGAAATACGCGAAATGTTAAATAAAGAAAATTGCCGCGAGAAAAACGCAAAAATTTAAGCGCGCTTGCGTTGCAACCATTCGGCGAAATAAATAATTCCAAATAATGCTGCCAACATTGCATCTTGATACAAAGGTAGGAAAAACAATGCCAAACCGTTTAGAGCATCATCGTAATGAGCGACTAAAACTTGGTAATAGGCAACAGATGCAAAACCAAATAAAAATAATCCGCCAATCAACCAAACGTAACGCCCCAATATCGAACTGATACTAAATATTAAAATTGACCAGATTACAACAGGTGAAAGTGAGACGCCGGTTAAAAACAATGTAAAAATTAACGCACTAATATCATGTGTTGATTGTTTGATGAACGTGTATCCGTTGAAAAATAAAATGGATGCTATTGCTGCTCCGAACAAAAGCCATTGCAACACACTATTCGACCTTTTCATGAAGCGGACTTTGCTCCCACTAAAATTCTTTGTCCAGTGAATAAAAGTTTTCGTGTTCTTTGCGTTCCTTTGCGGTTAATTTTTTCCGCGTGAAGCCACTCACCATTTATACTTCCAAGCTGACCGACGAACAGGCGTCGGCGCTGCTGGCCGCGCTCAAGGCGCGCAACTGGAAGCCGCGCACGGTGCCTTACGCGCGGTTCGCGTTTGAATCGGACAAGGCGAACATCGTTTTTTACGAGAGCGGCAAGCTGGTCGTGCAGGGGAAGGGGACGGCGGAATTTGTCGAGTTCGTGCTGGAGCCGGAGATTCTCAAGGAGGTCAAGCTCGGCTACGAAACCATTTTGAATCCCGACCTGCTCCTGCCGCGCATCGGCGTGGACGAAAGCGGCAAGGGCGATTTCTTCGGGCCGCTGTCCATCGCGGGCGTTTATGTGAACGAGAGCGTCATCAACGCCTGGAAAGAGATCGGCATCCGCGATTCTAAAAATATTTCCAGCGACAAAAAAATTTCCGAGCTTGCCCAAAAAATTCGCAAGACGCCCGGCTGCGTGACGGATTCCGTCGTCATCGGCAACGAGGCTTACAACCGGCTTTACGCGAAGATGAAAAGCGTCAACACGCTGCTCGCGTGGGGTCACGCGCGCGTGATCGAAAATCTGCTGGGCAAGCGTTACCAGATGAACCCGCCGCCGGTGAAGGCCATCAGCGACCAGTTCGCCGCGAGCAAAAGCGTGATCGAAAAAGCGTTGATGGCGCAGGGCAAGGAAATCCAGCTCGTGCAGCGGCACAAGGCGGAAGAAGACATCGCCGTGGCGGCGGCCTCGATCCTGGCGCGCGACGAATTTGTGAAAGGTCTGGCGAAACTGGAACAGGAGTTTGCCGTGAAGCTGCCGAAAGGCGCGAGTGCAGCGGTGGATGCGGCGGCGAAAAAATTTGTGGCCGAACGTGGCGCGGGCGAACTGGCGAAAATCTCCAAGCTGCATTTCCGCACGGCGCTGCGCGCGCAAGGTTTGCCGGAGCCGCCAAAGACGGAGTGGCGGAAGCGGTGACTTGCCTCGCCGGATAAACATGACTAAATTGCCGACATGAAATTACGTCTTCTAGTTGAGTTGGATTCCGAAACAAATCGCTGGTCGGCGGTTTTCCCGGAACTGCCCGGCTGCGCTTCTGCCGGAGACACGGAAGCCGAAGCCATTGCCAACGCGAAAGAAGCATTGGAGCTTTGGTTTGAACCCTCGCCCGTCAAGTTGCACAAGGGCGCGAAACTCATGGAACTTGCCATGCCGTGAGCCAGCGGTTTCCAGTTCGCAACGCGAAGGAAGTCGTCAAAGTTTTGCGCAAACATGGCTTTGAATTGGCGGGGCAATCCGGCAGCCACCAGAAATGGCGTCATGCAAACGGACGGCAGGTGATTGTGGCCATGCACGGCAGCAAACCCATTCCCATCGGCACGTTGAAAAGCATCGTTGAAGGCAGCGGCTTGGACGTGGAAGATTTTCGTTGATTCAAAAAATAGGACGGTTTGCGCGCGCAAGATTTGCCGGAGCCGCCGAAGACGGAGTGGCGGAAGAAATGAGAAAGTCATTTTAGGATGGACGATTGCAGCAAATGGCGTTTGAATTACTGATGTTAAGACAAAACCATGAAAGTCCCACGAAACCTGATTCAAATCTGCCTTCTGTGTGCGGCAATGCTGCCCGTCGTTGTGCAAGCGCAAGACTACACTTACACCACGAATAACGGCACAATCACCATCACCGAATACGTCGGCTCTGATAGCGCAGTAATTATCCCAGACACAATCAATGGCCTGCCCGTCACCAGTATTGGAGATTATGCGTTTCCATACAGCCCCAACTTGACCAATGTCACTATCGGCGACGGTATTACGAATGTCGGGGACTATGCGTTCTCCGACTGCACCAGCTTGAACACGATTGTTGTGGATGCGCTTAACTCGTATTATAGCAGCGCGGATGGAGTCTTGTTCAATCAGGGCGAAACCACGCTCATTCAATATCCGGCCAGTAAAGTCGGAAACTCCTACACAATCCCCAACAGCGTCATCAGCATCGGAAGTGCTGCATTCTATTACAGCTTGGCTTGACCAACGTGACGATTCCAAATGGTGTCGCCAGCATTGGGCTTGAGGCATTCTATGACTGCATAAATCTGACCAGTATAATAATCCCCAACACCATCACAAACATCGGAGACTGGGCGTTTTGGTCTTGCACCAGCCTGACCAACATAACGATTCCAAAAAGCGTCATTAGCATCGGCAACTTTGCTTTCCTTTACTGTGTCAATATGACAGGAATCTATTTCCAAGGAAATGCTCCAAACGTTGGTGGAGACGTATTCGATTCTGACAACAATGTGACCGTCTATTACTTACCTGGAACCATGGGTTGGGAAAATTTTCAAAATGAATATCCTGATGTTTCAGTCGAACTATGGTTCCTTCCAAATCCGCTGATTCTAAACTTCGAACCCACCTTCGGCCTACACAGTAATCAATTTGGTTTCACCATTTCCTGGGCAACAAATATTGCTGTTGCAGTAGAAGCCAGCACGAATCTCGTTAATTGGCAACCGGTGCAAACCAACACGCTCACAACTGGCTCGGCCTATTTCAGCGATTCGCAATGGACGAATTATTCCAGTCGTTTCTACCGTCTCCGCTCGCCGTAATTTCGCCCTTAGTTGAATTGTTTGAGCCGATTCACATCGGCTGCTACCATCGCGCGAATGGCCAAACCCAATTTCATTGAACTGCCGGGCTGCGAGTGGTTTAATTTAATCTTGCGGTGACACTTTTTAAGTGTTACTTTTCTTTCGTGAGCACGATCACGGCAAAACAATTACATTTGGAAACCAAATCGGTTTTGAACCAGCTTGAGCAGGGTGAATCGCTGGTCATCACGCGCAATGGCCGGACGATTGGCCGGATTGAGCCGTTGGCCGTGCCAAAGTCGCGCGGCTGGGCAGACATCATGGGTGAAGTGTGGGGGGCGCAAAAAGCCGTCAAGACCGCTGACCGCGTGCCAAATCCGGTTTTGCAAGAACGTCGGCGCCGTCGGCGATGAAAATTTACGCCGACACTTCCGCGCTGGTTGCGTGGTTTAATCCAGCGGATGAATTTGCGCCGACGGTGACTTCGTGGTGTCGCGAACGCGCGCCGGAATTTTATTGGAATCCGTTGTTGCGGGCTGAACTGCGGCACAATCTCCGCCGGCTTTCCGGCAAATACGCGGCGGTGGCATGGCAAGCTTATCGCGCCAGCGAAACTTCGCAGCGATTAAAATCAAGCGTCCATCGTTTGAACGATTATTTGGAATGGGGCGACGAATTAAGCGCGCGTCATGCGCCGGATTTTGCGGCGGGCACCTGGGATTTCGTTCACGTCGCGGCGGCGCAACATTTGCGCGCGGAAATTTTTATCACTTGCGACGTGGCTCAGTCGGAAGTCGCCGATGTTGCCGGCGTGGCGGTTCACCTTTTCAAATATAGAGTTTCACATTGACATTGGGACATAGTGTGATAGAGTTGGGGGCATGAAAGCCTATGCGTTGGATTTACGGGAACGGGTGGTGAAGTTCGTCAATGATGGCGGTTCCAAAGTTGA
>Ga0207933_1001473_pt1 | contig 17662 bp, 16 predicted proteins | sample NGESurdeep092012_4_FD_184488 | JGI IMG/M metagenome (GOLD analysis project Ga0207933, IMG submission 184488) | Arctic peat soil microbial communities from Barrow, Alaska - NGEE Surface sample F53-3 deep-092012 (SPAdes) | ecosystem: Environmental > Terrestrial > Soil > Wetlands > Peat ...
TTTCCACCTGCTCGGACGCACTTGTTATCGTCGGGAGTGGCCAAGACCTAAGAGCTGCGGCCATCGAATGAAGGGTGCCTCTCACGTGACCGCACAGCCGACCACTAGTGGGCCGTCCGTCGGACATCGGGTCTGGATAGACCAGGACCTGTGCACGGGCGACGGCATCTGTGTCCAGGAGGCCCGCAACGTCTTCGAGCTGGACATCGATGGGCTGGCCTACGTGAAGAACGCGGACGACGAGTTGCTGACCGCGCCCGCAGCGCTTGCCGACGTGCCTGCCGACACGTTCGCCGCCGTGGTCGAATCCGCCCGCAAGTGCCCGGGCGCCTGCATTCACGTAGTTCGGGTCGCGGACGGGGTCGAAGTTGCCGGCCCGGACGCCTAGCCCGACCTCGAGCCGGGCGGCTCTTCGGAGACGTGCTCGGACGCGATCACTTCGTCGAGTGCGGTCGATGTCGATGTTGGACGGCGACGTCGCACCGGTGCGACGACGCCGTCGGCGAGCCGCCGGGCGCTAACCAGGAAGCCGGTGTGGCCGATCATCCGGTGATCGGGGCGCACGGCCAGGCCCTCGACGTGCCAGGTGCGCAACATGGTCTCCCAGGCCGCGGGCTCCGCGAACCGACCATCGGTGCGCAGAGCCTCGACAACGCGCGAGAGCTGGGTGGTGGTGGCGACGTAGCAGCAGATCAGGCCGCCCGGCAGCAGAACGGCGGCAGTGGCGTCGAGGCACTCCCAGGGCGCCAGCATGTCGAGGACCACGCGGTCGACAGGCTGATCAAGGGGGTGCTCTCGCAACGATTCGACAAGGTCCCCGACCGTGAGATGCCACGCAGGATGTTCGGAGCCAAAGAACCGCAGGACGTTTTTTGCTGCTACTGCAGCAAAATCCTCGCGCCGCTCGTATGAGTGCACCTCGCCGGTCTCGCCGACGGCCCGCAGCAGCGAGCAGCTAAGGGCTCCAGAACCGGCGCCCGCTTCGATCACCCGAGCTCCCGGAAAGACATCGGCGTAGCCGATGATCATCGCGGCGTCCTTGGGATAGACGACGGTCGCCCCGCGCGGCATCGACAGCACGAAGTCCGACAGCAGCGGCCGGAACGCGAGGTAGGCGGTGCCGCCGGTCGAGGTCACCACGACGCCCTCGGGCTGACCGATCAGGTCGTCGTGCTCGAGCGCGCCTTGGTGGGTGTGGAACTGCTTGCCGGCGACAAGCAGGACCGTGTGCTTGCGGCCCTTCGGGTCGGTGATCTGCACCTGGTCGCCGACCTCGAACGGCCCTCGCTTGATCATGCTGTGGGCCTGCACTGTGTCATCGGTCATGCGGGGTCGCCCGTCATGCAGGGCTGCCGGAGAGTGCTCTGGCGACGTCGGCGGCGGCTAACACGCCGTAGACGGCTCCGGCCGGGTCGACCACGACGTATTCGGATGCGGCCGCCAGCTGGAGTCGGGCGAGCAACTCCTCCCCCGACCACGACGAGTTGATCAGCTCCCCCGTTGAGACGTGGCGGGCTACCGATCCAGTGCTTACCCATGGACGGCGCGGTGCTGGCATGGCCGTGACGGCCGCCTCCCGGACGACGCCGGTAGGACGCCCGTCGCCGTCGACGATGACGATCCCCTGGGCATGCGCCTCCTGGGCCCGGCGGACCGCCTCGGCCAGCGGCAAGTCAGCCAGGACCGAGATCGAACTGCGGCTCAGAGCTCTCGCGGAGATGCCAGGAAGCCGATCGCGCAGGGCCTGCTGCCGCAGCACCTGCGTCGAGCTGACCCAGAGCATCGCGGCGATCAGCATCGCCCACAGTGCACTGAACTGAGCATCAGATCGACGGGTGCTCACGAGGTAGAGCCCGAGTGCAGCCGTACAAGCCGCGATCACTCGACCCGCCCAGGCGGCGCCCACGGTTCCGGTGCGCGGGTTGCGGGTGACCCGCCACAAGGCGGCCCGCAGCAGCTGGCCTCCATCGAGCGGCAGCCCCGGCAACAGGTTGTAGACGCCGACCAGGAGGTTCGACCAGGCCAGCCCCGCAGCAAGCACCAACGCGATGCTCCCGTCGGGGAGCCGTGTGTACGCGAAGAAGGCGCACGCCCCGATCACCAGGTTGGTCGCCGGACCGGCGACAGCGACCGCCGCTGAGCGCGCCGGGGTTTCCGGCTCACGGGCCAGGGTCGAGTGGCCGGCCAGGAAGCTCAGCGAAATGCGCTCGATCGGGATGCGAAACCGGCGGGCGACGACGCAGTGCGCGACCTCATGAGCGAGCACGGACACGCCGAGGAACACGCCGAATGCCGCCGCGACGACGAACCGCGCGGCGCCGATACCTGGGACCGCGCTGGCGACGACCGGCGCGAATTGCACGGTGATGAAGGCCACGAACAGCAGCCAACTCGCGGAAATGTAGATCGGTACGCCGAAAGGCCGGCCGATCAGCAGGCCCCCATAGGTGATGCCACGAGACGCGGCGGCAGGCCGACCGTTCTGCTTTTCCGCGGGGGGTTCTTCGGGGGCGACCACCTACCGATGCTACGGGCCGGTGAGACATGCAACCCGCCATCCACACCTGCGCGGAAGGAAACACAGATAGGCGAGCCGAACCCGAACTGTCGCCGGGCACGCCTACGCTGCCGGTATGACTGCAGTTGAGCTCGCGGGGAGCACCGCCGCGGCAAATGGCGCGGAGCGACCGGGCGAGCAGGATCAGCCTCGGCCCTGGGCGCTTTCGCCTTCTCGTGCGGGCGATTTCATGACGTGCCCGCTGCTCTATCGGCTTCGGGTCATCGACCGATTGCCGGAGCCGTCGAGCCCGGTCACCACCCGGGGGACGTTGGTGCACGGCGTCCTCGAGCGGCTATTCGACAGCCCCGCGCCGGAGCGCACGATTGAGCGCGCGGCCAGCCTGCTTGAGCCGGAGTGGCAACGGCTACTCGAAGAACGCCCGGAGTTGATCGACTTGTTCGCCAGTGTCGACGCCCCCGCTGACGCATCCACCGACACCCCCGCGAGCGCCGGCGACGCCGTGAGCGCGTGGCTCGCCAGCGCACGCGTCTTACTCGAGACCTATTTCGCGCTCGAAGACCCAACCCGGATCGAACCCGCGCAGCGTGAGTTGCTGGTCGAGGCCGAACTTACCGACGGCGTGCGGCTGCGCGGCTTCGTCGACCGTGTTGATGTTGCCCCGAGCGGGGCGACTCGCATCGTCGACTACAAGACCGGCAACTCGCCGTCCGAACTGTTCGAGAGCAAAGCCCTCTTCCAGCTGAAGTTCTACGCGCTGGTCATGTGGCGGGTCAGCGGCACCATTCCGGCGCTGCTGCAGCTGATGTACCTCGGCGACAAGCAGATCCTGCGTTACGCGCCCGACGAGGCTGACCTGCTCGCCACTGAGCGCAAAGTCAGAGCGTTGTGGGCAGCGATCGAACGCGCGTTGGAGAAGCGGGAGTTTCCGCCGCACACGAGTCGGCTCTGCGATTGGTGCGCGCACAAGGCGCTGTGCCCTGAGTTCGGCGGCGTCACACCCGCGTATCCAGAGCCCGTCGGCGCATCCGTCGTCCCGCTTGATCAACCCACTGAGGCCGACGACATCACGCCGTAACCCCAAGCCCACGACTGTCGTCGCCCTAAACAACGACTGTCGTCGCCCTAAACAACGACTGTCGTCGCCCTAAACAACGACTGTCGTGGCCATGACCGTTGTCACACAGATCGGTGATCTTCGTCCGAAGCGCCTCGCAGCGGGTCGCCGGTAGCGTGGCTGATATGTCCCAACCAACGAGTGACGTCATCACAGCTGCGGCCGCGCGAGCACTGCACCTATCCAAGATCTATGGCGAGGGCGAGACGACGGTCGCCGCATTGCGCGACGTCACCATCGAGTTCGAGCGCGGCCACTTCAGCGCGATCATGGGGCCTTCGGGATCGGGCAAGTCGACCCTGATGCATTGTCTGGCCGGCCTCGACAGCGTGACCTCGGGCAGCGCCATCATCGGCGACGTCGACCTCGGCACCTTGAGCGACAGGGCATTGACCCTGCTCCGGCGCCAAGCGATCGGGTTCATCTTCCAGTCGTTCAACCTGATCCCGACGTTGACCGCGATCGAGAACATCACACTGCCGATGGACATCGCCGGCCGCAAGCCCGACCAGCAGTGGCTCGACTCGGTGATCGACGCTGTTGGCCTGCGCGACCGTCTGCACCACAAGCCCTCAGAGCTCTCCGGTGGGCAGCAGCAACGAGTCGCCTGCGCGCGTGCGCTCGCATCGCGCCCGACGATCATCTTCGCCGACGAACCGACCGGGAACCTCGACTCGCGCGCGAGTGCTGAGGTGTTGGGGCTGCTGCAGCGTTCGGTGCGAGAGATGGGTCAGACGATCGTGATGGTGACGCACGACCCGTGGGCGGCGTCGTACGCAGACCGGGTCGTGTTCCTCGCCGACGGCGAGGTCATCGACGAGATGCGCGACCCGACGCAGGCTGCAGTGCTCGAGCGGATGAGTCGCCTTGAGGCGAGAGCACAGGAAGCCTGATGCTTCGAGCCACCCTGCGCAACGTCTTTGCCCACAAGGTCCGGCTGTTGCTCACGGGACTTTCTGTCGTTCTCGGCGTCGGATTCCTCGCCGGGACACTCGTGTTCACCGACACCCTGAAGGCGACGTTCAACGACTTGATCGGTCGCACAAGTGTCAACCTCAGTGTCGTTGTCCGCGCACAATCAGACTTCTCCACCACCGACATTGGCGCAAGCAGCGAGCGGGCGCTCGTCCCGAACGCCTTGGTGGCAAACGTCGCGGCGGTTCCGGGCGTCAAGCAAGCCATCGGCGAGGTGCAGGGCATCGACTTGCTCGTGACCGAAGCAGGCAAGGCCGTGCAACCTAGGTCGCCCGGGCCGCCCACGCTGGCGGTGTCGTGGACGCCTGCCAACTTCGGCAGCCTCGCGTTCGTCCAAGGCGCCGGGCCAACAGGGCCGGGCCAGGTCGCGATCGACAAGAGCGCGGCCGATTCCTACAACTTGCACGTCGGTGATCACGTCACGGTGCAGACCCAGGGCGCGCCGATCCAGGCGACCATTGTCGGCATCGTCACCGTCGGCGGCAGCAGCAACCTTGCCGGCGCTGTCTTGAGCGTGTTCGATCCGGTGACGGCCGCGCAGGTTGCCGGCAAGCCCGGCTTCGCGAACCAGATCGACGTGCAGGCCGCGAGCGGCGTCTCGCAGGAGACGCTGGCTGCGCGCATTACACCGACGCTGCCGAAAGGCTTCGAGGCTGTTACCGCGAAGGCGGTGAACAAGGAGCAGTCGGATTCGATCAGCAAGGCACTCGGCTTCTTCAATGTGTTCCTGCTGATCTTCGCCGGCGTGGCACTGTTCGTGGGGCTCTTCATCATCCTCAACACCTTCACGATGTTGGTCGCGCAACGCACGCGTGAACTCGCTCTGCTGCGCGCTATCGGCGCCAGCCGACGCCAAGTCATGAGCGCGGTCCTCGGCGAAGCCGCCGTCGTCGGCGTTGTCGCGTCGACCGTAGGTCTGGCAGTGGGTCTGCTTGTGGCGTTAGGTGTCCGCAGTCTGCTCGATGCCGTTGGTGTGTCAATGCCCGCCGGATCGCTGGTCATCAAGACGCACACGATCCTCGCGGCCTACGTCGTCGGTGTGCTGGTCACATTGGTTGCTGCGTGGTTCCCGTCTTTCCGCGCCTCCCGCATCCCACCCATTGCTGCTATGCGCGACGGCGTAGCGCTGCCAGAACGCTCGCTTCGGGTGCGCGCCGTGATCGGTGGCGTGTTGACCCTCTTGGGGGCGGTCTCGATTGCCGGTTCGATTCGCGGCAGCAGCGGCGGTGCAGCCGCGAGGGTTGGCGTCGGCATCCTGCTCGTGATGATCGGCATTTGGGTCATGAGCGCGCTCATCAGCCGGCCGGTCGTGCGGCTCATCGGCGCTCCCCTGGTCAGGATCTTCGGCCTCCCCGCCCGGCTCGGCCGTTCTAACGCGGTTCGCAATCCACGTCGCACCGCGGCGACGTCTGCGTCGGTCATGATCGGTCTCGCGCTCGTGACGATGCTCACCGTTCTTGCCGCGTCGACGAAGTCTTCGATCACCTCTGTGGTCAATAACAATCTCGGTGCCGACTACGTCTTGACCTCCCAGTCGTTTCTCGGTTTCTCCCCCGATGTCGCGGCGAAAGCGACAGCCACCCCAGGCGTCGCGACCGTCGGTGAGACCCGAGTCGGCGCCGCGCATCTGGGCGGCAAGACGGTCGTCCTTGCAGCGGTGTCCGACAACATCGGCTCGGTCATCAAGGTTCACATGCAGGCCGGGTCACTCGACGCGTTGGGCAAGAACGAACTGCTTGTCTCCCAGACGAAGGCGAAGTCCACCAAGCTCGTCGTCGGCCAGGTTCTCAGCGTGGAGTATCCGACGGGAGGCCTACAGCACATCACCGTCGGTGGGATTTTCAAGGACAACAGCCTGCTGGGCAACGGCGGCGCTGACTACCTCATCGGGTTGTCGACATACGCCAAGAACTACACCACGCAACTCGATGCGATTGTTTATGTCTTGGCCGATCCCGGCCAACGTGAGGCCGCGGGCGCTGCACTCGAGACGAGCTTGAAGGCATACCCACAAGTCAAGATTCAAGGCCAGAGTGCCTACAAGGACTCGATTACCAAGCAGATCGATCAGTTCGTGAATCTCATCTTCGGGTTGCTCGCAGTCGCTCTGATCATCGCTATCCTAGGGATAGTCAACACACTGGCTCTGTCGGTGTACGAACGCACTCGAGAGATTGGACTGCTCAGGGCTGTTGGCATGTCACGACAACAGCTGCGCGAGATGATTTGGCTCGAATCAGCCGTCATCGCGGTGTTCGGTGCGTTGCTGGGACTGGTGCTCGGCGTGGTCTTCGGCTGGGCGGTGGTATCGACCTCCGGCGGTCAGCTGAACCATGTCGTCTACCCGATCACGTCGTTCGTCATCTTCGTCGTTGGCGCCGCTGTCGTCGGTGTTCTGGCCGCACTCTGGCCCGCGTGGCGAGCCTCCCGCCGTCCGGTCCTGGCCGCGATCGCCACCGAGTAGGTCCGCCGCAGCCGCCCGTCCGGCCGATTCCAACCCCTCGAGTGTTGTTGCTCAGCGCGCGTTCTTGCACGCGCTGGACAACAACGCTCCCCTCGCGCGAGTCAGTCGAAGAGGGAGCGGAGGAAGTTCAGATCGATGCCGACCAGTGAGGGTCGGACGATCCGGCGGTCTGCGGGCTCGATAGGCGCGACGCTCGGAATCGCGACGACGAAACACCCCGCTGCACTCGCCGAAGCAGCGCCGCTGGGTGAGTCTTCGAACGCCACGCAGTCGGCCGGGTCGACGCCGAGTTTGGCCGCACCGAGCAGGTAAGCCTCCGGGTGTGGCTTCGCGTCCGACACCTCATCGCCGACGACAACGGTGTCAAACGTCAGCGGCGCCACGCCTTCGAGCGCCGCCTCTACCAGCACCCGAAACGACGATGACACCAAGGCACGCGGCACGCCCGCGGCATCGAGTTCGGCGATGAGATCGAGCACGCCAGGTTGAAGAACGAGGGCGTGCCGCAACCGCTCGCGCATGCGCAGCAGCAACTGCTCGGAAATCTGCTCAGCAGTCACGGCGCCACCGGCACGTTCCGCGACAAATGCCGACGAGACCTTCAGTGAGCTGCCCACGAGGGTCTTGTGGTCATCGAGTTCCCACGGCGCACCGAGCTCGTTCAAGATGTCGGTCTCGACACTGAACCAAAGCGGCTCGGTATCGATCAGCAAGCCGTCCATGTCAAACAGGACGGCGGCGGGCAGCCTTGACGTGCCGGGCACGACGGCGGGCAGGGTCACGCGCTGAAGTACTTCGCTTCGGGATGATGCACGATGAGCGCGTCGGTCGATTGCTCAGGATGTAGCTGAAGCTCGTCTGACAACGTGACGCCGATGCGTTCGGGTCGCAGCAACTCGACAATCTTCGCGCGGTCTTCGAGGTCGGGACACGCGGGATAGCCGAACGAATAGCGCGACCCGCGATACGCCTGGTGTTCGAGCACGGCCTGGACGTCGGCGCTGTCGTCGGCGATCGTTCCGAGCTCCTCGCGAATGCGGCGGTGCCAGAACTCGGCCAGTGCCTCGGCCAACTGCACCGAGAGCCCGTGCAGTTCGAGATAGTCGCGGTAAGCGTTCTCGGCGAACAATGCTCCCGTCGCGTCGCTCACCCGCGGGCCGATCGTCACCACCTGGAACCCAACGACGTCGGTCTCCCCCGACTCGCGTGGACGGAAGAAGTCGGCGAGGCACAGCCGCCGATCGCGTCGCTGCCGCGGGAACGTGAAACGCAGCCGATCAGAACCGTCGTCGTTCAACACGACGAGGTCGTTGCCTTCGCTCACGCAAGGGAAGTATCCGTACACGACACCCGCGTCGAGCCATCCCTCGGTCTGCATGCGGTCGAGCCATTTACGCATCCGCGGCCGACCGTCGGTCTCGACCAGATCCTCATACGACGCGCCGCCGCGCACCCCACGCAGCCCCCACCGACCGGCGAACGTCGCCTTCTCGTCGAGCAGGTCGGCGTAGTCCGCAAGCGGAATGCCCTTGACCAGCCGGTCACCCCAAAACGGCGGCGTCGGCACATCGACGTCGGTCGCGACGTCCGAGCGGCCACCGAGATCGACGTCCGCCTCGGGACGATCGATGACCGCAGTCACCCGTCGCTGACGCAGCGGTGGGAGCGACGCGCCTTCGACGCCTCTCTTCACACCCATGAGTGCGTCCATCAACCGCAAGCCCTCGAACGCGTCGCGGGCGTACCGAACGACGCCGGCGAACTGCTCGGCCAGGTCTTGCTCGACATACGCGCGCGTCAGCGCAGCACCGCCCAGCAAGACAGGCCATCGACCAGCGAGCCCGCGAGTGCTGATCTCTTCGAGGTTCTCCTTCATGATGACCGTCGACTTGACCAGCAACCCTGACATGCCGATCGCGTCGGCCTCGTTGTCCTCTGCCGCTTCGATGATGGCCGACACCGGCTGCTTGATGCCGAGATTCACAACGCTGTAACCGTTGTTGGACAAGATGATGTCGACGAGGTTCTTGCCGATGTCGTGCACGTCACCCTTGACTGTCGCGAGCACGATGGTGCCCTTGCCCGCGTCGTCGGTCTTCTCCATATGCGGTTCGAGATAGGCGACGGCGTTCTTCATGACCTCGGCCGACTGCAGGACGAACGGCAGCTGCATCTCACCGCGGCCGAACAGCTCGCCGACGACCTTCATGCCCTCGAGCAGTGTGTCGTTCACGATCTCGAGTGCGGGCCTGGTTTCCAGCGCTTCGTCGAGATCCGCGTGCAGGCCGACCCGCTCGCCGTCGACGATGCGTCGCTGCAGACGCTCGGACAACGGAAGCGCGGCAAGCTCTTGTGCACGCGATGCCTTCGCGTCTTGAGCGTCGACACCTTCGAACATGTCAAGGAAGGCGCCGAGCGGGTCATAACCTTCGCGACGCCGGTCGTAGATCAGATCGAGCGCGACTTCCCTTTGCTCGTCGGGAATCCGGGCTACCGGCAGGATCTTGGACGCGTGCACAATCGCGGCGTCGAGGCCGGCCTTCGTGCACTCGGCAAGAAACACCGAGTTCAGCACCGCACGCACGACGGGCTTCAGCCCGAACGAGATATTCGACAAACCAAGAATCGTCTGGACGTCGGGGTGGCGGACCTTGAGTTCGCGAATCGCCTCGATCGTCGCCAGCCCGTCACGACGACTCTCTTCTTGTCCGGTGCCGAGCGTGAACGTCAGGCAGTCGACGAGGATGTCGCTCTCGTGCATGCCCCACGTCTGCGTCAGCGTTTCGATGAGCCGCTCGGCGATCGCGACCTTGTGCTCAGGAGTGCGTGCCTGACCGGTCTCGTCGATCGTGAGGGCCACGACCGCAGCGCCGTGCTCGCGCACGATCGGCATGATGCGCGCGAACCGACTCGTCGGCCCCTCGCCGTCCTCGAAGTTGACCGAGTTGATGATCGAACGCCCACCCAGACATTCGAGGCCGGCCTCGATGACCTGCGGCTCGGTGGAGTCGAGCATCAACGGCAATGTCGACGCGGTGGCGAACCGGCTCGCAACCTCGCGCATATCGACGACACCGTCGCGCCCGACGTAGTCGACGCAAAGGTCGAGCAGGTGCGAGCCGTCCCTCGTCGCCTCGCGGGCGACCTCGACGCAGTCTTCGAAACGTCCCTCGAGCATCGCATCGCGAAAGACTCGCGAGCCGTTCGCGTTGGTGCGCTCGCCGACCGCGAGGTAGGACGTGTCCTGGCGGAACGTCACGCTCTGGTACAGCGACGCCGAACCTGGCTCAGGGTGCGGGCGCCGGGGAGTGAGTTCGCGACCACGCACGCGCTCGACGACGAGCCGCAGGTGCGCGGGCGTCGTGCCGCAACATCCGCCGACGAGTGCGAGCCCGTGCTCGCGCGTGAAAACGTCGTGCGCGTCGGCAAGCTCGGCTGGCGTCAGCGGGTAGCTGGCGCCGTCGTGGCCAAGCACAGGCAGACCTGCGTTCGGCATGCACGAGATGCCGACCCTTGCGTGCCTGCCGAGGTAGCGCAGATGCTCGCCCATTTCCGCCGGGCCGGTCGCGCAGTTAAGGCCGATCAGGTCGATGCCCAGCGGTTCGAGGGCCGTGAGGGCCGCACCAATCTCGGATCCGAGCAGCATCGTGCCGGTGGTCTCGACGGTGACCTGCGCGATGAGGGGCAACGTCGAGCCGGCCGCGGTCAGCGCCCGGCGGGCGCCGATGACGGCCGCCTTGGCTTGCAGCAGATCCTGAGCGGTCTCGACCAAGATCGCGTCGGCGCCACCGTCGACCAGTCCGGCGACTTCACTCTGGTAGGCGTCGCGCAGTGCGGCGTAGCTCGTGTGGCCGAGTGTCGGGAGTTTGGTGCCGGGCCCGACCGACCCGAGCACGAAGCGCGGATGGTCGGGAGTGCTCCACCCGTCGGCGACCTCCCGGGCGATCCGGGCGGACGCCTCCGCCAGCTCGAAGATCCGGTCGGCTATGTCATATTCCGCCAGATTGGCGAGGTTCGCCCCGAAACTGTTGGTCTCGACCGCGTCGCAGCCGACCTCGAAGTAGGCGTCGTGAACAGCCCGAACCACATCGGGCCGCGTCACGCACAAGATCTCGTTGCAACCCTCGAGCCCCTCGAAATCGTCGAGGTCGAGCTCGAATCCCTGCAGCATGGTCCCCATCGCACCGTCGGCAACGACCACTCGGCGAGTTAGCTCACCACGCAGGAGATCACCACGGCTGTTCACTCTCTCAACGGTACCGTGCTCACGCTCGCGCGAGATGCATTAGCCTCCGGGTCGCACGGCCTTCGCCTCGGTGAGCGGCTCTCCCGCGTAGGCTGGCCGAGCGGAGGAAGCGGCCGCGCAGGTCGCGGGTGGCGCACAGATGGGAGGCCGGGATGATCGAGCTCTCCGGTGTCCCCAAGCTCAGCCGGCCCGTCATGGTGACCGCCTTCGAGGGCTGGAACGACGCCGCCGACTCTGCCACCGACGCGATCGAGGCGCTCGAAGCAGGGTGGGACGCGAAACCGCTCGGCGCCCTCGATCCCGAGGATTACTACGACTTCCAGGTCAACCGCCCGACCGTGTCGCTGGTCGACGGCGTGAGCCGGCGGGTTTCGTGGCCGACGACGCGGCTCTCGCTGGCCGAGTCGGTGGCCGGACGACGCGACATCGTGCTTGTTCGCGGGCTTGAGCCGAACATGCGGTGGCGGTCGTTCTGCGGCGAGATCATCGAGGCGGCCATCGGTCTTGGCGTCGAGGAGGTCGTCAACCTCGGCGCGCTGCTGTCGGACTCCCCGCACAGCCGGCCGGTGCCGGTCACTGGCACGGCTGTCGACGGAGAGACCGCGCGCCGCCTAGGCCTCGAGCAGTCCCGCTACGAGGGACCGACCGGCATCGTCGGTGTATTCAACGACGCCTGCATCCAAGCCGGGCTCCCCGCGGTTTCACTCTGGGCCGCCGTCCCGCACTACGTCGCGCAGCCGCCGTGCCCGAAGGCGACGCTTGCCCTGCTGCGCAACCTCGAGGACGTCCTTGAGACGACGATCCCCTACGGCGACCTGGCCGAGATGTCAGAGGCGTGGGAACGCGGTGTCGACCAACTCGCCGAAGAGGACTCCGAAGTCGCCGAGTACGTGCGAACCCTCGAGAGGCAGAAGGACGAAGCCGACCTTCCCGAGGCGAGTGGCGAGGCGATCGCCCGCGAGTTCGAGCGGTATCTGCGTCACCGCCGCGACGGCGCGTCCTGACTACTGCGTCCTAACTGCTGCCGGCGAACCCCTGCTGCCGCCAGGCTTCGTAGGCAGCGATGGCGGCTGCGTTCGACAGGTTCAGCGAGCGGCGTCCGGCCAACATCGGGATGCGCACCCACTGGGTGATGTGCGGATCGGCGAGAACCTGCTCTGACAACCCGTCGGGCTCGGGTCCAAAGAGCAGGACGTCGCCGGGTAGGTAGGCGATGTCGGCGAACGAGTCAGTTGCGCGTGCGGTGAATGCGAACACTCGCGCCGGCATCAGGGCCAGCCACGCGCTAGCTAGGTCGGCGTGCACCCGCACGGTTGCGAGGTCGTGGTAGTCCAGCCCTGCTCGACGCAGCTTGGCGTCGCTGAGGTCGAATCCGAGGGGTTCGATGAGGTGCAGTTCGCAGCCGGTGGCAGCAACCATCCGGATTGCATTTCCGGTGTTGGGCGGTATTTGTGGCTCGACGAACGCGATGCGAAACACAGGTCCCGCGCCTACAGCGCGATCCCGAGCAGCAGGTCAGCAATCGCCCGCACGAGTTCCGGCGCAGCCGCGTCTCCCCCGCCACCCGCGAGCGCAGTCGCTGCCCAGTCGTCGATTGCGGCCAGTGCGCCAGGTGCATCGAGGTCATCACCAAGACGCTCCCGAACCGCGGCAAGAACTCCGTCAGCGGCGGGTCCCGAAGGCAACGCGGTCACCGCTCGCCACGCCTCCAGACGGACCGCCGCAGAGTCGAGGTCGGCCTGCGTGTACTCCCAGTCGCTGCGGTAGTGGTGACCGAGCAGAGCGAGCCGGATCGCCATCGGGTCGACGCCTTCACTCAACAGCTTCGAGACGAACACGAGGTTGCCACGCGACTTCGACATTTTCGCGCCGTCGTACCCGACCATGCCGGCGTGCACGTAACTGCGCGCGAACGGTCCGCCGGTGATGACCGCGCCCTGGGCAGCACACATTTCGTGATGCGGGAACACCAAGTCACGACCGCCGCCCTGCACGGAAAGTGGCGCTTCGAGGTACTCCAACGCGATCGCGGTGCATTCGACATGCCAGCCCGGGCGACCGCGTCCGATCGCGGCGTCCCATGCAGGCTCCCCCGGCCTTTCGGCCCGCCACAACAGCGAATCGAGCGGATCCCGCTTGCCAGGCCGTTCGGGGTCGCCCCCACGTTCCGCGAACAGCTCCAACATCACGGCGCGGTCGTCATGCGAGACAGAACCGAATTCCGCGGTGGCACCTACCGCGAAATACAGATCGCCGTCAACGTCGTACGCGGCGCCGTCCGCCTGCAGTTTCTGGATCAGCGCCACGACGATCGCGATCGACTCGACGACGCCGACGTAGTGCTGTGGCGGCAGCACGCGCAACGCGGTCATGTCGCGATGGAAGAGCGCGATCTCGCGGGCCGCGAGCTGCTGCCAGGTCTCACCGGTGACTGCCGCCCGTTCGAGCAGCGGATCGTCGACGTCGGTCACGTTTTGCACGTAGTCGACCTCGACCCCGGCGTCGCGCCACACCCGGTTGAGCAAGTCGAAGCCAACGTAGGTAGCCGCGTGACCTAGATGTGTCGCGTCGTAGGGCGTGATGCCGCAGACGTAGATCGACGCGCCCGATGCCGAGCCAACGGTCACCTTCGACCCCGTCGCGGTGTCCCAGACCTTGGGTAATTGGCCTTTGCCCGGGAGCGCATCGAGGGACGTCGACGCCTGCGGTGCTGGCCACGGCTGCATGCCGGGAACTCTAGTCAGCCGCTGCTAGAAGGGCGGCCACGGGACGGCGGGCCAGCCGTCGCCCGGCATCGGGAAGAGACCTTCGCGCAGCAGCCGATCGACCCGACGCCTGATCGCGCTGACCTCCCGCGCCGTGATGAGTGTCTTCAGCTGGGTACCGAGATCGCTCGCTAGATCGATACGCAAAGCCGCCAAGGTGTCGAGCGCGTCATCGGGCAGCGCCGTGCCGCGCCACTGCCACAAGACGGTTCGTAGCTTGTCCTCCGCGGCAAAACACACGCCGTGGTCGACCCCGTAGATGTGACCCCCCGGCGTCGGCAGCAAGTGACCACCCTTGCGGTCGGCGTTGTTGACCACGGCGTCGAAAACCGCCATGCGGCTAAGCCCTGGGTGGTTGCTGTGCAACAACGCCATCACGTCGGCGTCCTCGTCGATGTCGATCCAGAGTTGGCACGCACCTGGGCCAAGCGGTCCGTCGCGCATCACGGTCGGCGGCACGACGTCCCACCCGGTTGCCTCCGACACGAGGTACGCCCCGACTTCGCGACCGGCCAGTGTGCCGTCAGGGAAATCCCACAGCGGGCGCTCGCCAGCGACTGGCTTGTACACGCAGGTCAGTGAGACCGCGCCTTGCGTGACGACTGCATACAGCGTCGTGTTTGAGGCGTCGACGAGCCGGCCTTCGATGGCGAGGTCGCCCTCGGTCAAGACAGTCCGCACCTCGGCGGCACTGAGGTCGAAGCTCTGCTCGGTCACAACGGTCCCGTCAGTGCGGGTGGTGGCCGTTGGAGCGTGCGCAGACGTGGCTCTCGGGATCCAGCGGCTGCCCGCAGAATTGGCACGGTGGCCGCCCCGCAGCAACGATCGCGAGCGCACGCTTCGTGAACGCGCGCGCTACGCCGCCGGTGATGCGCACCCGCAGCAGGTCAGGACCTTCGGCGTCGTCGTCACTGAGCAGCGCCGGGTCGGTCGAATCATCGGTGTCATCGTCGGTCTCGTCGCCGGCGACGTCGCTGATGGCCAGCGCCTCAACGATCACTCGCTCCGTCTCGGGATCCCAGCCGAGACCGAGCGCGCCAACCCTGAACTCCTCCACGATCGGTTGGTCAAGTGGCAGCGTGTCGTTGAGTTCAAGTGGCGCGACTGCGGGCACCGACGACGTCCCGCCTGATGCACGTAATACCTCGTCGAGGAGCTGGTCGAGCCGCTCGGCCAACGCGGCGACCTGTGTCTTCTCCAGCACCACGCTGGTCAACTGACCGGCACTGCGGGCCTGCATGAAAAAGGTCCGCTCGCCGGGCTGGCCGACAGTGCCGATCACCAGGCGGTCGGGTGGGTCGTACAGAAAGATGTGACGGGGCATACGACGACCCTATTTGGCGCCCGCGCCGCCGCCGACCACGGCGTCGCTGCTGGCGGCCTTCGCGCGGCTTCTGCGACCCTTCGCGGGCGGCTTGAGCAGCGTGGCGAGATCGGTCCCGGTGTCGTTGACGCGCACGACGAATGGGCGCAGTGCTGTGTAACTGATCACCGTCACCGAGCACGGATCGATCACGATGCGCTGGAACGCATCGAGGTGCATGCCGAGCGCATCGGCCACCACCGACTTGATGATGTCGGCATGTGAGCACGCCACCCAGATGGCGTCGGGGCCAAGCTTCGTGTTCCACGAACGCACCGCGTCGACAGCGCGGACCTGCGCGTCACGCATCGCTTCGCCGCCTTCGCCGGGAAACGTCACCGCACTCGGGTGAGCCTGCACGACTTTCCATAGCGGGTCCTTGGCCAGCTTGTTGATTTCCTGACCGGTCCAGTCGCCGTAGCCGCACTCGATCAGTCGCGCATCGGTTTCGACCGTGACGTCGCGTTCCTTCGCGATGAATTCCGCCGTCTGAACGCAGCGCTCCAACGGGCTACTGACGATTGCCTGGACGGCGACCCCTGCAAGTCTCTGCGCGACTGCGGCGGCTTGGGTGCGGCCTCGCTCATCAAGGTCGACACCCGGTGTCCGGCCGGCCAGCACCGGACCGGTCAACGCAGTGAGGCCGTGGCGGACGAGCAAAACCGTGGTCACGCCACGACCTTACGGCGTCAGCTGGTGGACGCTGGGTGGCCGACGACGCCGGGGTCGACCTTGTTGGTGTACGCGGTCCAGCAACTCGACGCACCCGGTCGCGAAACCTGCGTCTCTGTCGGACACTTTCCGTGCGGGCCGGCGACCTGAGACAGCGAGACCAGCGCGAGCACCCCGGAGATCGCCAGCACGACGACGATGGCGACGAACTGCGCGTGCGAGAGCGGCTTGTCAGTCTTCGACTTCGCAGACACCCGCAACTCCTGTCTGGTTCTGGACCTGGATCCGGTGGCATCGCCCGAGGCCGAGTGTATCGAGGCGACCGACGGATCCCTACGCGGCACCACGGGTCAGGTCAGGGTCGGGCCAGGGGTCTCCTCGATTGTCGCTCGGCGCCGCCCACCTGTCGTTCTCGGCCCGGCCCGGCATGGTCACGGGGTTCCTCGGCCGAACGGATCAGGCAAGTCGACCACGATGCGGATGATCTTGGGATTGGACCGCCGTCGATACCGACCTCGACACGATGCGGGTGACCGGTCTTGATTGCGCAGCTGTCGGTGCAACTCAGTACGTCCGCACCTTCAACCCCTCGAACCTCGAAGGATTCGACGCCGCAAACTTCGTCCTGCAAGGTCTCTACGTTGCGCAGATCGCGCTCGGTGCACTTGGCGTTCTGACCGTCACCGGTGAATACGCCACCGGCATGATCCGGACCACGCTGACCGCCGTCCCGCAACGTCGCGTTGTCGTCGCACTGAAAGGACTTGTGTATCGCGGGCGCGTCGCTCTCGGATCCAGATGTGCTGCGCGTCGTGGTCGGCGGCGGTCTGTACCTCGCGTCGGTCAGCCTGCTCGCGTTTGCCCTCGGCACGCTGGTGCGCAGAACGGCAGGGGTCTCGGGATGCTGACTGTCTACGGGTTGGTGATCCTTCTCGGCGCGCTGTTCCTGCTTGGCCGTCGAGACGCGTGATCGCCCGATACGGTGCTGGCATGGAGCAGCGACGCCTCGGGACGACGGGGCTGACGGTCTCGTGCATCGGCCTCGGTACGGCGATGTGGGGACGCGACACTGACGAGCACGAGGCCGCCGACCAGCTGAAGGCGTTCGTCGATGCAGGTGGGTCACTCGTCGATACGGCCGACACATACGCAGCCGGCGACAGCGAGCGCGTCTTAGGCATGCTGCTGACAAAGGTCGTCGATCGAAGCGACGTCGTGGTGGCAAGCAAGGCCGGCGGCCTCTTGCCTGCGGCACGGCCCGACGGCAAGCGCCGCGACATGTCGCGCCGGCACCTCCTGCAGGCACTCGACGATTCGCTTGACCGGCTCGGTATCGACCACGTCGATCTGTGGCAACTGCAGGGCTGGGACTCATCAACGCCACTCGATGAAACGTTGTCGGCGCTCGATTTCGCGGTCGTTTCGGGACGTGCGCGATACGCGGGCGTGTCGAATTACAGCGGCTGGCAGACCGCGAAGGCGGCGAGTTGGCAGAGCTGGTGGCCGGGTCGAGTGCCACTCGCATCGACGCAGGTCGAATAC
>Ga0207933_1001474_pt1 | contig 17661 bp, 17 predicted proteins | sample NGESurdeep092012_4_FD_184488 | JGI IMG/M metagenome (GOLD analysis project Ga0207933, IMG submission 184488) | Arctic peat soil microbial communities from Barrow, Alaska - NGEE Surface sample F53-3 deep-092012 (SPAdes) | ecosystem: Environmental > Terrestrial > Soil > Wetlands > Peat ...
CCTCAAGCTCCATCTCAATGTCGATCCGGCCAATCATCCCCTCAGCATTGAAGCCGACGGCATACTGACACTGTCCGGCGCCGAGCCGAAATTCGACGGCACGCTCAGCCTGACGCGACCGGTCGGCATCGCCTCGCGCAGCGCCGGTGAACTGACCCAGCCGTGGCGCGTGAGCGGCAAGATCAAGGCGACGGCGGCGTCGGCTTTGATGCAGCAGTTTGAAATTCAGTACGGCTCGGAGGAGCAGGGACTCAAACTCACCGGCGTCGCCGATTTCAAGTTCGGCAAGAATCCGCGCTTCGACGGCGTGTTGTCGGGCCGGCAGATCGATCTCGACCGCACTCTTACCAGTGGCGACGGTATCAGCCCGCCGCCGGCCATCGCCATCCGCAAGATCGCGGAACTCGCCGGCGGCGCTTTCCGTCCCACCATCCCGATCCAGGTAGGCATCGGCATTGACCAAGTGACGTTGGGTGGCAGTACGGTGGCGAATGTGCGCGGCGACATCAGCACCGATACGGCCGGTTGGAATTTGGATCGGTTCGAGTTTCGTGCACCCGGCTTCACGCAGGTGCGGCTGAGCGGGCATCTTGCAGTCGCAAAAAACAGCGTCAGTTTCACAGGGCCGGCCGAGATCGAGGCCGGCGATCCCAAGGTACTGGCGTCCTGGCTACAAGGACGCGGCGAGGGCGCGCAAGGCGACCTGCGGCCGCTGCGGTTGCGCGGCGACATTACGCTCGCCAGCGATAAGATCGCAGCCGATCGGCTCAACGCCACCTTCGGCGGCAAGACCGTCACAGGGCGGCTCGGTTATACGTTCGCCACCGGCAACAAGCCGGCTGCACTGGACGCCGCGCTTAACGCACCCGAACTCGACCTCGACGCCGCGCTCGGCTTCGGCAACACGTTCATCGCCGGCTCCAATATCGAGCGGCCGCACGACATGACCATCGCGATCGATGTCGGCCGCGCAACAATCGCCGGCTTTATCGCGCACAACGCCAGCGCGCGGCTCAAGGTGGACGCCAGTGGCCTGCAGATCGACCGGCTCTCGGTTGCCGATCTTGGCGGCGCGGCTTTTTCGGCGAGCGGCCGCATCGTTACCGCGGCACCATCGCCGCAAGGCAGCATTCAAGTCGATCTCGATGCGACGGACGTGACGCCGGTAACGGCGCTGCTGGCGCGGTTTGCGCCACGTACCGCGCTCGCACTCAGCGCTAACGCGGCGGCGATGGCGCCGGCCAAATTGCATGCACAAATCACCATCGACGGCACGGCGCCGACGCTTGCCAAACTCGCCATCGACGGCAACCTCGGCAAAGTCCGTGTCGCGCTCAACGGGCAGGCCAACGCCAACTCCATCGCCTTTACCGCCGGCGACGTGAAATTCGACGGCAAATTGGAGGCCGACGATGGCAAGATGTTGCTGGCCGTGCTCGGTCTCGATCGCGTATTTGCGGTGAACGCAGGTCCTGGCAACTTCACGCTGAATGCGAGCGGACCGGCGGGCGGCGATTTGAAGATCGACGGCAAGTTGAGCGCCGCCGGGCTTGAGGCCGCCGCCAGCGGCACTGCAAAATTGTTTTCCGAAACGCCTTCGGCCGCGTTTGAGGCGACCATCGCGCGCGCTGACGCGGCGCCATTGCATGGCGGCACGCATACCGCGCTGCCGGTTACGTTTGCGGGCAAGATTGGACTGAGTAATAAGGAACTGTCACTCAACGACATCGCAGCCACGGTCGCGGGCAACGCGTTGCGCGGAAAACTAAGCGTTACGCTGGCTTCGCCGCGTCAGGTGCGAGGTGAGATCGCCGCGGACAATCTCGATACGTCGGGTCTTGTCGCCGCTGCGATCGGCATGCCAGCCGGCAACGGCAAAACGGCATGGTCTTGGTCGAGCGAACCTTTCGCAGGCGGGGTGATGGGCGATTATACCGGGCAGATCGCGTTGCAGGCGCGGCGCGCCGAACTAATGCCGCGGCTGATGGCGCGCGAGTTTCGCGCAACCTTGCACTTGGGCAAGGACGAACTCAGCTTCAACGACATGTCCGGAGACGTCGGCGGCGGCCGCTTTACCGGTCAGCTTGCGTTTCGATCTGCCGATGATGGTTTGAAGACGCACGGAAAAATGTCGCTCATCGGCGCCGACACGGCAACACTGCTTGGCGCGGACGCGCGACCGCCGATCAGTGGATCGCTGGCATTTTCAGCCGAGGTGGACGGCGCAGGCATGAGTCCGGCTGCACTGATCGGCTCGCTCCAAGGTTCAGGGAAAATCGCGCTGAGCGATGCACAATTCGCCGGTCTCGATCCGCGCGCTTTCGATAAGGTCGCCCGCGCGGTGGACCAGGGTATGGCTATCAATGCAGCGCGCGTTTCCGAATTAGTCAGTAAGTCTTTGGACAGCGGGCATCTGTCGGTCAAGCGCGCCGAGGGAGACCTCACTCTGAGTGCTGGACAAGTGCGGCTCAGCAATGTCCGCATCGATAGCAAGGAGGCCGCTTTGTCGATGGCCGGCAATTTCGATCTTACCGACGGGACGATTAATGCGCGTCTGGTGCTCTCAGGCACGGGCCGCGCCGCCGGCAGCCGGCCCGAAATCTACTTTGCCTTGCAGGGCCCGGTAACGGCGCCGGCGCGCAGCATTGATCTGTCCGCGCTGAGCGGGTGGCTGACTTTGCGTTCGATCGACAATCAATCGAAGCAATTACGTGAGATGGAAAACGCGCAGCCAAAACCGAGCGCGCCGAAGCCGAAAAGTGAAATGGCGCCAGTGCCAGGGCAAAGCGGCCGGGGTGAAGTGTCAGTCGGCTCGCAGAACTGACGAGGAACGCGGGCCGCCTCCGCGCGACGCGCCGGGAGGTACATCACCAGACTGCGCGCGATAATGGTCGAGCACGAACAGGCGGATCGCTGACGACAGATTGCCGCCGTGGCGATCGGTATCGATCGAGGCGACCAGATCCGACAACGTCAACTCGCGCGTACCGGCAATCTCTTTTAGACATGTCCAGAACGCATCTTCCAAACTGACGCTGGTCTTGTGACCTGCGATCACGATTGAGCGTTTGACAACCGGCGATTTCATCGGCCGTCTTCCTTATCGATCCGGTGTTGATCGAGGTCGCTGACAGCTTTCGCTCGTTGTGCGGCAGTGAGCTTGCGCCTGTTCTTGGCCACTCCATGGGCGTGGCGGTTGGCGCCGGCGTGCAATTCGTCTTGCAGGCGCTGGGCTCGTTTGCGCGCGCTTCGAAGATTGACCACTTCAGCCATGCCGCTTCTCAACGGTAACCGGATACATATTTACTCAGGGGCAAATACGAACGCGTTTGATCGCAGAAAAGAGACCGAACGATCTCCCGGAGAACTACTCCATAGAATCGAACTATGATTGTGCGGGAAAGGAAGACGAAAACTCAATACACGGTTAGTTGATAACAATAGAACGCCTGTTGTCTCTTATCGAACACCAATTGTCATGTGCCGTATAATTGCTGTCAGGGTATTCACATCGAATGTATATTTTATTCTTTACAAATAAATACTGCAGCAGATCAGAGAGATGGAAGTAATAAACGCTACGGCCAATTCAACAACTGTGAAATTTGACATAACTGTTACGTGAAATAGTAACAGGATACTTCTATTGTACCGTGAGAAATACATTCATGACCACGAATATAGTCATCCGCGTTACCGATTCATGGCGCGTGAGCGGGATGGTTTGAGCCTGTCTGTGAATAACCGCCGCCGCTTCAAAAAAACGGGTTGTAAGGCTTTTTCTTGCTTTATCGCGGGCGGGTCATCTTTTCCGGACGCACCAGACGGTCGAATTCGGAGCCAGTGACAAAACCTAGCCGCAGGGCTTCCTCGCGCAATGTTGTGCCGTTGGCATGCGCCGCCTTGGCGACTTGCGCCGCCTTGTCGTAGCCGATCTTCGGCGACAGCGCGGTCACCAGCATCAGCGAGCGCTCCATGAGTTCGGCGATGCGCGGTTTGTTGGCCTTGATGCCGACGACGCAATTGTCGGCGAAGGAGGTCACCGCGTCGCCGAGCAAGCGGATCGATTGCAACATGCAATAAGCAAGTATCGGTTTATAGACGTTGAGCTCGAAGTGGCCCTGGCTGGCGGCGACCGCGATGGTGGTTTCGTTGCCGAACACCTGGCAGCAAACCATGGTGAGCGCTTCGCTCTGGGTCGGATTGGTCTTGCCCGGCATGATTGAGGATCCGAGCTCGTTCGACGGCAGAATTAATTCGCCCAGCCCCGAACGCGGGCCTGAGCCGAGAAAGCGAATGTCGTTGGCGATCTTGAACAGCGCGGTTGCGGCGGCGGTGAGGGCGCCATGCACGAACACGTAAGCATCGTGGCCCGCTATGTGTTCGAATTTATTGGGCGCGCTGACGAAAGGCAGTTTGGTCAGTTGCGAGATGCGCTTGGCGAAAGCCTTGGCGAATTTCGGCTTCGAGTTTAATCCGGTGCCGACAGCGGTACCGCCTTGAGGCAGCGGGTAGAGTTCGCGCTGCGCCAACTTCAGGCGCGCGATCGAGGATTTCACCTGGGCGGCGTAGCCAGAAAATTCCTGGCCGAGCGTCAGAGGCGTGGCGTCCATTGTGTGGGTGCGGCCAATCTTAACGATCTTGGCAAATTCCTTCGCCTTCTTGTCGAGCGCCTTGTGCAACAGCGAGAGCGCCGGCAGCAGATGGCTGGCGATCTCAAGCGCTGCGGCGATGTGCATGGCGGTCGGGATTGAGTCGTTGGACGACTGGCTCATATTAACATTATCGTTGGGATGCACTGGCTTTTTCGAGCCAAGTTCGCCGCCGAGCGCGACATTGGCAGCGTTGGCGATTACCTCATTGACGTTCATGTTGGTCTGGGTACCGGAGCCGGTCTGCCAAACCAGTAGTGGGAAATGCTCGTCGAGTTTGCCGTCGGCGATGTCCTGCGCTACCGCCGCGATGGCCTTGGCACGCCTGGCATCAAGGCTGCCAAGATCGCGATTGACCTCTGCTGCCGCGCGTTTGATCAGGCCGAGTGCGTGCAGGATCTCGATCGGCATGCGTTCTGAGCCGATGCGGAAATTATGCAGTGAGCGCTCGGTCTGCGCCCCCCAGAGCTTGTCAGCGGGGATATCGAGCGGCCCGAAAGCGTCGCTTTCGTTTCGCGTTTTTTGGCGTGTTTTGGAGGACTTCTTGGCCATGACCGCAATGTAAGCCCGCGGTCAGGCGAGCGAAAGGCACTTATTTCTTCTTGCGGAAGCGGTCGAGACGTACCACTTCGCCGCCGCCTTCCGGTTTATCGGGCTTCGATGCCGGTGCTTCATCCATGGCCGCCGGTTTGGCTGGAACCGACGACGGCGGAGCGATGGCGGACAAGGGGCCGCGCTTCTTCTTGGTAGGCTTGTCGCCGACATTGGCCGGCGCCTGGCGGCTCTCGCCCTCGGCGACTTCTTCGAACTGCAGACCGAACTGCACCGACGGGTCGAAAAAGCCGCCGATCGCCTCAAACGGAATGCCAAGCTTTTCCGGGATGCCCCCGAACGACAGCCCGACCTCGAAGCCGCGTTCGCTCACCGCCAGATCCCAGAATTGATGCTGCAAGATGATGGTCATTTGCTCGGGATATTGCAGGCGCAGGCGTTCCGAAATCTTGACGCCATCCGCGTGGGTATCGAATGAAATGTAGAAATGATGCTCGCCCGGCAGGACCTTCTTTTTGACAACCTCGAGCAGCACGTTGCGCACCACGCTGCGGAGCGCCTGCTGGGTCATCAGATCGTAGCGGAAGTGGTCGGTCATGCGCGGGTCGGGGGCTTGCGGTGAGATTCGGGCCGGATGCTATCGCATGAATGGCAAAAATGGACACGAAAGTGGAGGCTTCTGTTGCCAGGTGCCTCCGGACCCCGCCTGACGGAGCTTAACCCGCCAGGGCTTCAGTTCGGTATTTCAAACCGCTTACGCGGCCTGAGCAACCGGAGCATAGTTGTCATTTGCAACTACGATTTGGCCCGATAACGGCGGAACCATGCCGAGCAAAAGTTCGTCCTTTACGCCCTCGTCGATCCTATTTCGCCCCCGCCGAAGCCCGTATGCGCGGGTTTTGGTGGAGGCGCCGGGTACTGCCCCCGGGTCCGAAAGGTTTATTACGACGGCCATTTATCGCCATAGCCGGATTGCTCCGGCGTCCTGAATATAGGCGCTAAAGGTTGACGAAAGAAGGCATGTTTCACGGGAAACAATTCCTATCGCGTCCATGCATGGACCGCATGCCACGCCAAAAGAGCCACTTTCATGCTCGTAGAAGCGCAGATGCTCGGAGCCGAACAGTGCCGAGCATGCGGCCAGCGGGTCGCGGCGGAGGGCGACGCTCGCAGACATGCATTAAATGCAGGGTGCGGAAGCGGGCTTATGCGCGCGGCGCGCGTGATCGCCCGTGTTAGGCTCCATCGAGCGCGGGGATCATAATGAAAATCCAACAGGTCAAAATCAATCTCGTTCGGCTGCCGCTGGAGGAAGCTCTCACCGGCGCGCCGCCAATGCCCGGCATGTTGCGCGAATTTCTCACCGTCCAGATCATAACCGACGACGGCATCGAGGGTATCGGCATCACGAGCTTCGGCGGCGATCGACACCGCGCTTTGGGATATTCGCGGCAAGGCTTTCGGCGTATCCCTGGCGCGGTTGCTGGGAGCCGCGCGTGACCGCGTGCCGGCTTATGCCAGCGGCGCGCTGATGCGCACCACGCCGACCGACAAGCTTGAGCGCTCGGCAGCCATGCTTATCGAAAAGGGCTACACGCAAATCAAAACCCAGATGGCGGTTGAGGGACTCAATCCCACGCAGGAGATCGAGCGCATCCGGCTGGTGCGCGACGCGGTCGGGCCCGCCACTCAATTGATGGTGGACATCAATCAACGCTGGAGCGTGCATGAGGCGATTTCGATCGGGCACCGCGTCGAGGACTTGGGTCTTGGCTGGCTGGAAGATCCGACTGCGGCCGACGACTACCAAGGCCTCGCCGAAATCGCCCGCGCTTTGACGATGCCGGTTTGCGCCGGTGAGTATCTCTACGGCATCGGACCGCACCGCCAGACGCTGGCGCATCACTCGGTCGATATCGTGATGATCGATCTGCTGCGCGCCGGTGGGATCACGCAATGGATGAAAATCGCCTGCATGGCGGAAGCCTTCAGCCGGCCGGTGGTCAGCCATCTGCTACCGGAAATTCACGTGCATCTGATTGCCGCCGCGCCCAACGGGCTGGTGGTCGAATACATGCCCTGGACCTGGCGGCTGTTCGAGGATCCGCCGATGCCAGACAAAGGAATGATGATGGTGCCGACGGCGCCCGGTCTCGGGCTGAAGTTCGCGCCCGATTTGTTCAAGACTTATGGCGTCTAACCGCCAGCAGCAGTAATACGGAAAAAAAGTGAGCCGGATGATGATCCGAATTGTTCGCCGTAATTTTCTGCTTCTCTCGGGTGCCATCGCTGTTCTCACCGCAATGGCGCCGGCCGCGGGCGCGCAGACCTATCCGTCGCAACCCCTGCGCATCGTTGTCGGCTTTCCGGCCGGCGGTCCCAACGACATTCTGGGGCGTCTGCTCGCGCAATGGCTGTCGGGCCGGCTTGGTCAGCCGGTCGTCGTCGAAAACAAACCCGGCGCTTCCGGCAATATCGCCACTGAGGAAGTCGTGCAAGCGCCGCCCGACGGTTACACGCTGCTGCTGGTCGGCCCGGCGAACGCCATCAATGGGTCGCTCTACAATAAACTCAATTTCAATTTTCTGACGGATATTGCACCTGTTGCCTCGGTGGTGCGTGAACCTTTGGTGATGCTGGTCCATCCCTCGATTGCGGCCATGGCCGTGCCGGAATTCATCGCTTTGGCGAAGGCGAATCCTGGCAAGATCAAAATGGCCTCGACCGGGAAGGGCAGTTCGCCGCATGTATCCGGCCTGCTGTTCATATCGATGACGGGCATTAATCTCGACATCGTGCAATTTGCTGGCGGCGGGCCGGCTCTCAAGGGCATGATCGGCGGTGAGGCGCAGGTGATGTTCGAGCCTATATCGGCGTCGATAGCGCCGATTAGAAGCGGCAAGTTGCGCGCACTGGCGGTGACGACGGCGGCGCGCTCGGCGGCGTTGCCGGAGATTCCGGCGCTAAGCGAATTTGTGCCGGGCTACGAGGCGAGCGCGGTGACTGGCATCGGCGTTCCCGCCAAAACGCCGACCGCGATCATCGAGCGGCTCAATAAAGAGATCAACGCTGCCTTCGCCGACCCGGCCATGAAAGCCCGTTTCGCCGGCAGTGGTGGCGTTGAGCTCTCTGGCACGCCCGCCGATTTCGGCCGCCTGATGGCTGCGGAAACCGAGAAATGGGCGAAGGTGATCAAAAATTCCGGGGTGAAGCCTCAGTGACCGCCGTTAATCGCTCTGCGCGTGATTGATCGTGAGCCAATATTTTCCGATATCGCGCACCGCTTCCGTGAACTGCTCGAAGTCTACCGGTTTGACGAAGTAGCTGTTGGCCTGGGCGATTGAAAGTAGGCGCGCGGCCTGAGCCGGAAGCGAAGTATCGGCCTTGGCAACCAGCAGCACCGGAAATCGAGGTGAGAGGCGTGCGCAATTCGTGGCTCACTGTCGCTATGAACTCGTTGCGCAGGCGATCGATGAGCTTTTCCTGCGTGACGTCGCGGCCGATGAAAAAATGCAGATGTTAGCTCTCTGGCCAGACACCGTTCCACACAAGCGTCACGGCACGACCTTTTTGTACACGTAGCGGCTCTCGAAACTTCGCGTCGCCCGTCCGCGGCGCGCTTCGCGCATTTCATTGCGCGTCGATTCCAGATCGTCGGGGAAAATGAATTCAATACCGACGCGGCCGATCATTTCTTCCGGGCGGTAGCCAAGGATAGCGATTGCGCTTGGACTCACTTCGATGAATTGACCGCTCCGGTCGGTGACCAAAATGAGATCGAGCGACGTATCGAACAGGCGACGCGCCGGTGCCGTCGAAATTGGTTTCCTTGCCTTGCCGGCGGCGCTGTGCATGTTTTACAGATTGCTTTCGTGCGGATCGGGACCGCTGCGCGGCGCAAGATGATTCGAGCGGCGTCACAAAAACTACGAGGCACGGGATAACGCGTGCTTAATTCACCGGACAAACTATGCGTCTGATTAATTCATGGATAAAATCGTGAGGTATAATACCGTCACGACATCAATTAGGTAAAATCATGCCGCTGGTTTCCGAGATCAAAGTTCTCAGCACGCACGCCGTCGTCGAGGTGCTTGCTGAACTCGCGCCCGCCTTCGAGCGTGCGAATAGCTGCACGCTGTCGTTCAGCTACAATCCTACCGCGGTGGCCCAACGCGAGATCGAGAGCGGCACCGCCTTCGACGTCGCGGTCATCATCAAATCGGCGCTTGAGGAACTGGCGGCGCGCGGAATGATCCTGCAGGACAGCTGCATCGAACTCGCGCGTTGCGGGCTCGGCGTCTCGGTGCGCGCGGGCGCGAAGAAGCCCGACATCAGCAGTGTCGATAAATTCAAGAGGGCGCTACTTGAGGCAAAATCCGTGGTGCGTTCGCGCGACGGCGCCAGCGGGAAGGCATTCGAGGCGCTGCTAGAGCGGCTCGGCATTACAGAAGAGCTGCACGACAAGATCGTTATCGGCCCGGCCGGCCGCATCGCCGAACTGGTGGCTCGCGGCGAAGGTGAACTGGCCGTGCAGCAAGTGCCCGAGCTGGTGCCGGTCAAGGGTGCCGATTATATCGGGCCGTGGCCGCACGAGTTGCAGACCTATTCGCTGTTTGGGGCAGGCATTTCTGCTGCGTCGAAACAGCGGGCGGCAGCGCAGGCTTTCATCGCGGCCCTGACGGCGCCAGCGAACGCGGCATTGTACATAGCCAAGGGGCTTGAACCGGCCGCGCGTTAGTGCGGCGTCAAATCGGGGAAGGGGAGCGCGATGCGGCCGTTCGAGGGGATAAGGGTGATCGACATCACCCATGTGCTGGCCGGGCCGTTCGCGGCCTATCAACTCGCGGTGCTGGGCGCCGACGTGATCAAGGTAGAGCATCCCGACGATCCCGATCAGAGCCGCGGCGCCGGCACCGACAAGGAACTCAATCGCCGACAGATGGGCACGGCGTTTCTGACGCAAGGCTCTAACAAGCGCTCTATCACGCTCGACCTTAAGAAGGAGAAGAACCGCGAGATTTTGAAAAAGCTGGTCGCAACCGCCGATGTGTTCGTGGAAAATTATCGGCCGGGTGCGTTCGAAGCGCTCGGGCTCGGCTATGAGGTGCTTTCGAAGATCAATCCGAAACTGATCTATGCGTCGTTCTCGGCCTTCGGGCAGAAAGGCCCGCGCGGGCCGATGACGGCCTACGATCACGTGATCCAGGCAACGTCGGGCATCATGGCGATGACCGGCACGCCGGAAGTTAACCCGATCAAGTTCGGCTCACCGGCGGTAGACTACGCCACCGGCATGACGGGCGCCTTCGCGCTCTCGGCGGCCCTTTATCAGCGCGAGCGCACCGGCAAGGGCCAGCGCATCGACATGGCCATGCTCGACGTGGCGATGATCTTGATGAGTTCGCATCTCACCGGTTATCTGCGCAACGGCGTGCATCCCAAGCCGAGCGGCAACCGCCATCCGCACGCCACCAACAGCGCTTACGACACGAAACAAGGGCTGGTGATGCTGGGCGCCAGTAATCTGCGCCAGCAGCGCCGGTTATGGACGTTGCTCAAGCGGCCCGAGATGATCAAGAAGACCAACGAGGAACGCGACGCTGATCGCGAGCACGAGGCGGCGGTGCTCGCCGAGATCATGAAGACGCGCACGGCGGACGAGTGGGAGGAATTTCTGCAAGCGCGTCACGTGCCGGCGGCGCGCGTGCGCCCGATGGGCGAGGCGGTCGCCGATTCGCAGTTGAAGAGCCGCGGCATCATTCATCGTCACGCCGGCGCGCAGGGCGTCGAAGGCGAATTCGGCGTGCCGATGGCGGCTTTTACTTTCGCGCATGACGGCCCTCGCATCGATACGCCGCCGCCGGCGCTCGGCCAGCACAATGACGAGATTTTCATGGAGCTCGGCGTGACGCGCTGACGCTATTCGGCAGCGACCGTTCCTTCGAGATTGACGCCCTTGGTCTCGGGCGTGACGATGATCGCCCAGATCGCCGCCACAGCATAAAGCATCACCAGGCTGCCGATATAAAGGTAGGCCTCGTGAATGCCGTAGCTCTTCAGGATCAGTCCGGCGACGATCGGGATAAAGCCGCCACCATAGACCTGCGCGATCTGATAGGCGGCGCTAGCGCCCGAGGCGCGGTAGCGGGTCGGGAAATTCTCCGTGTAGAAAGTCGGGATCGCGCCATAGCCGAAACCGAACACGAAGCCGAAGCCGATGATCTCGGCGATGGTCGCGAGCCAGAAGCTACCGGTGTTGACCAGATAGAAGTATGGAATTGCGAACACCAGGAACACGACGGCAGCGATCAGCAATATCGTGCGGCGGTTGACCTGGTCGGCCAGCAGCGAGCCGATGATCATGAACACCAGCATAAAGGCAGCTGCGATCAGTCCGATATATTCCGGCGTCGAGCCGGTGAAACCGACCGCCTTCATGTAGCTGGTTCCGAACACGAAATAGAGGAAGAAGGCGCCGCCGAACATGGCGTTGACCAATGACGTGCGCAGAATGGTGCCCGGCATCTCGCGCCAGACCAGACTAGCGGGACTATCGAGAACCTCGCTTTTCGCCTTGTGCCGCGTGAACACGAAACTGTCCTCGGTGCGCGTGCGGATGATGAGGCCGACGATCGCCACCAGAAATCCGATGACGAACAGAATGCGCCAGCCCCAAGCGGTGAAGTGCTCGGGTGTCATCAACGATTTCGTGAAGATTACCGAACCGAAGCCGAGCAACAGGCCGATCGGAATGGCGAAGCCAACCCAGGCGCCCCAGAAGGCGCGATATTTGGAGTGCGCCGCCTGTTCGACCACCCAGGTCGCGGCGGTACCGAACTCGGCGCCGAAACTGATGCCCTGCAACAGCCGAAAGAAAATCAAAAGCACCGGCGCCATGACACCGATGCTGTCGTAGGCGGGCGTGAGGCCGATGGCGAGCGTGCTCAGACCCATCAGCACCAGCGCATAGACTAGTGCATCCTTGCGCCCGCGCCGGTCGGCGATATGGCCGAAGATGTAAGCGCCGACCGGTCGGATGATGATGCCCAGACCATAGACGCTGATCGCCGCGGCGACGGCGGCGAGCCCGGGCAGCTTAAAGAAAATGCCGCCCCAGATGGTAGCCGCGATCACGCCAGTGATCAGGAAGTCGTATTGCTCGATCACTGAGCCGACGATGCTGGCGAGCGCGACTTTATAGATTTGCCCACTGGTAGGACTTGTCGCTGAATTTGTTGCTGCATTACTCATGACCTGCACCCTCTCAATAATTTGCAAAATTATTATGCCGGACGCCCTGAAACAACGATGTCACACAATAACACTGTGGAGCCATTAGAAGTTCCGGGAGTTGCATTGCTTAGCCGGCATGCGATGATCCGCAGCCGGCACATTAGCGATTGATTTTCAGGACTCCTTCAGGGACTCTGGGAGCAGGGGCGAAATGGTGGGGGTGTAAATGTCGCAACGCAACAAAAAGAAAATAAGCGAAAAGATACCACAGACGGCAGGCCGGCATTCATTCTGGAGCGCAGCGCTAATACCGGCGCTATTCGTTCTAGCAGCACTTTTCGCCGGACCGCAGGGCGCATCGGCACAAGGCTATCCGAACCGCACCGTCAAAATCATCGTGCCGTTTCCGGCCGGTGGCTCGGCCGACGTGTTGCCACGCATCGTCGCCGAATGGCTGTCGAAAAAATGGGGCCAGCCGGTGGTGATCGACAACATCAGCGGCGCGGGTGGCAATATCGGCGCCGCGGCGGCCTTCAACGCGCCGCCGGACGGCTACACTTTGTTCTCGGCGCCGCCGCCGCCGCTCGCCATCAATCAGAATCTTTACCCCAAGCTCAATTTCGATCCGACGGCTTTCGAGCCGATCGTGATCATGGCCATCATTCCAAATGCGCTGCTGGTCAATCCGGACAAGGTCAAAGCGAACACAGTGGCCGAATTCATCGCTTACATGAAGGCCAATCCGATGAGCCTCAATTGCGGCACTCAGGGCAACGGCACCACGTCGCATCTGACGCTCGAAATGTTTCAGATGATGGCACAGGTCAAGGCGCAGGCCGTTCCCTATCGCGGCTCGGCACCCGCGATGACGGCATTGATGGCGGGCAATATCGATTTCATGTTCGATAATCTCGGCGTCACGCTGGCGCAAGTTCGCTCCGGCAAGCTTAAGCTCATCGCGACAGCGACCGCCAAGCGCTTGGCGTCGCTGCCCAACGTGCCGACCGTCGCCGAGACGCTGCCGGGTTTCGAGTCGGCGGCCTGGTACGCTTTCGTTGCGCCACCCAAGACGCCCAAGGCCATCGTCGACAAGCTCAATGCCGATATCAACGAGGCCTTGCACGACGCGAGCGTGCGCGAGCGGCTGGCCAAATTATCGGCCGAACCGGTGGGCGGCTCGGTGCAAAGCACCGCGGCCTACATAAAGGCGGACACCGCGCGCTGGGAAAATGTCATCAAGGCGGCCCACGTCACGCTGCAGTGAGACGTGCACCCGCCGCTACTTTCCGCAGACTGCAATCAGCGCGCCGGTAGAGGTGTCCGGGTTGGTGCCGCAAGAAACGGTGCGTTCGGTTAAATATGTCGCCCGCGCTCGTTGCGCGCCGCAAAACGCAACGATGACGATTTCATCGTCTCGGCATGACGCCGTGCAGGCGGCGGCGTTCGTGCACGAGGTGCGCACGAGGCGGAACTGCGACGAGGCGCCAGGAGGTCCGGGCGGCCCCTGCAGGCCCTGTAGGCCGGCGCCGCCGGCCGGACCTTGTGCACCGGTATCGCCTTTGAGTCCCGGATCGCCTTTGGGTCCTTGCGGTCCCGGCGCCGGCTGGCCGCAGCTAGCGAGCAGACCCGCAAGGACGATCACTGGAAGGATACTGGCTTTGCGCATTGGATGATTCCCCTAAAAGTTGCGATGATTCACTCAGCCTTCGAGCCGGATTTCTTCACCAGCGCCGACCATTTTGTTTCCTCGCGGTCGATGTCTGCGGCGTATTCATCTGGCGTGGTCGGCAGCGGTTCGGCGCCCTCGGTGGCGATGCGCTTGTGCACTTCCTCGGAACCGAGAGCCGCGCGCAAGGCGGCGTTGAGCTTGTCGATGATCGGGCGCGGCGTACCGGCGGGCGCTACGATGCCATAATGCAGCACGGCCTCGAAGCCAGGCATGCCCTGTTCGGCGACGGTCGGCACATCGGGAAAGATCGGCGAGCGTTTTAATCCTGTGACGCCGAGCGCGCGCAATTTTCCCTCCTTCAGCAGTCCTATCGCGGGTGGCAGCGAGGAAAAATAAAGTGACACGTGGTTGCCGAGCAGATCGGTGAGTGCCGGGCCCGAGCCTTTGTAGGGAATATGCGTGATGTCGATGCCGGCCTTTTCCGCGAACAACACCGTGCCGAGATGAATGCCGCTGCCTTTGCCGGCGGAGGCGTAATTGAGCTTGCCGGGCTGCGCTTTGGCGAGCGCGATCAGTTCTTGCACATTATGCGCGGGCAAAGACGGGTTCACCAAAATGATGAGTGGACTGGTAGCGATCAATCCGACTGGCGCGAAATCCTTGCGCGGGTCGTAGCCGACATTGGGGTAAAGCGTCGGGTCAACCGCGAGCGTTCCGGTGCCGCCGAGGCCAAGCGTGTAGCCGTCGGGCGCGGCCTTGGCGACCTGGCGCGTGCCGAGCGAGCCGCCGGCGCCACCATGATTTTCGATGACGATTTTCTGGTCGAGCGTCTTGCCCATGGGCTCGGCGACGCCGCGCGCCAGCACGTCGTTGCCGCCGCCGGGCGCGTAAGGAACGATGAGCGTGATTGGCCGGTTGGGATAATCGAAAACCGGCATCGCTTTGTTCTGCGCACGCGCCGAGAGCGGCAAAATCAAGGGACTTGCCGCGGCGCTACCGAGCAGTGCCAGAAAATCGCGTCGTTGCATGAGCGTCCTCCCCTTAGTTTTTTATGGACAAAAGCATAACAGCTTAATGCGTAGCGGGCAGCGGGAAATGACGCTCACCGAGGCATGCCGGCAGCGCAGCCGCTGACCGCGCCGGAACGGCTAGCGGGGCGGGACCGGGCACGCTAATCCTGTCGGCGCATGTCCGATTCCAGCGCGAAAATAACTCTTCAGCAGCCCGCGCTCTCCGAATTGTTCCTCGGTTTCGCGCAGGTTTCTGTTTCCTCTTTCGGCGGTGCGCTGCCCTGGGCGCGACGAATGATCGTCGAGCAGCGCAAATGGATGTCGGCCGAGGAATTCAACGAGACGTTTTCGTTGTCGCAATTCCTGCCCGGGCCGAATCTGATCAATTTTTGTGTGGTGTTCGGTTCGCGTTTCGGGGGCGCGCTGGGCGCCGTGGTCGCGCTCGCCGGTCTTCTTGGACCGCCGCTGATCATCGTTACTATGCTGGCCGTAATCTACGCGCACTACGGCGACGTCGCAATGCTCAGCCGCATCCTTGGCGGCATCGCTTCGGCCGCAGCCGGGCTGCTGATGGCCAGTGTCGCCAAGATGACGGAACCGTTGTTTCGCAAGCGCTGGAATTTTGCGCCGCTGGTGGCGATCGCGGGCTTCATCTGCGTTGCGCTGGTGCAATGGCCGCTGCCCTGGGTGTTCGTGATCCTGGCGCCAGTCAGCATCGCGCTGGCCTGGATCACGATGCGGAAGAGCCAATGAACAGCAATCCGCTTTACGCGCTTTTCGGCTATTTCGCGCTGCTGTCGCTTTTTGCGGTAGGCGGCGCCAATGCGGCGATCCCGGAAATGCACCGCGTCGCAGTCGACGTGATGCACTGGATGACCGACCGCCAGTTCGCCGACATGTTCGCCATCGCGCAGATATCGCCGGGGCCGAACGTGATCGTGGTCACGCTGATCGGTTATCACGTGGCCGGGCTCGCGGGCGCGGCGGTAGCGACCGTCGGCATGTGCGGGCCGACCTGCTGCATGGCGTTTTTCGTCGCGCGGGTGTGGGATCGCTTCAAGGATGCGCCCTGGCGCACTGCGATCCAGGCAGGGCTGGTGCCAGTCTCGCTCGGGCTGATCGCTGCCAGCGCTTTCGTGCTGGCGCGCGCGGCCGATCACACGATCCTGGCCGGGCTGATCACAGCGGGAACCGCGATTGTCACCTACTTCACGCGCGTCAATCCGCTCTGGGTGTTTTTGGTGGCGGGCCTGGCGGGTTTGAGCGGAATGCTCTGAGCGGCTGGCTAACTCAGGCGGTGCTGACGGTAATGATGCCAGCCGCCAATATCAGCAGTTGAACACAGAAGATGGTGACATTGGCATCCCATTTTTTGGCAATGATAGGCAGCAGCGCGTCAAACGGTTGGTAGCCGTTGTCGTCATAGGCCGCGCCGCCATAGATCGGCATCGTCAGAAGCGCCACGAAGAAGGCGGCATAGACGATGACGCCCATGAGCGCGACCAGCCAGAGCCGTTCGATCGCCAGCGGTCCGGGCCACCAGATCAGTACGAACGAAAGCAGGCCGAGCCCGACGTAGCTCGATATCTGCCAGACGACGTGGAAGCGCGCATGCGGCGTCCACTTCGGATTGGTGGCGTGCGTCTTGTTGAAGTCGGCGATCACCGTGGCGACGGCCCAGCCGGCGGTCACCAACGTGAACAGTATGCGGGCGATGAGAATGTGGTCCATGGCGGGTTGCCCCTCGATTGCCGGCCTATCTTAGCAAAGGCACAACCCGGGGGCCATTTCTGCCTGTCGATAAGCGCCTGCCGCCCGGTTGCCCGGGGGAGTAAACTTCCCCATCTTGAGTCGCGGGAGACCACGTCTGCCGATGCGCCAATATCTCGATCTGATGGAACTGATTTTGAGCCGCGGCGCAGAAAAGCGCGATCGCACCGGCACCGGCACGCTGTCGGTGTTCGGCCATCAGATGCGCTTCGACCTCGACGAGGGCTTTCCGCTCACCACCACCAAGAAGCTGCACCTCAAGTCGATCGTCCATGAGTTGCTGTGGTTTTTGGCCGGCGACACCAACATCAAATATCTCAACGAGCACGGCGTGCGCATCTGGGACGAGTGGGCCGACGAACGCGGCGATCTCGGGCCGGTCTATGGCCATCAATGGCGCTCATGGCCGGCAAAGGACGGCAAGACCATCGACCAGATCGCCAATGTGATCGCGATGATCAAGCGCAATCCGGATTCGCGCCGGCTGATCGTCACTGCCTGGAACCCGGCCGATGTCGACAAGATGGCGCTGCCGCCGTGCCACTGCCTGTTCCAGTTCTATGTCGCCAACGGCAGATTGTCGTGCCAGCTCTACCAGCGCTCAGCCGACGTGTTTCTCGGCGTGCCGTTCAACATCGCGTCTTACGCGCTGCTCACGCTGATGGTGGCGCAGGTGACGGGATTTAAGCCCGGCGAATTCATCCACACTTTCGGCGACGCGCATTTGTATTTGAATCATCTCGATCAGGCGCGGCTGCAATTGTCGCGCGCG
>Ga0207933_1001475_pt1 | contig 17654 bp, 16 predicted proteins | sample NGESurdeep092012_4_FD_184488 | JGI IMG/M metagenome (GOLD analysis project Ga0207933, IMG submission 184488) | Arctic peat soil microbial communities from Barrow, Alaska - NGEE Surface sample F53-3 deep-092012 (SPAdes) | ecosystem: Environmental > Terrestrial > Soil > Wetlands > Peat ...
GCGCGAGGGAGTGGATAACTCGAACGTTAATCTCGTGGCCCACGAAAATCACAGTAATTAGACCACTCGAATTGCGCCAAAGGATCCAAAAGCGGATTTCAGGTATTTTAGGAAATTACCAGTAGGATTCATACACCTTATCTGAGATTGGAAGTTACATGGGAGACCTCAAGCCCTGGCATATTATTGTGATCGTTGTCGTATTTGTAGTTCTCTTCGGAGCTAAACGACTTCCTGATTCCGCAAAGTCAGTTGCCAAATCGCTCCGCATTTTTAAAGATGAGCTAAAGACTCCTGATGAGAAGAAGACTGATGACGGTTCTTCTTCTACTCCTTCCTCCACAACTGAATAAAAGCGAATTGGTGGCCACTGACGATAGTGGTCGGATGTCGCTACTGGATCACTTCCGTGAACTCCGAAAGCGAACTGTCCGTGCGGCACTATCGATCGCAATACTTGGAAGCCTCGGCTGGATTTTTTATTCCAAGATAATTCATATCCTGACGAAGCCCGTCTGCGATCTCACGCGAGCTGCTTCAACTCCTCACCATTGCGGCGTCCTATATATCGATGGGGTTTTAGGGCCACTGAATCTTCAAGTTTCCGTTGCAATTGTCTCCGGTGTCATTCTTGCCTCACCTATTTGGCTCTATCAATTGTGGGCCTTTGTCGCTCCGGCCCTACACAAGCGCGAGAAAAAGTATGCGCTCTTTTTCATACTAGTGGCAACACCATTCTTCGCTCTCGGGGCAGCACTTGCCTACTGGATTCTTCCGATAGCAATAAAAATTTTGCTGGGCTTTACGCCAAATTCTTTAACGAACCTTATTAAATTTAGTGACTACCTAACATTTGTTCTTCATTTGATTCTTCTCTTCGGCCTGGCATTTGAACTCCCAGTTTTCCTAGTTGCACTCAATTTCGCAGGAGTTCTCTCAGGCAAAGCTATCCTCAAACCCTGGCGGCTGGCGGTTTTTGGTATAACACTTTTTTCTGCCACCTTCGTTCCAACAAGTGATCCATTCACGATGGGCATTTTGGCGATTCCACTTGTAGCTTTCTATTTCGCAGCCGGTGGCATTGCAATTTTGCGAGATCGTCGCAAGGCACAAAAAATAGAAGAATGAAAGGGCTCGTCGTCGTTAACCCTAACGCAGGTGCTGGCAAAGGTTTATCAATTGGCGCTCATGTTCGCACTCATTTCCAAAAAAGCACAGATGAGTTCTACTTTGTAGAAACTAATTCACTTACCGAAGCACTTACACAAGTAGACGTACTCTGTCGCGCACATAAATTCGAAGTACTCATCGGGGTAGGCGGGGATGGGTTGATTCATGACCTGCTTCCCACATTAATTAAACATGAATTACCATTACTGGTTATTCCTGCGGGCACGGGAAACGACCTAGCACGCTCATTGGGACTCTACAGAGTAAAACTGCAGCGATTATTAGAACTACCTTTAAACTCAGAGCCAACTACCCTCGATCTTGCTCTTGTGACTCACTCCAGCGGGATAACTCCATTTATCCAAATTCTAAGCACGGGTTTTGACTCCGTTGTAAATGAAAGAGCTAACAATTTTCAATCGATTAAAGGCAAGTTCAAGTACATAATCGCTGTACTCCTTGAAGTCTGGCGTTTTCGAGCATTAAGGTTTACGGTGACGATCGACGGTGTAGTTCAAGACCATGAAGCAATGTTGGTTTGCGTTGCTAACGGAAATAGTTATGGTGGCGGAATGAAGATAGTTCCCCATGCCAAGCGGGATGACCAACTTCTTGATGTAATGGTTGTGGATCGCATTAACTCACTTAGACTCCTTGTGGTATTTCCTAGAGTTTACTTTGGAACTCATATTCGTCATCCAAAAGTTCATTTCTATTCTGGCAGAGAAGTTCATATAGACGGCATGGCCCACGCCTTTGCCGACGGCGAGAGAATTTCCGATCTTCCCATCGATATCTCGATATCTCCCAAATCGCTGATGGTTTACTCCTTGTGAGCACATCGTGAGCACATCGTGAGCACATCCTTCAAAGCTAGCAAAGAGTTTGCAGCCAAATTTGATTTTCCACTTGATGATTTTCAAATTGCCGGTTGTCATTCTCTCGAATCTGGTAGGGGAGTGCTTGTAGCTGCGCCAACCGGAGCGGGAAAGACCGTTGTAGGTGAATTTGCCGCTTATTTAGCAATGACACAAGGCAAGAAGTGCTTTTATACCGCGCCGATAAAAGCGTTATCAAATCAAAAATTCGCAGATTTTAAAGAGATGTTCGGCGAATCCAATGTTGGGTTGCTTACCGGTGATACAAGCATTAACTCAGAGGCAAAGATTGTTGTAATGACAACTGAAGTGCTTCGTAACATGATTTACGCTGACTCCCATACTCTTCAAAATCTCCAATATGTAGTTATGGATGAAGTCCATTACCTCGCGGATAAATTCCGAGGCGCTGTATGGGAAGAAATTTTGATCCACCTTCCCGAGAGCACTCAGGTCGCCTCTCTTTCGGCCACTGTTTCGAATGCTGAAGAGTTTGGCGATTGGCTTAACTTAGTGCGTGGGAATACCGATGTCATCGTCTCGGAAAATCGTCCAGTTCCCCTCTACCAACATGTTCTTTTCAATAATCAACTACTGGATCTCTTTGTAGATGATGGGCGAATCAACCCAGAAATTCTCCGGTTAGAGAAAGAAAGTTACAGGCTGGTTCGGGGAGCCTCCCGAGGAGAATCGGGACGAAAGTCTAGTTGGAACGATCGCGGACCCTCAATTAAACAATTGGGCAGAGCAGAGGTAATCGAAAAACTCAATCGTGAAGGTTTGTTACCCGCCATAACCTTTATTTTCTCGAGAAATGGTTGTTCAGCCGCGGTTCACCAATGTTTGGTAGCTGGTATTCGATTAACTAATGCGCAAGAGCGAAGTAAAATTCGAGAAATTGCTTTTCGAGCGACTTCTAATATCCCCGAAGAGGATTTAGTGGTTTTAGGTTTTGCGCAATGGCTCGATGGTCTAGAACGTGGCATCGCTGCTCATCATGCTGGATTGCTACCTTCATTTAAAGAGACAGTCGAAGAGTTGTTCCAGCTGGGTCTTGTTAAGTGCGTCTTCGCCACCGAAACTCTTGCTCTGGGAATCAACATGCCAGCCAGAACTGTCGTACTGGAAAAACTCGTTAAATGGAACGGTGAAGCACATGTTCCTATTTCACCTGGTGAATTCACCCAGTTAACTGGCAGGGCGGGCCGCCGCGGAATTGATATCGAAGGTAACGCAGTAATTTTGTGGAGCAAAGAGATCGAATCTGGATCAGTTGCAGGTTTAGCATCCACCCGAACCTATCCGCTCCGAAGTAGTTTTAAACCAACCTACAACATGACAATCAATTTAATATCTCGCTTCGGTAGTGTTGATGCAAGAATTTCATTGGAATCCTCATTTGCGCAGTATCAAGCAGATAAGGCCGTAGTTGGACTGGCAAGACAGATTAAGCGAAATGAAGCGGCAATCTCTGAATTACGCGAAACAATAGTTTGTCACGTCGGTGATTTTGAAGAATACGCGCAGATTCGTTCTGAAATTAAGACCATTGAGAAATCATTTTCAAAGTTAACGAAAGCGAAACGAATTCTTGCCGAAGATGAATTGATACCAGCCCGCAAAGCGCTTCGTTCCCATCCATGCCATAGTTGCGGGGATCGAGAAACACACCTACGCGTCTATGAAAAAATGGAGCGTTTGACTCGAGAAACACGGGGCTTAGAGGAGAGAGTAAGCACTCGGACTGACCTAATTGCCAAACGTTTTGACCGCGTGCAAGTTATGTTAGAACGATACGGTTATCTCAAGAATGGCGTGATTACGGAATGGGGGACACTACTCGCAAAAATTTATGGAGAAACTGATCTTTTGATTGCCGAGCTCATCAAAAAGGGAAGTTTCGATACTTTGGGTGGAGCAGAAATGGTTTCCGTTCTCTCCGCATTAGTCTTTGAGGCAAGACGAGATGAGTCACCTAAGATCCCACGTGGCGCTGTTGAAGAGTCACTCAAGGATTTAATTCACCAATGGTCACTAATAAATTTAGATGAGAAAGAAATTGGTTTAGAACCAATTCGTGAGCCAGATCTCGCCTTCTGTTGGGCCTCCTACGGTTGGGCAAGTGGTCATTCACTCGCATCAGTTTTGAAGGGTACTGAATTAACGGTAGGTGACTTTGTCCGCTCTATGAAGCAAATAATTGATTTATTGCGCCAGATCGGCAACGCTTCACCTCATCTTGCACAAACTGTCGAGAACGCTCTCAAGAAGATTGACCGCGGAATAATTTCTTATGCTGGGATCGTCGGATGACACTTCTACTTCTAGATAGCGCATCACTTTGGTACCGCGCCTACTTCGGCATGCCGGACACACTTCTTTCACCGCACGGTGAACCAGTTAATGCCATTCGGGGATATTTGGACATGTCCGCGAGACTTATCTCGCAATATCAACCCTCTCGGCTAGTTGCCTGTCTTGAAGGTGATTGGCGACCTAGCTGGCGAGTCGAACTCTTCCCGGGTTATAAGGCAAATCGGATCGATGAGAGTGGAGCAGAAGAAGAGCCGGACACTCTTGGTCCTCAAATTCCTATCTTGCTCGATGTTCTTGAAGCCTTTGGAATTGCAATGCTCGGCGTGGATGATTATGAGGCCGATGACATCATGGCTACATTTAGTGTCAAAGAACGTGGACCAACTTTTGTCGCGACAGGTGATCGAGATCTATTTCAATTAGTAGATGATAAGCGACGCGTGAAGATCATCTACCTCGCAAAGGGAATTTCAAATCATGATCTGGTCGATCGAAAGTGGATCACGAATCGATATGAAATTCCGGGGGATAGGTACGCCCTTTTTGCAATGATTCGCGGCGATACCTCAGATGGATTGCCAGGCATCCGCGGAATCGGTGAAAAAGGAGCTGCTCTGATTGCCAACAATTTTTCATCAATCGAAGAGGCTTTCGCTGCTGCGCAATCCAATGATGAACGACTTCCAATTGGATTACGTAAAAAATTAATCGATGGCGCGGACTATGTGGCGATCGCGCCCAAGTTGGTTCATTGCGCCCTAGACGTTCCGATTCCAACAATGTCGATTGCAATGCCAAAGCGACCAGCGAGTTTAGACCAGGTCTATCAATATAAAGAAGATTATGGCCTTGGTGCATCTATTGATCGAATGATTGCGGCGCTCAATTGGTGACCGGGCGAATTCTGGTCATTCTCCCGACTTACAATGAAGTGGGCAATCTCCTTGATGTCATTACCCGTTTACGAGCGGCTGCTGACTTTGTTGACGTACTTATTGTCGATGATAATTCGCCAGATGGTACTGGCGCCATGGCGGATGCACTCGTTGATTCCCAAACTTTTGTGCTGCACCGATCTCAAAAACTTGGACTGGGGCCTGCCTATATGGCCGGTTTTGCCTGGGGGTTAGCACAGGGATACGCGAGTTTTGTAGAAATGGACGCAGATGGAAGTCACCAACCTGAAGAACTTGCCCGGCTCTTAGCGGCTGCCGAGGGCAATGATTTGGTTCTCGGGACTAGGTGGATGCCGGGTGGCTCAGTCGTAAATTGGCCCCTTAGGCGCAGACTTATTTCCAAGTTTGGAACTCGATATGCATCAATTGCCCTTGATCTGCCCTGGAACGACCTTACAAGTGGATATCGGGTCCTAAGTCGCCAACTCATTGAAGATATCTTTAAATCTAATTTGTCCACGGTTGGATATGGTTTCCAAATTGAAATTGTGCGGATTGCCGACGAATGCCACCGAAAGATTATTCAAGTCCCGATAACTTTTATTGAACGAGCAGCGGGAGTGTCAAAAATGAGCCGAAAAATTATCTTTGAAGCATGGTTTAAGACGACTTCTTGGGGTGTCAAGCGAGTATTCAATCGCCGATAATCTACATTATGTAAAGTTAAAAGTTAGTAATAAAATGCCAACTGCTAATGGCATGGCAGCATCACACCGACTTGAAGCATGGCCCAAGTTGATCTGGGATCCCCAGGCAAACATAAACATTAGATCTTCAGGTTCGCCTGAGTATCAGCGCAGTGACATCATCTGATACCACCGAGTTGTTGACGATTTCCTTAAGTTCATCGATGATCTCTTGTGCGCTATTGGCTGCCAACGCGATATTAGCAATTTCCTTTAGTGCGTCCTGCGATTCATCGTAAACATCGAGCATCCCATCACTTACCATAATGAGTATGTCTCCAGGTGCCATCTCAATGTTGAGAAGTTCCCAATCCTTACTTGGGCCGGCGCCGATTGGATAATTTGAAGTCGCGAATCTTGTTACTCTTCCAGCTTTGGTGATATGGCTAGCGAGGCTGTGCCCGGCATCGATATATCGAACTCGATTTAGAAAAGTATCTAGTTGACCGTGGACGAGAGTCACAAACGACCCCGCCTTATGCAAATCCGGTTCCAGTACTTGCGAAGTGATATTCATGACTTGTTCTGTATTCTGGTTCCATGCGGTAGCTCGGATAGTAGCGCGAACCGTCGCGGCCAGTATTGCAGACCCGATTCCTTTACCCATCACATCCGCGAGCGTGAACGCTACGCCATTGGAAGTTTCGAGCCAGTCGTAGAAGTCGCCGCCGGCTGAAAGGTGTGGTTTGCAAAATCCGGCCATTTCATAGCCTGAAATAGCGATCTCAACTTGAGGCAACATTCCTCTTTGAATGCTAGCTGCTCGATAGAGCTCCAGGGTATTTAAAGCTTGAGCCTCAATTCCTTTTACAATTTCCTCAAATACCGACACCTCTTCGGCGGAGAATATGCGAGGTTCTTTTCCCCACCCGCAAAGCACGCCCACCCGCGATCCGTCATAGGCTTTAAGTGCAACGCCGATGTATGACCTCAATTCTGCCCTGTTATTTCGCATCGTCCCATTTAAGATTCGCGAATCACTTTGGGTGTCAGAGATGCAAACAACTCCATCCGCTTTAAGGGCAAAATCAGAGACTTGCCCTCCGTCGCTATCCTCGATATGGGTCCCGCCGTCCTCATTTGCAATCCACTTTCCGTCTGAGTTAATCAACTTAATAAGTCCATTTTCCAGATGGAACAGGTCCTTAATAACACGGGGCCATTGACCAAATTGCGCCAATTGAAACTCTTCTGAATAACTAAATTTGATTTCTGGCCTTTGAGGAGGAGTGTTAGTCACTTCAGGGGGCGAGGATTCAATCGTGGCCACATTTTCTGGTTCTGCAGTTGTGAACCTCCGAAGAATTTTCCAAATATTGTGTTCGCCCTCTTGTTCGTACGTGAATTCATCCACTACGGCCTGAATCAAAGCAATACCTCGACCACTTTCAGAAAGTTCGTCAGGCATCGTAGCTTCGATCAACTTGAAGTTTCCTGGCTCCCCGGTATCGCTTAATTGGGCTTCTATATGCCTATCAGAGATATCTATCGTCAACGCGCAAGCGACTCCATCACCAGTGTCCGCATGTCGAAAGACATTTGAAACTAGTTCGATCAAAGCAGTTTCAAATCGCATTTGATTTTCTGCGCTTACCTCTGGAGATTTTTCCCATACCGTTTGTAGCAGTTCATGTACTGCATCTAATGTATCGGGTGGAGAGAACATAGTGAGTGAGTAGGATGATTTTTTCATGATTCGTCGAACGCTTTCTCTGCACTCGAGTACGTTTTAATTACTCGATCCAGATTGGTGAGTTTGAGGACTAACTTTACCTGCTCTACGGGCGCCGCAAGGCGCAGATCTCCTCCAGCTTGACGAGCGCCCTTTAGTCCGTTGATGAGTGCTCCTAGTCCAGATGAATCCATAAAATCCACGCCACTCATATCGATTACGATTTTATTATGCCCAGCCGAGATCTGTTCAACTATCTCCTGACGGAGCGTGGGTGCATAAACCATGTTTAATTTTCCAGTGAGTCTGAAAATTACAATTCCTTCTTTCGAAGTTTCTACCACGATATTCATGAAATTCCCTCCACTTTGATCAGGGATTGATTGGGTTGGGGTCCTTGGCATAGAACGGCAGGAATTAGGACCTTGAGAAGTGAGAGATCGAATATCACCCCATAATATTAATGGCAGTTGCCAGTAATCGGGGTTTTATGCGCAACAGATATTGAAGGGGTCGATCGTGAATCCACCAATATCTTGATGGAATTCTTTTCAAAGGGACAGTTCTTCGCGTATCAATTGATTGCCAGCTCTCCTATGGATGTACACGAACAGACCAAGTTACGGTCACCATAGACCCCGTCAATGCGACCAGTAACCGGCCAATACTTACCCTTGTGGGCCATTTCGGGATCATTTCCAAGTGGGTATGCAGCCACTTCGCGGGAGTATTTACGATCCCAATTTGCCCTTAAAAGATCGCTATCAGTATGAGGCGCAAATCGAAGTGGTGATTCCTCGATCAATATTTCTCCGCGTTCAACATCAGCGATCTCGGCGCGAATTGAGACCATCGCATTGATAAAGCGATCCAGTTCAGCGATATCTTCAGATTCGGTTGGTTCTATCATCAAGGTTCCCGGGACGGGAAAACTGACCGTCGGAGCATGGAAACCATAATCCATGAGTCGCTTTGCCACATCATCGACTGTTGCGCCAGTTTTCTTAGTGATTTCTCGCAAGTCGACGATGCACTCATGTGCAACATACCCATGCATACCCTTGTAAAGAACGGGGAAGAAAGGATCTAGTCTCTTTGCCAGATAATTCGCTGAAAGGATTGCAACTTCTGAGGCTTTGGTCAGACCATCTCCCCCCATCATTTGAATGTAACACCAAGAGATAGGAAGAATCCCAGCAGAACCAAAAGGAGCTGAACTAACTGGACCAGGACCGTCAGGTGATCCGACCGAAAGATCCAACGGGTGATTTGGTAGATACGGCGCTAAATGGGCACGGCAAATTACCGGACCGACTCCGGGTCCCCCACCGCCGTGTGGAATACAGAAAGTTTTATGTAGATTCAAATGTGAAACATCGGCGCCAAATTTTCCCGGTTGGGCAAGGCCAACTAGCGCATTGAGATTTGCGCCATCAACATACACCTGTCCCCCAGCATCATGTACCAGGCCGCACATCTCTGAAATCGCTTCTTCAAAAACTCCATGAGTCGAAGGATATGTAACCATCAGTGCGGCAAGGCGGTCGCCATATTCGAGAATCTTCGCCTTCATATCTGCAACAGATACGTTCCCAGATTCATCACACGCGATTACTACAACCTTCATGCCTGCCATGATGGCGCTCGCTGCATTAGTCCCGTGAGCGCTAGATGGAATCAAACAAATATCTCTATGTTCTTCTCCCTTATGGTCCAGGAAATTACGAATCGCAAGCAAGCCCGAGAACTCACCTTGTGAACCAGCATTAGGTTGCAAGGAAACTGCGTCATAACCAGTAATTGCAATGAGCCAATCCGAAAGTTCTTGAATTAATCGGCGATAACCTAAACTTTGATGAGCAGGTGCAAAGGGATGCAGTAATGAAAATTCCGGCCAAGTAACTGGAATCATCTCCGTCGTAGCATTTAATTTCATCGTGCAAGAACCAAGTGGAATCATGGATCGATCGAGAGCCAAATCTCGATCAGCAAGAGTTCGCATATATCGAAGCATTGCGGTCTCTGAATGATAGGTATTGAAAACACGGTGAGTAAGAAATTTAGTTTCCCGCTGAATTTCTGCTGGAATGGCAAATGCTTCTAAAGTTAACTTTGCATCAAAAAGTGCGGCGAGATCGTTCAAATCCTTTTCCGTCACAGTTTCATCAAGTGAAATTCCAACCGACTCTTCACTTATTTTACGAAGATTTATTCCAAGATTTTGAGCGTTTTTAAGGAGAGTAGCTGCATCAACTTGCGATATCACGAAGGTATCAAATACTTCGTTCTGGGACACCTTGATTCCCCGCGCTGCAAGGGTTGCTCGAAGCGAAAGGGTATATGAACGAACACGATTGGCAATTGATTGCAAACCCTCAGGTCCGTGCCACATGGCATAGAAAGCTGACATAACCGCCAGCAGTACCTGCGCAGTGCAAATATTTGAAGTCGCTTTATCTCGGCGGATATGTTGTTCACGGGTTTGTAGCGCCAATCTAAATCCAGGATTTCCATGAACATCCACACTTTGACCAACTAAGCGCCCTGGAAGTGATCTTTCAAGACCCTTTCTTACCGCCATAAATCCGGCATGAGGTCCACCGAATCCCATTGGTACCCCAAAGCGCTGCGCCGAACCAATCGCGACATCAGCGGAGTATTCACCAGGTGTCTTATAAAGTGTTAGGGCCAACAAATCACAGGCAACAATTGCAATCGCCTCAGCTTCATGAATTGCAGAAATTGCAGAGTTAAGATCAGCGACCTCCCCATATGTTGATAACTGAGCAAGAATGGCGCCGAATATCGCATCATCCATCTCGCGAAGAGCTCTCGGTGATCCTTCGATGATCGCGATCTTCAACGGCTTTGCACGAGTGTGTATCACTGCCTTTATGTGTGGATGCAAATTTGAATCGATAAAGAAAGCTGCTTCATCACTTCCATTCCAAACTCGCCTGGCGAGTGTCATCGCCTCTGCCGCCGCCGTTGCTTCATCGAGCATCGAAGCATTTGCAATTGGCAAGCCGGTCAAATCACCAACCACAGTTTGAAAAGCAAATATTGCTTCAAGGCGACCTTGACTTATCTCGGGTTGGTACGGCGTATAGGCGGTGTACCAGGCGGGATTTTCTAGAATGTTGCGAAGAATTACTGGTGGTGTGATTGTTCCGTAATAGCCAATCCCAATATAGGAACGCATTACGGCGTTCTCTGAAGCAAAACCTTTGAGTCGTTCAATAGCAGCTACTTCTGAAATCCCTTGTGGCAAGAGATCTACCAATTTTTGGTTGATTACAATGTTTTCTGGAACAACTTTCGCGATAAGAGATTGGAGCGAATCTTCACCGAGTTCATCGAGCATTCGTTGAATTTCGACTTGATCAGGCCCAATATGCCGATCAACAAAGTTTTCCCGCACAGACACAACTCCCCCTTAACGATTAAAAATAATCTCTTAGGGAAAGGATAAAGAGTTTTAGGCTCCTCTGCGTCCTCTGCGTTCTGCTAACTCGTCATTGGTAGATGTGATAATCGACCCATCCTTAGCTGACTCCCCTTGTAGCGTCGCTAGAGAGCCTTCTACTTCGTTCCACACCCGATTAATGGCTATTCCAAAGACGCCTTGACCACCTTGGAGCAGATCGATGATTTCATCTGGGCTAGTGCACTCGTAAATAGAGATTCCATCACTCATGAGGGTCATACTCTCTAGATCTGCCACTCCCCTTTTTCGCAGGTGCTCCACAGCGGTTCGAATATTTTGAAGAGATACGCCGGTGTCCAATAAACGTTTAACAATTTTCAAAACCAAAATATCCTGGAAGCTATAAAGTCGTTGTGATCCTGATCCTGCTGCGCTCTTAATACTTGGGGAAACCAAATCTGTTCGCGCCCAATAATCAAGTTGGCGATAGGTAATTCCAGCAGCAATTAACGCTGTAGCACCGCGATAACCAACTTCATGCGTTGCTTCACTCATCGTACTTTGCTAACGGTACTTCACTCATCTAGGGGCTCACTTCTTTGGGAAGACCGAAAGGATTCGGCCATACATAAAGGGTAGAACTCCACCTCCAAAACTCCTACCTACGACACGAATAACATTAAACCTTTACTTGAGGCTTAGTCCAGATTTCAGGATGCGAAGTCATCTGGGTTGATTTGATCCAAAAATTCGCGGAATTTTTCGACTTCATCTTCAGATTGATCAGGAATCTCGATCCCAGCCTTGGCAAAGAGCGCTTCTGAAGCCTCAATGGGGGCAGAAGCACGGAGCGCGAGGGCGAGGGCGTCGCTGGGCCGGGCCGAAACAATCACTCCCCCCTCCAAATGGAGGTCGGCATAAAAAACACCATCAATAAGATCGGTGATCTCAACCCTTTGAACCTTTGAGTGAAGGATATGAAGAACTGAGGTGAAGAGATCGTGAGTAAGCGGTCGAACGGGAACAAGTCCCTGTTGGGCAAAGGCAATCGCAGAAGCTTCCACCGCTCCAATCCAAAGCGGAAGATAACGAACTCCATCCACCTCTTTGAGAAGAACGATCGGTTGGTTGGAGGGCATCTCAATTCTGACTCCAACAACTTCTACGGGAATTCCCATCGCAACAATTACCTTACGCCATTACTTTGCGCGATGCAGGCCGGCGCGTACTAACGCGGCATGTAATTTCACCGAAAGAGAGGCAAGTTCGTTGGCTACCTCATCAGCGCGCGCTTTCGCATCCGAACTCTTTTGACGAAGAATTGGTGTAATCACTTGTTCAACCAGACCCACTTCCCGGTCGGCGGCTGATTTGAACGACCGCAAATGTCGAGCTTCAATTCCAAAGGCTGCAATGGCAGCGATAGTGCGCGCTACTGAAAGTGCATCGGCATCGTAGTATCGACCCCGAATATTGATCAGGCCAAAAGATTCAACTTGGGTGAGTTGTTCTTCGGACAAGCCAGATGATTCAAGAAGTTCACTACGTGATAATCGTAAATCGCTCTCAGTGGCAAAATGGGCAGGCGCGAATTCACCGTCAACTGTTGCCAGGCGCGGCGTCGGACTTGCACCTGGAATTGCAGCAGGTTCTAAGCCTCTGTCTAAGGCATCTAAATTCTCTTTGATAATCCGAAGCGGCAGGTATTGATCCCGTTGCGCTGCCAAAACATAGCGCAAACGTTCAAGGTCAACTCCAGTAAATTTTCTATACCCGGAGGGAGTTCGTTGCGGTTCGATCAAACCTTCAGACTCTAGAAATCGAATCTTTGAAATTGTAATGTCGGGGAAATCGCCGCGTAATTTTCCCAGAACTTCCCCAATGCTCAGATAGGCGCGTGCTGGAACTGCCATTAGTTCCCCCTCCCCTTGAAATAAGTCAATCTAAATTTCCCAATTTGAATTTCATCGCCTATTGAAAGCGGTGACTCTTGAACCTGATGCGCATTAACATAACTTCCGTTCAAACTTCCAAGGTCAACGACTTTGAAATCACCATTTGTCGTACGTTCCACATTTGCATGAATCCTTGAAACTGTAACGTCATCGAGAAAGATTTCACTCTTTGGATCTCGTCCAATTGCAGTTTTATCGGAATTAATCAGAAAACGTGCTCCCTTATTTGGCCCCGCAATTACGATCAACATCGCCGAATTTGCAGGAAGTTGGCTGACTACTTCTCTCTCTTGTAAGGAAAGTAGGGCAAAGACTTCTTCAAGCGGGCGAGGCTTTGGAACTGATCTAAGTGCCGATAAATGAATTGTGGAGGTTAAATCTCGCTCTTTAGGATTTGTTGGATCAGAAGGATCTTCGGGAGCTTTTGAATCGTTCACTACTCCCCCTTTTTTTCGAAATTAGACGAGCATTGACCGACCTACAACCGAACTGTAACCGAGATTAATCCTCAATCTTAGTCTTGACTAGAGGCTGACAGTATTGATTGGCTACTACAAAATCAAGGCGCCAATTAGGCTATAAGGGTTTCATATTCGCCGGCTGAAAGCAGTCCCGTTGGTGTTTCTGAAATTTCAATCTCGGCTATCCAGCCAGTTCCATATGGATCCTGATTAATCAATTCTGGAGCTTTATCCAATTCCACATTAATTGACTTAATAGTTCCAGTAATCGGAGAATAAATTTCTGAAACTGATTTTGTTGATTCCACTTCACCACAAACAGAACCAGCGAGAACGCTCTGGCCAACTTTCGGTAGTTGCACATAAACAATGTCACCCAGCGCACTTTGAGCGAATTCTGTTATACCCATTTGGAAGGTATCTACTGAGGCTTCGCGAACCCACTCATGTTCTTTTGTATATTTGAGGTCATCCGGTATGCCAGATCTGGAAACGCTAGACATTGGTTCTCCTCTTGTCAGTGACGGCAATTCGCGAATAATCGAGTGCGGCTAGAAGGTACAACCCAATTCCCCAGATGGCAAACCCCCATCCAAAGGAATGAGCGAATTCACCCCAATTACTTTTGCTACTAAGCAGCAGGAACGGAAAGGCATAGAGCAAATTGAAAGTAGCTGCTTTCCCCAAAAAGGTCACAAGAAAGACTTTGCCACTCCTCCTTCGATACTGAGCAAGTAAGACGAGCATATAAAGATCACGAAGGGCAAGAATGATCAGCATCCACCACGGTATGTCATGTTTGAGCGCAAGGCCAATTACGGTTGCGGCGATATAGAAGCGATCAATGGTTGGATCCATTGCCGCACCAAGTTTGGATTCTTGATGCAACCAACGAGCAACTTTTCCATCAAAATAGTCGGTCCATGCGCCAATCGCCAGGACAAGAAAACTCCACCCTTTTAAATTCTCGCCAAGCAGCAGCCAGAGAAAGATCGGAACGCCAAAGGCGCGAATAAGCGTGAGCCCATTTGGAATAGTCAGGATCTCTTTACGCGAAAGTTCCATCTAACTCTTTTTTTCATCCCGTTCGCGAACCTTGATAGCAACTTCAACCGGGCTTCCTTCGAAGCCAAATTCCTCGCGAATACGTCGCTCAATGAACCTGCGATAACTCGGCTCTACCCATTCACTTGCAAAGACGACAAACTTTGGCGGGGCGACCGTTGCCTGAGTAGCAAATCGAATTTTTGGCTGCTTTCCGCCTCGAACAGGAGGCGGGGTTGCTGCAACCAGAGCGCCCAGAAAAGCATTGAGTTTTGCCGTGGGAATCCGCTTCTCCCAACTGCGCAGCGCCGTTCGCAGGGCAGGTGCCAATCGATCTCGATGCCAACCCGTTTTCGCTGAGAGATTGACTCTCTGTGCCCACGGATAGCGCTCGAGATTTCGTTCTAATTCTTTCTCAAGTTGTTCACGTCGCTCATCATCGACAACGTCCCATTTGTTCATAACCAATACGAGCGCTCGACCAGCCTCTTCGGTCATAGTGACAATACGCAGATCTTGTTCGGTAAGTGACTCTGAGGCATCAATGACAACAACGGCAACCTCCGCGCGTTCCAAAGCGGTGGCGGTGCGCAAACTCGCGTAATAATCTGTGCCACTGTCATGAATTGCGCGTTTGCGAATTCCTGCTGTATCAATAAATCGCCAAGTGTCTCCACCCAGTTCAATTAATTCATCGACCGGATCTCTTGTTGTTCCTGCAACATCGTCAACCAATACTCGCGATTCTCCTGCCAGTGCGTTAAGTAGACTTGATTTTCCAACATTAGGTCGACCGACTATTGCGATCCGCCGAAAACCATCATCTGGAAGTTCGGACCCAACTTCTGGTAACTCCTTTACGAGAAGATCTAGCAAATCTCCAGATCCACGACCGTGCAAAGCCGAAACGAAGCGCGGTTCCCCAAGTCCTAGGTTCCACAGTGCGTAAGCGTTCTGTTCTTCATTTACACCATCGACTTTATTTGCAACAAGTATTGTCTTCTTGCCAGATTTGCGCAGCAAGGTCAAGAGTGATGAATCCTCGTCGAGTGCCCCCACCTGTGCATCAACTACAAAGAGAATGACATCGGCTTCGGCAATCGCAAGTTCGGCACCCGCCGTGATTTTCTCTGAAATACCTTCTGGTTTCACTTCCCAGCCGCCGGTATCTATGAGGACAAAGGTTCGACCGTTCCATTCTGCTTCATATTTAACGCGATCCCGGGTTACGCCAGGAGTATCTTCAACAATTGCTTCCCGCCGTCCGATGATTCGGTTTACCAGCGTTGATTTACCAACATTGGGACGGCCAATAATGGCAACTTTAGGCAAGCCAAGTAGGGCTCTGTCTTTTGCCCATTGCCAAATAACTTCAACCACTTCTGGTAAATCCAAGAGAGTCGAATCAATCTCGAGGGCATCATCTGCCATCCGAAGTGGCGAAATTTTTCTCGTTGAATCCTGATGATCTCGCTCCTCTAGCCCTTGCGAGACAGTATTTATTGAAGTTGCCTCAGCAAGTTCGCGCTCGCGTCTAAGAGCTCGCTGCTGCAAATCGGCGTAAAGAAATATTTTCAATGGAGCTTCTGGAACGACCACCGTCCCGATGTCGCGTCCTTCGACAACGATGCCATGAGGGGCGGAATCGATGATGGCGCGCTGGACATCAAACAAGTATTCGCGTACTTGCGGAAAGGCGGAGTAGCGCGAGACCTCATCAGTCACCCTTGCCGATCTGATATCAAACGTAACATCAAAATCGCCGACAAAAATTCTCGGTTCAATTGGATCACCGTTAAAGGTAATTTCTTCTGATCGCGCCAATTCCACCAGAGCTACCGGATCCTCGACATTTTCCTTGAGAGCAATCCAAGTTATTGCTCGATATAAAGCACCAGTATCCAAATACATCCAGTTAGCTCGTTGGGCTACTGCGCGTGCTGTAGTTGTCTTTCCAGAGCCGCTTGGACCATCAATTGCTATAACGATGGTCGACATATGAGTACCTTAACGCCTAAATAACTTCATCCCATCGACTCTCGTGGTTGATGAGCTCTCCAACCATCGATAGTGAGTTGGTTAAATACCTTATAGGCATCTTCTTCCGAAAGCGCTAACGTAACCAACCCGCTCTCCTGGCCCGGTGTATGTTCGATAGTAAGGTCTTCCACGTTGGCAAATACCAATGCGCAGGCATCGAATATTTTGGCCAGTTGCCCCGGCTTATCTTCAATAATAATCGGGAGGTACCAATAATCCCTTTTCGTTCCGCCATGTTTGCCCGGAATTCGGCGGTGATTCTCTCGACCTAATTCGAGGATTTCTTGGGTCTTCCGCAAATCATCGTTTTGTAGAGATATCGATAAATCTTCAATATGATCGGCGTAAATATGTAGGAATTCCACGACCGCCTTACTGTTGCTATGGAGTAATTGGGCCCATAAATCCGAACTCGAAGCAGCCAGCCGGGAGACATCCTTTAAACCCTGTCCTGCAAGTGAAATATCACGATCTGAAAGATCTAACAAAGTTGCCGACAAGAGCGAACTAACGATTTGGGGAAGATGCGATATCCCGGCAATCGCTTGGTCATGTTCCGCTGGGCCTAACTTCACGGGCTTTCCTCCAAGAGCATCAATTAATTCCAGTGCCCGCTCAAGAGCCAATGAAGAAGTTTGGCTGGTTGGTGTGTAAATCCAAATTCGTCCCTCGAATAAATCGCCTCTAGCAGCTAGCGCTCCCGAAATTTCGCGGCCGGCCATGGGATGGGTGGCGCAAAACCTCGCCGCAATAGCTGGAAAATTCTCTATCTCTGCTAAAACTTCAGACTTCAATCCCCCAATATCTATAAGAGTTGATGCAGGGTAACGGGTTGCATACTCCTTAATCAGTTTTGTGATAGCCAGAATAGGCGTAGCTATCACAATCAAATCAGGATCTGGAATTTCCCTGCTTTCGTCCGTCGAAACCTGGCCAATTAAACTTTGGGCAATACCTTCTGCGTCCGGATATTCATCTTCGATTGAGAGTAAATACCCTTCCCGTTTTAAGCCTAATGCGATCGAAGTCCCGATCAGCCCCGCACCACT
>Ga0207933_1001477_pt1 | contig 17644 bp, 16 predicted proteins | sample NGESurdeep092012_4_FD_184488 | JGI IMG/M metagenome (GOLD analysis project Ga0207933, IMG submission 184488) | Arctic peat soil microbial communities from Barrow, Alaska - NGEE Surface sample F53-3 deep-092012 (SPAdes) | ecosystem: Environmental > Terrestrial > Soil > Wetlands > Peat ...
AGTCCTCCGGCGGCCGCGGAGTCTCCGAAGCTCTCGGCCTCGCCGGCTTCACCAACCTCGACGTCGTGCGCAACCCGCAGCTCGGCCCCATTCCCTACGTCGCACGCGCGCAGATTCACCAGACCATCGGCCTCACCTCAAAGCTCATCGACGCACAACGCACGCAATACTCGCTCGCCACCAAGGTTCCCGCGCGCCGCCTCGATCTCCGCATCGGCAAGATAAGCCTCCCCGACATCTTCGACGTCAATAACCCCGGCGCCGACTCGCATCTCCAGTTCCTCAACTGGACCGTCGACAACAACGGCGCGTACGACTACGCCGCCGACACGCGCGGTTACACCTACGCCGCCATTCTTGAGTACGACGACCATAATCTCTCGCTTCGCTATGGCATGGCCCTCATGCCCACCATCGCCAACGGCATCGACCTCCAGTCCAGCCTCCGCAAAGCGCGCGGCGACAATTACGAGCTCGACTACGCCCGCACACCGTTCGCAAAATTCCTCGATCCCCAACACAAAGGCGCCGTCCGCCTGCTCGGCTTCGTCAACCACGCCAACATGGGCGACTACCGCGAAGCCAACCAGGCCGCCCTCGCCGCCCGCGCCAACGGCGACCCCGCCGCCGTTCCCGTCATCACCGCGCATCCTTTCCGCACCACCGTCAAATACGGCGTCGGCCTCAACTTCGAGCAGGAGCTTCCCGCGGACCTCCGCCTCTTCGGCCGCTTCGGCTGGAACGAGGGCCAGCACGAAAGCTACGCCTACACCGAGGTCGACCAGACCTTCGAGCTCGGCGCCGACCTCGCCGGCAACCGCCTGCATCTCTGGGGCCGGTCAAGACCCAACGACAAGCTCGGCGTGGCCCTGGTCTCGAACGCCATCAAGCGCGACCACCAGCAATACCTCGCGCTCGGCGGCCTCGGCTTTCTACTCGGCGACGGCCGCCTCAACTACGCCCGCGAGGACATCCTCGAGACCTACTACACCACTCACAACTGGCGCGGCCTCTTCACCTCCCTCGACGCCCAGCTCATCGCCCACCCCGGCTACAACCACGACCGCGGCCCCGTCGCCGTCTTCAGCGTCCGCACCCACGTCGACTTCTAAGCGCCGGATCTCACCCCACCCACAGCCACTCGCGATACACTCTCCGCATCGGCTCCTATCCCCCAAGAGAGAGACCTCGCGCCATGAGCACCATGACCAACAAAACCATCGCCGCCTTCTGGACCGCCTTCGAAGCCCGCACCGCGCCCTACAACCTGCTCACGCACGCGTTCTATCAAGCCTGGTCGCGCGGCGAGCTCACCCGCTCGGACCTTCGTGCCTACGCCGCCGAGTACTGGCATCACGTTTCAGCTTTCCCCACCTATCTCAGCGCGCTGCACAGCCGCCTGCCCGACTCCGAGCTCCGCCGCGAAGTTCTTCGCAACCTCGCCGAAGAGGAGGGCACCGACAGCCCCACCGCGCGCCCCCACTCCGATCTCTGGATGGACTTCGCCGAAGGCATGGGAGCCACGCGCGCCGAGGTTGAAGCCCACACCATTCAACCCGAGATGGCCGCGCTGCTCAGCACCTTCCGCTCTGCCATGCAGGAACCCACGCCCGCAGCCGCTCTCGCCGCCCTTTACGCCTACGAGTCCAGAGTCCCCGAGATCGCTGTTACCAAGGCCGAAGGCCTCGCGCAACACTACAACGCCGACGCCGCGACCGCGAAATATTTCACGCTCCACCAGACCGCTGACGTAGCTCACGCCGCCGTATGGCGCGGGCTCATCGACAAACAACTCGCAGCCGACCCATCAGCCGCCGAGGCCGCCCTCGACTCAGCCGAACGCGCCGCCCACGCCCTCTGGTCTGCACTCGACGGCATCGAACGCGAGCGCAAGGCACACCACTAGCGTTGCGCCACACAATGACGAGTCACAAAGCACGCATCTCGCGCCGTCGCCGCTTGATCCACAGCCCGGCCCCAATGTCCAACAGCACCGTGCCGGTAATGGCAAGCGCGATCGCCGTCCTGTAAACCTGTTTCGCGGGCGCGAGCTCCGCGCCCTGCGGATCGCCCGCCTTGTACACCACCGGCACGACCTCGTCCGCGCTGAACGTCGACTCATCGCCTCCCTTCGCCGACACCACCTGCACGATCTCCCCATCCGGCAGCCTGAACCGGAAGTGAGGAAAGTAGGCGACGTTCCCCTGCGCGTCCTGTCGCGCCTCCGTCTCCGTCACCGTGCCCGTCGCATGCTGCATAGAGCGGCTCCATAGCCACCTCGGCAGCCAGAAACCCACCGCCAGCACAAGCAGAATCACTCCCACCCACATCAACGAACGGCTCACCCAGAGCCACCACCGCACCCAAAACCGAAACCACCACTGCATACGCGAAGTGTACCCGCCCGCCGTCCTCGCCTGCTTCGAGCGCACATCCGCAGCGCCCATCGGAAGCGCCAAAGCGGGCCGCGTCATCCCCGGACAAAAAAAGGGCTGCCAGAAAATCTGGCAGCCGTTGTCGAAAGCTCAAATCGAAGCGACCTTATCTGTGGCCGCCACCGTGTCCGCCGCCGCCACCGTGTCCGCCGCCACCACCATGGAAGCCGCCGCCACTGCCATGGAACCCGCCGCCGCCGCCGTGGAAGCCACCGCCGCCGCCGGAGAAGCCGCGGGCTCCGCCAGCATAGGCATGACCGCCACCGCTATATCCTCGGGCAGCATAGCCGCCGCGCACGCCGCCACGGAACGCTGTTCCACCGCGTGCATACCCGTAGCCTCCGCGTCCGTAGCCTCCGCGTCCATAGCCTCCGCGGTAGCCATACGCCCCACGATAGCCATAACCACGATAGCCATAACCGCGCCCGTAGAATCCGTGCCGGAACCACGGTCCTGCGCCTATAAAGATGCCGCTCTCAAACCAGCCCGGCCCATAGTACCCATACGGTGCACACGCATACGGAGCATAGCCGTAGTAGCCATACTCACAGACCGGCGCCCCGTAGCCGTAGTCATACCCATACGGCGCCGCATACCCCTGATACCCTCCGATGCCGATCCCAACCGAGACCTGCGCATGCGAAACCGCCGCCGGCGCCAGAACAACTCCTAGCAAACAAACAAACGCGAGATATCGCAGGACCTTCATACTTCCTCCATCGGGTCCCCACGCGAGCGAGAACCCCGGATCCAGGCGCATCCCGCCGCCAAAATCCCTTCGCTCAATAGGAACCCGAAACCCGCCGCGATGTTGCTCTACGCACCAGGCAAACCGCACCCATTGAACCCAAAGCACTTACGCAACCACCGAAGGCCCCATCCTCCTGAACGCCCTTGACCGGCCTCTCCTCGCGCGCCACCTATACTTCTCTCATGCCCCTTCAGCTAGCCTTCGAGCTCCCCGCCTTCTTCCTTGGTCTGCTCTTCGGCAGCTTCCTCAACGTCTGCATCGCGCGCCTCCCGCATCACCGCAGCATCCTCAAGCCGCGCTCCCACTGCCCAAAATGCCTCCAGCCCATCCGCTGGTATGACAACATCCCGCTGCTCAGCTGGATCCTCCTCGCCGCGAAGTGCCGCCACTGCAAAGCCGCCATCCCCTGGCGCTACCCACTGGTCGAGCTCGTCACCGGCCTCTGGTTCGCCCTTGCCGTCGTCCAGGCCCTCAACACCACAGCCACGACTGCATCCGCGCCCCAGCTCGCCATCACCAGCCTGGCCTTCGCCGCCCTCGGCTTCCTTCTCATCGGTCTGCTCGTCATGGACTGGCAGACCCACACCCTTCCCGACGCCTTCACCTACCCCGGCATGGCCATCGGCTTCTTCCTCACCTGCGTCGACGTCGTCTTTCTCCCTCGCGGTTTCGGCGACATTCACGTCAACCCGCGTATCAGCCTCCGCATATCCAGTCCCGGTTCGGTCAACGGCCAGGGCAACATCCTCCTCACCGGCCCCGAGCACCTCGTCTACGGCCGCCTCATCGCCATCCTCCTCGCCGCCGGCGTCCTTCTGCTCATCCGCTATCTCTACAAAGCCCTCCGCCACCGCGAAGGCCTCGGCCTCGGCGACGTCAAACTCCTCGCCATGATCGCCGCCTTCCTCGGCTTCTGGAACGGCATGTTCGCGCTCTTCATCGGCGTCATCCTCGGTGCCCTCTACGCCATCACCCTGCTCGCCCGCCGTCGAGCCACCGCCACCACCCGCATCCCCCTCGGCGCCTTCCTCTGCATAGGCGGCCTCATCGCCGCCCTCCTCGGCGATCCCCTCATTGCCTGGTACCGCAGCCTGCTCTAATCTCGTCCATTCCTAAACTCTGTCATCTCGACGGGAGGCCGCAGGCCGGAGTGGAGAGACGCGCAGCTTCAGTAGCGAGCGTCGAAGGCGCGAGCCTGCACGCTCACCTATGACCCCGAATCGCCTGCACCAGCAGCACGATCCCAACGCACACCAGCCCCCCATGCACATACTTCAGAAAAGCATCGCCGCGCAGCCGCCGGTTGATCACGCCGCCCAGAAAGATCGCCGGCACAGCCGCAATCAGCGAGATCAAAAAGTAGTGCGTCACCGCCGCCGTCCACAAACCTGAAATCCAATACCCCACCATCGCCACGACACTCGCGGGCAAAAAATATCCTTGCAGCGTCGCGCGAAAGTGCTGCGGCGACCACCGCCGCATCGACCCATACACCACCAGCGGCGGCCCATTCATCCCATACGCTCCGCCCAGCACGCCCGCCACAAACCCACACCCCAGCAGCCACGCGTGGCTATCGCGCTCCAGCCGCAGCGGCCGTCTCCCCAGCAGAAAATATCCGGAGAACAGCAGGATCACCACCGCGAGCACGGCCTTCACCACATCCTGATGCGCGCTCTTCAGCAGCCAGATCCCCAGCGGAATTCCCGCCAGCGTCGGCGCTAGCAGCCACCCCGTGCTGCGCACATGAATCTTTCGCCAATCTTCCACCACCACCACGCCGGCGATCGTGACCGACAGCAGCACCGCCAGCGGAGCCGCGACCTCAATCGGCAGAATCAGCGCCAGCAGCGGCACCGCGATCAACGCCTCGCCAAACCCAAACACCGACCGCACCAGCGAAGCAAAAAACACAACCACCAAAACTTCAACCGTCAATCCCACCACTCTCCGCCCTTTTTACTGTCTACTGTCTATCCTCTACTGTCTGCTCTTCTTGACCCTTGACTACCCACCCTCCTACACTCAAAGATGGACATGCAGAGCAATCCTTACATCTGGCAGTATCTTCCACTGGCCTTCCAGGTCATTGTGGCGATCGGCCTCGCCTGCTTCATGGTGAGCGCGTCCTACTTTCTCGGCAAGCACCGCCGCACGCGCACCAAACTCGGCGCGTACGAGTGCGGCATGGACCCGGTCGGCGATGCGCGCGGCCGTTTCTCGGTCCGCTTCTACATGGTCGCCATGCTCTTCATCCTCTTCGACGTCGAAGCGGTCTTCATGCTTCCCTGGGCGGTCATCTACCGCCGCCTGCCGGCCATCACCGGCTCGCGCCTCTTCGGCTTCTGGGAGATGCTCGTCTACCTCGGCTTCGTCGCCGTCGGCCTCTTCTACGTCTGGAAGAAAGGCATCCTCAACTGGTCCAACGACAAGGCCGATCTCTAGCGGCCGCTCTTTTTGTCTGTCATTCCCGAAGGGAATCTGCTTTTCGACTATGGCTGAACCGATCGACACTTCCGCAACACCCCAGGCCATCTTCGGCAAGGACGCCGTAGCCGCCGCGCTCGCGGACCACGCCGCGATTCAAGGTCTCTCCGCCCTCATCACAGACGCCAAGTGGGATCGCGGCGAGCTGACCCTCACCATCGCGTCCGAGACCATCGTCCAAGCCTGCGAAGCCGCCAAGTCCTCGGGCTACATCTTCTTCGAAGACCTCACCGCCGTCGACTGGTATCCAACCGAGCCGCGCTTCCAGCTCAGCTATTCCCTGCTCTCCTTCAAGCTCAAGCAGCGCATCCGCCTCGTCGCACGTCTCGCTGGCGATTCGCCGTCGATCGACTCCATCACCGGCGTCTGGCCCGCCGCCAACTTCTATGAACGCGAGGTCTTCGACCTCTTCGGCGTGACCTTCGCCGGCCACCCGCGCCTCACCCGCATCATGATGCCCGACAACTGGAACGGCCACCCGCTCCGCAAAGACTATCCAGTGGAGGGCTACCGCTAATGCCTATCGAAGCCCCTGAAAAACCCACCACCGAGACAAACGGCATCCGCTCCTCCTTCAAAGGCCGCGTCGACACGCAGCAAACCGGCGCCACCCTCACCGGCCTGCGCAACGCCGAAGACATGATCATCCCCGACGTCAAAGACGTCGTCGAGGAGTCCACCTCGCACCACGCCCCGCGCGGCTCCGATCCGGTCTCGAACCAGACCATGGTCCTCAACATGGGCCCGCAGCACCCGTCCACACACGGCGTGCTCCGGCTTGTCATCGAGGTCGACGGCGAGACCGTCATCTCCCTCGCCCCTGACATCGGCTACCTGCACACCGGCATCGAAAAAACCTGCGAGGCCAAGTTCTATCAGCAGGTCGTCCCCCTCACCGACCGCATCGACTATCTCTGCCCCATGACCAACAACACCGCCTACGCCCTGGCGGTCGAAAAGCTCCTCCAACTCGAAATCCCCGAGCGCGCCCAGTGGCTCCGCGTCCTCTTCAACGAGCTCACCCGCATCCAGTCGCATCTCGTCTGGCTCGGCACGCACGCCATGGACATCGGCGCGCTCACCGTCTTCCTCTACTGCTTCCGCGAGCGCGAATGGCTCATGCGCTTCTTCGAGGCCGTCAGCGGCCAGCGCATGATGACCAGCTACGTCCGCATCGGCGGCGTCTCGCTCGAACCACCTCTTGACCTCTTCGACAAGATCCGCGCCTTCCTCAAAACCTTCCCCTCAAAGATCGAAGAGTACGAGGGCCTGCTCAACGCCAACCCCATCTGGATGGGCCGCCTCAAGGGCGTCGGCTACATCTCCGGCGAGGACGCCATCGCGTTAGGCGTCAGCGGCCCGCCGCTGCGCGCGTCGGGAGTCGATTTTGACGTCCGCCGCGACATGCCCTACTCCTCTTACGAAAAGTTCCAGTTCAAGGTCCCCGTCTCCACCGTCGGCGACACCTGGGCACGCTACCTCGTCCGCATGGACGAGATGCGCGAGTCCACCAAGATCTGCCTGCAGGCCCTCGACGGCATGCCCGAAGGCCGCATCACCGCCGACGCGCCCAAGATCATCCTCCCCGACCGCGAGCAGATGAAGACCCAGATGGAGTCGCTCATCCATCACTTCAAGATCGTCACCGAAGGCTTCCAGGTCCCGGCCGGCGAGGTCACCAGCTCGGTCGAAGCGCCGCACGGCATGATGAACTACTACGTCGTCTCCGACGGCACCGCCAAACCCTTCCGCGTGCACATGCGCAACGCCGACTTCGCCAACCTGCAAGCTCTCGAAGTCATGTGCAAAGGCCAACTCATCGCCGACGTCGTCGCAGTGATCGGCTCACTGGATATCGTTTTGGGGGCGATCGATCGCTAATGACAATGGCAATCGCAGAGCAGAACTCGCCGAAGCTTACTGCAGGAAAAGGCTACGAGGTCCTTATGGCATTTTGCATGGCGGCTATGCTGATGTGCTTGCTCCCAGATTTCATGGGACTGATATGGATAGCAGCGAGCTTGTCGGTGATTGGCTTTCCTCATCTGTCACAGCTCGTCTCTATCCTGATTCACGCGCATTTTAGCCTGGGTACATTAGCAATCTCACTTTGGCTGTTGAGACTCATCGCTATCTGTTTTTCAATGCGTGTTCCTTCGCTGCCCCTTGTTGCGGCGGCGGCAGTTATTCTTGGGGATTTTTGCTTCGACAATCGTTTCGATCACGCAGCAGGACAATCTGCTTCACCAATCGGAAGCCACGTTCTCAATTTGATAATTTTGGCGTTCGCGTTGATTCTTTTCATACTCAGTCTTCTACGGAACCGAGCAATTCTCCGCTCATCACCTGCTGGAGCAGCTTGCTAACCGCGCAACTCCACACCGAACTCTGGACCTCCTGGGCGTCTCTGCTCCGCAGCTACGCAGCCGCCCACGGACTTAACAGCACACAGCACGCCGTCGTCGAAGTAAGCGCAACCGAGATCACCCTCCGCGTAGGCAGCCGCTGGCTCCGCTTCACGCCGAACGAGGTCACCGCCAGCAACCAACCGCCGCTCCCGTTTCACCTGAACGAGAACGGCACAGCCACCATCGGCAACAAGGCCGAGCAAGAGATGGACCTCGCAGCCGAACACTTCGCCCGCGAGATAATGGACTTACCGCAGTAGTTTTGAGTTGTCATCCTGAGCGTAGCGAAGGACCTGCTTCACCCGGACCACCACGGAAGCATAGGAAACACGAGAATGGCCGCTATCGCCAACACGATCTTCTCCCCCGCGCTCGCCGCCCGCTTTGACAAGCTGGCGACGATCTACCCGCTCAAGCGCTCGGCACTCGTGCCCATGCTGCTCTACGCGCAGGACGAGGTCGGCTACGTCTCCGACGAGGTCGTCGCCGAGATCGCCGCCCGCCTCGACCTCCTCGAGCTCGACGTCCGCAACGTCCTCAGCTACTACTCCATGCTTCGCACCGTCCCCGCCGGAAAATACAACGTGCAGGTCTGCACCAACATCTCCTGCATGCTGCGCGGCGGCTTCGAGCTGCTCGACCACTGCAAGCACAAGCTCGGCATCGATCACAAAGGTGTCACCCCCGATGGCCTTTTTTCCTTAGAAGAAGTCGAGTGCATCGGCGCCTGCTGCTGGGCGCCCGCCGTCCAGGTCAACTACGACTTCCACGACAACCTCACGCCCGAAAAGCTCGACACCATCCTCGACGACTACGCCCCCGGCCGCGGACACAACCAGCCGGTCGATGAAATAGACGGAAAGGAGGCCCAGTAGCATGCCCGAACTCGTCTCCCATCCCGACGAAGTCAAGGTCATCTCCCGCCGCTTCGGCCAGGGCGCCACCAACATCGACAAGTACATCTCACTCGACGGCTACAAGGCCACGCAACTCGCCATCGAAAAAGGACCCGAGTGGATCATCACCGAGATGAAGGCCTCCGGCCTGCGCGGCCGCGGCGGCGCCGGCTTCCCCACCGGCCTCAAGTGGTCCTTTGTTCCCAAACAGTCCGAAAAGCCCAAGTACGTCCTCGTCAACGGCGATGAGTCCGAGCCCGGCACCTGCAAGGACCACGTCCTCTTCCTGCACGACCCGCACGCCGTCATCGAAGGCACCATCATCGCGGGCCTCGCCATCGGCGCAAAGATGGGCTTCATCTATCTGCGCGGCGAGTACCGCTACCTCCTCACCATCATGGAGAAGGCCGTCGCCGACTGCTACGCGCGCGGCTTCCTCGGCAAAAATATCTTCGGCAAGGACGGCGTCGACTTCGACATCATCACCCAGACCGGCGCCGGCGCCTACGAGGTCGGCGAAGAGTCCGCGCTCATGGAATCGCTCGAAGGCAAGCGCGGCATCCCCCGCATCAAGCCGCCGTTCCCTGCCGTCGTCGGCCTCTACGGCGGCCCCACCGTCATCAACAACGCTGAGACCATCGCCAACGCCCCGCACATTCTGCTCATGGGCGGCGAGGCCTACGCCAAGCTCGGCACCGAACGCAACGGCGGCACGCGCCTCTTCGGCATCTCCGGCCACGTCAACAAGGCCGGCGTCTACGAGCTGCCCATGGGCTACTCGCTCCGCAAGGCCATCTACGAGGTCGCCGGCGGCATCCCCAACGGTAAAGCCCTCAAAGCCGTCGTCCCCGGCGGCGCCTCCTGCCCCATCCTCCGCGCCGATGAGATCGATGTAGGCCTCGACTTCGACCAGATGGCGAAAGCCGGCACCATGCTCGGCTCTGGAGGAATCGTGGTGCTCGACGAGACCGTCTCCATCGTCGAGTTCGCCCTCCGCACCATCCGCTTCTATCAGCACGAGAGCTGCGGCTGGTGCATCCCCTGCCGCGAAGGCACCGACTGGATCAAGAAAACACTCACGCGCTTCCATGCCGGCGGCGGCAACAAAAAAGACATCGACAACATCCAGTACCTGGCCGAAAACATGATGGGCCGAACCTTCTGCCCGCTCGGTGACGCCGCCGCGATGCCCACCCTCGGCTTCGTCAAAAAATTCCGCTCGGAGTTCGAGGAGTACCTCGAAGGCAAGCGCGTCGCGAACCCGCTCATCCAGATCCAACCCATCGGCGAACCCGAGCTCGCAGGAGCCCACTAAGTTATGCCAGACGTAACCCTCAAAGTAGACGGCAAGACCATCACTGCGGCCGCCGGCACGCTGCTCATCGAAGCCTGCAAGTCTGCGGGTATCGAGATCCCCGCCTTCTGTTACTACCCTGGCCTCTCCCTGCAGGCCGCCTGCCGCATGTGCGTCGTCCGCATTGAAAAGATGCCCAAGCTCCAGACCGCCTGCACCACGCCCGTCGCCGAAGGCATGGTCGTCTCCACCGAAACCCCCGAGATCGCTCAGTCCCGCAAGGCCATGCTCCAGATGGTGCTCGCCAACCATCCGCTCGACTGCCCCGTCTGCGACGCCGGCGGCGAGTGCGAGCTGCAGGACATGAGCTTCAAGTACGGCGCCGCCGACTCTTTCTTCACCGAGCCCAAGAACCACCGCGACGAGCAGCAGTGGTCCCCCGTCGTCTACTTCGACCGCCCGCGCTGCATCCTCTGCTACCGCTGCGTGCGCATGTGCGGCGAAGGCATGGACGTCTTCGCCTTAGGCATCCAGAATCGCGGCGCGTCGTCCGTCATCGCTCCCAACGTCCCCGAGCAGCTCTCGCCCGACCACCAGCCGCGTCTCGACTGCGAGCAGTGCGGCATGTGCATCGACGCCTGCCCCGTCGGCGCGCTCACCTCCGGCGCCTACCGCTACAAAACCCGCCCCTGGGAGATGAACCACGTCGCCACCATCTGCACCCACTGCGGCGACGGCTGCAAGACCACCCTCGGCGTCCGCAGCGTCAACGACGGCGCAGAGATCGTTCGCGGCGACAACCGCGACAAGTCCGGCATCAACGGCGACTTCCTCTGCAACAAGGGCCGCTACGCCTTCGACTTCGCCAACAGCGAAGCCCGCCTCACCCATCCACTCATTCGCCGCGATCGCAACGCCCAGCTCACGCCCGTCTCCTGGGAAGAGGCCCTGACCTTCGCCGGCAGCAAACTCCGCGAGCTGCGCGACACCCGCGGCCCGCAGTCGCTCGGCGTCATCGGCTCCAACCGCACCACTAACGAAGAAAATTACCTGCTGCAGAAGTTCGCGCGCACCGTCCTCGGCACCAACAACATCGACCACCACCGCACTGCCGACTTCGTAACCCTCGCCGGCGCACTCCAGGGAACAACTCATCGCTTCGCCTCGCAGCGCGACGTCGCCAGCGCCCCCGCGATCCTCCTCATCGGCGGCGACCCCACGCAACAGGCCCCGCTCACCGCCTGGAACCTCCGCACCAATGTCCGCCTCAACAAAGCCCGCGTCTACATCGCCAACACCGGCGAGATCAAACTCCGCCGCCAGGCCAAATCCTTCATCCAGGTCGCGCCCTTCGCCTACGGCAACTTCGTCAGCTATCTCGCCGGCGACGACGCCTCAGCCGGCGCAGCCTCCGTCATCGCGCAAGCCGACGAGCTCTCCAGCTTCCGCTCCGCCGTTCGCGCCGAAGAGAATCTCGTCGTCCTCATCGGCAACGAGCTCCGCGACGGCGAGCTCTCGCGCCTCATCGCCGCGTTCCCCAACGCCCGCTTCGCCTGCCTCGCCGACTACGCCAACTCCCGCGGCGCCTCCGACATGGGCCTGCTCCCCGACATGCTCCCCGGCTACCAGCCGCTGTCCGGTTCCACGCTCGCCACCGAGTACACCGTCGCCGACCAACCCGGTCTCGACATCCTCGCCATGTTCGACGCCGCCAACGCGGGCAATCTAGCCGCGCTCTACGTCGTCGGCTCCAATCCCGTCACGCGTTACGGCGTGACGGCCGAGGCCTTGCAAAACACCTTCCTCATCGTGCAGGACCTCTTCCTCACCGAGACCGCCACCCTCGCCGACGTCGTCCTCCCCGCCGCGATGCTCTACGAAAAATCCGGCTCCGTCACCAACAGCTACGGTGACCTCCAGCTCGTAAGCAAGGCCGCCGATCGCGCCGGCACACGCTCTGACTTCGAGCTCATCGTCCGCCTCGCCGACAAGATGGGCCACCCCATCCAATCGCTCGTCCCCTTCGGCAAAGGCGTCCGCGCCGACATCGGCCAGTCGCGCGGCGCACAGTCCGGTGAGGCCGACCGCCACTCTGTCTGGCTCATGGCCAACAACCTCGAGCCCAAGCTCTCGCCCTTCGACCCCTTCGCCATCCTCGACGAGATCCAGCGCCTCGTCCCCGGCTACGACAAGCTCCTCCGCCTGCAACTGCTCAGCGGCAACGATCAGCACCTCAGCCCCGCGAACTCCGGCCTCGTGCAGATCAGCACCTCATCCGCACGCAAAAATCTCGTCCTTCCGTCGTCGGACACGCTCTTCACCTCCGGCTCGATCACGAAATACTCGCCCATCCTCCTCGACATCCAGAAGCACCAGCAGCGCGAAGTAGCCGACCACTTCGCCGAAGCCGACTAACGACCTGATCTCTGATTTGTAATCTCTGTTCTCTGACCCGAATGAGCCATCTGACCCCATTCCAGATCTTCCTCCTGATCAGCATCCTCAAGATCATTGTGGTGCTCGTCATCACGCTCACAGCGGTCGCCTACACGGTGCTGTTGGAGCGCAAGGTCCTCGGCCGCATCCAGAACCGCTGGGGCCCCTCGCGCGTCGGTCCCTTCGGCCTTCTGCAGCCGCTCGCCGACGGCATCAAGCTCTTCCTCAAAGAAGACATGATGCCACTCGCCGTCGAGCGCCCGCTCTTCATCCTCGCGCCCATCATCGCGCTCTCCTGCGCGCTCATCTCCATCGCCGTCGTTCCCTTCGGCAAACCGTATTACTTCCATAACGTCGACCTCACCCAGATCTCCAACATCAACATCGGCCTGCTCGTCATCCTCGGCATCACCTCCATCGGCGTCTACGGCGTCGCGCTCTCCGGCTGGAGCTCCAACAACAAGTACTCGCTCTTCGGCTCGCTCCGCGCCTCCGCCCAGCTCGTCAGCTACGAGCTTGCGCTCGGCCTCTCCCTCGTCGGCGTCGTCATGCGCGCCGGTTCGCTCTCTCTTCGCGACATCGTCAACTCGCAGTCCGCGCACGGCCTTCGATCCTGGAATTTCTTCGGTGGCTTCCAGTTCGTCGCCTTCTTCATCTACCTCATGGCCGCTTACGCCGAGACCAACCGCACGCCCTTCGACCTCCCCGAGGCCGAGTCCGAGCTCGTCGCCGGCTATCACATCGAGTACTCCTCCATGAAGTTCGCCATGTTCTTCATGGCCGAGTACGCCAACATGATCACCGTCGCCTGCGTCGCCACGCTGCTCTTCTTCGGCGGCGCCGGCTCGCCCTTCGGCCACCTCTTCGACGGCATCCTCAATGGCCCGGTCATCGGCGTCATCCTCTCCATCGTCTGGTTTGTCGCCAAAATCTTCGCGTTTCTCCTGCTCTATATCTGGGTACGCGGCACGCTTCCCCGCTTTCGCTACGACCAGCTGATGGGCTTCGGCTGGAAGTTCCTCATGCCGGTCGCCATCCTCAACATCCTGGCCACGGCCCTGGCCCTCGCCTACCACGGATAAAACTCGCAACTCGAAACTCGTAACTCGAAACTCATCGCACAAAACGCCTTTCAACCGCCGACACCCTCAACCCCGTTCAACGTTTTACAATCAAGGCACACGCGTACTCAGGAAAGACACCCGACAGCAACGATGGAACTTGCTCTGTTCATCATCTTCGGTCTGCTCGCCGTCGCTGGAGCCCTCAATCTCCTGCTGCAGCGCCACCCGATCAACTCAGCGCTCTCGCTCATCGTCGTCATGATGTCGCTCGCGGTCCTCTACTGGTCCCTCGGCGCCGAGTTCCTCGCCGCCGCCCAGGTCATCGTCTACTCCGGCGCCATCATGGTGCTCTTCGTCTTCGTCATCATGCTGCTCAATGCCGGCGAAGAAGACACCACCCCCGCCTCCAAATTCTCGAAGACCGCCTCCATCGCCGGCTTCCCCGGCGCCGCCGCCATCTTCTGCCTGCTTACCTTCGTCTTCCTCTCCGATCGCGGCGCCTTGGGCACAACCCGCGCCGGCGGCTATCTCTCCAACGCGGTCAACAACATCGTTGACATCTCCCACACCCTCTTCACCTCGCTTCTTCTGCCCTTCGAGGTCACCTCAATCCTCATCCTCGTCGCCATCCTCGGCGCGGTCGTCCTCGCGCGGAAGGAGCCCTGACATGACCCTCGTTCTCTGGGTAGCCGTCTTCACCGCTGTCTTCGCCGCCCTCTTCACGTCAATCATCGCTCTCCTCGTCTCCACTCGCGCAGTCCGCCGCCGGAGGATCAGGTAGCCATGCACCTCTCTTCGCTAGTGGCTTTCTTCGTTGCGCGCCGGAGGACGATCTGATGGTCCCCATCTCCTGGTATCTCATCCTCGCCGCGGTCCTGTTCTCCATCGGTGTCTGCGCCTTCCTCATCAGGCGCAATGTCATCACCGTCTTCATGTCCATCGAGCTCATGCTCAACGCCGTCAACCTGACCTTCGTAGCCTTCGCCCACATGTGGCACCGCATCGACGGCCAGATCTTCGTCTTCTTCGTCATGGTCGTCGCCGCTGCCGAAGCCGCCGTCGGCCTGGCCATCATCATCGCGCTCTTCCGCGTCCGCCAAACCCTCAACATCGATCAAATCAACCTCCTGAAGGACTAACCGCATGAAGCATAACCACAAAATTGTCATCCTGAGCGTAGCGAAGGACCTGCTTCTGTAGTTGCTGTTGCCTTTGCCTTTGCCTTTTTAGTTGTCATCCCCGCTGGGGATTTGCTTCTCAAACTTGTAGCCGCACATACGCATGAACGAAACTCTGCTCTGGCTCATCCCGATCCTTCCCTTCGCCGGCTTCCTCCTTAACGGAACCCTCGGCCGCAAGCTCCCGCGCGCGCTCGTCGCCGCCATCGCGCTCGTCTTCACTGCGCTGCCCGCACTCATCGTCCTCAAGCTCTGGATCTTCATGCGCTCCGCCGGAGCTCCCGAGTCCTTCACCATCACCAGCGCTCCGTGGATTGCGATTAGCAACTTCCACGTCGACTTCGCCTTCACCGTCGATCACCTCACGCTGATCATGCTCGGCGTCGTCACCGGTGTCGGCTTCCTCATCCACGTCTACTCGGTCGGCTACATGGCCGAAGACGAGGGCTACTGGCGCTTCTTCGCCTACCTCAACATCTTCATGTTCTTCATGCTGGTGCTCGTGCTCGCCGCCAGCTTCCTCCTGCTCTTCGTCGGCTGGGAGGGCGTCGGCCTCGCCTCCTACCTGCTCATCGGCTTCTACTTCAAAAAAGACTCCGCCGCCAACGCCGGCAAGAAAGCCTTCATCGTCAACCGCATCGGCGACTTCGGCTTCCTGCTCGCGATGTTCCTGCTCATCGCGCACTTCGGCTCGCTCGACTTCGCGAGCGTCTTCGGCCAGGTCTCCGCAACTCCGCTCACCGGCGGCTTTCTCACCGCCATCGCCCTCCTGCTGCTCGTCGGTGCCGCCGGCAAATCCGCGCAGATCCCGCTCTACATCTGGCTGCCCGACGCCATGGAAGGCCCCACGCCGGTCTCCGCTCTCATCCACGCGGCGACGATGGTGACGGCCGGCGTCTACATGATCGCCCGCTGCCACACCCTCTTCGACCGCTCGCCCTTCGCGCTCGCCGTCGTCGCCATCATCGGCTGCGCCACAGCCTTCTTCGCCGCCACCATCGGCATGGTCCAGCACGACATCAAGCGCGTGCTCGCCTACTCCACCGTCTCGCAGCTCGGCTACATGTTCCTCGGCTGCGGCGTCGCCGCCTACTCCGCCGGCATCTTCCATCTCATGACGCACGCCTTCTTCAAGGCGCTGCTCTTCCTCGCCGCCGGCTCCGTCATCCACGCGTTGAGCGGCGAACAAGACATGCGCAATATGGGCGGCCTGCGCAAGCGCATCCCCATCACCTTCTGGACCATGACCGCCGCCGTCTTCGCCATCTCCGGCGTACCGCCGTTCTCCGGCTTCTTCTCCAAAGACGAGATCCTCTATCAGACCTTCCTCCGCGGCGGCACGCTTGGCTACACGCTCTGGGCCATCGGCCTACTCACCGCCGGCCTCACCAGCTTTTACATGTTCCGCCTCTGGTTCAAGACCTTCTTCGGAACCCCTCGCTATAGAGAAATAAGCGGAACCGGAGATCAAGCCGCCACCCTCGCCCACGGCCACGGCGCACATGCCACTCACGACCAAGACCTCGCCCCCGTCCACGTCCGCCGCGACACCCACGCCACCAGGCTCGCCGAGCCCGAGCACGACAGCGGCCAGGCCGCGCACCCGCACGGCGTCCACGAGTCGCCCTGGGTCATGACCGTCCCGCTCATCCTCCTCGCCCTCCTCTCCGTCATCGGCGGCTTCGTCGGCGTTCCACTCGCCATCGGCGGCCACAACGAGATCGAGCACTTCCTCGAGCCTGTCTTCAACCCCGGGCAGCACATCGTCGAGCACGTCACCACACGCGGCGCCGAGCCCATCCTCGCGCTGATCTCCGTCCTCGCCGCATTCATCGGCTTCTTCTTCGCCTACGTCTTCTACTACCGCAAGCCCGGCATAGCCGCCGCGCTCGCCCAGCGACTGAAGCCGCTCTACAACCTTCTCGACCACAAATACTGGGTCGACGAGATCTACGGCCGCCTGCTCATCACGCCGCTGCTCGCCTTCTCGCGCCTCATCCTCGGCGGCCTGGTCGACGGCCTCATCGTCCAGGGCACCGGCGCCACCCTCGCCGGCAGCACCCGCGGCCTCGGCTGGTTCGCGCGCCGCATGCAATCCGGAAACATCCGCTCCTACGCCGGCTGGCTCGCACTCGGCGCCGCCGCCGTCATTGCCATCGTCCTCTTCGTAGTCCACCCGGCACATATCCGATGAATTTCGACCACATCATCCTCACGCTGCTCATCCTCGTCCCGCTCGCCGGCGCGATCCTCTGCGCTCTCATTCCCGAGCGCCCCGACAGCGACAAGCCATCCAAAGCGCATCACATCGTCGCGCTCCTCGTCACGCTCTTCACCTTCCTCCTGACGCTCCATCTCCCCGCACACTTCAACTACAGCGCCGCCTCCGGCCACTTCCAGTTCGAGCAGAACATCCCCTGGATCGCATCCCCCGCCATCAACTACCATCTCGGCGTCGACGGCCTCTCCATGTGGCTCATCGTCCTCACCGGCCTGCTCGCTCCACTCGGCGTGCTCGCGAGCTGGAACGCCATCAAATCCCGCTCGCGTCTCTTCTTCACGCTCTTCCTCCTCCAGCAGGTCGCGATGTTCGGCATCTTCGTCTCGCTCGACCTCTTCCTCTACTACGGCTTCTGGGAGCTCTCGCTCGTTCCGATGACGCTCCTCATAGCCACCTTCGGCAGGACCGAAAACC
>Ga0207933_1001479_pt1 | contig 17640 bp, 14 predicted proteins | sample NGESurdeep092012_4_FD_184488 | JGI IMG/M metagenome (GOLD analysis project Ga0207933, IMG submission 184488) | Arctic peat soil microbial communities from Barrow, Alaska - NGEE Surface sample F53-3 deep-092012 (SPAdes) | ecosystem: Environmental > Terrestrial > Soil > Wetlands > Peat ...
CGAACATCCAGGACGCGGACTCGATGCTTTTTGTTTTGCCGGTTCCGCAGCGCGCGTCGTTCTGGATGAAGAATTGTCCCGAATCCATTTCCGCCGCCTACATTTCACCCGACGGCATGATCCAGGAAATTCATCATTTGGAAAAGAACGACACGAACGCGGTTCTGGCCGCGAGCGACAACATCCAGTTTGTTCTGGAAACCAGCGACGGCTGGTTCAAACGGCACAACGTCGGCGTTGGAACGGAAATCCGCACGGAAAAAGGCTCGCTGGCGGATACGTTTTTGCGGAGATGATTTTCAGCGTCTCCGAAAAGATCAAACCAAGTTCACTGCTTTGCCAGTTTTCGCGGCTTCGTAAATTGCCATCATGATTTTGAGGTCGCGCAATCCTTCCTCGCCGGGAACTTTTGTGGACTGGTTGTTCAAAATACATTGGGCGAAGTCGTCCATTTCCGCCGCGAACTGGTCCATGGGCGGGAAGACCGGCCATTTGCCGTTGCTGCGCCGGCCTTGAATGCCGCCGTAGCCAAAGGCAGGAGCCAGTTCAAACCAGCCCTTGTCTGCAAACGCCCGAAGCCGGTCGAACCCGTTAAAATTGTAAGTGGTGTTGCAACTGGCGATGGCGCCGCCGGGAAACTTTAATTCCCAGGCGATGGATTCCTCGATGTCCTTGAACTTCACCGGGTCGTTGTTGGTTTGCACCGCCGAGACGAGCACCGGTTCTTCGCCGGTGACGTAGCGCGTGGCTTGGAGCGCGTAAATGCCCACGTCCATCAACGGCCCGCCGCCCGACAACGCGCGGTTGAGCCGCCATTGCGTCGGGTCGCCGATCCGAAAACCATATTCCGCCTGGATCAAATTAAGATTGCCAAAAACTTTTTCGCGTGCGAGCCGGACGCATTCGAGATTGTTCGGCTCAAAATGCAGCCGGTAGCCGATGGCCAGCAGCCGGTTCGCCGCCTTGCACGCGTCAATCATCTGCTGGCATTTTTCCGGCGACACTTCCATCGGCTTTTCGCACAGCACATGCTTGCCCGCCTTCGCCGCTTTGATCGTGTGCTCGGCGTGAAGACCGTTGGGCGTGACGACATAGACGACATCAATGTCGGGATTGTCCGCCATCGTTTCCATGTTGTCGTAATTGTAAATGTTCTTGTCCGGAATGTTGTATTGCGCCTTCCAACGGCTGGCCTTGGCGGGATGGCCGGTGACAAGGCCGGTGAGTTTGCAAAATTTTGTCTTTTGCAGCGCGGGCGCGATCTGATGCGTGCTCAAGCTGCCCAGGCCGGCAAGCGCGAAGCCGATTTTACGTTCCGGCGCGGCGGTTTGCGCGCGCAAATTCAAAGCGCCGACGAATGGCAGGCTCGCGGCAGCGAGGGCGGAAACTTTAAGAAATTCGCGGCGCGTATGAAATTGGGATTGCATGGTATCAATTATATTCACAACCAAATTTCGAGCAACTCGGAAAATTACTCGCTGCTCCAGTCGTCTGCGGGTTAAATTGCGGCGATGAAACGGAAGTTGTCCGAAAAACTTTTCGCCGAGGCGTTGAAATACATTCCCGGCGGCGTGAATTCGCCCGTGCGCGCGTTCCGCGCCGTCGGCGGCAATCCGTTTTTTGTCAATCGCGCGGCGGGTTGCAAAATCTGGGACGTGGACGGAAATGAACTGATTGATTACGTCGGCACCTGGGGCCCGGCGATTCTCGGCCATGCACATCCCAAAATCATTGCCGCCGTCACGGCCGCCGCCAATCACGGCACGAGCTTCGGCATTCCCAATCCGTTTGAAGTCACAATGGCGAAGCTGATTTGCGAACTGGTTCCGGGCATCCAAAAAGTCCGCATGACGAATTCCGGCACGGAGGCGTGCATGAGCGCCATCCGGCTGGCGCGCGGATTCACGAAGCGCGACAAAATCATCAAGTTCGACGGCTGCTATCACGGCCATGTGGATTCGCTGCTGGTCAAGGCCGGTTCTGGCGCGTTGACGTTTGGAAATCCCGACAGCGCGGGAATCCCGGCGGCGTTCACGCAACACACGATTGTCGCACCCTTCAACGATGTTAAAGCGGTGAAAAATATTTTCGCGGCGAACAAAAATCAAATCGCCGGAATCATCGTCGAGCCGGTTCCGGGCAACGCGGGTTTGTATCTGCCGAAGCCGGGCTACTTGGAATTTCTCCGCGAAATCACAAAAGCAAACGGCGCGCTTTTGATTTTCGACGAGGTGATGACGGGTTTTCGCCTCGCGCGCGGCGGTGCGCAGGAGCGGTTTGGCATCATGCCGGATTTGACGTGCCTCGGCAAAATCATCGGTGGCGGATTGCCGGTCGGCGCGTTTGGCGGACGCGCGGAAATCATGGATTTGCTCGCGCCGCTCGGCCCGGTTTATCAGGCGGGAACATTGAGCGGCAATCCGCTGGCGATGGCGGCGGGGATCGCGGCGCTGCAAGAATTGAGTAGCAGCCGATGTGAGTCGGCTCATTCTAAAAAAACTGATCAGAGCGGACTCACGTCCGCTGCTACCAAGAAAATAAATTCCTACGCATCGCTCGAAAAACTTGGCGCGCAACTCGCAGCCGGAATGCGCGCCGCCGCGAAGTCGGCGAGAATTCCCGTGCAGTTCAATCAATGCGGCTCGATGTTCTGCGCATATTTCACGAGCGAGCCGGTTCACAATCTGGCCGACGCGATGAAGAGCGACCGCGAGCATTTTGCAAAATTTTTCCACGGAATGCTGGACGCGAGCATTTATCTCGCGCCGTCGCAATTCGAGGCCGGATTCATTTCCACCGCGCACACGGCGGCGGACATCGAGCAGACGGTCAAGGCGGCGGCAAAAGTTTTGCGCGGGTTGTAACTTTCTTCCGCGCTTTCATGTCGTCGTTTTATTTTCCGGCTCGAGATTCTAATTGAGCAAAATCCCGTGTGCGCGTAACGTGTCTCCGCCCGCGCGTGTAGCTCAATTGGATAGAGCGTCAGCCTCCGAAGCTGAAGGTTGTGGGTTCGACTCCCGCCACGCGCACCAGCCTTCGCTCGCAGCGAAGCCTGCCGCGCCGACTCGTCACGCCGAAGTCAGACGTAGACGGAAGTGAAACGTGGCGGGCGCACGCATAATTCCGCAAAGAGCTACGGCCCGGCAAGCCGGTTTAACTTTTCATCTTTCGATGACGAACGCTATTGCGGCGAAATAGAGGTTTTGGCAAACGGCAATTCTTCATCTGCATGAATTCGATTTCCTGCCGGATCAAGAAGCGCGGTCGTAATAAAAACGAGCAGCCGATTTTTTCCATCGGATTTTTGAGAGCCGAGCAGGATTGTTTGACCGTCCCAAATGTTTGCCTGCGCGGTCAGGGTTTCCGGCGCGCTGACGATTGCCTTCATTTTCACTGTATAATTATCAGCAAATACTGTTGGGATTAAATCCACAATTGGATAATCCTCAATTGAAATGCCAGCGCGCATTTGGCATTGCCGTCCACTGGTTGTAGTGGCTTCCGGTTCGCCCAAAGTCTCCGCGCCGCCAAGCGATTTAAGTTCGCGTAACGCCAGCGTTGCTTGATTGGCGGTCATCACTTCGACTACGTTCCCGCCTGCGCTGTTTATGGCTGTGCCTGTTTTCAGAATTTGTTCAACATCAATTTCGGGCGCTTCGATAAAATAAACCTTGATGTGAACTTGTGGTGTCACTTTGTTCAATTGCTGAATAATTTTTTCGACTGTATTCATATCAGATGCCGTTGCTCTTACAAATAAGAGATCAAGCTGGTCGTTAAAAACAATTGACTTGGGCGGATTTAGATTGATGCCTTTGGAGGCAAAAAAATCGGCAACATCTTTTGTGGCCGAAGCCGGTAGGGCTGGTTTTGTCGCCATTCCGGCAAAGAATATATTCGGATCAACCCTCGTAAAAGTGCGCTCTTCCAATCTCGGTGTCGGACGATTGTCTTTCATCACTTTGATGACAATCGTGGTTGTCGTCGAAGCTAAAAGAATTGCCGCGCTTGCCGCGATCACCGTCTTCATTTTTGTCCATGCCATAATTTTCAATGCTCCTTTGATGAGGGTTAATGTTGAGGCGCTCACTGCCGCGCCTTTTGCCGCCGCCGTGACCGTCGCCGCCAAGCCAACCGGCGCGGCCTGGACGGAATTTGCCGAGACCGCGCCCGCAATCGCCGCCGCCGTTAGCGTGACGCCGCGCTTCGCGAAAAATTTCCGCAGCTTTTCCACCGCGCGCGTCACGCGCTTCTGCGCCGCCGGTTCGTCCACGCGCAACGCCGCCGCCATTTCTCGCGCGGATTTGTTTTCAAAATAGCGGAGCAAAATCGCGTTGCGGTCGCGCTCGCCGAGCTTGGAAATGGCGTCGTCGAGCAGCGGCGCGATCTGTGTCCATGTTTCCGTTTCGCTCAAAGATGATTGCATAAATGCCTCCTGTTCGCGGTTCCGGCGGCGGATTTCCGTGCGCAGAAAATTCGCCGCCGTCAGCCGCGTGGTCTGGTGAAGCCAGCCGGTCATAACGGTTTTGCGGGAAAAACTTTTCGCCTTGCGCGCCAGAATGATGAAGACGGCCTGCGTGATTTCTTCCGCTGAATGCGGATTGCCAACGCGCCGCAGCGCGACGGAATAAACGAGGTGGACGTGCCGCGCGGCGAGCGCGGCAAACGCGGCCTCGGAATTTTCCACGGCGTATTGCCGCAGGAGTTCGATGTCGTCCGTTCCGGTCATTCACTAATAAATGTCCGCCGGTGCGTGTTTGGGACAGATTATTTTTCAGTTTTGAAAATTACAACTGGTGGGGCGAGCGTCCTCGCGGGCCGAAAATGAAAAGTTCCGAGCTGACGATGGCTCGCGGGGACGCTCGCCCCACCTCATTTGGTGTTTGACTGTCGTTTCGGAAAGGAGCAAAAAGACTGCAAGCCGTGAACACAAAAAGCTGGTTTCTTCGGTTGCTGGTCGTGGCGTTCCTCGCCAGCGTGATCCTGCTTTTTCTGGCGAACAGCCAGAAAAACGCGGCGCTCGTCTCTCTCAACGAGTCGAAACAGCGGGCGGACGATTTGCAGACGCAACTGGACCAGCTCAAAAGTTCCATTGCCGCCGCGCAGAGCGCGGAGCTTTCCAAGCTGCGCGCGGACAACCTGGATTTGCCGCGGCTGCGCAACGAAGTCACGCTGATGCAGGCGACGAACGTGCAATTGCGGGCGGCGAACCAGAAATTGACGCAGCAATTGCAGGCCAACCTTTCCACCGCGAAGGAGCAGCAGACGGAACTGGAAAAGCTGGCGGCGGAAAACCAGCAGGCGCGCGAGGCGGTCAGGCAGGCGGGTGCGGCGATCCAGCAGGCTGACGAGGAAGCAGCGCGAAAAACCTGCATCAACAATCTCCGCCAGATTGACGCGGCGAAAAACATGTGGCAATTGGAAAATAACAAACCAGACGGTGCTGTGCCAACTGAACAGGACGTTGTGCAGTATTTGAAAAACAATGTCTTGCCGACTTGTCCCTCTGGCGGCACTTACACGCTCAACGCGGTTGGCGTTCCGCCGACCTGCTCGATTCCCGGCCACGTCGTGCCGTGACATTCGCGTTACGCGCGATTTTCATTCTTGGCTTTCGCAATTTTCCGGCTAGACTCTGCGTTCCATGATTGAAACTGACATCGAACTTTTGAAGGGAATCGCAAACCAACTGCGCATTCATTCCATCGAAGCCACGACTGCGGCGGGCAGCGGCCATCCGACTTCCTGCTGCTCGGCGGCGGACATTGTGGCCACGCTGTTTTTCAGCCAGATGCGCTACGACGCGAAAAATCCGCGCCATTACAACAACGACCGTTTCATTTTGTCGAAAGGCCACGCCGCGCCGCTGCTTTACGCCGCGTGGGCGGAAAACGGCTTCATTCCAATTCCCGAACTGCTGACGCTCCGGCAGTTCACCAGCGAACTCGAAGGCCATCCCACGCCGCGCCTTGCGTTTGTGGACGTGACGACGGGTTCGCTCGGCCAGGGCTTGAGTGTCGGCGTCGGCATGGCGCTTGCCGCGCGTTTGGACAGTCTGGATTACAACACCTATGTCCTGCTCGGCGACGGTGAAATCGCCGAAGGCGCGGTTTGGGAAGCGGCGTCGCTCGCGGGCGTGAACAAGTTGAATAATCTGATCGCGATTGTTGACGCGAACCGTCTCGGCCAGAGCGAAGCCACGGCGTTCGGCCATCACATTGAAATTTATCGCGACCGTTTTGAAGCGTTCGGCTGGCGCGTCGAAGACATTGACGGCCACGACATCGAGGAGATCGCCGAAGTGCTGCAAGGCGTCGGCCTCGACGACAAGCCGCTCGCCATCATCGCCAAAACTTACAAGGGCGCGGGCATTTCATTTTTGCAGGACAAGGACGGCTGGCACGGCAAGCCGTTGAACAAGGAAGAAGCCGCGCGCGCCGTCGCCGAGCTTCAGCCGAGCGCAAAATCCGGCCTCGGCGTCGCGATTCCGGCTCCGGCGAAATTGCCCGCGCCGGTCAACGCCGTTCCCGCGAGCTATCCGCCGGTCAATTACAATCTCGGTGACAAGATCGCCACGCGCGAAGCTTACGGCATCGCGCTCGCCCGCCTCGGCGAAGTGGATTTGCGCATCGTCGCCGTGGATGGCGACACGAAAAATTCCACGTTCGCAGACAAATTTTTCAAAAAATTTCCGGAGCGTTCCACCGAAGGTTACATCGCCGAGCAAAACATGGTCGGCGTCGCCACCGGTTTTGGCGCGCGCGGCAAAGTGCCGTTCGCCTCGACGTTCGCCGCGTTTTTCACGCGCGCTTATGACCAGATTCGCGTCGCCGGCATTTCGCAGTCGAACATCAAACTCGTCGGTTCGCACGTCGGCGTGAGCATCGGCGAGGACGGCCCGTCGCAGATGGCGCTCGAAGACCTGGCGATGATGCGCGCGGTTGTCGGCAGCACGGTTTTGTATCCGGGCGACGCCGTCAGCACGGAAAAATTGCTGGAGCAAATGGCGTTGAACAAAGGCGTTTGTTTCCTGCGCACCTCGCGCCCGAAAACGCCGGTCATTTACGGCAACGATGAAAAATTCCCCATCGGCGGCGCGAAAGTTCTGCGCGAAGGCGACAAGGTCACGATTGTCTCGGCAGGCGTCACTTTGTTTGAAGCGCTGAAAGCTGCGGATCAATTGAAGTCCGACGGCGTCAACGTCACGGTCATTGACGCTTACAGCATCAAGCCGCTCGGCAAAAAAGAAATTCTCGCCGCCGCGCAGAAGACGAACAACACCGTCATAACCGTCGAGGATCATTATGCCGAGGGCGGTTTGGGCGACGCGGTCGCGGGCGAATTGAGCGCGGACGGAATCAAAGTCCACAAGCTCGCCGTGGTCGGAATGCCGCACTCGGGCAAGGCGGAGGAACTGCTCGCGAAATTTGGGATTGACGCGGCGGGAATTGTGAAGAAGGTCAAATCGCTTGGTTGAAACCAGAAGCGGAAATTGGCCAGTCCCGGCGCGTTTGTGAAATTTGCCGCCGCAAGTTGCGCCGGCAACCGTCGTGGCCTGACTTTTCTTGAACCAAATCCGGTTCATTCGACTCAAAGTAAAGAGCCGATTAAAACTGCCAAAACGGACGGCAAAAGCCCGGCTGGCGGAATTTTTTCGTTCCGTTGCAGGACGAAAGCTGTAAATTTGCCCAACCCATGATGCCCGCTGAACCAAATCCGCAAACGCAAACCGGAAATAAAAAATCCGCCGAAGTCGTCGTGTCCGTGCGCGGGCTTGCCGGTGCGGGGAGTTGTAGTTAGCTTGATGCCATGAGTGCCACTGAAATCATGCAGCAAATCGAAGAACTGCCCGACAAGGAGCAACAGGAACTTTTTGTTCTGCTCACGAAGAAAGTTGTCGGCGGCAAAAACGGGACCGCAAATCCGTGGCTCGGCAAAAAACTTTCGTTTGAGGAAGCCTGCGACGTCGTCTTCCGCGAGAACCGTGAACTTTTGAGCGCGCTGGCCAAGTGAACGAGCCGATTTTCCTGACGCTTGATGAAGTCCACCGCATCCACGCCCGAAGCCTGGCCGAGCATGGCGGCAGCGATGATGTGCGCGATCCGGGCCTGGTTGAATCGGCGCTGGCCTCGGCAAAGAATACTTTTTACTACGCAAACGGGGATTTGTTCGACGTGGCGGCGAGTTATGCCTTTCACATGGCAGAATCACAGGCATTCATTGACGGCAACAAACGCACGGCTGTCACAGCCGCGATGGTTTTTCTCGCAATGAATGGTGTTTATGTGCAACCGCCAACGTGGAAACTTTATTTGGCAATGATTGACGTGGCCGAGAAAACGAAGACGAAGGCTGACTTGGCGGAAATTTTCCGTCAGTGCGCCAAAGAATAAAATTCAGACACATGACCGCGCTTGAACCAAATCGCAAATCGGAGATCGCAAATCAAAAATCCGCCGAAGTCGTCGTGTCCGTGCGCGGGCTGACGAAGGTGTTCAAGGATTTCTGGAACCGCCCCAAGGCGCGCGCGGTGGACAACGTGGATTTTGAAGTCCGGCGCGGCGAGGTTTTTGGCCTGCTCGGACCGAACGGTTCGGGAAAATCCACGACCGTCAAACTTTTGCTCGGCTTGCTGAATCCCACGAAGGGACACATTGAGGTCTTCGGCCATTCGCCGCGCCATGTGCAGACGAAATCGCGCATCGGTTATCTGCCGGAGGAATCTTATCTGTATCGCTACCTCAACTCGCGCGAGACGCTGGATTTTTTTGGCAGCCTTTTTCAGTTGAGCAAAGGCGAACGGAACAATCGCACGGAGCAATTGCTCGAAATGGTCGGCCTTGGAAAAACACAGATGCGCGCCGTCGGCGAATTTTCAAAAGGAATGCAGCGGCGCATCGGCCTGGCGCAGGCGCTCATCAACGATCCCGATTTGGTGATCCTCGACGAGCCGACCGCCGGACTCGACCCGATTGGCTGCCGCGAGGTGAAGGATTTGATCATCGCACTGGCGCGTCGCGGCAAGACGGTGATCTTGAGCAGCCACCTTTTGTCCGACGTCGAAGACGTTTGCGACCGCGTGGTGATTTATTACGGCGGAAAAATCCAGGCCGCCGGCACGCTGAAGGAACTGCTTGCGACGCCGGACACGCTGCAAATCACCACTCCAATTTTGCCGCGAGAAACTTTGGAGCGCGTTTTGGAAATCATCCGCAAGAACGTTTCGAGCGGCGAAGTGCGCGTGGACAATCCGACGCAGAATCTGGAGAGCTATTTTCTCGACGTGGTGCAAAAGGCGCGCGCGGCGGCGCATGAAACGAGCGGCGCGCAGTCCGGCGCAACGGTCGCAGCCTATTTGCGGGCCGGCGGGGCAGAAAAACCCGCAACGGACAAAGTTCTGGAAAAATTGTCGTTACCGCAGGCGGCGCAAACTGTTTCCGAGACAAAAGCTCTCGCGCCCGTGTTGGAAAAGAAATTGGGCGACAAAAAACTGGACGCATTGACGCAACCGGCGGAAACAAAAATTTCTGAAGCCAAGCCCGTGCCGGAAACGAACCCGGCGGACTTGTCCAAGGCGAATGAGAAATTGTCGTCGCTGCTGGGAAATAAAAAATAACTCTGGCCATAGATTTTCACAGATGAAACACAGATGGGGAAAAGCTATCGAACCAAATTTTTATCTGTGTGAATCTGTGTCCATCAGTGGCCTCTGAATAAATGCAAAGAATTCTCGCCATCGCAGGATTGACGTGGAAGGCCGCGCTACGGTTCAAGCTGTTTATCGTCATCGCTGCGCTGCTGATCCTGGCGGTCGTCGGCCTGCCGCTGGTCATCAAGTCCGACGGCACGGCGCAAGGGTTCACGCAGATCATCCTGACCTACACGTTGAGCGCAATCACGGTCCTGCTGGGTCTTTCGACGTTGTGGCTCTCGTGCGGCACGCTGGCGCGCGACATCGAGGAATGTCAAATCCAGGTCGTCGCGACAAAGCCGGTTGCGCGCTGGCAAATCTGGATCGGGAAATGGCTCGGCATCATTTCGCTCAACGCCGCGCTGCTGGCGATTTCCGGCGGGTGCGTTTATGGCACGTTGCAATGGCGCGCAACGAAGCTGCCAGCGTCGGAGCAGAAAATTTTGCACGAGCAGGTTCTGGTTGCTCGCGGCTCGGCAAAACCGCAAAACAGGGACGCGGAAATTGATGCCAACACGGAACAGGTCTTGCAGGAGCGGTTGAAAAGCTCCCCGGTGACGACGGCAGATTTGCCGGAAGTCCGGCGGCAGATTCGCGAGCAGGTGAAGGCGCAATTTCAACTCGTTCCGCCCGATTACACGCGCGAATGGAAAATTAACCTGGGCTTTGCCAAAAATTTTCTGCACGACAAGCCGCTGCAATTGCGCGTGAAATTCAACGCGGCGAACCAAAGCCCGTCCGGCACGTTTGCCGGCGTGTGGCAGATTGGCGATCCCGATTCGACCAACTTCGTCCAGCTTCCGCCGATGAGCCTCGCGCCGGACACGGAGTCGTCCCATGCGGTTCATGAATTTGAAATCCCGCCAAATCTGTTCGACAAAGACGGCGTGCTGACAATTTCATTCACTAATCCGAACGACACCACGCTGCTGTTCCCGCTCGAAGACGGCATGGAGGTTTTGTATCCCGAAGGCGGCTTTGCGATGAATTTCGCGCGCGGGCTGGGGATCATTTTCTGCTGGATGGCGCTGCTCGCGGCGCTCGGACTTTCGGCGGCGAGCTTCCTGTCGTTTCCCGTCGCGACTTTTTTTTCGCTGGCGATGCTGGTGGTGGTTTTGTCAAGCGGCACGCTGGCCGAGTCGGTTGAAACTGGAACGGTCGGCGCGGGCAACGAGGAAACGGGAACTGCGGGACATTCCGTGGCGGACGTGGTCTTGATTCCGATGTTCAAGGGCATTCTGGCCGTGGTCAACCTCACTAAAAATGTTTCGCCGATTGACTTGTTGAGCACGGGCCGCGCGATTTCGTGGGGGCAGCTCGGCCTCGCGTTCGGGCAGATCGTTCTGCTGCTGGGCGGTATCATCGCCGTCATCGGGATTGTTTTGTTCAATCGCCGGGAACTGGCGACGGCGCAGGGAAACCAATGAACGCCCGCGTAAAACAGTTTGTCTTGCTGCTGCTGGCCGCCGCGCTGCTGTTCACCTCCGGCCGGGTTCAAAATTCCTTGAACCGCGACCGCGCGGTGCTGGGCCTGACGATTTCCGGGCCGCTGCAAGATGCGCCGCCGCTGCTGGCATTCACGACGGTCGCCCTCGGCGGTTTTCGCGGGCTGATTTCAAATTATCTCTGGATTCGCGCAAACGGTTTGCAGCAGGACGACAAATTTTTTGAGGCGGCGCAGCTTGCGGACTGGATCACGGATCTGGAGCCGCACTTTTCGCAGGTCTGGGCGTTTCAGTCGTGGAACATGGCCTGGAACATCTCGGTCAAGTTCAAGGATTTTTCCGACCGCTGGCGCTGGGTGCAGCGTGGCATCGAACTGCTGCGCGATGACGGCCTGAACTATAATCCCAACGACACGCTGCTCTACCAGCAGTTGGGCTGGATTTTTCAAAACAAAATGGGAGAGAACCTTGACGACGCGAACGGATATTACAAACAGCAATGGGCCGAGGAAATGACGCCGTTCTTCGGCCCGGACGGGACGAATTTTGAAAATCTGGTCCATCCGCAAACTCTCGAAGATGAAAAACTGGTGCAAACGCTCACCAACAAATTCAAGATTGACCCGGTCTTCGCCGAAAAGGTGAACGAGGAATACGGCCCGCTCGACTGGCGTCTCGCCGAGTCGCATGCGATTTACTGGGGCGCGCTCGGCCTGGAAAAGGCAAAAGAACATTCCGGCAAGGTGAAGGCGAGCGATCTGATCACCCTGCGCCGTCTTATTTATCAGTCCATGTTGCAGGCGTTTCATCACGGGCGCATCATCAGCAATCCGTTCACCGACAGCGTTGAACTGGTTCCCAACCTCAACCTGATCCCCAAACTCAACGACACCTACCTGAAAATGTTTGCCGACGAAAGCGATCCCGCCCAGAAAAACGGCATCCTGACGGCGCACCGGAATTTCCTGAGCGACGCCGTCTATTTCCTTTATGAAAACGACCGCATGGCCGACGCGGCCAAATGGTATAAACTTCTCGGCGAAAAATATCCCGACAAAACGATTTTGGACCATGACACCAATTCATTCCCGCGAAATCTGACGCTCGACGACTACGCCGTCGGCCGCGTGCAGGAAGAAATCGGCGACACGTCCCAGGAACGCACGACCGGAGTAGTGGAAGGATATTTGATGCACTCTTATCTGGATATGGCCATCGGACAGGACGACCGGTCCGCCGGCTACAAGCAGATTGCCAAAGAAATCTATAGTCATTACATCACAAAAACGAGCAGGTTCGGCAGTAATGGGGAAAGAGTGAAACTGCCGTCATTCGCCGACCTCAACCGAACCGTTGTGAACGGTCTGCTCGACACGCAAAACCCGGTTATTCCCTACGCCGCGCGCCTTCAAATCCGTTCGCAACTGGGAATGCCGGCGGAAACCAACGCGCCGCCCGCCCCGATAATTTTGACCAACACACCTCCGGAGGTCGCGACGAACGCCGTGGAAAATGTCCCGGCCAATTCCGCCGCGAAATGATTTCGACCGGCGACAACGCATCGCGTAGCCTGTTGCCTCTGTGACCGAAGAAAACAAATCCGGGAAAAAACCGCTGCGCGTCGGCCTGATTTCGCTCGGGTGCGCCAAAAATCTCGTGGACGCCGAGATCATGCTCGGCTCGCTGCTCAAAAGCGGCGTCGAGATCACCAATGACGCGGCGCAAGCCGACGCGCTCATCGTCAACACCTGTTCGTTCATTGACTCGGCGCAGGAAGAAAGCGTCAACACCATCCTCGAATCAGCCGAAATCCGCGCCGCCAAAAATCGCGGGCAAAGTTTGATCGTCTCCGGCTGCCTGTCGCAGCGTTTCCGCGACGAACTGCCAAAACTGCTGCCCGAAGTGGACGCGTTCATGGGAATTGACCAGGTCGCGCAAGTTGGCGAAATCGTCCAACGAGCCATGCAAAACCGCGCGGAAAGAATTACCAGCGGCCAGTCCAAAGCCCAAAGTCCAAAGTCCAAAATCGTCTCGCGTTTACACGAACTGGAAAAAAGCCGCACGATTTCCAAACACGAAGAATCTGAAAAAATTCGCGAGACGGATAAATTTGGAAAAACCAAAACGGTAGTTTCCGCCGCCGAACTCAAAATTCGAGATTCAAGATTAAAAACTGACGCGCCGATTTTAGAAGTTCATGCACGCCCGACCTTCATCCCCGATTTCGCCACGCCGCGCTTCCGTCTGACGCCCAAACATTTTGCCTATCTGAAAATCGCCGAGGGCTGCAATCATCCGTGCAGTTTCTGCATCATTCCCCGGATGCGCGGCTCGCACCGCAGCCGCACGCAAAAGGATATTGTTGCCGAGGCGAAGGCGTTGATTGCCGACAGCGTGAAAGAGATCAATTTGATTTCACAGGACTCGACTTATTACGGACTGGATCTGCGTCCGAACCATTCGCGCGCCATTTCGTCGCCGGAGAAATTTTCCGCCGCCGCCAAATCACTTTCCGCAGACGCTACGACGATTTGTTCGCTGCTGCGCGAACTCAATTCGCTCAAAGGAGATTTCTGGATTCGGTTGCTTTACACGCATCCGGCGCATTGGACGGACGAATTGATTCAGACCATCGCCGGGTGCAAAAAAGTAGCGCGCTATGTGGACATCCCGCTCCAGCACATCCACGAAAACATGCTCGAACGGATGCGCCGCGAAACCTCGCAGAAATACATCGTTGACCTCATCAAGAAAATCCGTGCAGGAATTCCCGGCATCGCGCTGCGGACGACCTTCATCGTCGGTTTTCCCGGCGAGACCGAGGCGAGTTTTCAGACGCTGCTGGATTTTGTCCGCGAAACAAAATTCGAGCGGCTTGGCGTTTTCATTTACTCGCAGGAAGACGGGACGCTTGCCGGAAAAATGGCCGGGCAAATTCCCGACAAGGTCAAAAAGCAACGGCGCGAACTCGTCATGACCGCGCAACACAAAATCGCCCGGCAGGTTTCCGAATCCTTCGTTGGCCGCGAAATCAAAGTCCTCGTCGAAGGCAAGGCCGACGCGGAACAATTGCAGTCCGCAAGCGTTTCGTCATGGGAACATGGTTTGATCCGCGAAGCCGAAACCCGTCACTCACCATCCGCCGCTCGTCACTTTCTGGTCGCTCGCGGCGAAGCCGACGCGCCGGACATTGATGGCCGGGTTTATGTTCGCGGCAAATTGCCCATCGGCGAATTCGCCCGGGTCAAAATCATCGGCCACACGGACTACGATTTGATTGCCGAGCCAGTTTTGTAATTTTCAACCCGCTCTCGGTGCAATCCGCGATGAAGCCGGCTTGGTTTCCGATGGCGCGGGCATTCCGCTGGCAAATTCGGCGGGCAAATCCTCCGGCAAAAGCTTGGTCAGCGCGTCGCGGTCGCATTGGCCGCTGGCGACCAGCCGCGTGCTTTGATTGCGCACGGCGGACTCGAACAGGTTCCGCATCTCGCGCGCGTTGCCGAATTGGGTGTTGCGCGCGGCGTGCAGGCGGTTGCAGATGGCCAGAACTTTTTTCTCCGTTTCCGGCGAGCAGACGAGTCCGCTTTGCGCGGCCATGCGATGGAAAATTTCCGCCAGTTCCGCCGACGCGTAATCGGGAAAGTTGAGATAATTTGTGAAGCGCGATTCGAGGCCGGGATTCGACGCGATGAATTGCTTCATCGGCTCGTTGTAACCGGCGGCGATGACGATGAGCCGGTCGCGGTCGTCTTCCATCCGTTTGAGCAATGTCTCGATGGCTTCGCTGCCAAAATCCTCCGCGCCGCGCCCGGCGAGCGAGTAGGCTTCGTCAATGAATAAAATGCCGTCGAGCGCCGAATCAATCATCGCGTGCGTGCGCACCGCCGTCTGCCCGACGTATTCAGCCACGAGCCGGCCGCGGTCGCGCTCGACGACGTGGCCGCGCCGGAGCAGGCCGAGCGATTTGTAAATGCGGCCCATCAGCCGCGCGACGGTGGTCTTGCCGTTGCCGGGATTGCCGAAAAAAACGCTGTGCAAACTCGCCTGCACGACGGGCAAATTCTGTTGCCGGCGCAGCACCTGCATCCGCGCAAAATTCGTCGCGCGATGAACTTCGTTTTTCACCGGATCGAGGCCGACCAGCGCGTCCAGTTCTTTGAAAATAGCGGCGAGGTCTTCCTCGCTGACACCGGGATCGGCGGCGCGCACGGTGAAGTCCACGGCGTATTGGCGCGAGACTTCGGTGAACTGCGCGGAGACGACGGCGGAACGGCGGCGGCAGGCGGCGGACATTTCATGATCCATGTTCGCGAGCGTCATCACGAGCGTCTGCAACGTCTGCCGGACAAATTCAATCGTCACCGGCTGCAAACCGAGATCCAGCGTGTGGCGCGTGAACAATCCGAAAATTTCGTCCAGCCCGTATTTGTCCACCGGCTGCAACATCGTTTCCACGCGTTCCATTGCGCGGCGTCCGCCTTTCTCAAACCATTTCGTGAACGCATCGGTGTTGCCGTTGCTGGCGGCGTAACCGGATTCAATCAACGCCAGCGCGTCGTCCGCTTTCGCGGCCAGGCCCGCGATGCAAATGGACAGCGCGCCATAAGCCTGCAAGTTCGAGCCGTCGGTGGCCAGCCGCTGCCACAACGCCAGCGTCAGCAGCCGCAGCAGACTGTGGAGGTTGTCAATCAAATCGAATTCCTCGTCCTCGATGCGTTTCACCGTCATCAGCGGCGGCGTAAGAATTTGCACACATTCGATCAGCAGGCGCAGTTGCAGCAGGCTGCGCAGAATGGCTTCCTCCTTGGCGGTTTCGTAATTGAACACCGACGCGCGCCAGTCGGCGTGGCGCATCAATTGAAACACCTGCCGCGAATGCGACTCGATGCTGTTGCGCAGGCGCGTGGCGTCGTCGGACGAAAACAGCGATTGCGACTGGTAAAAATTCAGTAGGTAATCGGCCGTCATGCCGTCCAGCTCGGTCAAATCCTCGGCCTTGAACGAAACGGTGCGGCTGGTCTTGGGATTGCGGAAGAGCGTGGTGAGAATCGAGCCAGGCAGGAACGTTTCGTGCAGCGGCAGCGGCGGACGCGACGGCTCCTTCACACGCGGCAAATTGGCCGGCGCCTGCGTGACCGACTCGAGGTCGCGGGAGCGGCGCAGAAATTCCTCCAGCCGCTCGCGCAGTTTGGCGTCGTCCGATTCGGGTTGGCGGTTCGTGTCCATGCGGAACGATTTTCAGTTCGAGAACGAGCAAGTTGCCACTGGCGCGATTCGGAAGGCAAGCTTGGAGTTCGTTTTGCCGCTTGTCAGTTTTTGAAGCCGGTCGTATCTTGGCCTCATGCAAGCGGTCGAATTCATGTCCGAAGTCACCGAGCAAGGGGAACTGCCCGTGCCGCGTCATCTCGCCGACACATTGCCGCACGCAAAAAACGTGCGGGTGATTTTGCTGTATCCTTCCGACGCCACGGATGATGCCGACTGGGCGCGCCTGACCGCGGCGCAATTCCTCAACGGCTACGCGCCCGGCGACGCGATCTACGACAAGGAATAGCGTGGCTGACTTCCGAACGGGCGCGGTGATTTTGATAAATTTTCCGTTCACGGACGGGACTTCAGCGAAGAAACGTCCGGCCTTGGTTCTCCTCGACAGCGGCGACAGCGATTTGTTGCTCGCGCGCATCACCACCCAACCTTCCGATTCGCCGTTTGACTGCGAACTCGAGGATTGGGTCAAAGCCGGGTTGAAAGCGCCTTCATTTGTCCGCCTGCACAAACTGGCGACGCTGGAAAAGAAACTCGTTCAGAAACAACTTGGACTTCTGAGCGCAGCGGATTTTCAACGGGTTTTGGAAACTTTGCAGAAAGTGAACCGGCAGATTTCCCAGCCATAAACATTATGGCCACGCTCGTTTTCGACATTGAGACCACCGCGCTGCCGCTCGAAAATTTCGACGAAGCACAGCAGGAATATCTTTTCCGCGAGACGGAAAAGCTCGGCGATGAAATTTCCAAAAACGCCAAACGTGAGGAAATCACACGCTTCATGTCGTTATGGCCGTTCACGTCGCAAGTTGTTTGCATCGCCATGCTCAACGCCGAGACGCAGCGCGGCCAGACTCTGTTCGTCGCGGAAGATTTTGAGGAAGTCGAAGAAGAAAATGCGCCGGTGAAATTCATTCCCTGCGCGGACGAGACGGAACTGCTCGCGCAATTTTGGGACGCGGCGAAAAATTTTAATTCCGTCGTCACCTTCAACGGACGCGGCTTCGATGTGCCGTTCATTTATCTGCGCTCGGCGATTTTGAACGTGCCCATCTCGAAAAAAAACTGGCTCGGCTACCGTTACGCTACCGACCCGCACTGCGACCTCGCGGAGCAATTCACTTTTTACAGCGTGAGCGGGCGCGACGGCGCGGCGCGGCGGTTCAACCTGGATTTTTACTGCAAAGCCTTCGGCATCGAATCGCCCAAGAGCCACGGCGTGACCGGCATGGACGTGGG